>Ga0306921_10004428_pt1 | contig 14440 bp, 20 predicted proteins | sample sta12Cox44000080_FD_203760 | JGI IMG/M metagenome (GOLD analysis project Ga0306921, IMG submission 203760) | Lab enrichment of tropical soil microbial communities from Luquillo Experimental Forest, Puerto Rico - statoxic.12C.oxic.44.000.080 (v2)... | ecosystem: Environmental > Terrestrial >...
GACGTCCTCGACTGCCACCAACACGTGATCGGATTGTTGCCGTTGCGTGCGCATCACGAGGACGCGGTCGCGGTCGCGCACGTTCGCCATGGCTTGCATCCCGTTCACAGCGAGATTGATGATCACTTGCTGCAGCTGGATTCGATCGCCACGCACCGGAAGCAGGCCCCATTCGAGTTCGAGCTCCATCGTCGCTCCATGCCGAAGCGCCTCGTGCCGCAGGAGCGTAACGACCTCTTCGACGACCTCGTTGATGTCCAGTCGAACCATCTCCGGCTCGGCCTTCTTCGAGAATTCGCGAATCCGGCGGATCACCTCGCTGGCGCGATGGGCGTCCTTGACGATTTGCCGGATGCCGGCGACCGCCTCTCCGACCTCCGGAGGCTGACGGCTCAGCCACCGCAAGCTGCTTTCTGCGTTGGTCACTATGGCACCGAGCGGCTGGTTCACCTCATGGGCGATCGAGGCGCTCATCTCTCCAAGCATGCTCACGCGCGTGACGTGAGCAAGCGCGGTTTGGGCGACCTGCAATGCTTCCTGCGCTTTCCTAGTGTCGGTGACATCCATCACCGCACCGACGAGCTCCTCCTCGCCGGTTTCGGACACCTGACGATCCGCCCTAACGTGAATGCGCTTGACCTCTCCATCGGGCATCAGCAAACGGCACTCATACTCGTAATCCTCGTCCCCTCGCGCCCCACGATTGAGTTGCTGCCGCGCGAACCTGCGATCGTCAGGATGAATGCGTTGCAGGATCAAGGCCTCGGTCGGCTTGACGGTTTCATCGAATCCCATGATCCGATAGGTCTCTTTCGACCATAAGAACTCCCCAGTGCCGAGCTTCCGCGCGAAGCTCCCCATGTTGCTGACCCGCTGAGCCTCGGCCAAATAGGCTTCGCTCCTGCGCAACGCGCGCACCGTCGCCTGCAGATCATCGCGCGCGCGCCGGAGCGATTCCTCTGTGCGCCTTTGCGTTACGCTGAGCCAAATCACGAAAAGCGCGGTCATCACGAAAAGGGCGAGGCGCGGTACGGCCTGAACGGCAAACGAACCCGGGGGAATGAAGTAGTAATCAAACGCCAGAACGGAGAGTCCGGCTGCGAGCAGACCAGGTCCCGCGCCGCCAAGCCACGCGGCAAAAAGGATGGCGCAAAGAAACAAGGATACGAACGGAGCGGTTTGCAGAAGCCTGTCCGCCACCAGCCCGCCGACAACCGCTGCCGCGACGGCGAGAACCGCGACTGCATAGTGCAGGATCGCGCCCGAGGTGGCTGGCCATAGCGGACTGGATCGCGCCATGCTCCGTGCTCCAGCGTCTCACGATGTTAGCATGCCATCGCAAACCGCTGGAGGTCGAATAAGCGCAGGAAGCACGTCGCCAGATTTGACAAGCCTGGCTTTGAGCCACGCAATGAGTAGATCAGTACAATCTGCCGCACAGTCGCGCTGTTGCAAGCATCCGCAGATCGCTGAACCGAACGAGGTACCGAAGCGGCTACATGACGCCGCCGTACGGGCTCCGCGCCGAAGGGCCGTTGATGGCGGGGGGCTGCGTCGGCGCCGGCAGCGGCGCCGGAATGCGGCTTTCGAAAGTCGGCGTTGACGGCGGCGATGCTCCCAACAGCGTAGTGGGATTGTGGGCGAAGCCATCCCGACCAAGACCGTGCACAACGCCTCCACGCGCAAAGCCGGGTGTAGAAGCGACGATACAAGCCGCCGCTAAGATCACCGCAAAAAGAGACTTCATGGTTGCAACTCCTATGCTGGGCCTGCGGCCTCGTGTTTCCATTCGTGCCATTCACCTGGAAATGATCTTCCGCTCGGACTGCAAGATCATCTCGAGCAAGAGTTAGTGCGCGGCTTCCGGATCGGTACGCAGAGAATTGCAAGCCAGATAAAGGTCGGTCGCATGCACCATGGCTCTAAAAACGCAAGACCGAGCAAATGAAGGCAACACAGGTAAATTCATTTTCTATTCGACGATGAATTGATCAGTTGCAGCCATCTATGGCCTGCCTGCCCAGCGACACGCCTGCCAAGGGCGCGCCGAACGTGGTCGGCACTCCTTCGATTGTAGGAACGCCGTTCTGGGTGCTCGGGCATGGGCGTGCGCTCGGCGCCGCCGACAGCGATGGAGTCGAGGGAGCGGTCATGCCGGTAAGCGGCGTCAGCGCGCTGATCGCAGGCGCCGAGGGATTGGGACTCAGCGCAACGGACGGAGGGCTCAGCCCGCCGCCTCCCAGTTCGGTCGAGCCGAGCGGAATTCCAGCCGGGCCGACGGGTGAGCCGGGGGAGGCTAATGGTGGAGATGCCGTCGCAGACGCGCCACACGTGCCCTGCGCGCTTGCAGTGATGCCGCCGCCGTCAAACAGCGCGCTGCCGGACAGTCCGGGCGTTGCGCCTGCGATGCCGGCAATGCTTGTCGAACCTGCGATCCCCGCAGACGCTCCCGTCATCGGACTAACTATCGTCGTCGAACTGCCCATGGCGGCAGACGCGGGCGACGCGCCGACGCATGTGGCGCCGATCAAGGGCGCCGCGCCCGATGTGGTCGGACTCACGCCCGGCGTTGCGAGCTCGATCGCGCCCAGGGGAATTCCAGTGTGCCCGACCGGCGCATTGGGAACGCCAAGCGGAGACGTCATGCCAAAAGCCGGTAGCGGCGAGACGCTCATGCGCGCTTGGGCATAGGCAGAACCGCAGCCCAGCAGCACCGCCGCCGCTGTCACCGCCGCAAAACGCGTCATCATGGGCTCGACTTTCTTATCTCGGAAACGTGTGGGTGACTCAAAACTTAGTCAGCCGGCTGCGGCCGATCTCAGTGCGGATTGCCGGGATTTGTCGAATTTTGCCGTTCTCGGCCAGCGAGCAAGCCGGAATGAGCCGGACTTGAGCTGGGCGCGCGCAGCCGATCGGCGCGGCCAGCAAGGCGGATCAACAGATAGCAAGGATGATCAAGCCGTTGCTCGCTTGGCCGCCCATATATGGACTGCACGGGGGACCGTCCCGGCATGATCTCGGTTTCGCATGGCAACGGCGCGCCCGGCGCCGGTCATCGCCTAAAAAGGAGATAACCATGACCAAGGCAAGAGACGCCGCCGCGCTGCGGCTCGCACCGCTCGATACGCCGACCGATCTGCGCGCCGATGCGGTGCCACAAATTTCCGGCGCGCTCAATATCCTGCTCGCCGACATGTTCGCGCTCTACTTGAAGACGAAAAATTTCCATTGGCATATGTCCGGCCCTCACTTCCGGGACTATCATCTCCTCCTCGACGAACAGAGCGAGCAGATCTTCGCCGCCACCGACGACATCGCCGAACGCGTGCGCAAGATCGGCGGCACCACGTTGCGCTCGATCGGCCACATCGGCCGCTTGCAGCGGGTGTTGGACAACGACGCCGACTTCGTCACGCCGTTGGACATGCTGGCCGAGCTGCGCGACGACAACAAGCAGCTGGCGTCGAGCCTGCGCGAGGCCCACGCGATCTGCGACAAGCACGACGACGTGGCCAGCGCCAGCTTGATCGAGAACTGGATCGATGAGGCCGAACGGCGCACCTGGTTCCTGTTCGAAGCGACCCGCGTTGCGCGGGAGTGAGCGGCTCCGTCACCTCAACGCCGTCGGCGCAGGGTCCAGGCACAAAATCATCCTCTTTCGGCGACGGAGAATTCGATGTTGCAGTCGCGCTGGATGAAGCCGTTACTGGCTGGACTCGTGTTAGGACCCGTCGTTGTCGCAATGAGAGCCGATGTGGCCAAGTCGGACGATAGCAGCACGACGTTGACGGCTGCCGCTCTCGCGGAAATCGCTAAGGTCGAAGCCGAAATCGATCGCATCGAGGCGCAGACACTCGACCGGCTGACGGCGCCGCCGGATAATCAGGTTCAACAAGTCGAGCTGCTCGGCAAGCTGATGCTGTACGACAAACAGCTATCGGTGAACCGCAACGAGGCTTGTGCTTTCTGCCATATGCCCGAGACCGGTTTCACCGGTCCGGTATCGGAGCTCAACCGGACGACCGGGTCCTATCCCGGATCGGTTCGCACGCGATTCAGCGACCGCAAGCCGCAATCGCACGCCTATGCGCCGCTTTCGCCCGTGCTGCATTACAATCCCGGTCAAGGCGATCTCGTCGGCGGCAATTTTTGGGACATGCGTGCGACCGGTCGCCGATTGGGCAACCCGGCGGCCGAGCAGGCGCAGGGACCGCCGACCAATCCGGTCGAAATGGGGCTGCCCGATATCGCCTGCGCCGTCTATCGCGCTTCGCAGCGGCCGTGTCGCGCGCTGTTCGAAAGCGTATGGGGCAAACAAGCCTTCGCAATAGAGTGGCCGAAGGACGTCGAGCAGGTCTGCGACCAGCCGGGGCCGCCAGCCGCCGCCGATCCGATGCCGGTCCATCTCAGCGAGCTGGATCGTGGCAGGGCTGCCGCGACATTCGACCAGATGGCGCAGGCCATCGCCGGCTATGAGGCGTCGGCCGAGGTGACGACGTTCACCTCGAAGTTCGACGCCGTGCTCGCGGGCAAGACGCAGTTCACTCCGCAGGAGCAGCTGGGCTACCAGTTGTTCCGCGGCAAAGCGCAATGCAACGAGTGCCATCGCGACGGCGGACCCGGCGAGGATCCGCTGTTCACCGATTTCACCGCGAGTAATATCGGCACTCCCGCCAACCCGCGACTTCCTTACTATGCAGAAGATAAACCCGACAGCCGCGGGTACGTCGCTAATCCGTCCGGATCGTCATTTGTCGATGGCGGCGTAGGCCGTTTTCTCACCCAAACCAATCTGCTGAGCCAGCCCTCCGCGGTGGATACGAAGTGGCGCCCACTCGCGCCCGCCAACCAAGCGCGATTTCAGGTGCCGACGCTGCGCAACGTCGACAAGCGCCCTGATCCGAACTTTGTCAAAGCTTACGGGCACAACGGATATTTCAAGAGCCTGAAGTCCATTGTACATTTCTACAACACGCGAGACGTCCTGCCGCGCTGTGCACCCAATGATCCCGGCGAAGGGACGAGCTGCTGGCCCGCGCCGGAGTCGACCGACAACATGAACACAAAGCGAGTGGGGCGGCTGGGTTTGTCGGATGCGGAGGAGGACGCGCTCGTGAGCTTCATGCAGACCCTCACGGATGGGTTCATGTCCCGCGATCAACAAAGCCCATGAAAATCGGAATTATCGGCACCGGCAATGTGGGCTGCGCCTGCGCAATGGCGGCGGTCAACCGCGGCAGCGCGCGCGAAATCGTCCTCGTCAATCGCAACCGCAAGACCGCCGAGGCGGTGGCGACCGACATGCGCTACGGCACGCCGCTTGGACCCAAGGTCGACATCGTCGACGGCGACTATGACGCGCTCAAGGGCGCGGGCATCGTGCTCATCACCGTCGGGGTGAACGAAAAGACCGGCGGCGCCACCGATCGCAACGACCCGCAGGGGCGCCTCAGGCTGCTCGACAAGAACGCCGACATCTATCGCGATATCGTGCGAGGATCGTGCGGGCGGAGTCCAACGCCGTGGTTCTCGTCGTGACCGACCCGCCCGATCCGCTCGCCGATGTGGCGCGCGAGACCTGCCCGGGCACGCTGGTGCTGAGCACCGGCACCTACCTCGACAGCCAGCGGTTTCGCGTTCACCTGGGCAAGCATTTCGGCGCGGATCCCGCGCATGTCGAAGCGCAGGTCATTGGCGACCACGGGACGTCGCAGGTGTTCCTGTGGTCCTCCGCGCGCATCGGCGGCGTTCCCGTCGCGGCCTTGCTCGCGCGGCGCGGCGAGCGGATCGACGAGCTGCGCCAGGCGCTCGAGCGGGACGTGCGCTACGCCAACATCACCATCATCGAGGGCCACGACGCCAGCCAATACGGCATCGGCATCGTATCTGCACGGATCGCCGAGATGGTGCTCAATGACGAGCGCGCGGTCATCCCGATCGGCAGCTACCAGAAAAAGTTTGGAGTGACGCTGTCGCTGCCAAGCATTGTCGGCCGCCGCGGCGTGGCCGAGGTGCTCGAGCCGGAGATGTCGGACGAAGAGCGCGAGGGCCTGCGCAAGAGCGCGGAGGCCCTGAACAAGGCGCTCCACCGCGTGCGGAGCAAGCCGAGGGAAAAGACGACGCTCGGCTAAGCCGTTGACCGGCCTCCTGACTGCGCTGCGCTTCCTCGGCCTTTAGAAAAATCGACGACGGCCCGAACGCCGCCCGACGCGTTGCGGTTGCAAAAATCATTGTTAAGAACAGTGAAAAACAATGAATTCATTGATCGGATCAATGGAAAACAATGAGCGGTCATTTCGGCACGCCTGCCAGTTGCATTTGAAGCGACGTTCTGCGCAATCCATCCCCTCGGTCATTGCCGGGCTTGACCCCGCAAGTCCGGCTCGCCCGACTTGCGGCGCGTAATTTTGCGCAACTCCGGCGAGCCCGAGTTGCGATGCAATCCATCAATCTTCGTAACAAGCTTTTCGCGAAGAAGATGGATGCGCGGGTCACAAGCGCGTTCACGCGCGTCATTGACGCGCTTCTGCCCGCGCATGACGGGCTCGTGTTTCCCTGTAAATAACAGGCGAAAACAGGGAACGGACCCCGCGAGCCTGCGACGCGTACTCTCGTTCGCCCTCATGCTGAGGAGCCGCGTGCACGCGCGCGGCGTCTCGAAGCATGAGGGCAAAGGGATCGCTCGCCTCATCCTTCGAGACGGCGCTTCGCGCCTCCTCAGGATGAGGCTTCCAAAAGCAGCGCCGCAAGCGCCGCGCTGGTTGGACTGATCCCTGTATTTTCCTGTTTTTTTGCAGATTCATGCTCCGATCGATCGCAGTCCATCTCACGATCTCAAACAGCCCTGCCCGTTCCCGCGGCGCTTTTTCTGCGCCCGGAGACGCCCCTCAATGAGCGAGGATGCGAATCTTCTACACCGGATGCATTACGTAGTCAAGTAATAAATTCGATTTGTAGGCGAATTTTTGCCCTCCCCCTCCCCCTCAATGGAAGGAGGAGCGCACCGCGATCGTTGCGCAAGCGTCGACCCTCGTTCCGAAGGCCGCTTCAGTGAAGCGCAGATGAGGGTTGTGTGTGGGCGATCGCGATTTTCGCGGCGCGCTGCACCTTCTGGAAGGCGCGCACCTCGATCTGGCGCACCCGCTCGCGCGAGATGCCGAACTTGGCTGCAAGCTCGTGCAGCGTGATCGGCTCCTCGACTAGCTGGCGTGCCTCGAAAATGCGCCGCTCGCGCTCACCGAGCACCGAGAGCGCCTCGCCGAGCGCCTTCTTGCGATTCTCCGACTGCTCGCTCTCGGCGAGTTGCGATTCCTGGTCGGAACTCCCGTCGACCAGCCAGTCCTGCCATTCGTCGGAACCGCTGTCCTCGCGCATCTGCGCGTTGAGCGACACGTCGCCGGCGAGCCGCCGGTTCACCTCCACCACGTCCTGTTCCGGGACCGCGAGGCGCTGCGCAATCAGCTTGACCTGATCGGGACGCATGTCGCCGTCCTCGAGCGCTGCGATCTTGCTCTTTGCTTTGCGCAGGTTGAAGAACAGCTTCTTCTGGTTGGCGGTGGTGCCGATCTTCACCATCGACCACGAGCGCAGGATGTACTCGTGGACCGCCGCCTTGATCCACCACATAGCATAGGTTGCAAAGCGAAAGCCTTGCTCCGGGTCGAAGCGCTTGGCCGCCTGCATCAGCCCGACATTGCCCTCCGAGATCAGCTCGGACATCGGCAGCCCATAACCGCGATAACCCGCGGCAATCTTGACCACCAGGCGCAAGTGACTGGTGACGAGCTTGTCCGCCGCATTCCCGTCGCCGTGCTCGCGCCAGCGTCTCGCCAGGAGTGCTTCTTTGCCGGGCTGCAGCATCGGGAAGCGGCGAACTTCTTCCAGATAACGGTTCGCTCCAGAAGCGAGAGCTTGCATCGTCGGTCTCCATTCCGCGAGGGTCGGCTTTATCTTGCCTGCGATTAAGTCAGCGCTCGCCCACTCTCTCAATCGTACGGAGGTTGATGCGACCCACGCGGTGGTTTTGGGCAGGCATACGAGCGTTTCGTCGCCTTCATCACTTCGTTTGCCCCGCTCATACTTTGGTTTGTACCAACAGGACCTAACTCGGCGATCTCATCAGTGTGCGGCTTGATGCACCTGGACGGCGGCGCATACCTTGGCAAATGGTAACCCGCGAAGGAGAAGAGCCAATGACAACTAGGGTGGCGAGGGTTCTCTCGGTTAACGTCGGTACTGTTCGCGAGTTCGAATACAACGGTCGCCCTGCCAAGAGCGCCATCTGGAAATCACCTGTCGCCGGGCGGATCGCCGCTCGGGGTGTAAACCTCGACGGAGACGCCCAGGCGGATCGAGTCGATCTACGCATACGCCGTCGAAGACGCCCGGTGGTGGGAACAGGAGATCGGCCGGCCGCTTGCATACGGTGAGTTCGGGGAAAATCTCACGACCGAAGGGATCGAGGCGAACGATGCGCTCATCGGAGAGCGTTGGGAGGTCGGAACTACTGTTCTCGAGGTTTCTGAGCCGCGAATTCCTTGCTGGCGGCTTGGAGTTCGGATGAAGGATCAGTTGTTTCCGCGCCGCTTCACCGAGGCGTTGCGGCCCGGGACGTATTTACGAATCGCCGTCGAGGGCGATGTGGGGGCCACAGATGAGATCCGGGTGATCGAGAGACCCGATCATGATCTCACCGTTCGAGATGTATTTCGCATCTACACCCGTGATCGCCATGAAGCCGGCCGGTTGCTTACGGTCCCCGGCATGTCCGAGAGCTGGAGGAACTGGGCGAATGATTTTCTTCAAAGGACAAAAGGCCGCTCCCTGGACACGAGCAAACCGGGATGCGGCTGAACGGCCGATCTACGACCCAGAGATTTGAGGCTAGATTTCGCGGCGCTCGCTCCATGGTGAAGAAATATCACCATAGGCTCTACTCCGCCCGGCGATTGCTGTGAAAGAGGTCGGGCCGATCGATGCCGTGCGCCAGCCACGACCAAACAACCTTGACAATTCTGGCCGGACCTTTTTGACGAAAGTCGCGCCCCTACGCTGTTGGCTATGAGTTAGCCTGCATCTCGACGGATCATTTTTTCAAGGCTTCGTGATCGCCCGCCGGTCGCCGTCCGTGATACCATCAACGCCAGCGCAGGGTTGGCGGGTTTATTACGGGACGGGCACTACTCATAGGGAGTGTCCCATGAAAATCCTCGTCATCAGTATGGTCGTCGGCGCCGCGCTGTGCAGCGTCATGTCCATGCCGGCATCGGCAATGCCAATGAGCAATCTCGCCGCCGCAGCGAGCGACCTCGCGGTTGGCCAGAGCGTGCGCTATCGCCAGCATCGGTACCGATTGCACTATGGCGGGTACGGCTATGGCGGGTATGGCTATGGCGGGTACGGCTATGGCGGGTACGGCTATGGCGGGTACGGCTATGGCAACTATGGCGGATACCGCTATGGACCAAGCTCATACCGCTATGGATCCGGGCTGTAGCCGAGGTCTGTACCGCGGCAAGAGCATCAGGCAGGTTGATCGTCACAAGAGCGTCGGCCTTGAGCGCGACGATCTCGGCGGCCAGGCCGTCGAAGCGTTCCGGAATTTGCGCGGGAAAGCGATGCATCGGGCAGCCGGATGATATTGCCCGCGTCGCCGTTTTCCTTGCCTCCGACATCATTGCCCTGTCTCCCACAGTGCGCGGTTGATGGGGCGCGGCAGCCAGCCGCTGCACCGCGGGATTTCGATCCGGCCCATGTCCGCTTTGGGTCATAAGCAGACAACAGACCCCACGTCGCGGAGTCCGGGATGTCCGCTTTACCCCCAAAAGCGGACATCGTGGGTTCATTCCCGCCGCCAGCTCTTAGCTAATGCGGACATGGCAGCCTATAAGGCTCGCTCAGCGGACTCACGCCGTGACACGTTCACCTTCAAGTCTTTGCGGATGTAGATCTCTAAGAAACCGGGTAGTCCGCCTTCTCGAATCATCTTTTGAAAGGGTGCCAAGAACCGGGCATCTTCGTTTTCTGTCAAGATCACAATGCGCCACAAGTTCAGTGGAGCTGTTTCAGATCCGCCTGCCCCGTGCTCGACATGAAAAAGGGGCTGAACCTTATCCGCGCGAATGATCTCCCCATCAGCGGCTACCATACTCGCTCGACCCATAAACAGAATCCGTTTCGTTGCATGATTGATGTGCACATCCTCAAGCACTCTCCCATTTTCCTCACCGATCCACGCACGCTGTATCGACGACCTGAAGAAATGTTCACAGCCGGCCTCTGTCGGATGACGACCCCAAGACTTGGCATCTGAGACTACGTACGGAATATAGGTTAAGGGATCCCAGCTCTTCTTAAGCTCCATATCCCACACCATACTGAGCGTCACGTGGATGGGCGCATCCACAATGTAGCGCTCCGCTAAGGTCTTATTCACATCGACGGCGGGCAACTCAATCCGAGTATGGTGCGGATCTCGCCAAGCCTGTGCGAACTCCTCAGCCGCTTTTGCGAAGGTATAGGGGGTCTCTTTTGTCATCGGTAGCTCCTCCGCTCTTTTCGAAACCCCGATAATGACTGTGCGATTATGTCTCGCTGCTGGCTAGGGCTTGATCAGATTCTTGGCGACGCTTGTCAGCTGCCTCAGAAGCACCTTACCGTCGACGCCATCGGCAGCCATGACGGCTCTTACGATGGGATCAGATAAGGTTTCAGGAATCGTTGGTTCTCGATGATGCCGATACATTCGATCCTCGCTACACCCAATTGAAGGTCGGAACATATTTTTCATTTTCCTTGGGGTATGAGGTCTTGGGCAATTCCCGTCACGCGGCTGCCAGCGCGCCAATGACCTCGCGTGCTTGCGCAGCGGCGCGCACAAGAGCCTGCTCTGCCGACTGCGGGCCCAATGCCGTGCCCTCGACGCGGATCACGTCGACGTCCGTCATTCCGAGAAAGCCGAGCATGTTGCGCAGCCAAGGGACCTGAAAGTCGAACGCCGCGTGTTCACCGGAGTAGATGCCGCCGCTCGCGCTTACGACAATCACGCGTTTGCCGGTGACGAGGCCCTGCGGACCGGCTTCGCCATAGCGAAACGTCCGCCCGGCGCGTGCGATGTAATCAAACCAGGATTTCAGGGTCGAGGAGACGCTGAAATTGATCATGGGCGCGGCAATGATCACGATATCAGCGGCGAAGAGTTCCTCGATCAACGCATCCGATGTTGCCAGAAGGGCGCGCTGTCTATCCGTCTGGGGGCCATCCGGGCTTCTGGTCGCGGTGACGAAATCATCGTCGATGTGCGGGAGCGGTGCTCGCGCCAGATCGCGAACCATCAACTTCGCATTCGGCTGATCCTTGCGCAGATCGTTGATCACGCTCTCGGCGATTTGCTTGGAATAGGACGCGTTCCCGCGCGGGCTGCTGTTTATTAGGAGGATGGTGCACATCGTTTTCCCCTATGACGTTAGTTGACGATAGTCAGGCGGCGTTGGCCTTGAGGGTCCTCTCTCCATCGGTGGTAGCGAGCCAGATCGGCGACCGGATGACCGCCGCCATCCGGATGGGAATCGAACCGAGCGCGCTCAGCAACGAACGACAATGCGGGAATGCTCGGCCGGCATCCCCGGCTGCGGGCGATCTCAGTGCGGATTGCCCGGATTTGTCCAATCTTGCTCTTTTTCCGGCCAGAGAGCGAAGGCGCAACGCCCGCCGGCTGCTCGCACGCCTTCGCATATTAAATATTCGAAAGGAAGCTGCTTTGCAGCAAGACGCAGCAATCGAGTCTCCCGCAACGCAATAAGTGCGTGGCTGAGGGGCGCTCCACAGAGGCGCTCTACACAAAGGAGACTCGTCATGAGCAGTTTGAAGAAAGGAGTGGCTGCGCTTGCAGTCACGATTGCCCTCAGCGCACTGACATCGCCAAGCTATGCGCAGGGCGGTGGCGTCCATATCAGCGCACAACGGGCGCAGGCCATTCACGCGTGCAACCTCAGGGCCGCCCGCTATCCCCAATACCTCTGGGGCAACATGGAAATTTTTCAGTACCGCGCCTGCATGACCGAACATGGCCAGCCGGAATAACCTTGCGCCGGATTGCTATGGATCCTTCTTTCTTGCGCGCCACTTGAGCTCGCCGCAAAGAAGGGCAGCTGCCGCGTCCGGTTAAGACAAAATCAGCGGCGCAGTGGAGACAGCTTCGACCGCAGCGAGGCGAAGCACGGACGCACAGATCAGCCTCGCGGTTCAGTACCGGAAGCGCAATCCCGCCGTGGTAGCGACGTTGTTGTTCACGAAAAAACTGTTCGACAATCCGCCAGCTGACAGTCCGTTTCAATAAAGTCCCAAAGCCCCGTGCATGTCTTGGGCCCGGCCGCTGCGGTAGTCGTGCTGGGCGCCGAAGCCTTGCCCGCGGCGCCGTCGGCAGCCCGCGCCTCCATCCCACTCGCGGCGCCAGCCGCTGCGAGAACCGTTGCAACAAAAAATGTGCCGAGCTTTGTGATGGCAGCCCCCCTGCCTCAACACTGACCATCGTGACTTGGAAAAAGACAGTTGCAAGACACAATCCAGCCCCGGCAGAAAATTTCCTTTCTAGTGGCTGCCGCGCCACAGCGATCTTCCACGGCGATGGAAGACCCGCCAACGCGATGAGGAAACCAAAGTATGAGGGATTCAATCGTTGGCTTATCCAGTAAGTCCAAAGATATAGCTGGTCCAAATTGGAGCAGAGCCTACGTTCCCGCCAAATCCGAAGCACGAGGCGTCGGCCTCCTGCTTACAGGAAAATGACGAACGAGGGTTCACAAGCAGGAGAGATATGATGAAGGCGCTTATCGCTGCTCTCGCACTGGTCACGCTGATTTCCGAGCCGACCTTCGCCCGGCCCGCCGCGCGGACTTCCACGCAAGCCGAGTTCGTTTTCCCGACCGACCAGCAACTTTGTCGGTCCGGACAAAGCGACTTCTGTCACTGGCGGGGATACCCGCTTTGGCAGTGGTATAGCGGCGCCTGAACGAGCGCGGGTCCGACCGCGATCTGTATCTAAGCCGGCACCACGGGCGCTTTGGTCTTGCGCAGCGCGTCCATCACCTGCCGATCCAATTTCAAATGCGCCTCTACCAGTTCCGGCGTAATGGGCGCCCGCGCGAGCGGCTTTGATCGTCTTGCTGTGGTTGTTTCAATTTTGCTGCGGCAGCACGGGAGGCGAGCGCAAGCAATCCGGATCAAGATGGAGCAAGGCGGATCAGGAGGCCATATCCCCGTACTTCAGCGGCGATCGACTTCGCGACCCCAGGCCCAGCAACCCGCACCAGCGATGGACTGTATCCCGATCCGGCATGATCTCGCGAAGGTATGCCTCTTTGCACCTGCGCTTGCAGAACTTGCTGCCCCACCAGCGGTGCGTCACCATTCCGAACGGCCCGCCGCAATGATCACAGACCTGGCGGGACCGCACTGCACCCGTCGCAGGGGCGCTCGCATGTTCGCGGCTGATCATGATGCCCTCGCCCGATCCTTGAGCACCGACATGGCGAGCTTGCCGTGGCCGAGATAGCACTCGTAACTGCAGTAGGAGAGACGGGTGTCGAGCTCCCGCAGATAACTTTCGCCGATTTCCTCGCAACAGAGTGCGCAGAAACTCTCCGGACGGGGCGTCCTGCCGTTGACCCAGACGAACTTCATTTGCCGCCTCCACTAAGAACAAGCCCGCTCCCTCGGCCGGGATTTGGTCACTCACCCGCACGCTTCTCAATCGTACGGAGGTTGATGCAGCTCACGCTGTGGTTTCGGCCGCGCATACTCGCGTTTTGTCGCGCTCAATATCTCGGTTGCCCCGCTCATACTTTGGTTTACGGCGCCGATCCGTGACTGCCGTGATTTGCGCAGCCTTGCGCAATCCCCACGCTCCGACGCGCCTTGCGAAAAGGGCGATCGCGATCGTGCGCGGCTCCAGCTAGAGAGAGCTATTCCAGATCCGTGGGCTCGCCTCGCCGGCAGCATCAGTGTAACCTCGAGCGCACGGATGCGGAGCGTTTGTCCGTCTTGTCGCCGGCGGCGACAGAGGGCCGACCATGGATCTCGATCCGGTTCTGCTGTCGCGCCTGCAGTTCGCCTGGGTGATCGGCTGGCATATCCTGTTACCCGCCTTCACCATCGGCATGGCCTCCTACATCACGATCCTGGAAGGAATGCACCTGGTGACGGGCCGCAGCGTCTACCTGCGGATCTCCATGTACTGGATCCGCATCTTCTCGGTGGCGTTCGGCGTCGGCGTGGTGACGGGCGTGATCATGCCCTTCCAGATCGGCACCAACTGGAGCCGCTACGCGGACACGGCGGGCAACGTGCTGGGCCCGCTGTTCGCCTATGAGGCGCTGACCGCCTTCTTCCTGGAAGCGGCATTCCTGGGCGTGCTGCTGTTCGGCCGCAAGCTGGTGCCGCC
>Ga0306921_10004429_pt1 | contig 14438 bp, 16 predicted proteins | sample sta12Cox44000080_FD_203760 | JGI IMG/M metagenome (GOLD analysis project Ga0306921, IMG submission 203760) | Lab enrichment of tropical soil microbial communities from Luquillo Experimental Forest, Puerto Rico - statoxic.12C.oxic.44.000.080 (v2)... | ecosystem: Environmental > Terrestrial >...
CCGGCCCCGGACTTGCGGGATTCCTGTGGAGCGTGTGCGCAGGGAGCGTAGTCCTGGAAGGCGCCGGGCGGATGCGCCCTGGCTGGATGCCGGCTTTCCAGGGCCAGTCGCGCCGCGCTCCGGTCGGCGGCGGATAGCCCGGCAACTCCCGCAAACCCGTCACGGTATCCGTCACCGATAGTGACCACAAACCTGTCGCCTTCTCCACGAGGCGGACCTCCCGAGTATGAATCGCGGTCAGCGCGGTCCGCACACCGTCGTCTGGGCGCATATCTACGGGTTCGGGGTGGCCCGGGCCGTCGCGATGGCGTCAGATAGCGAGCCCGAGGCCGCCGTCTACCAGGAACGTCTGGCCAGTGGCATAGCGGGTCGTGATGAGCGCGAGGCAGGCCTCGGCAATGTCCTCTGGGGTGGCCACGCGGTGCAGCGGCGCGACCAGCTCGACTCCGGCTCTGCGATCATGCCACTGTTCGGTCCACGGAGTGGCGACCAGGCCTGGTGCGACGGCGTTTACGCGAACCCCGCCGCCAGCGTGCTTAGCCATGATCGCGGTCAGGTGGCCGACAGCGGCCTTGGACACGGCATAAGGCAGGGAACTGCCTGTCTGCCGGATCCCGGCCAGCGAGGTGATGTTGATGATCCAGCCGTCGCCGGCGCGGCGCAGCAGCGGCAGGGCAGCCTGGCTGACCAGAAAGGTCCCCGCCACATTGATACGTAGGACCTTGTCCCAGTGTCCGGCTGTGACGGCGTCGATGTCATCCAGCGGCACGTCCACCGTGACCCCGGCGTTGTTGACCAGCCCGTCCAGGCGGCCCCACCGCTGCTCAGCCGCCGCGACCAGGGCAGCGGCCGTGGCCGGGTCGCCGATGTCGCCCTGGACGTACACCGCGTACGCCAGCTCAGCGGCCATGCGCTGGCCCGCTTGGGCCGACGATGCCGAGTTGACACTATCCCGGCGCCGAGGCCGGAAAGACGGCGGGCGACCGCCGCGCCGATACCGCTCGATGACCCGGTGACGATGACCGCCTTGCCAGTGAGGTCCATGCCGGTTCCCCTTCAGCTGGCCGGAGGTCCGCTCAGCCGCGAGCCTAGTCCATAGCCGTCCGCCTGACCGGCTGGGTGGTGCTGCTCGCGCATTCAGTTGCGTCGAAGGACGGCCGCGCTGATGCACGCCATATCATGCTGAGTCCGGCTAAACGTCCTGGACTCTGTGCACCGCGGGACCTGTGTTCATGCTGACCTGCTTAAGCACACAATCAGGATCACACACCAGATGCTGGGCTGCCTGCTGGGCGGCGACGACGCCAGCCAGTAGGACCGGATGCCCGGACGAGGTCTACCTGCGCAGCCACTTCCTCGTGCTGAACACATACCTGATCTTGCACCACCGGGCGTTCTTGGACTGTACAGACCGGCGCGAGCAGGTTATCCGCGCGGTCGGCGGTGCCTGCTCGGTACTGCTCACGCGACCGTATTGAGGCAAAAGTTAGTCGCTGCCGACGCTAGCCAGAGCCCGCGCCAGCTCGCGAGGCGCGGGAGTGAGGGCCTTGCGGGGTGCCCGGAAGGCGGCTGGAGGGTGGCCCGTGGACCGGCTGGGCCACGCTGATGTGCGGTTCATCCCGGCAGTCTGGGAATCGACCAGATCGAGGCCTAGGTATTTGAAGGCCGCCGCGGGGGAACCCTGGGGCCGCAGACCCTCAAGGTACCAGTGCCACCTCCTCAAATCGCTGCGCCAGAGCCGGACGAACGTCTGGCACAGCTGCGGAGTGATCTGGGCGAGTTGCGACTGGGCGGCTCGGATGGAGTCAGCCGCCCTAGCAGCTTCCTCCCGCTTCGGCGCGTCCACCCTGCGGAGCGCTTTCAGCACGCGCTCATGAAACTCCGCACGCCTGTGAATAAAATACCGCCAGTAATCAGCATCGACAGTCCAGATATCGTCACCGATATCCAGGCGCGCATAGAGGCCTTCGGCCAGCAGATCGCCTAGCTCCTCGCTGGCGGCCCGCATTGGGTGATAATAGGGGTCATAGCTTCGCTGCCTGGATTCGCCGACCCTGGCGATCTTGTGGCTGGCCGCTTCCTTGGCAAAGAAGAACCAGTCTTCGTTGTAAATATTCGGAAAGAACGCCAGGTCGTCCCGATCACATTGGACTCCCATGCCGCTGGCGCTCGCGAAAACATCTTGCTTGCCGTCGCCGCCTAGTCGGTTGGCATGGCAGACAACGGAATTATCCGGGAAATCCACTGGGATAAGGGCACTGATGCTGTGGCCTTCCAGCGCCTCCGCCAGCTTCGCCACCGCACTGGTGGCGATACCGTGGATGTCGTCATCCAGGAACATTAGCTTCTTCCAGCCGAGAAGCCGAGCGAGAGCCAGCCCTAGGTTGCGCTTCACGCTCAAGTCGGGGTTCCGGCCCAGGTTCGCGGCGGCGAGCTCGTCATTCGCGGACGTCCGGAAGTCCACCCTCAGCGGATCACCTGAGGGGATGTCGGCCGCGTAAGCTTCGACCCCCGACCGAGCGGCCATCTTGACGACCGCCTCCTTGTACGCTCTGCCGCTGCACAGGACGAAGAGTGGCGTCCGTGTCCTGCTGGCAAGGTCAATGCTGGACCGCAACCGCGCGGCGGGCCGGTGTGTCGGCACCACGATGGCGTCAAACCCCGCGCGGACCAGTGCCCGGCGCGGTTCGTCTAGCAGCGCGGCATGTGACTCGCCCTGCTCAGGAACCCAAGATGACGTCACGAGTCCTTCAATTCTGCCTGGTCCTTCGGGGGCCAGCTAAACAGGACCGTGCCCGGACTTCTCAGAGCAGGCCTTACCGTCTTGCCGCCGAACACCGGCACTCGCATCAGGATGACAAAGCGGTCAGAGCTGGAGAATGTTTCCTCAACGTACTTTTGGTTGTCATCTCGGACCGCGGGATCCGTCAGGCTCAGCACGGCTCCGAGCACGCCCCGGGTATGGATTCCGTTACAGTAAGTCAGTGTCCGTAGCTCGTTGTATGGATTCGGCAACCGTGCCAGCATGCCTACGTCATTCAAAAGCACACCGGGTTTTCCTAGCGTTCCCGGATCGTCGTTCTGCCACTTAGGCAGGAACTGTTCGGCCTTGTCCGAATCGTCTCCCACGACGAAAATTTCACCACTAGGAATGGTAGCGTCCTCCACCTGCTTGACTGGCAGATCGAGCATTTCATTCAGCCGGCGTGTCACGTCATTCCAGGCGATCCCGCCGAGTACCACCAGGTGGTTGTCTAGGTCCTCTGCGGTGGGCTGCCGACGTAGCGTGACGGGCTGATCTGGATTTGCTCTCCACAGGTGACCGTTCAAGGCGAACAGCGCATCAAGGTCGCCGTACGAATAAAGGTCGGAGAAATTCGGGTTGTCCTCGTCACTCAGCGGCCCGAGCTTGAGCTCATCGCTCTTCCTGAGGTCAGAGCAGATGACGGTGATCGGTGCATCGAAGCGCCAGAACTGGCGCGCGGGAGCGGAGCCGTCGGCGTCCGCTTCCCGCAGGTGCAAGAGTTCCTGCTCTAGGTTATGCCGCTGCTGCTCTTCGGCCGGGTCGAGTTGGTCCGTCCGAAGAAGATGCGGCCCACCCTCCAGTGAACGCTCAGTGGCGAAGAACAGCGCATACGCACGGAGACGGCCCGGCGGGGGCAGAGTGGGCGCACCGACGTTTTCCCATGACGACAAGGTCGAGGTCGCGACCGCCTCGTCCTGCGAGAGGGCTCGGGCTAGTTGCGCCTGGGTGAGCCGGACACAGGGGAAACCGGAAAGGCGCAGCTCACGCAGGCGCCTAGCGAGGGACGCCCCCATGTCTGACGGTCCCGGCTCGGCCACGCCTCCCCCTAACCTGCGAACTTCACGCGATGCTATCGGATCACGAACACTTTAGTGCACGGCCGCGCAAGTTCATATTTTTCCAGTAACTTCGACAGATTCTATCGTAATTTCAGTCAATCTTGGTAGCGTCATCCGGTAGGACAGACTTCTACTAGTGTATTGCTAAATTTCACCTAGCCTCCTTACCCTGGTTGCAAGGGCCGGAGATCGGCAGTTGCTCCGCCCCCGGCACCAGATCGTGTCTCGCGGAAGCCCCGGCCAGGGTGATGGCACCTGTCACCAGGTAGGTCGTGCTTTACCGAGGGCGCATGAACAGCACTGGTCCTGTAGACAGACTGATCGAAATCTGGGCGGACCCCCGGATCAGGGGACTCGCCCGGCGGTGGGCGGGTAGGGCCGAGACGGCCGACGACGCGATGCAGAGCACCTTCGAGGTGATCGCCAGGCTTCCGCACCTCACCGAAATCGAAAACCTCCGCGGATACTTCATCCGAGTCCTCCGCCGGATGGTCTACCGTGAACTAGGTCAGCTGAACGCGGTCCTAGCCGACGACTTCACCCGGATCGCTGAGGAACGCCAAAGTACCCTCTCTTTCGAGGATGACGTCTGTACGTCACTGCAGGGTGGGGCTCGGTACGAGCGGTTCTGCGGCGAACGCGACCGCCTGGTGCTCAAGGTTTCAGCTCGCTCGGCTGACCCGGCCCGATATCAAGCAGTGATCGGCGATGCCGCTGAACAGATCTTGCAAGCCGGCTTGCGCGGCGAGCCCAGCGAGGCCGACCTGCCTCCCGCGCTGCGGGCGGCTTACCCTGAATACTTCGCTCAGCCGGGCGTTTCGGCGAACACATGCGATCAGCGTTGCCACCGGGCCCGGAAGGACGTCAAGAAGCTGCTTAAGGCCGTTGTTCTCCGGAGCGAGCTTTCCGGAGATTAGTGCGAGCGGCATGTGTCAGGTTCGACATGCCTTCTTCTCCTCTGTTTCAGGCCGTGACCTGAGGAGGCAGAAAATGACCGTAGAAGCCACCGTCGACTATGCCGAACCGAAACCCCAACGATCTGATCAAACCCTGCGAGCGCAGGCAACAGCCACGGTCATACGACTGCTGGGACTGCACCCCGAGGTCAGCAAGGAAGTGCAGGAGATCTGGCGCACGCGTGTGCACCTGCAGGAACTGACCAAGCGCAGTGAAGCGGCCGATCGCGTCGCGGCGGAAACCGCCCAGTACGAGGCCAACCTGACCATCAAATTCGATCCAGCTGGCCAGCGGTCCTTGGGCTTCGGGCTGGGTATCGCCCTGGTCATCGCGCTGGTGATCCTTGACGCCTTCCCGCTGAACTGGGCCGCGCAGGCGTTCGGGCTCGACCCTGACGGGACCTCGCTCGTCACGTTCATCCTGGTCGTCGCGTCCGTGGGGGCCATGCTCGGCTTCGAGCTCACGCGCGCCCGGACCGGCCGGCGTCGTGCGCTCACGGCCGTGCTCGTGGCGGGGTATCTCGCTTTGCTAGGTCTACGCACGGAGTTCTTGGCTACCGTGTCCACTGGCTCGCTGCTCGTCGCCTTCCTTCAATCAGCCCTGCTGACCGCGATCTCGGCCGGCCTGGTGTGGTGCGGCTCCGCCGTCCTCGCCCGGACCCGGTTCCTGCATCAGTCCCGAGCGCGCGCCGCCGCGCAGCGAGCGGCCAGGCTCGGGGAAGAAACGCGCGCCGCGCGGCTGCTGGCCGACGACACCCTAGAGCGCAACATCGCTGTCCTGCACCGCATGCTTTTCCAGTGGGCGCTCGACGTGGCGCCACCACAAGGCATCGACCACGCTCAGTGGAGCGGCGCGCTCGACGGCGCTGTCCACGAGCTCTTCCGGGCGCCCTGACCGGCGATGGCCGGCCAGTACTGGCCGCCCCACGCTCATTGTGATCCTCACCCACTAGCTCAAGCTCAGCTCAGCGTGCCGCCAAGCCGGGATGCAGTCCCAGATTCTTCCCGGAGACGCTGGCGAACACCACCATCATGGTGTGGAGTGATGGTCAATGACTGACCTCACGCTGAGCTTTGCGCCAGAGACTGGACAAGTGGTCGTGCAAGGGCCACCCGCTGGTGCGGCGGGGGCAGTCCCACTGGTCCCTGTGCCAGGCCTGGAACTGGCCTTCGACCGTGTCGACGGCCGCCTGTCCCGTGTCGTCGTTGATTTGGCCGGGGCAGACGAGTCCGGCGTGGTGGATGAGATCACCCTTGATGAGCGGGTAGCGACGATGCTTACCCGATTGTTCGGCGCGTCAGCGCCCGTCCTGATCTTGAGCGTGGCGACAGCGGCACGCGGGGAGAGCCGGGACGCGCGGCTGCGCTCTCCCGAGCCTGACCTGAACGGAGCGTTGTCGCGGCTGGCTCGTCTCGAGTCCGCCCGGGTCACCAGCCCGCTCCAGCCTGGTTCCCCGTGGTGGGCGGCCGAGACGGCCGCCCTCGCGGAACGCGCGGGCCTTCCTGAGCTGGCGCTGGCCGAGACCCGCCGGGCCATCGTCCCCCTGCTGGGGCGACTGCAGGGCCGCGACCCGTTGCAGCTTCCGGAGGAGGCGGTAAGCGCGGTCCGGACGATAGCCGCGATCGGTGCGGCCACCGAACCCGACACCGCCACCCGGCTGCTGTCGGCGCTAGAGTCGCGATCTGGGTCACCGCCTGCCAGCCTGCCCGCGTCCACCTTGGACGTGGCCACGGAGGTGGCGGCCATCAACGAAGAGGCAGGTTCTCAAGCCGGGCTGCAGTGGACGCTCGATCCCTGTCTCCTGGGATCCGGCAGTCCGTTTCGGCCCGGGTTGTCACCGTATTCCGATCTCGTTGTCGGCCAGGCGCGTGATCAGGCCGGGACCTGTCACCTGACCATAGCGGCGCAACTGGCGAGACCAGCCGATGTCGGTGCACTTAGCCGGTACCTGGTCCGGGTGGTGGATCCCGAGGTTCGTCGCATTCTGGCGCAGGCACCCTTTGGCGATGCCTTGGACCCATCTTCTGGCCGGAGCCGGGCGGAGCTTTCGGTCGCTTACCCGCTCGACGAGCTTGAGGAGAGTTGGATCGAGGTTGTCGCAAGCAAAACGCAGCCTGTTCTAAGCGCCCGGGGCTACCGGTCCAGGCGGGCGCTGCGCTGGGCCGATGCCGCCCTGCGGGCGGAACGGGCACCGCGGGGCCTGGCCCTGCGGGCGGCAGCTGCTGACTGGGCGGCGCTGGCCGCGGCGGCCTGGGAGCGAAGCCGCCGCGACTGGGCGGCGGCCGGCGACGACAGACGGGCGCAGCTGGCCCGCCAGCGCCGGGACGCCTTCGAGCTGGCCCGGTATGCCCCGCGCCGATCGGCCGCCGCTTCGGGGACCGCGGAACCGGCCCCGGCGGACGGCCTAGCCTGCCTGGCCGAGTTTCTCGGCGGCTAAGAGCGAGGCAGCCCGGACCGCCATCCTGGCGGTCCGGGATCCTGGCTAACTTGGCCGGACGAGGGCACTAGTCAAGAGACGGCAGCCGTCTTCTCGGTTACCACGAGAACCCGCCGGTTCGCGTCTGGAGATCCCATGCCGAACGAGTCAGTGGCGCCGTGTCCCACGATAATGAGCGAAGAATCCGGAAGGCCGTTTTCTTCGAAAAAAGATGCGACATTACTAGCGCGCTGGTAAGAAAGGACATAGTTAGCCTGAGCTGTACCCAGGGTCGAGGCATAGCCGTCGATCACGACGGTCACCCCAGGCCCGCGCAGCTCCGGGACGAGTCGGGTGAGTTGGCTGACGGCTTTGGCGTCGAGGGCCGCGCTGTTGTTCTCGAACAGCACCGGGGTCGAGACCGTGTCGGTCCCGCCCCCCTGGCCCAGGTCGGCCGAGACCAGCGCGGCAAGCTGGGCGGCGGTTACCTCAGGCCCGACCACGGCGGCCTGGGCCGCACCAGCCGCCAGCAGCTCGGCCTGCGCCGCGCTGGCGGCCGCCGCGGTCGGCAGATCCTGGGTCACGGTAATGACCTCATCGCCGTTCAGCTCACCCGCCGGGAGCGTGCCGTTCAGGTCGTCGGGGTATAGAACGATCACCCTGCGGTTCGCGAAGGTATCGCCAGTATCCTGCTGCAGGCCAGTCATCGCGCTGGCGGCGACCGCGCCCTCGGCGGCCAAGCTGCCCTCATCTCCGTGCGTGTCAGCGAGCGCGGCGATGTGCTGCGCGATCCGCAGTGCGCTCACCCAGGCTGATGTCCGCTGGCGGGTCTGCTCGGCAGCGGCACGAGTATCAGTGGCCCGCTGGGCGCGCCACGCCGTCAGCCGCTTGTCGTATTGCGCGGCCTGATAGGCGGTTTGACCGCCAGTCGGAGCCAGCGGCTGGCCGGGCAGGATGATCTTCGCCGGAGCCGGGGAGTCGGACGCGACGACCGTCGTGACCGGAGTACCGGCCTGCAAGATCCGCAAGTCTTCCCGCGGCCTGGCGGTGCTGGACACGAGGGTGGCCAGCGATGGCCAGGGTGCCGGGCCCGCCAGGACCGCCAGCAAAGCCGCGGGGACGGCAGGCTGCGTAATGGTAACCGCCGGGCCGACGCCCGCGGCGCCCGCGCTGGACAGGTTGCAGCCAGCCAGGAGGGCGACAGCGCCGACCGCGGCGCCGATGTGTGCGGCATGGTGCCGGAACCTTCTCATTGGCATCTGCTTCCACGCGATCCTGCCCCAGGTGGCAGGACATCCGATGGTGTCTCGCCTGGAAGAGGCCGCCCCGCACCGATCCTGACAACTGTGTAAGCCACTGACGAACTGGTGCTTATTGCTATCGAGAGCGACCTGCGCGAGAAGGGCACCGCTGTGCAGCCAGACCACCAGCAGACGCCGGAAAGCATCGTCGTGAGCCTGCTGGACGAGCATCCGGAAGCCCTGGTCCTGCTGGCCGAGGCAGGCCACCGCCGGGCCCTCGCGGCGTGCTCAGCGGCTGATGCCGGGTTGATGTTCCGAGCGGCCCAGGCCGCGCGTCTCGGTTACGAAGAGCTGCGGCACCGGATTGACCCCCGGCACCAGCGACCGGTCGATTTCGGCGCAGCACTGCTTTGCCTGCTTGTTCTTGCGGCCGGGATCGCCGTTCTCGACTTCGTCGAGCTGAGCGGCCTGCTCGGCGGACTAATGTCGGCAACGTCAGCGCTCGCGGCCACAGTGGTCTGGCTGACCATGAGCTGGCTCGGCGCGCTGGCCGCGCGCCAGCACCGCTGGGCTGAACTGACGCTCATCGCCACGGCGGCCGCGCTGCTAGGACTGCTGCTGATGACCCTGTACGCGTTCACTCCGCATCGGGGGTGGCCGGCCATCGGCGAACATGCTTCGGGGAGCACGGTTGCTGGAGTTCTATTCGGGGTCCTCATCCTGCTGCTCACTGTGGGCGCCGGCATACTGATCGCCAACCTGGAGCCGCCCGGCCTCCTGCCTGCCAGGCGCCGCTGGCGGCGGGCCCAGGGCGCCTACGAGGAGGCCGGGGCAACTAGCCGGGCCGACCAGGAGGCCGACGCCATCGCCACGCACGCATGGCTGGGGCTCGTACGGGTCTGGGCGACCGCCATCGTGCCCGGTGAAGAGCAGCTCATCGCGGAAACGGCCGCCCTCGCCGCGGCCATGATAGAAAGCGGCTGGTCCTAGCGTTACTGCTTCATACGACTCATCTGATCCAGCTATGCCTATGACTGTTGTGCTATAGGTCGTATCCTGACCGTTAGCCTTGCATAGGGCTGATGTTGGCCTGCGAAGGGAGCGGAAGGCTTGGCGAACCATGCCCAGGGGCCTGAGGGTCCCCTTCCGGCGGGGGAGCCGCCCCTCCAAGGTGACGCCAGAGTCTTGTACCGTGCCATACGCGAATGCATTCGCACATCGCCCACGGCCTTCAGCATGACGCCGGAAGAATTCAGGAAGAAGTCGGCCGATCATTGGCAGCATGAAGTTAGAACGGCAACTTGGGCAGTAGTCGAAAAGGGTGCGGAAGTCGTCGGCATAGCCGTCGCCAGGCACCCGGATCCTGAGGAAGACGCGGATGTCGACCAGGACAGAGCGCGCTTCATCGAGTCCACCTGGATAAAACCCAAGCACCGGCGAAGCCGGATGGGAAAGCGGCTCATGGAATTCCTCTTTGAGGAGGAGCGGCGGAGACATCCGCAAGTCGACCAGTTCTGGCTGTGGGTTTTTGACGATAACAAAAGCGCCATAAGCTTTTACAACCAGATGGGATTCGAGTACACCTTCGTGTCGAAGAAGCATGAGCCGAGCGGCCGGACAGAGCGCAGATACCGGTATACGTGGAACTCGAGCTTGACCCGGGCAAGCGGGCGTACGGCAGCCAATGAGACCTACCGGATCTTGAATACCGAATAACGGCTCCTGCAGCGCGAGGCCCATCAGTCGTCCGTCGGCCGCCACTCCAGATTGTCCGGCCTGACCCGGTGCCGTCCCGCGCAGCGCACCTGCCTCTCGATCGGCTGCAGCTCGGACGACCCCACGAACGCGACCGCCGGCCGCGTAGCCACCGCAGCACCGACTAGGCCATGACCCAAGCCGTGGGCGACGTTCGCGGCGAGCGTCGCGAAGATGCCCAAACCAAGTAGCCGCCGCACCAATGCATGCACCGGATGCCAGCCGCGCCGAGTCCAACATCACCATCGACTGCCATAGATCAGCCCGTCTAGCGTCAATTGGATCATGCATCCAGTCCAGCCGGACTCATTGTCCGCCTGCACCACGGCACTCGCGTGCTCGTACGAGACAACCGCAGCGACCGCCGCGACGCCGACCACGGCCAGCGCTGTTGACCACCGGATAAGTCGATCGGTCACATTCATAGTGCACCATCGCTGAACAGCGAGAACTCCGCTGTCAGAAGCCATGGGCTTTTTGGTGCAGTCCCCCCTCGGACACACATACAAGTCACTGACCTGCGGTTATATGCTTCCCGGTATGGTCCAGGTACGCAAAGCCGCAGGTTACAGACATGGGAGTTCAAGTCCCTCCCGGACACCAGCCCTTTATCCATGCCGCGATGACGCCAGTCCCGCGGCTGACCCCATTGAGGCGCGCCGAATATGCGGCGGGCACAGGCGCCCGGCCCCGGGGCGCTAGCGACACTCAGAACATCCACTTATGGCCGTGTCTCCAGCGCATCCTTGCACCGTGCGGTGACGAGCACACATATTTCACCGGATCGCTTCGAGCATCAGGGCGTTGAGGTCGGAGCGGCGTCGTGCGCGGCTCGGGACGAGTACGGCGAGAGAACTCGTTGACTCAATCTGAATCAATCTGAATCAATCTGACCGATCCGCATCGGAATGGCCGGTCTACGTCATAGCATTCTTCATAGTTCGTCGCGATTCAGGATGCATGGGGGTGCTGTGCCTGCTGTGGACGGGGAGCCGGACGTGCTGCTAGGCAAGCGCCGCCGACTCGGTGCTGAGCTGCGGCGCCTGCGAGAGCAGGCCGGGCTGTCGGGCCGACAACTCGCGGACCAGATCGGTGTCAGCCAGTCCAAGGTCTCCCGGATCGAGTGCGGGGCTGCCCTGCCCAGCCTCCCGCAGGTAACCGGCTGGGCGGCAGCCGTCGGCGTTTCAGGGTCGGCTGCAAGCAAGGTCATGGCGCTAGCGGATGTTGCCTACGCTGGGGTGGATCCCTGGGACGCGGCCTTGAGGGAGCGTTCTAGCCTTCAGCCGGACTTTCAGGAGGCCGAGGACCGGTCTCGTGCCGTCCTGGTCTACGAGCCGACGCTGGTGCCGGGCCTGCTGCAGACGGCCGAGTACGCCCGCCGCGTGTTCACCATGTTTGACCCGCCTTACGCCGGGTCCGACATCCCGGCCGCCGTCGCTGGCAGGCTAGACCGCCAGGTCGGGATGTTCGACCCGACGCGGGAGTTCGCCTTCCTCATCACCGAGGCGGCCCTGCGATGGCGGCCAGGACCGCCTGGCCTGATGCTCGCCCAGCTCGACCGGATCACTTCGGTAAGCACGCTGGACAACGTCACCGTCGGGGTGATACCGCAATCTGTGCAGGCGCTCACGCACGTGCCGCACGGGTTCACGGTGATCGAGTCGGCCGACCCGGAGGAAGACGCGCTCGTTTTCGTTGAGACGGTGCACGCCAACCTGACCGTGAGCGACAAGGGACAGGTCTCCCTCTACCGCAGGCAGTGGTCGCTGCTGGAGAAAACGGCCGTCTACGGCCCGGAAGCGCGCGAACTGCTCACTAGGATCGCCGTCAGCGTCCGCGACACCCCGGGCGAGGACGGCCTGTGAAGGCGGGTGCCCCGAGAGCGCCCAGGACGTCCGGGGGCCGGGCCGGTGCCGGACGTCCTGGGACTGGCGGGTCAGCGGAGGATGTCCTGCAGTATCAGCGCCAACGAGCGCAGCATAGACGCGGCGTACTGCAGCGTGCTCCGCGCCCGGGAGTCGCCCCGGAGCCGGTTACGGAAGGCCATGTACTCGGCCCGGGAGAAGACCAACCCTGGCTGCATGGGGTTCTTGGTGTCCCTGAGGACGAAGCAGCCCGCGATGTTATCCACCTGCACACATCCCCCGCCGCCGTTACAACGGCGCAACTCCGGCCAGCTGTCTTCTCCGGCGGTAGTCCTGCCCCTAGGCATAAGCCCTGTCCCTTCTTTTCGGTATTGCTCGACGATCTCTCGAACAAGACCACTGTGATTCAGCGCGGTATGTGTCCCGGTGCGCCGACCGGTGCGATTCGGTACACGCTTGGTACGCAACCCGGTACGCAGGAGGTCTGATGACGACACGCTTCGAGATTCTGGGCCGCGTGGCCGCGCGCCAGGACGCCCGGGCAGCCGACCTGGCCCCGCAACAGCAGTGCCTGCTCGCGGTCCTGGTGATGGCAGGAGGCACGGTGGTGGGGCGGAGACGCCTGCAGGAGGCCCTGTGGGGTTTCAAAGAGCCGTACCCGGAGCACGGCGTCAAGGGGATAGCGGCCGAGTTGCGCCGTGAGTTGCGGCGGGTGTCTCCCGACGATGATCCCGTCCCTGCGTGCGGCGGCGGCTACCGCCTGCTCGTCACGCAGGAGCAGGCGGACGTCCTGCGCTTCCGCAGCAAAATTTCCACCGCCGAGTGTGCGAGCGGCCCGGCGCGCCTTGAGCATTTGCGGGAGGCACTACGGGAATGGGGGCCGGGAGCCGGGCTGCGCGGCGGGGAGCCACTGCTCAACCTGGAGGGCCAGTGGGCCGATAACACCCGGCACAGGCTAAGGACGGACTACCGGGAGGCTGTGCTCTACTGCCTGACGCAGGGGATAAGCCTCCGGGATTACGACTTTGTACTGCGCCAGTGCGAGCAGATCGACAGTGACGACATTAAGGCGCTGCTCGACGAGAAGTTCGTCACACTCTGGATGACCGCCGCCAGCGGGGCCGGGAACCCGGCCAAGGCCCGCGAGGTCTATCAGCGGGCAATGGAAGCGACCTCGCGCGCAGGCGTGCCGCCTGCCCCCTCCTTGCACAGCCTGGACGCACAGCTCAGGGCCAACGGCCCCCGCCCCGAAAGGTCGCCAGTGCCAGAACCACCGGAAACCGGTCCAGCACCAGCGGACACCCGGACAATGAACGTCACCGCCTACTACGGCAACGCCTTCGGGGCAATCGGCGATATCCACTACCACGAGACGGACGGCAAGCGACTGCCAGACCCGCACGTAGTTCATGACAACAGCGACAACGACACGAGTGACGCCCAGTGAACCCCGCCACCGGACAGCCAGGGGGCAACGCGCTAGTCGTCACGGCGGTAGCCGGGAATGCCTACGGGGTCATCGGCGCGGATATCCACGTCTTCGGCAACGGCACGCCGGTGTACCTGCTGTTCGAGCACCACCGGTTGCGCAACACCGATCCGCGCTGGCTGCGGGCGCAGCCGAGCCGAATGCTGGACGCGCGGGCCGAGGTCGTTGAGTTCACCGGACGCGAGGCAGAACTGGCCGGGCTCGTCGCCTGGCGAGATGCCCAACCTCCGTTCGCCGTTCGGTGGCTCCACGGCGAGGGCGGCCAAGGCAAGACACGGCTCGCCGCCCGGCTCGCCGCGGACTCCGAGCGCGCCGGCTGGAAGGTTGTGGACGCCGTCCACGGCACGGATACCCATCCCCCGGCACGGGACAGCCAGGATCTGCGTCTCGACGGCACGAAGGGCGTCCTGCTCCTGATCGACTACGCAGACCGATGGTCCCAGACCGATCTGAGCTGGTTGTTCCAGAACACGCTGCTTTATCGAGGTGTTCCCGCACGCGTGCTGCTGATCGCCCGGTCAGTGAACGCCTGGTCGGGGGTTCGCGGCATGCTAGCTAGGAGCGGCAGGACCCCTGACATCTCCGACCAGCTTCTGTCGCCTTTGCCCGGTGACGGGACTGCCCGCCGTCAGATGTTCATGGCGGCACGCGACTGCTTCTCCCACCTCTATCCCCAGGTAGCCGAGCCTGCCGCCATTAAGCCGCCTGGCCCGCTGGCTCATGAGGCATTCGAGCTCACGCTCGCGGTGCACATGGCTGCCCTTGTCGCGGTGGACGCTGCGGCTCACGGTCGTAAGCCACCAGCCGACATGCTCGGCCTTACCGTCTACCTCCTGGATCGCGAGCACGAG
>Ga0306921_10004434_pt1 | contig 14429 bp, 14 predicted proteins | sample sta12Cox44000080_FD_203760 | JGI IMG/M metagenome (GOLD analysis project Ga0306921, IMG submission 203760) | Lab enrichment of tropical soil microbial communities from Luquillo Experimental Forest, Puerto Rico - statoxic.12C.oxic.44.000.080 (v2)... | ecosystem: Environmental > Terrestrial >...
CCGGTCCATACGGGGATGGGGGATTGGGACCGGACGCTGCGGAATACCCCGGCGGCGGTGTGGCTGGGCCGGCAACCGCAGCATTGGGCGTCGTCGCCGCCGGCGTGGCCAGTGGACCCGCTCCCATGCCCATCATCTGCTGCAAAGCAGAAGGCTCCCAGGCACGAGGGCCGACCGTCCCCGGCATCATTTTAGCCCCCCCCTCAATCGGTACTTGGCCCGCCGTTCCGGGGATCGTCGCTGCCGTCCCCGCCGCCGGCGCCGGCGCAGCGGCCGGCTTTCCTGCCGCCGGCGCCGGCGCAGCGGCCGGCTTTCCTGCCGCTGGCGCGATGGGTCCGGTTTCCCAGTGTCCCGTATCACGATCACCCACCCAATGCTGGGGCGCCCCTGCGGGAACTGTCGCGCCGGGACTGTAGCTCGTCATCGCCGCCGGACGCCCCGGATAGTTCTGCGGGAAAAACAGATGGCTGAGCTCGGACAGGATCGGGATATACGGCGCGCCGCCCTGCTGGCTCATCGCCGTGGCGCCGGGCAGGCCGCCCTTGCCCTTGGGGCCGCGTGCGGCCGCGTCGCCGGTGCCGCTGCGTACGGGCGTATACATCTTGCCATTCTGGACAATGTTACCGGGAGGGACGGGCGGCCCATAGGCCGGACCCTGCTTCTGATCAGATGGGCTGGCTCCCGCTCCGGCGGTCGATGGAGCAGGCGCAGATTTGTCTGTTGGGGTTGCGGCACCTGTTGGGGTTGCGGCATCTGTTGGGGTTGCGGCCCCTGTCGTCTCCGTGGCTTCCGGTTGAGCAGCAGTGGAACTGCCGGTGTCGCCGTAACTTTCCAGTGTCGGCACCCCCTTCGCGCGAATGGTGTTCAATCGGTTTTGCAGATATTGCGCCGCTGGCTTGAGATAGCCGCGGGCATAGGACGACGCCGCCTGCTCAGGCGAGGCTGCGTTCTGCATCTGCGCCCAGACGTTGCCGTAATGGTTCTTGAGGTTCTGCGCCGCAAACCGGCTTTGTAAGACTGGATCGCGCCAATCGCCGCCACCATTCTTCGCCAGCCAATTGGAAAAGTTGTTCCATTCATCCCCGCCCTCTTGATAGAGGCCATGCGCGAAGTGCGCCTCGCCCCCGAATTTCGGCTGGTCGGGATGCCGCAGGCTGGGGTTGAAACTGCTCTCTTCCCCGATGTTGTAGAGCACGCCCGCAATGCCTTGCGGCGACATGCCGGCGTTGCGCCATTCGTTGACGATGGCCCTAAGCACGTTGGGATTGATGTTGGCCATGTTGATTCAGCTTTCCTGAACCGTTCGCCCTTGGTTCACGTTGATTCAGCTTTCCTGAACACTATATGGGGGGTATGACATTCATCGGAGCAATCGGCTTTGGCCTCGCACTTCTCTTTCTTGGCATGGCGGAAAAGAAGCGCTTCGTTGGCATTGTGATTGTGGTATTTGCCAAGATGATCGGAGCAATATTGCTGTTATTTTTTATGATGGGGGTCATCCTCACTTTACTCAATTGGCTCGGTCTGCCACCGAGCCCCGTCGAACCGATGGGGGTATTCCTTGCTTGGATTGCCGTTCTCAATTGGATTGCTCGCGTTTTGGGCAATCGCGAAATGGAAGCCTCGGCTCGGGCTCGACGGCTCCTACAGCTCTCCCGAAAGCCCTGATTGCTTCGCTTCGCTCGCCGCATCCTATCATGCTCCGCGGACTGCCAACATTGGCTCTGCTCTCTTCCCCGATGTTGTAGAGCACGCGTGATGCCTGAGATTGATTGCTTCGCTTCGCTCGCAATGACGGTTAATTTCATTGCGCGGCAATTGGCTGGCTTGATCACCGAAGTCCGAGGCCTGCGCGCGTCATTGCGAGCGGAGCGCGGCAATGAAGTGCGGGGGTTGCTCGCACTGCTGCGTGAGGACCGTTCGGCGCCTCGACGCGTCATTGCGAGCGGAGCGCGGCAACACGATTGCCATGAACGCGCGCCGATTTGACGACGGCCGCTCATGCCGCGGTCTCCGCTCTGCTGCGGCCGACGCGGGCCGCGTTAAAGGCCGCGAGGATGGGCGAGGTCGTCGGGAGCGACAACAACGATTGTCCCGACCGCGGGGATGCGGGAAGCCACGGATTGATGTCTGGCTGGATTGACGAGGGTGCCGATGATTGTCCCGACCGCGGCCACGGATTGAAGTCTTCCGGGATTGACGAGGGTACCGAGGGTGCCGATGATTTGGGGACGCTGCGTTCCCCGAATATTGCTTGGCGCAATTTTTCCTGCTGCTGCGCCGCGATTGCCGAGTGCAATATGCTCGGCGCCTGCACCCATGGCACTGGGCGTCCCATCATCATGTTGCGAACAGTCGGGCTTTCAGACAGTCCGGAGCGAAGGTAGTTGCCCAGAACGCCGAGCACCGTGCCGGTGAACGGGGTTCCTGTCGCTGTGCCCAACGCATATCCAATTCCCGGGAGCAGCAGTTCTTGTCTTGCGCCACGCCATAGTGATTGCGCCTGCCCCGTTTGTTCGGGTGGAAGATAACTTGCGCGCCCCAGTACCCCGACGTCGGCGGCCTGTTGCCTGATATCGCCTGCAGTCGTCGGCGCCGGCGCTGCCTTCGACTCATATTCGCCCCCCATCATTCTTTTGAATAGTGCGGGGTCTTCATAAAGGTTCTGCATCCGGCGGCCGAAATTGGCCGCATATGTCGCGCTCTTGTCCAACAATGTCGGGTCGAGGAGCTTTTCTTTGAGCGTCTCGGCGCCAAGCTCGTTGCGCTCAATTTGCATTGCTGCATCAAATTCCGCGGGATGAAGACCGTTTGCTGCCGCTGCATTTCGCATGTCATCGGTGATTGCCCCATAGGCATGGTTCAGCTGGGGGCCCTGCAGCGCGATCGCTTTTTGTGTGTCCTGACCGAGGCCGCTGCGCCATCCCCGCACGAGTGCCCACGGTGCGTAAATGCGTCCATTTGGCGTAACCTGAGATGCAATGCCGCCCTGCTGGCCGATCGCTGCGGCAGGTGTCGTGAGCTCGGCATATTTCGCGGCGATGGCATCACGCATTTTTGGCGTGATCTGCTGTCCCGGCGGCGCGCCTGGGACGCTGCCCGTGTCGTACATGCTCTTGAGGGCGTTGGCCGTGTCGGTGACATCGACGAGCGGGTTGCCAATCTTGCTCGCCATATATTGCTCGATAGCGGGCATCGAAGTTGCTTCGTTCGGCTGCACGCCCTGCTGCAGGATTTGCTGGTTACGCGCATCGCGGGCGACTGTGAGGAGGTTTGCGGTTTCCGCCGTCGGATCGGGCAATGCACGCCGGTTTGCGATCAGATTGGCTGCCTGCTCTTCAAACATTGGCCGATCTTCTTGCATTGCCCGGGTTGATGGGGTGAACCCCAAGCTTTGCATGGTCTGGGCCATTTTCTTGCCAGGCTCGTTTGCAAGCATCAAAAACCGCGGATCGACACCGAGCCGCTCTGCAGACGCCCCGACTTCCAGCGCGCCAGGTTGCTGCATTTGCGTGTTGTAGGGCGTTTCTGGTGCCTGAAACCCGGCTCGGTGAATGGCGCCAATGCCGCGCATCGCCAGCGGAGGCAGCACTGCGGTGCCGGCCAACGGCGCGGCGATGCTGCCAATGAACGCGCCAGGCTCGCCGCCAATTTCTTGGCCTGCGGCTGCGCCGCCATAAGATAGGGTCGGCGCGAGCACGGCATTCTTGGCCATCGACTTCGTGAAAGCTTCAATTTTTGGCATCAGGCCTGGGAGTGCCGCTGCGCCCTTAAAGGCGGTCGGCAACGAGCCAGCAACAATAGGGAGCGCGGCCTCGGCGAGCTGTTGTCCCAGGCTTGCATCCTGGCCCATCTCAGGTACATCGAGCTTCTCGCGCACCCATTGCGACGGCATGCCAACGGTGGATGGGTCGCCCATGGCATGCGCCAACACATTGCCGCCCTGAATGGTGAGATCAGGAATGGCCATGAGCGTGTTGATCGCGCCTCTTTTTGCGATATTTCCCCAGCTGTTGGGATCGGACGATTGCCACTGCGTCCACCAAGGTCCGCTCGATTGCTGCGGCGCAGGCTTCGCAGCATTGGTGTTGTACTGCTGCGCATGAGTTGCATCGCCGCGTCTGACGACATCGGCGTCGGCCGGATCGAAGTCCTGGCCCGCGGCATCCGCGCGCCGAAGCCGATCGAATGCGGCGCTATAGTCCTCAAAACTGGGGACGTCTGTGGGCTGATCGTCTGCCATGGTGCGGCCCTTGATTCAGGAAACCTGAATGACTAGATTGGGGGCATGAGAGCCCGCGGCCACATCACCGGCCGCCTCCTAAAAGCCGTTCCAGATCATCACACATGCAACACGTGGTTACATGGCTCTTCTTCGGTTGGCCCCTCCTCATTTTGTTTTTTTGGCCGATTGTCTATATTTTTTGGTATCTTCTCATCTTGTTGCCATCACGGCTGCTCAATCCGCCTCGCCGTGGCCTATTGTCCGATCCCCAGCCGTCTACGGATATTGCCGTAGGGATCGGACGTCGGCACAGCTGATCCCGGCGCGTTTGCTGCCGGCGCGCTCTGCACCCCGGGCGCCGGCTGCCCCGCCTCGGGCACGGTGGCCCAGCGTATGATCTCCGGGCTGAGGCTCGGCGCCGCCGGGATGGCGCGCGCGGGATTGAGCCCTCGCGCCCGCATGTTCTGCGCCGCCTCCGATCCCTCGCCCCAGTAGCTGTTGTAAGGATGGGCCCCGATCCGCGCATTGATGAACATCTGCTGCGCCATGCTCTTGCGCGTCTCCGGAGGCAACGTCCCGCCGGTGTTGAACATCTTTTCCCATTGATCGCGCATCTGCTGAAGCCTCGAGGTCAGATCATCGATCTGCTCCTGGCTCTGACCTGAGACACGCGCGTTATCGAGCATGGTCTTGATGTACATCGCCATGCCTGCGCGGTGCGCCGCGGGGGCGCCCGGGTTTTCATTAGGCACCGACAGTGAGCTGATGCCGGCCTCTGCAGCCTGATTGCTGGCCAGCGCGTGGGCGAACGTGGGATCGGTCTTCATTATGTTTTCGCGAGCGGCATCTTCCTGCGCCGCCGTCTGCGTAGGCGTCAACGGTGCATCGAGCGTGCTCCATTGCGGAGCGCCAGGTCCGGCAGCGGTTCCCGGTGCGCCGGCCGGAGCGCCGGCAACGCCCGGGGCCGGGAAGCCCTGCAGATTGATGCCATTGCGCTGCAGCTCGGTCATCATGGCCGGCGATACCGGAATGTTTCCGCGCACAAAGGCGCCCGAGCTGTCGCGCGTGAGCGGCGCCGCGGCATTGGCCCATCGCGTCATGAACATGGCCTGCGGGTCCGTCAATCGATTGCCGGCGCTGACATGGTTTTCAAGCTGGCTCGCAAAGTTGTTCGCGGCCTCACCTTTGAGGTCGTTGTAGATGCGTTGGAAGTGGAACGCCTCGGCGAGGCTGGCTGCGCCGAAGTTCTGTCCCATCATCGCCGTAGCCTCATCCCTGGTCCGCTGCAGGGCTTCGGTGTTGCCATTGATCGCCTGCAGTTGCATGAGCGGGACGTAATAGGCCTTAAGCTTCTGACGATATTGCGCGTCGCTCATGCCGGCCCGCGCGGCAGCAACCTGCGTCGAACCGATCTGCGAGCCCGCAGAAGACGGGGATGGAAGTGATGGGGCGCCGCCTGTGTCGGCGTCCGCGCCTGTATTTCCGATCCCCGTTTGCTTCGCTTCGCTCGCAATGACGGGTGATATTCCGCCGCTGACATCCTGGGAGGCCGGCGTCGTGGTCGACCCTGCCGGGGATGCGCTCGGGATTGGGCCAGCATTGCCGCCGAGCAGACCGCCGCCGGTATCGTCAAATATGCTTGATGCCTGATCCCCGGCCTGCTTTGCTAGGGATAGCTGCTGCTGCAGCTTCTGGTATTCCAGCGCCCGCTGCCGCAGGCCGGCCATGGTTTCCATGACCTTCAGCTGCACCATCGGGCCGCTGTAAGCGGCATTTGCAACCCCCGCGAGCGCGTTGCCGATGGTCGGGTCGTCGGTCCATACCGCGGGCATCATCGGCTCCGTTGATTCAAGAAAACTGAACGGCTATATCCGGGGACATGGTGGAACGTGACATCGAAGGCACCGAGACCAGGAAGTGGATCGCCGAAGAGCACAAGCTTGCGGCCGAGCGGGAGAAGCTGGCGGCCGAACGTGAGAAGCTGTTCCAGGAAGCGCTCAAGCTCGAGCGCGAGCGCGCGTGGTATGTGCCGCTTGCCTTGATCGGCAATGGTGCGCTTGCGGCCATCATTGGCGCCGTCATCGCGCGGCTTTTGCACTGAGTTTCCATCTACGCGCTTCCGTGGGCGCGGAAGTGCTTTGCGCCCCAGGCCTGCAGCAAGTCAGCGTGGGCAAGCTTTGTCGTGGCTTCGCTGCGCAGCCTCGTGATATTATAATTAAGATCGAGCTTCGTCATCTCTTCGAGCAATATATATTCCGGCTGATCGTCTCCTTTGGATCGCGCTGTTGGATATCGCCATTGGAGACCGTCAAATCCGTTGAAACGCGGTTCATCATCATCTTCGGTGTCTTCAAACAACTTCCGGCATTGAGCCCTTGCGATCTGCCGCAGCTGCAGATGCCCCGCTAGGCGGAGCAATTCCGAGCCAAGATTGCCGGGGTCGATTTCTTTCAAGGCTTCTGTGGCAATCCACATCGGACTGATTTTGATTTGATCGCGCCGATTATCGATAATTCTGGCGACGATTTCGGCCAACTTTTTTTCCTCCTGTGTCATTTAGGTGCTCCTATTTGCTTGAGCCATTTTGCGACCTGTGGAGCAAGCCGGTGAATGTCGTCTTTTATGTAATCGGCCATGTATTCCATTACTTCGTCCGGTGACTTTGCGAGCAGTCCATTCCGATCGAAATCGTGCAGTCGGCCCCAGAGCCAAAGTCCCTCCGGCGTAGCAGGCCGCTCTTTGGGTTTTTGCAATTCTCGTAGCAAACCTTTGGTTGACGGCTTGTCTCCATTGGCAAGCGCAGCCTCAAATTGCTTGACCGGTATTGCGCCCAAGCGCTGCCAGTGCGCTGATTGATCTCTAGAGATGCCAAGTCCGGAAAGGGTCGTTTGATGCAGCGATTTTTTTTCTGGCTGTCCGGCAATTTTTGTTGGCCGACCACCGCCGGCCTTCGGCATTTGCGCCAACAATTGCCCCGCCTTGCGCTCCGCTCTCATTCTGATCTCGGCCGCCCTTCGCTCGGCATCTGTGTTAATGGCTTGCCGGGCATAGGTTTCCAACGCCAATGCCTTGTTGCGGATTTCCTTGACCTCATCGATTTCATGAGCTGCATCGATGGCGCGGCACATAGCATCGTAGCGGACGAGATCGACACGCGGAAGTTTCATAATTATCCACCAAAACCGGTCGCTCGCGACGACAGGTTTTAATAACAATGCCTTCGATCGTTATTGTCAATACTTAAAAGCGGGCGCTCGGCGTCGCTGGTCGTGATCCGCAAGGTCCAAACCGCGGGCATTTTTTCCTACCCTTGCGCTTGACTCAGGAAAGACGCGGAGCGCGGCAAGGGAACCGAAGCAATTGCCGCGCTCCGCTCGCAATGACGCGCAATGACGCCCTCGCAAGGACGCGACACGCGGAAGTTTCATAATTATCGCACCAAAACCGGTCGCTCGTTCTAATTGCTGGCCGCGACGCTGGCTCCGCCGCCGCCGCCGAAGCCCTTGCCGGCCGCGCCGGCCAGCGAGGATGCGATGCCGCCCCATGGAGATGGGGTTGCAACTATGTGCAATGGCTGGACGTTACGGGCGGCCTGCAGGACGGCGAGGTCGCCCTGGCGGATGTCGCCCTGGAGGGCGATTTGCTGACCTGATGTTTGGAATGCCTGATTGACGGTCGGCTGCAGGCCGAATTGCGATCCGCCATAGCTGTTGATCGTGGCCAATGCCGCAATGCGGCTGCGGGCGTCTTGGGCGGCCTGGTTGAGCTGGCCGGCGATTTGCTGCTGTACTTCGGGGGTGGCGTACTGCTGGCCGGACAGCAACAGGTCGCCTGGATACTGGTCCGGACCGGTGCCTTGCTGCTTGATCGATTGGGGCGTCATGAAATCGGTCAGGCGCGCCTGTTCGGTCGTCTGCTGTTGTTTCTGGGCGGCGGCGTTGACGTCGGTCAACGAGGTCTGCCGCGCGGCCTCCGCTTTCTGGCGCGCGGCCTCGTCGGCGGCGAGCTCCTTCTGCTGTGCCTGTTGTTGGTAGGCAACCCAGGCGTCGTTTGCCGCCTGCTGTTGGCTCATCACGTCCTGTTGCTGCGAATAGTTGATCATGGACGCACCGGCCGAGATCAGCATGCCCACCATTGGATCGCACATATTTCTCACCCATAAATTGCGGTGCTTGTATCGGGCGGCTGCGTTTGCATGCCCTTTTGCACGTAATAGTTGTTGATCGAGCTCTGCATGGCGCCGGCGCCGCCGACGGCGAGCGGCGTGAAGATGGCCCCGAGCGGGTTGAGGTTGGGTTGCGTGATCTGGTTCTGCGCGACCATGCTCGCGGCGGTGTTGGCAGCGACAGTGGGATCCTCGGTGGAATATAGCTGATTCATCGCCGTTTGTTTCTCGTTGAGGATTTGGTTGCGCAGGGCGGCGGTTTGCTGGTCGGCCGAGGCAGAGATAGAGGCTTGTTCCTGCAGATTTTGCTTTGACAGGAGCCCTTGTGAATAGCCGGCGGCCGTGGAATTCAATGTCCCCGCTCTTGCTAAATCATAGGTGAGCTTATTCTGTGCCTGGGTATATTGGTCCTGCAGCTGCGGCATCTGGTAGTTCAATATTGCTTGGGTGTATTTGTCATAGAATGGCTGATTGAAATTTGCATTACTGAAAATGTCGTTGATCTGCTGCGTCCCGGTGTTGAGGCGCTGCTGGCGCGCGGCCTCCTTGGCGGCGGCTTGGTCCGCCTGCTGCTTTTCGAAGTTCACCATCTGGCTGTTGTCCGGATGTGATTTACCGCCCATGACTTGCCTCGTGGTGGTAACAGGGTGTGGTTGCTTCGCTTCCGTCATTGCGATGACGTGGTCAGAACAGCTTTCGCACGACGGTCCCGATTTCTTGCGCGCCAAATTTTTTGAAGAGGTTCACCAGCGTTTTTGCTCGTTTGTGACCCGACGACAGTACGGCGTGGAAACAGTTCGCGCCTTCTACGTCTCTGCAGATATCCATCGCCGCCGATACCAGCGCCCGCCCGATCGGCGTGGCGGCGAATTCGGGGATGACGTAGACTTCATCGAGGATGGCGAGCGGCTGCGTACAGAATGAGCGGTCCATATGATAGGACAGCACGCCGACAACCGTTCCGTCGAGGACGGCGAGAATGTGCGGCGACATGCCGGTGCCGACGACGTGTTCGAGGTAGCGCCTGCTGTTCTCCCGAGAATATTCCAGATGCGATGCGTATTGGGTTTCCTGGAAGAAGCGGTCGAACAGATCGACCAATTGGGGCACGTCGTCGAGCGTCGCCATGCGCAGCATGATCGCCGGGTGTGGCATGACAGCGCCGGAGAGCACATGCTCATGTAGTTTTGCTTCGCTCATACCGCTCGTCGCTCAATCCACCTGTAGATGATGAAGTCTTCCCCGTTCTTGCCCGCCTTCCGCAGGATGGCTTCGGGCTCGCCGCCGATGAGGGCGACGAAACGTCCGACGTCCTCGCGACATGCCAGAGCCCGGCATTCCATGCGATGATATCCGGCGGCGACGACGCGCGGGAACATATATTTGCGGACGTGCCTAGTGACTGCGCCCACGACCAAACCCCAATCGTTCGTACCAAAGGCGAAACATGACGCGACATGCGGCCATAGCTCGACGAAGCCCCAGGCGGCGATCGGCATTTCCTTCGATGCCACGTAGACCTCCCGGGCGTGGCTCATGATTTTGAAGGCCAGGAATGGCCTCGGGTCGGCGATCGGCGACATCGCCGCGATCTCCTGGAGGTCTTGGTGGCGCAGATTTCGGGCGATGTAATCCAAAGCTTCGCGCGTTCCAAATGCGATCGAAGTCCGGGGCAAGGCCATCACGTCGGTTGTGCCAGTTCATAGTGGATCACCATGTTTGAGAGTATGAGTGGGCCCGAGACCGACGAGCGCAGCCGCAGCGATATGTGAGTGCTGACGCCATCGAGATTGAAAGCGCCCTGCAGGAAGGTCGGTCCGTTGATCTTGCCGCAGTAATCCTCGGCGCCTGTGGTCGGATCGAGCGAGACGTAGACATCCCATTCCCCTTCGGCCGCGGCGTCAATGCCTTGGAAGCGTTTGAACGTCGCCGGCTGTTCGCCGCCGTGGTAAGGCAGGATGATTTCGACTGCAGACGCATCATATGTGGCCTGGCCGATGCCGCCATAGGCATAGATATTATTCTGGTCGTCGCGGACGAAAATCTGCTGGTTGGCGGTGCAGATTGCGGTGATGGGAAAGCCCGGGTCGTACTCTGACCATGCGGTGATTTTCGGGCCGGGGAATTCGGAAAGGATATAGACGCGATCCGGCAGCACGATCCAGAAGCGGCCTGTGACGGGCTGCAGAATGGAAATGATCGGGCTCATCCAGGCCTCGCCCTGGCTCCGGAACAGGTCCTGCATGATCGGGTCGAGTGGCGAACCGACGTCGGAGACGCTTGCGGCGAGGGATGCATTGCGGGCGCGCAGCGATCTGATGCCGGATGGGTTTACATAGAGCACATCCCCGCTGCCATATTGCAGCACGGAGAGTGGTGCGAACGTACCGGCCTGGCGGAGTGTTTGCACGAACTGGGACTGCAGCGGATCCGGGTCGATCTGCCATGTCTGCACTGCGGTTTTCGAAAATATCGCCAGCTTGTCGTAATACGCTTCGAGCGCCATCGCCTCGGACATGTCCGGGTCTTCGAGCGAGAGGTCGATGGTTCCGGAGCCGGTGCCGGCCCAATCGGTCGGCGAGCCGACTGCGGAGAAATACATGACCGGGCCTTCGACCGCGTAGATTTTGGTCTTGTATGTCCGCGAATAGAGGCCGTTTGCGCCTGAGACGATGGCGCCGTTATAGAACCGGCCGATGGTACCGCTGGCGTCGGTTTGGACGACGCAGTACGCTTTGCCGTCGAATAGCGTGTGCGAAACGACGCTGTTGATCGTCGGCGTATTCAACAGCAGTTCGCCGACATCGTAGGGCCCGCTGGGGTCTGTCTGTCCTGGGCCGCCGGGGCCGAATACGTAAAGTTTTTGGTTGAGCTCGATGAGGCCGGCGGTTTGGGCGCCTACAGTTGCTATCTTGACGAATGCGAGCCGTTTTTCGATTTCGCCGCCCGGGGTCAGGTGCAGGTTCTTGAGCGAGCGCAGTGTCCCCGCCGGAGCGGTGAGTGCCGAGCGCCGCAGATCGAGGCCGGCCGAGAAGTTGGTGATCGTCATGGAGGGCATGACGGTCAGCCGGGGATGTAATCGATCCCCGGTATCCAGCCGGGATAGTATCCGTAGGGATTTGAGGCGTAGTCCCGGCGGCTTCCGCCCATGTTGTAGTTGGCCCGCTTGTCGGCGCCCTGTTGGGCACGCAGGCGCTTGATATATTGCTGGGCTTTGGTGAGCTTGAGTTGTGCGACCTCCGCCTTTTGGGTGGCGAGGAGTTCGACGGCGGCGAACATCACGATTGCCTTGCTGTCTATGATGCAGAGGTCGCTATCGGCGATCATTGGGGACAGGGGGGCCTGTCCGGATACTCGCAGCGTTCCGTCCACATTGGGGATAGGCAACAACATGAGTTGGCCGACCGGATTGGTCGGCGTGACGGCGGTTGGATCGACGGTCAGGAAGTTCCCCCAGCGCAGCGGCGAGCCGGATTGCTGCTGCAAGGGCCGCACGTCGAAAGCGTGGATGCCGTGCCGCAACATTTTCCAGTTCGAGGTGTTGACCGGCGCCCAATAGATGCGATTGATCAGATCGAAGGGCAATGTCGGCGGATAATCGTAGATTTGCTGGCCGCTCGCGACGGGAATATCGGTCCAATATCTCAGGTGAGGCCATTCGTAGGCGTTGTAGAGTTCTTCTTGCTGCCGGTTGATCAGGTAGTCCTGGTTTTGTTGAGCCTGCACCCCCTGGGAAATATTCATGCTTTGGCCGGTCTCGGCGCGCAGGTCGAGGCGCAGCTGTGACAGGGGGACATTCAGCGCCATTTTTGCTGGCTATGTCCGTGCGAGATCGGGCGCCGGCGTGCGCGGGCGCCCCGGCTTGAAGACTGCGGGGGCTGGGACATCTGGGAGTGGCGGCCCATACTCGGGATCGTCGCCCATGTCCGCGATCACGATGCCGTCGCCGTCGACTTTTTTGTGTGCGAGGTTTTCGCCGGGCATCGTCAATTCCATGCGGAACACGCGGCCCGGGAAGCAGCGTTCCACCGTGCTACCGCCGTACTTTGCCCAGAGCCGGCGTTTTTCGTCGGCTGGATTGACCTCGGATACGGCGCACGGCTTGATGTCGTAGAGATTTTCCTCGCCGTGCAATACCGAAAGCACCTGGATTTCCGGCCAGGTAACCGGTGCATGTTTTCCGATGACGATGATATGGAGATTTTGGCCGCTGAGATTTAAGCGGCATGTGCACCAATGCATAGGCGATCCCGACATTTGCAACTCCTGTTAAGGGGCCCAAGCGCGGGGATGGGGAAAGGGCCAATCATCTCCATCCCCGTCTTCTGTACGCGCCGCGTGTCATGCAATATCTATCACGAGCGCGCTGTTGATGCGTCGCGCACACACCTGGCCGGTACATGTGATACCTCGGTAAAGGACATATTGGTCTGGCGGCCTTGCGGGGTTGTGCTGATGCCGCCACTCGTCTTGCATCGCGACGAGGTAGATATCGCGGTTGTCGAACCAATAGCAGCGTTTGTTGTAGCCGAGCTGGTCCAGCGTCGGATCGTACTCGAAATCGGTGCCCATATAGCTGATGGTTCCGATCGAGATGTCTTTGCCGGAGGCGAAGCCCTGCATCGAGTAATTGCCGTTGGCGCGGAGCTCGGTTTCGAGCGCGGACAAGAAGTCAGTGCCGCACAGGCCGGTGTTGGGCCTGCCGCCATATCGTGTCAATTGCCGATATTCGCGTTGCAGCTGCTGGCACAGTACGCCGCCGTTGGTGGCCGAACTTGCGATGGGGGCGCCGCCCCAGGCGGCCAGCGCTGGCGTTCCGGTAACGGCTGTTCCCATGGCTGCGGTATAGGCGCGGTTGCGCCACCAGGTTTTTACGGACCGGTCGATGCCGGCGACGACGCCTGTTGTGGGATTGTCGGTGACGATGGCGCCGATCCCCGCGAGTGCTTTCGGGTCGGCGGTACCGTTGCCCCACAGCAGGTTATTGAGGCTGATGGCGTAGCGTTCCGAGAGGTCTTGCAGGGCGTCGTCGAGCAGGCCGACGAGCACGGTTACGTCGCGGCCGGTGTGTTCGGATGTTGTTTCGCCGTTGGTATCGACGACGCTGATGCCGTCCGATTTGAGCTCGCTGTGCGTGAGCGTGAGGCCGATGTGATGTTCTTTCCATGGGTATACGGCCTGGGCGAGGTTTGCCGGCGTATAATAGGTAACAGTGTCGGCGAGCTGATAGCCGACCAGGCTGTCCCCGGTTCCGGGCGCGGAAGTGTTTCCGTAATCGCCCTTCACGGAGATGATGATGTTCCCCTTGCCGCCTGGGAACGTCTTTTTCTTGGCCTCCATCATGGCCAACAGGGGCTTTTCCTGGATGGCCTCTTGGAAAGCTGATCCTCGGTTCAACCAGTAATCGAGGGCTGCCGTAGCGATGTGGTTCAACAGTGGTGCGGTATATGTGGGCATTGTGATGCTCGCGCGGTTAGGCGCGGGCGCGATCGATCGCCTGTTCTACGGCTTCGCGTAGGTTTCTGGGCTCCGGCGCCGCGCCGTTGAAGCGGCCTGTGCTGGTCGGCGTGCGCGATGTTGGGCGCCTGGGCGGCGGCCCCCAGTTCTGGTAATGCCGGTTTACGCGCTGGTAGGCTTCCTGCGCGATGGCGACGGCCTGTTCCGGTGTCTGGGGGTTCCCGCGTTCGCGCAGGACGCTCCACATCGTATCCGACACAGCGGCTTTTTTCAGTGCGTAGTCCGGGTCTCTTTGCACAATGCCGGCTTCCCAGGCGTTGACGGAGTTCATGACGTTGGACTGCAGCTGATATTGCGCTGCCGCCGTATCCCGCATATCGATCGAATGAGCTTGCCGCAGGCGTTGAGTATCGCTCAGCGCGCGATCCATCCGTTCGCGATGGAAGATGGCTGCGGCCTGTGGCGACATTTCCCCGCGTTGGACCACGGTTTGCAGGTCCTGGGGCAGTGCTAGTCCCAGGTACTGTTCGGCGAGGTCCATGTAGGGTTTGACGCCGACATAGAAGCTCCGGAAATCGCCGC
>Ga0306921_10004437_pt1 | contig 14426 bp, 18 predicted proteins | sample sta12Cox44000080_FD_203760 | JGI IMG/M metagenome (GOLD analysis project Ga0306921, IMG submission 203760) | Lab enrichment of tropical soil microbial communities from Luquillo Experimental Forest, Puerto Rico - statoxic.12C.oxic.44.000.080 (v2)... | ecosystem: Environmental > Terrestrial >...
TGCGTGTCCATTGCGAGGAGCTGGCGCGACAGGTTGGCCTTCCAGTCGAATTGCTTGATCGCTTCCCACATCAACTTTCGGGCGGGCAAAAGGCGCGCGTCGGCATAGCGCGTGCCATAGCGCTCAAGCCCGATTTGATCATCCTTGACGAGCCGACAGCGGCGCTCGATGTTTCGGTGCAGGCGGTGGTGCTCAATCTGCTGCAAGATCTCAAGGATTCTCTCGGGATGAGCTATCTATTCGTGTCGCACGATCTCAACGTGGTGCGGCTCCTGTGCGACCGTGTCATCGTCATGCGCTCTGGCAAGATCGTAGAGGAGGGGCCGAGCGCGCGCGTACTCGTCAGGCCACAGGCCGACTACACGCGCGAGCTCCTAGCGGCCATCCCTCATCCGCCCTTGTGATCGCGGAGTCTTGATCATGCCGAAATCACTGGATGATTTCGTCGAAGCTGCGGCCGCCACCCTCGGCGTTCCGTTGGAAGATGCCTGGAAACCGGCGGTGAAGGCCAATCTCGAAGTCACCCTCAGGCACGCCAACATGGTCGCCGAGTTCGAGCTGCCGGACGACGCCGAGCCCGCGCCAGTGTTCAAAGCCTGAGCCATGGCGCTGCTTACCGATATCAGTTGGTCGAGCGCCACGCAAATCGCAAGTGACGTCGCGGCGGGTGAATTGAGCGCGGCGGCCGTCATCGACAACGCGCTGGCACGGATCGCAAGACTCAATCCGACGCTGAATGCGTTCACTGCAGTGACTGCCGAGCGCGCTCGCGCCAAAGCGAACGCGGTCGACGCCGCGTGCGACCGGCACAAGTTGCCGCTCGCTGGTGTACCTTTCGCGGTGAAAAACCTGTTCGACATTGCGGGCCTTGCGACCGTCGCCGGCTCCAAGATCAACCGAGCAGATCGACCCGCCAAACAAGACTCACCGCTGATTGAGCGTTTAGAGGCTGCCGGTGCCGTGCTTGTCGGCGCGCTCAACATGGGTGAGTACGCTTACGACTTCACTGGCGAGAACGTTCACGATGGAGCCTCACGCAATCCGCACGACCTGACCCGCATGTCCGGCGGCTCTTCCGGTGGTTCCGGCACGGCGGTGGGTGCCGGCCTGGTGCCGCTCGCGCTCGGTTCCGACACCAATGGCTCGATACGCGTACCGTCATCTTTTTGCGGCGTCTTCGGTTTGAAGCCAACATATGGCCGCCTGACCCGGACACGAACGTTTCCATTTGCTAACAGCCTGGACCACCTTGGTCCGTTCGCGCGCACCACGCGCGACCTCGCCATCAGTTACGACGCCATGCAAGGGTCCGACCCCGCCGATCCTGTGTGTACCGATCGCGCGCCAGAGCCAGTGACAGGCGTGCTTGCACGCGGGTTCGATGGGCTGAGCATTGCCGTCGTGGGAGGCTATTTCCAGAGAGCTGCCTTTCCGGAAGCTCTGGAGGCCTTGTCGCGCGTCGCTGGAGCAGCCGGCGTCACGCAAGAGATCGACATCCCTGAGGCGCAGCGCGCCCGCGCGGCCGCCTACGTCATCACCGCAACCGAGGGCGCCGCGCTCCATCTGGGCCGCCTGCGCAAGCAGGCACACGATTTCGATCCGGCGGTGCGTGATCGTCTCATCGCCGGCGCTATGATACCGGCGAGCCTGGTCAACAAAGCGCAGATCTTCCGCCGTTGGTATCGCGAACAGGTCCTCAAGCTATTCGAGCGCCATGACGCGATCCTTGCGCCGGCGACACCCTGCACCGCACCCAAGATTGGGCAGCAAACTTTCCTTATCGACGGCGTCGAAATGCCGTTGCGTACCAATGTCGGGATTTATACCCAGCCGATCTCGTTTATCGGGCTTCCTGTGGTTGCAGTGCCGGTGCCGCTCAAGCCGCTGCCGATCGGTGTACAAATTATAGCCGCCCCGTGGCGGGAGGATGTCGCCTTGCGCGTGGCCTACGCCCTGGAGCAGACGGGCGCCGTTATGGCACCCAAGGTGCCCAAGTGGCACGAAACCGCGCCATGAGCATCATGCTCACACACGAAGTTGCTGAAACCGACTGGCCGCGCCGTACACGGGCGGAAGAACTGCGGATGCGATTGGCGGACGACATCGTGCGTGGTCAACTCGCTCCGGGGGCTGCCCTCGACGAAATTGAGTTGGCAAAACGCTTTTCTGTGTCGCGCACGCCGGTCCGCGAGGCGATCCGCATGCTGACGTCGAGCGGCTTGGTCGAGGTGAGGGCTCACCGTGCCGCGGTAGTGGCGCGGCCGACGCACGAACACCTTATCGGCATGTTCGAGGCAATGGCCGAACTCGAGGCGCTGTGCGCCGGCTACGCCGCCAAGCGTATGAGCAGTGCCGAACGGCACGCGCTGGCAGGTGTGCACGAAAGGCTGCGGCTTCTGATCCAGGATGGCGATCCGCTGCGCTACCACGAGATCAACGAGGCGTTTCACGCCGTTATTTATGCTGGCGCGCACAACGCCTATCTCGCTGAGCTGACCCTGTCGACGCGCGCTCGCGTTCAGCCATTCCGCCGCGCCCAATTCCGCAATCTCGGTCGCCTGACAAAATCGCACGCGGAACACGACCGCGTGGTCCAGGCGATCCTGCGCGGCGACGGCTTGTTGGCGACCCAGAACATGTACGCGCACATAATCAAAGTGCGGGATGAGTACGAGCATTATACGGAGACGATTTGATTAGGCCGGCTGCGCCTTTTTGAGCGCGCCGAGCGGCAGCTTGGTGTCGGCCTCGAACGCCGAACCGAGGCTCGCGAGTAAGGCATCGCCCCCACCTGGCGCCAGCAGCGTAATACCAAACGGAATGCCGTCTTTCGTGAAGGCGGCGGGCAGTGCCAATCCGCAGAGGTCCAGCAGATTGACGAAATTGGTGTAGGTACCAAGGCGGCTATTGAGCTGGATCGGGTCATTGAGCAGCTGCCCAACAGTGTAGGCGCTCGGTGCGGTCGGCACAGCGAGCGCATCCACTTCTGTGAAAGTTCTGTCGGCGATGCGGCGCAATTCTTCGAGTTTGTAGAAAGCGGCGAATGCGTCCATCGCCGTCGGCTTCAGACCGCTAACGATGATTTCACGCGTCACCGGGTGCAGCGCTCGAGGATCGGAATCGAGCACCGGCCTTGCCACAATGGCACGCTCGGCGACCCACGGGCCTTCATAGAGCAAGCGTGCCGTTTCAAAGAAAGGCTCGATGTCTATCTCGCTGATCATGTGGCCGAGCCTGGCGAGACTTGCCAGTGCATCGACATAGGCTGCTTCGAACTGGCTGTCGCCGAAGAATAGCCGCTGGTCGGAATGCGGCACGCCGAGCCGCAGCTTCGGCATGGGGCCCGGCGTTCCCAGCGGGCGTTTGCGTGAGTAGGGGTCCCTATTATCATGGCCGCTGATCGTGGCGAGCGCCACCCAAGCATCCTCTACCGTGAGAGCAAACACCGATACGCAGTCGAGCGTGCGGCAGGCCGGCACCACGCCGTCGGTCGAAATCAATCCCAAGCTGGGCTTGAGGCCAATGATGTTGTTCAAGCCTGCTGGCACACGACCGGAGCCCGCGGTGTCGGTGCCGAGAGCCAGCGGGACGATCCCCGCCGCGACCGCGACTGCCGAGCCCGAGCTCGAACCGCCCGGAATCAACTCCGGCTTGATGGCGTTGCGAGGGATACCGTATGGCGAACGTGTTCCATTCAGGCCGGTCGCGAACTGATCCAGATTTGTCTTGCCGATGATGATCGCCCCCGCGGCGCGTAGGCGCGCAACGACCGTCGCATCGCGCCGCGCCATGTAAGTGAACGCCGGACAGGCGGCCGTTGTCGGCATGCCGGCGACGTCGATATTGTCCTTGACCGCGACCGGGACGCCGAAAAGCGGGAGAGTATTGTCATTCAGGCTGCGCGCTTCAGCAATCGCCTCACGCTCTTCGCGCACCGTGATGAACATGGCGGGGTCGGCATAAGACCGAAGCCGCGCGTAAGAGCGTGCAATAGTTTCGGCAGGCGTCAGGCGGCCGGCGCGATTGGCAGTGACTATGGCGGTGGCGGTCTCGGGCACTGTGGCACCCCGCGACATTATCCCCCGCCCGACACAGGGTGTGTTCTATTTGCGCGCAGAACGGCCATTCAGTCAAACCGCCGCTTTTGGACATGCGACACGTACGTGAATGTCGGATTTGGGAGTGGTTATCTAAACTGAAGGTCCGCTTCTGGCCCTTAGCAGACATTCGCTAGTGCAGTGCACATGTCTGCTCTTGACCCAAAGCGGACATTAGTCGGCCCCGACGACGACCCCCTCCCGACCTCTAGCCCGAACTGCTACCATTAACGTGTCTGAGCCTCGGGGCGACTATGAGGCGACGCCAATTCATACGTTTCATCGGCTCCGCAGTGGCGGCGTGGCCATTCGCTTCGCGCGCTCAGCACGCGGCGATGCCGGTAGACAGCCAAGGCGACGCTCGGAATAACGGTGCCACTGTCATTAATCGGCTCGCGCCTAAGAAATCATAGAGTAAGAACTATCCAGAAAATTCTAGCGCTCGGGAGGCAATAACATGACCCCACGATTATTCGCAAGACGGATCGCATCGGCAGTCGCAGGAGGTTTGCTGCTGTCTCTTGCGACTGCGATCCAGGGACACGTGAATGCAGCTGAAATCAAGGTGCTGACTTCCGTGGCGCTCACCACAGCGCTGAACGAACTAGCTTCGAAGTTCGAGCAGGCGACCGGCAACAAGCTCAACATCGGCTACAGCCTTATCGCCGATATCAGGAAACGCATTCTGGAAGGAGAAACTGCGGACGTGATTATCCTATCGCGGCCAGTCATGGATGAACTTCAGAAGCACGACAAGTTTGGCCCGGGCGGCATCGTCAATGTTGCAACTACTCCAGTTGCGCTGGCGATACGTAAGGGCGCAACGAAACCAGACAATAAGCAGCGCCGACGCGCTAAAACAGACGCTGCTTAATGCAAAATCAATTGTCTACGCGGATCCGTCGAAAGGCGGGGCCAGCGGCGTCTATTTCGCACGCGTCGTTGATCGGCTTGGAATCGCTGACCAATTAAAGTCTAGGACGATTTTGGTGCCGGGAGCACAAGCCGCCGAGATGGTCGCTAAAGGCGAGGCCGAGATCGGCGTAGGACAGGCCTCGGAGATCGTGCCGGTCGAGGGCGCAGAGTTGCTCGGTCCGCTGCCGGGAGAATTTGCCAGCACCACAGTCTTCACGGCTGGGATAGGTTCCTCTAGTAAAGTCGTCGAGGAGGCAAAGTCGCTCATCCAATTTCTTGGCGGACCGGTTGCTAGGCCGGTGCTAAGCGCGAAGGGCTTCCAATCGGAATGACGTGACAGCGTCGCTAATGATTGAATAAATCGTCAATGGTCGCTCGATGACCGCGCTGCGAGATCCGCGTGCCGTCGCCGCAGGGGTGTACAGATGTCCGTTTTCGGGGGGCGAAAGCCGACCCGACTTTTTGCGGCGTGAATGTTCCCTTATGAACCCAAATTCATCTTTGTGAAGTCTCGGCTTCCTGTTTGGAATGCTGCGCTAGAGGTTTAAAAATGCAAAATGGGTGACTTCGGATCATCGCTGTCTGATCTCGTAGTCCATTTTGGGTACGGGGCCGTATTTATTTTGATCTTCCTCGAAAGTGCAGGCGTTCCGCTTCCGGGTGAAACCGCGCTCGTCACAGCTTCCGCGCTAGCTGCGACGACCGCGCGACTCGATATCAGCCTGATCATTACGACTGCCGCGGCTGCTGCGATCCTTGGAGACAATCTCGGCTTTTGGGTGGGCCATCGATACGGTTTCGCTTTTCTTCGCCGCTACGGCCGCTACGTCCGCCTTTCCGAAGATCGGATAATGATTTGCCAATGGTTGTTTCGCCAATACGGCGGCCGTGTCATTTTCTTTGGCCGGTTTACCGCGTTTTTGCGAACATATGCGGCGCTACTCGCAGGGGCTCTCAACTTTCCGCGCGGTGAGTTTTTCCTTTGGAATGCAAGCGGTGGAATTGTCTGGGCTGCGTTTTTTGGCCTCGGTGGTCACATGTTCGGTCACGCCGTTAAACTAGTGGCAGGGCCTGTCAGCGCTGCGTTGCTGATCTGCGCGGTCGTAGGCATCGGCGCGCTTTGGTGGATGTTTAAAAGGTACGAGACCCAGCTTCTCGCCAAGGCTAAAGCCTCGTCAGCAGCAAATGAGTGGCCTAGGTGAGAGTTGTCGGTAGCTGCTATGATCCAGTGTGTTTCGTTAACAGCGCGTGGGCCGTGCGCGCTACAGTCTAGTGACTTTACCTTGAAGCCAATAAGACTTATGGATCGAAACGCCTTGACGACTCGCCATTGAGGGACAGTAAGGAAACGCACTATGAAGCTTTATATGCATCCAGTATCTATGACCTCCCGACCAGTGCGGCTGTTTGCGGCTGAAAACAACATCGTCATGGACGAGGAACTCATCGACTTGATGATCGGCGCACACATGCAGTCGCCATATTCGGCAATCAACCCGAATTGCCTAGTGCCGATGCTCGAGGATGGCGATCTGAGACTCACAGAGAGCTCAGCTATTTTGAAATATCTCGCTGATAAGATCGGGTCTCCGGCGTACCCGAAAGATCTGAAACAGCGTGCCAAGGTCAATGAGGTGATGGACTGGATTAACACCAATTTCTACCGCGAGTGGGGTTATAACCTTTGTTACCCGCAGCTGTTTCCTCATCTGAAGCGGCGCAGCGAGGAGGCCCAGGCGGCAACGTTGGAATTTGGAAGGGAGAACGCCAAGCGTTGGCTCAAGCTGCTTAACGATTACTGGATCGGACCGAATAAGACCTATCTGGTCGGTGACGCGCTTACGATTGCGGATTATTTCGGTGCCGCGATCGTCACCCTTGGTGAGGTCATCGGAGTCGACTTTTCGCCTTATCCGAATGTGCAGCGCTGGCTCGCTGCTATGAAGAAACTTCCAAACTGGAAAAAAATAAACGAGGCCTTCGAAGCCTTGCGCGAAGCCGTGAAGGCACAGAAGTTCGTTACCCTTGGCTGAGGCTGCGTAGGTGGTGGCTATTGGCTCTTAGCAGATGTCAGCGTCGGCGCTGAAGCGGACATTCAATTCGCGTAGCCTAGTGTTTGCTTTCCGGAATGGAGGGGGAGCGGCAAAGCTAAAACGACCAGGCCGCCCTCTAAGAGGATCGCGATCACCCGTCCTCGGCACAATGCGAGCAAATCCGGTTCTCGTCACTTGGACTGGTTAAAGCGACCCAAATTTGGCCGTTGCAAAGAATACATCGGGCAATGAACGACGGCACATGAGGCGTCGGTAGGTCTGCGACACGATGGCAGATGCGGTCACGGCGCGACCAATGCGCATTAAATTGCACCATCGCATCATCGCGGCTAGCTGCGTATCCACGATCCGTCGGCAATGGTTTACGACTTTCCGCTGTAATCGCCCAGAACCAGGGCGCTTTATCCGGCGCTTGCGGGTGGCGCACGATCCGGCCAATAACTCGGTCGCCATCGCGTACATCGAAGTCATCATCGCCGCCGCCGCGGTTCTTGTTGGCGCGGGTAAGCGTGAAGGTTGCGGTGGTAGTCATGACACACAGACGGCGGGGCACTGCAATATAATATCTACGTTAGCTTAGATTGTAGTTCCGAGGTTTGAACTTTGCCAAGGCTCCCGCGTTTTATCATTATGCCCCAAAATGAAACAGTGACCGCGCCCGAGCTGAGCGGATGTTCAAAGCACGCGAGCATCAAAAAGCTGACGCTTCAAAGGCCACTGCAGACTATTACGCAGCGCAGCAGAAAATCCGGAATCGGACCCAAGAGCTAAGGCGACTGCGACTCGAACGCGAGGCGCAAAAGGATGTGCACGATCTTATTAGCTATCCAGCCTAACAATCTGCAACATATCCGTTATTGGCCCAAAGCGGACGTGCGCTTGCGCACCGCAAATGTCCGCTTTCGGTGACAAAGCGGCCACGCCTTTTTGGATACCATGTCATCGGAATCAACGCCGCGGCGAAATGGGTATCTCCGTAGCCCTTACTCGAGGCTGAACGTCGGAAAGATCGACGGATCGCCACACCATCAAGACTTTTGCAATCCGTGCAACCTCTTCCGCGTTTTTGGCGACGACACTGCGTGCGCGCGCGAAACCTCTTTCTATGATTGCCTCGCGTTCGTCGTTTGACATCTTCGGCGTGAAACCAAGAATCGCTGCGTAGTCAGCCATCATAAGGTCGTCGGTCGCGGGCGCTTGGAAATGTGTCTGGGCTGCTGTCCCTCCCATGCAGACGGTCACGCGATCGAGCTGTGGTAGGTGCTCGGCTGCTGGTAGCTCAGCGCCGGCATCGCCGTTCTCAAGGACTTCGATATTTTTAATCACCAGTCCGAAATGAAACGCCAGAACGACATGGCCTGCCATGTAGTAAGCCGCGCCTATCAATTGGCTGCTGGGACGCCTCATGCCTCACGATTCCAAACCAATCTCACGTCACAGTGCTGCTTAGCCCGTTTTATCGATGCATAATCTCTCCGAGCGCAAACACCGCGAGCAAGCTAAAAGCGCTTCCAATAATGCCCCATAGCAGTCGCAGTCGAAGCTTTCGACGTTGTGCTGCTACGATCGCATCTTGTTCGAGAAGCCAGACCTGGGCGGTAAGTCTCATTTCACGGGGGTACTCAGCAAGCCGAAGACGGACGGCCTCGCGACCGATCTCATTAAATGCGCCTGTGTCGGTCATTGCCTGAGCATCGCACAATTCCAATCACTGCTCGCGAAATCGGCAAATCTGTAGCGCCGCACCACATAAACGCGATCAGATCCCGGCTCAACGCGGCCAACTAAGGGTTCGTTCCGGGTGGCCCTGCCGACACATCCCACATGCTCGGCGGGCTTATGGCCTGCATTTTGCAACCTGGATGCGTGCCGAGGCACAGTTATCGGGGGCAGTCGATGCAAGGAAAGTGGGCTTTTCTTTATCTGATTGTCGTTGTGGTTCTAACGCTTTCGTATTCCGCTGATTTGCGCATCATCAAACTGCCATCTGTAGAATTGCCTGTGATGCATCTTCGAACGGTGGCGGATTAAATTTTGGGCAGGGCGGCCCGAATTATCCGCTTCTGTCCAACAGAGCTGATTTCAGTGGAATTGCCGGCCAACCGAGAGCGCCATATTGCATTGCGATATAAAAAATGATGCAATGCAATGGCCGGGAATGCTCGGGAGTCTGCCATGGCTTCTGTGAAATTTTTACGGAAACAAGCTGAAAGGTGCGCGCACTTAGCGGAATGGACTAACGACGAAGACAGTCGTCAGAGATACGAAGAGCTGCAGCGCAAGTACTGCTATCTTGCAGACTTAGAAGAGCAGGAAACGGTTGAACCTTCCGGCAAGCACTGACGTAAATCCGCGGCCTAGAACGAGTGGGTCCCTCGCATTTTGCGGATGGGCTTCGGCTACGTTTTCCGGCTGTGAGCAGATGTCCATTAATCGTTCAGGCTCGGAAGAGCAGGACTCCGCTTTGACCCAAAGCGGACACGCACGGAATCGTACCACTATTATTTGCGACTTGCTCGGTCACGCACTCGGGCGTAGGCGGGCCGTGCCAAGCAGGCACCCAACCACCGCGTTACTGCCGGGTAGTCCGACAGATTCAGTCGGCCCATCTTGCCCCACACGAGAATGCCCGCCACGTTCAGGTCGGCGACGGTAAAGTTATTGCCCGCCAAATAATCGCGTCGCGCTAAGGCGTCATCGAGCACGCTTAGTGGCCTTTTTAGCAACAACTCATCCCGTTCTGCATATGAAGCATCGCGGGCAAATTCGGGGAGCACTGCTCGATGGTTCAACAAATCGAGCAGTAAGGCCTCCATCTCCAACATCGCCCAGAAGCTCCACTGTGCAGCCAGGCCCAAAACTTCCGTGCCGCCGTAGTGCATCGGTCCTTCATATTTTTGCGCCAGGTACAGGTTAATGGCCATGGATTCCCACAGCACCAGATCGCCATCCACAAGTGTCGGAATTCGAGCGTTCGGATTCAGTTGTCGATATTCGGCGCTCTGGAGATCATCGGCGCGAGTGCTCTTCTCGATTAGCTGATAGGGCTGACCCATTTCCTCGAGCATCCAGAGGCAGCGCATCGCTCGCGATCTGGGATTGCCATAGAGTTGCAGCATCGTGGGCTCCTGAACACATAGCCGCGATAGTCCAATGACAGGCGCAATTTGGAATAGCGTCAATGGCGGGTTTGTCTGCTATTGGCCCAAAGCGGACATCGGCCCGTGCAGTGCACATGTCTGCTTTTGACCCAAAGCGGACACTGTGAACCAAGCTATCATTCCCGGTATCGTGAGAGTGATGTAACATGTTTTGAAGCGTATTCGGCGTTGTCCTGAACTTTGTGGGATAGCTGCATGAGACGGCGCGAGTTCATGGGTTTTGTTGGCGGTGCAGTCATTGCTTGGCCGCAATGCTTGCTTGCTCAGGAGAGAAAGAAAATTCAACTCGTTGGCGTTCTTGCGAATGAGGCATGGCCGCCGCTGGACGGATTAAGGCACGGGTTGCGGGACCTAGGTTACATTGGGGGACGAGGCTTCAATATCGTTTACCGGTTCGCGGAAGGGCAGGCAGAGCGATATTCCGTGCTCGCGACCGAATTAGTTCAAATGCCAGTTGATGTCATCATCACTTGGGGCACTCCAGCCAGTTTGGCGGCAAGGGATGCAACCCGTGAAATCCCGATCATCATGACCAGCGGCGACCCTGTCGCCGTCGGCCTCGTCGCGGGTCTTTCACATCCGCGCGGAAATGTTACCGGATTTTCCACTCAAGCCGCGGATTTGGAAGGAAAACGGCTTGAACTGATTGGCGAGCTACTTGGTCGTTTTTCGCGCGTCGCCGTATTTTCGAATCCGACAAACCCTTATTGCGTCATTGCTCTAGAAAGCGCGCGCGCCGCGGCAACGGCATTGCGTGCGCAAGTTGATGTAGTGGAAATTACCAACGAATCCGATTTGGACGGCGCCTTTGCCAAAGTCAGGGGTAATCTCCCAGACGCAATCCTCGTTGTGGCCGATCCGCTGCTGGCAAACCTGCAACCGAAAATAGCTCAGTTTTTGTTGGAGAACAGACTGCCGTCCATCTACACCTATCGCGAACAGGTACTAGCAGGCGGTCTCCTATCCTATGCCACGAACTATTATGAACTGTTCCGGCGCGCAGCAATGATCGCTGACAAGATCCTAAAAGGTGCAAAGCCGAGTGATTTGCCGGTTGAACAGCCGACCAAGTTCGAGTTGGTGATTAATACCAAGACCGCCAAAGCAATCGGCCTCACAGTACCGGCGACGCTTCTGGCGCGCGCCGACGAGGTGATCGAATAAAACCGCTTTTGACCGAAAGCGGACATGTCGGGTCGATTGATTGGCCTTCTATCGAGGTTCTGACCAGCTACCTGGCCTTACGCAGGAGTCAGCAGCAAATCGAAAGCACTCGAGGGGGAAATCATGTTTGAGATTGAGCGACGCGCTCTCATGAAGGGCGCGGCACTAAGTGCGCTTACCTTTACGGCGGGCGGTGCCAAGTTTCTGCTCTCGCCGCGCCAAGCGAGGGCGCAGAATATTGCGTTCAAAACGCTGACGCCCGAACAGGTTGAAACATTGGAGGCTATTGGCGAAACGTTAGTGCCCGGCTCGAAAGAGGCCGGCGTTTCGCACTTCGTTGACCAGCAGCTTTCAGTCCCGCCCGGGGAGGCCCTGCTCGAAGCGCGCATTCTCAACGTGCGGCCGCCTTACGCTAATTTCTATCGCGCCGCGCTCGGCGCCGTGGATAAGGCAAGCAAGGCCCATAACAGCGACCGCGGCATTGCCCAACTCAAAGACGACGAGCGATCCGCCTTCGTCGATTTGATGCGCCAGAACAAGATCGACGGCTGGCAAGGTCCGGCCGGTCCCTTCGTCTACCTCGTTCTCCGCAGCGATGCCGTTGACGTCGTCTACGGCACGATGGAAGGCTATGCCGCGCTCGGCATTCCCTACATGCCTCACATTGCGCCTCTGAAGAGGTGGTGACATGGCAAACGAAAAAACCGATGTTGTCATCGTCGGCGCTGGTGCTTCAGGAACTCTGTACGCCTCGGTGTTGGCCAAGGCCGGCAAAAAGGTTGTGCTGCTGGAATCAGGGCCTGACTGGCAGCTGAGCGATCTAATCAGCTCGGATTTTTGGGGTCGGCGGGTCAAGCCAGCCGGCATTCCGTTTCTGCTCGAGGGTAAAAATCCGTACGGGTACGCCTACCAGGCCGGCTGGGGTGTCGGCGGCGCGGCGCTGCACTATTTCGCAAATTTCCCGCGCTACATGCCGAACGATTTCAAGGTGAAGAGCGAACACAGTCGCGGGCTCGACTGGCCAATCTCGTATGCGGACATCGCGCCTTATTACGACAAGGTTGCAGCAGAGATTGGCGTGTCCGGCGACGCGAAGGCTGAGGAAATTTGGCGACCGAAGGGCGAGCCCTATCCGATGCCGCCGATGAAGACCTTTCGAAATGGGGATGTTTGGAAGAAGGGATGCGAAGCGATCGGTATCCGCATGGTGCCGGCAGCGGTTGGCATGAACTCGACCGAATTCAAAGGCCGCCCGGCCTGCATCTATGACGGCTGGTGTCATGTTGGCTGCCCGATCGGCGCGCTGGCCAATCCCCAAGTCACCTATCTTGCGGACGCCAGGAAAGCTGGCGCCGAGGTGCGCGCACTATCGACGGTTACACGCGTGTTGACCAATCAAGCGGGCAACAAGGTAACAGGGGTTGAATATTACGACGCCAAAAAAGAAAAGCAGGTGCAGGAGGCGAGGGTCGTCGTGCTTGCCGCCTGGTCCGCGCAGAATCCACGCCTGATGATGATCTCGGCGACCGATAAGCACCCAAAAGGTCTCGCCAATTCAAGCGGCCTGCTGGGAAAATATATGATGGCGCATTACGCGTCGGGCACCTGGGCGCTTTTCGACGATGACGTCGAAAATCACATGGGTACCGTCGGTGCGCAATACATGTCGTATGATCGCTACGACAAGACCAGCAAAAAAGACGCGTTCGGCAGCACCTTTATCGTCGCCGGCACCGCGCTTAAGACCAGCGACCTCGGCGGCTTCGCCAACGCGCGGCTCGATTTATTCGGGCCCAAGCTCACCGATTTCATGAAGCGCGCTAAGCGTGGCATCACTCGCCTGACCGCTTTCGGCGAGGAAATGCCGAATGTCGAAAACCGTATCGAACTCACTGACGGCAAGGACGAGTTCGGCATGCCGCTCGCTAAGATCGTTCACAGTTTTGACCAGGACGCGGTCGCGCTGTGGAATGCCAATTTCCAGGAAGGCCTGACAATCGCCAAGGAAACCGGTGCGAAGGAATTTTGGTCGGCGCGCGGGAATCAGCCGACGATTCATTTGTTCGGCGGCACGATTATGGGCGCTGGTGCTGGTGACTCGATTGCCAACAGTTACGGGCAGACCCACGAGATCGGCAATCTCTGGATTGCCGGCCCTGGCCTATTCCCGACTGAAGGCGCGTCGAATCCGACTTTCACCATCTTTGCAGTGTCGCAACGCGGAGCTGAACAATTAGTGTCGGAGTGGAGTGCAATCGCTGGATAATTATAGTCGACGCGATCAGGTTCAACTTGTCTGCTTATGACCCAAAGTCGTAGCAATGTCCGCTTTTGGCCCAAAGCGGACATGTTTGATCACGGTAGCGCGATAGGCCAAATAGTTATTCGTCGTTTATTCCCTTTAGTGCAATCGACAATTTTCAAAACATAGAGAAGTTTTGCAGAGCAAATTGCGACGCCCTCGATGGAACGGACGCGGACGCCTGCATTTGCGTTTCGAGAACGCAAAGAGTGAAGGTGATCCGATGAAAATGCTATCTTGTGCCGTTGGCGTGTTAGCCGCGATCCTTGCGCCCGAAGCATCGGCGCAAATGGTGAACCTCACCGGCGAGTATCGATGCGTGCAGGCTTGTGGCGGCGGTCCTATTGGTGCTCCGGCTTATGTGACGCAGAATGGATGGGATCTAAATGTCCTGAGCCAAGCTGGCCCATCGCGCGCTTGGGTGGATTGGTTTTCACCAAGCCGCATCTGGGTCGAGAATTGGAATGAAGGTGCAGTTTATTCACCTGACGGAATGATTATTCAATTCGATCGTGGCACGATATGGCAGCGTGATCTTGGCCAACCCGTGGTGCTACGTGGGAGGTGAAATCACCAAGCACGCAACACTTGTGGGTCCTTCTCTAATCTAGTCATCGCAGATGGTGTGGTCCTCACGGGGACACGCATGCAACGACGAGATTTCATTACGCTTCTCTGTGGTGCTGCCGCCTTATGGCCGTTTGCGGCGTATCCACAGCAACGCGCTAAACTT
>Ga0306921_10004439_pt1 | contig 14424 bp, 16 predicted proteins | sample sta12Cox44000080_FD_203760 | JGI IMG/M metagenome (GOLD analysis project Ga0306921, IMG submission 203760) | Lab enrichment of tropical soil microbial communities from Luquillo Experimental Forest, Puerto Rico - statoxic.12C.oxic.44.000.080 (v2)... | ecosystem: Environmental > Terrestrial >...
CCCATGGGGAGCGGCAGCGGATCTCGGCAAGGAGCCCACCACCACCTCCTGCCCGATCGTGCTTTGGATAGTCGGTGTAGCGCCATGGGATCTCGACGACCTGCTCGACAGACTTGGTCTCTCACGTTGCTCCTCTGAGATGGCGGAATACCAATTGGCCTACGTGATTTTCCGCAAGCACCCATAACATCTGCCCCGGCGCCGCTCGACTCGGCGGATGATCGGTCGTTTTTTGATCCCGCAGCTAGCAAGGCTGCCGAGCGGGTGTCGTTTTTCACCGTAGCTGTCCAGGAGGTTCCTGATAGTCGACCGCGGGCCAAACCTAGTCCCATAGTGTTGCGAACGTCGGCTCACGTGCGACGGCGTGCGGGTCGCGTGACTGCTAATCCGCACCGCAAGACCGGTCGGCCTCCAAGCCGGCAAAATCCCTGGGGGTGATGTTCGGTTGATTTGAGACATTCGGCGAAACGATCCTCGATCGGCACTGGCGATTTCTGCGAAGCTGCGCGGGACTTCGGGTGCAGAGAGCGATTATTGCGAATGCCGGCGCACCAGTCGTAGAGGTTGATGGTCGGATCGCAATCGCCAGGCACGCCAACCGGCCATGCTCATCGGAGGCGCGTTCGTAGCTCGCTGCAGGTTCATCACACACCCGCGGTGGCCCTGAAATCAAAGCCAGGGCCTTAGCCCGGCATCGACGATCGCGCGCCCCGACGCCTGGCGGCTCATCACTGTGGCCGACACAAGAAGTTCGCAGCGTTGGATTTTTGGCGGTTGAAGCCCATCTCAAAGGATGGGATGGCTTAAACCGTGCGAGGTCCCATCTCTGAGGCGCACCAATGGAGACTTAAATCATGACCATCGATGATTTGGTGCAGCAGATTGAGGAAACGGAGCGTCTGATCGTCGTATATCGTAATGCCGATGAAGTGGTCGTCGGTACTCAAGATTAAATCTATAGCAGGCGCGGGCTTATAAACCGAACCATTTTCACCGCGGCCGAGATCGGCGATCGGATCGTCAATATCCTCGAGCGGCGGCTTGCGACGATGCGGGCACAGCTCGAAGAACTCGATGGCAAAGGCCTCGTGCAAGGCCGATAGTCTCCGGTGCCGGCTGGATGGACGAGATCGACGATGCGTTCAGCATCTGCAGCGAACGGCTGAGAGGGGTCAATCCCATCTGTTGCCGATCTCCCTGACCTGTCGGCTTCGCCTTCGACTATGGTCAAATCAGCGAGGCGTCGACAAGTGATGTCATCATGGAGGCGAGGGAGCACCCTGGGAGCGCGTGATGCAAAACAAAAACCTTGGCACGCTTAATCAAAGGGGTCCCGTCAGCGGAGGCGACCTTTATTATTTACTCGGAATATCTAGTCCTGGTCACCGTAACTTGGGGCTTGATAGGTGCATATCGTCGTCGCATTCCTTGCGGCAACATGGCCGCGAGCGTGTCGTCGCGGCGCCAGAAATGGTGGTATAGCGCCGCCGAGACGTGCAGGGCGATCAATCCGAGAAGAAGGAGCCCGACCATTTGGTGCCCTTCCAAGAGTTGCCTCGCGAGCAGGCGGTCGCGGCTCATCAGGGCTGGCAGGCGTCTGCATCACCTCCCTCCGCGGTAACTCCCGCCGCGAAGCAGGCGGTCGATCTCGGCCAACTCGGCGGAGCCGTGCCTCCCTTTTAGGCCGGAGAGAGCGAGGTTCAGGAGATGATCGACATCTGCGATTTCGCCGTCGGGCTGTCGCGTCAGCTTTACGGACTCACCATCGCCTCGGAGCGCCCGGGGCACCGGCTGATGGAGATCTGGCACCCGCTATCCCCGGTCGGCGTCATAACCGCGTTCAATTTTCCCGTCGCAGTATGGTCATGGAATGGGGCTTTGGCGCTAGTGTGCGGCGATCCGGTGGTCTGGAAACCCTCGGAGAAGACGCCGCTCACTGCGCTCGCCTGCCAGGCGCTGCTGGCGCGGGCCGCCAGAGCTCTCGGCGAGATGCCGGATCGCCATGCACAATGCGGTCCCGCAAGGCCTCGCCTCGCCTTCGTTGCGAGCGCTGGCTAGCGCGGCCTGCATCCGCTCGAAGGCGTCGCAGTCAGAAGCCGTTGACGCTGCTGGTGTTGACAATGTGGCCCTCCTCGGCCTGCATCAGCAGCGGCAGGAAAGCGCGCGTACCGTTGTAGACGCTACACCAGCAGACATTGAAGGTCCGCTCCCATTCCTCGCAGCTGTTGACGATCAGGCTGCCGCCGCCACCGATACCGGCATTGTTGAACAACAGATGGATCCTGTCGGTGGCGTGACGGTCGGTGACCTCGGCGCGGAAGCGCTCCATCTGCGCGAAGTCGGACACGTCGGCGATGTGCGTCGTGACGCGCAGGCCTTGCGGCAACCCCGCCGCCTCGCACAGCCGAACGGTTTCCGCCATCCCCTCGGCAGCAAGATCGCAAATCGAGACATTGCAAGCCTCGGCGACCAGCTGGCGCACCAACTCTCGTCCCATCCCCGAGCCGCCGCCGGTGACAACTGCGATCCTGCCCGCGAACTCCCTCATGTGTGCTCCTCCCTGGGTAAAGGTACACCTGTTCGGGCGCAGCCTGCGCCGAAGATCCGGGCAGCTGCTGAGCGGCTCTGACTACTGCGTGGCCACGCGCCTTTGGCTCGCCGCCTTCCGACGTGACGCTCCCCGACCAACCAACGACGGTCAACCCCGCGGCGTCAAGAGAGCGAGCCAAGCCGGCTGCATCGCCGCGCCGCCGACCATAATCAAGGCGGTCCTCGGTGGACGACGCGCGGCCGATCAGATCTGCTCGGGTCGGTCGCTGTAGGGGTGGGTGATTATCTCCATCACGTGACCGTTGGGGTCGTCGAAATAGACGCCGCGACCGCCGTGCAAATGATTGATCTCGCCAGGCTTGGTACGCCGCGGATCGGCGTAATAACGGACGCCCCGAGCGCGGATGCGGGCGAACGCCGCGTCGAACTCGCCGTCGCTGACAAGGAAGGCGTAATGTCCCGGACGAAACTCTTCACGCGTATCGAAATCGAGGGTCACGCCGTTCGCTGTCTTGACCGGGACGAAATGGCCCCATTCCGGCCCCGCCTCGAGATTGAGGATGTCGGCGAGGAATTTGGCCGATACCCATTTGTCCCTCGCCGGGATGATCGTGTGATTGAGTTCGACACTCATCCGGTCCTCCCTTCACTATTTCCGATTTTATCACGTCACGGGCCCAAGGCGAGGAGGCTGAAGCTGGGGCCCAAGCTCATTGGCGCAATAGCAAAGACCGGTTTCCGGGTCATAGCCGGGGGCAGTAACCTTGCTTTTTTTTGCCAGGCGGGTCCCTACGCAAAGTGGGCCCAGGCGGACCGGCGCCGCGGGCCAGGAGCCGCGGCGGCGGCCGCTGGCGCGCATCTCGCCTGCGCGGAATGCGGACGAGGTCCTCGCCCGATAGCGCCAATTCCCGATTGGCGGCTGGTGGCAAAAACGCCCGCCGGAGTGGGGTTCTCTGCAGGCCGAGTTCGAAGCAGGTCAGCCGCGGAAGATGCGATAGACCGAGGCGACGCCGATATTGAGGCGGCGCGCGATCTCGCTCGGCCCCACGCCTTCGGCCTTGAGGGCGATGACCTGGTCGCTTTTGGCGCGGGCGGTCGGCTGACGGCCCTTGTATTTGCCGGCGGACTGGGCGGCGGCGATGCCGTCGCGCTGGCGATCGAGCATGATCTCCCTCTCAAACTGCGCGATCGAGCCGAGCATGCCGAACATTAGGCGGCCGATCGGCGTCGACGTGTCGATCGCCGGATCGAGGATCACTAGACTCGCCCCCTTGGCGGCGATGCAGCGTTCCAGCTTGATCGCGTGTTCGAGCGAACGGGCAAAACGGTCGAGTTTGGTGACCAACAGCTGGTCGCCAGCGCGCAGGCAGCGGATCGCCGCGGTTAGCTGGGCGCGCTCCTCGGCGCCCGAGACCTGTTCGGAAAAGATCTCCTCGCAGCCCTGCGCCTCGAGCAGCGCGCGCAATAGCGCGGCGAGGCCGGCTTCCTGGTGACGGGTCGATGTTCTGGCGTAGCCGATTTTCATGACGGGGTTCCTGTGCTTTTGATAGAGACTATGTGATCGATCTCTATCAAAAACTCAACCACCATTCATACGAGAGGGTTTTTGGGACAGGCTTGCATCTCTCACATGACCTTGGTCATGTGAGAGATGCAACGGATCAAACTTCTCCACGCTACGCCGGCGGCTCGCTGGTCCTGTTACGAGAGCGGCGATCATACCTGCGATCTCAATGCTTTTTTCGTGTAGCAATGATCGATATCGAGCCATTTGGCATGAGCCGCGCCGCGGAGACTCGCAGGGCGTCCTTTAGCAGGCGATTCTGGCGCAGCTCCTCACAAGGAAAGAGCAGAACGCGCCTCTAGTTCGGATGACCGAAGAGCTCCTCGATCGCGCGAGGCGATATGTCCCCACTTTCGAAGCAGCGCTGGCGAAGTCGCGAAGCCTCACACTGGCCGCTGAAGCGGAGCCAAGTGGCGAGGGTGGTTGAAGCGGTGATTTTTCTGTGCCCGGCCGGCTCAGCGTCGGCGCATTGCGATCGCCTGCGCCATCAGTAGTTCATGGGCTCGTTGGCCCGTATAGCCGCCGTCGGCGCGGGGCGCCTCGGACGCGGAATGCTGCCAAGGTGCCACAGCTACCGGCACCGGAACGGCGCCGATCCAAGTACAGGGCGAGCTGCCCGAACCAGCGCTCCGCCGCGATTATCGCCTTGCCCGACAACTGGCTGTAGGTAGCCCGATGCATGCCCTTCGGTCGCGGAGGCAGCGGATCGCGGAGGCTCAGACTAGCGCCCAGCCGCAGCCGGGCCTTCCGCGCCCGCCGCAGTTTGCGATCGCACGGGCCCTCTTGCTCGATCGCATAGGCCAGGCGCTGGCATTTGCGGCAGGCGAAGTAAGGGTTCCGGCCGCTGTATAGCAGCGCCACACGTCTGCCGCAGGGCTGGCCGTCGCCGTCGATCTTCGGGCAGAGGAACCAGGGACGGATGCCGCGACAATGGGGCGATAGAGGATGGAGGGCTGTCCACGTCAGGGGAACGCACTGACAGTCCCGCTTCAATTCGCTAGTGCCAGTCTGGCGCCAGACAAAGCTCAACAGCACCGCATCGACGGTGACGTCGACGTCGACGCGCGCGGTCAGCGTGCCGTTGCGCGACCAGGTGCAGGAGAAAGATCGGCCTGCCCGCAGCAGCCCTTCGCGCTCCCAGTGACGGACGTCGATCACCAGGCAGCTCTCGCAGGTAGGCCGCTTCAACCCGGCAAGAACGCGCGCCATCTCGCAGGCTAGCCAACAATCCAAATCATTGGGGAATCTGCGCAGCTTTCGTCTAAACCGCTGATGTGCCGCGACGTTTGCTGCCCGAAAAAGCTCGCCTTCCGACAAGTTTCCCGGGAGAGCAAAGAGCATTGTAACGCGTTACCGAATATACCATCGATCGGGGCTGCCATTGCGCGCGACGGCAAGTGCTCGCGCGGTGAAGCCACGGAAGGCTGCGGCGACCGCACGGCGATCATCCTGCTCATCGTTAGACAGCCACCCGTAACCGATGAGCGCCGCGACGAAGCTGTGTCGGAGAATGCACGTGACGTACACCTCCCCCTGCCGGCGGCGCTCGTGCAGGCGCCGCGCACGCAGTGCGCCGGGAGAGCGGTGCTGTGGCTGAAGCTCGTCATCCAGGCTCATCGATCAGCTCCGCCAGGACGCGACTGAGCCTTCGGATGCTCGCTCAGTTCCGTGGTAACAAACGCGAGATCGGGTGAAGCGTCGAACCACTCTCGTCTCGCCCGCTCGACCCCGCCCGGTTCTTGGCTCATAGCCGCCCGCCGTTGGACAGCAGTTCAACCACCGCAACGCGCTCAGGATGGTTATCGGCATGACGCCTTCCGCCGCGGCCTGATCGATCATCTCGCGGGTGCGGATGCGAACCTTTCGCTCGGCCTCGTGCCCAACTGGCGAGGGTTTCCGGCCCGCACCTTGTCTACGTCCGCCTCTGGGCATGAGCCGAGTTTGAATGGAGTCGTATCGGAAATCAAAGGCTCATCCTCACCAGGAGGGCGAGGCCGATGATGACCTGGCGCCTATGATGCTGCGGGATTGGCCATCCGTACCTGCGCCCGGCGGCGCAGAGGTAATTGAAGACGATCTGGTCGCCGACGCGAAAGACGGCTTCGGCGACGAGCTGGTCGAACTCGTATTTTGAGGGTGTCATCGCCACCCCGTCACAGGCGTCACACGCCCGCGTAACACGTAACCGCATCCATAGATGCGGTGTTACGGTGTTACGGTCGCGAAAGCGTAACATTTCTCGATTTTGTTACTGTATGTTACGCACATGTTACGCTGTTACCGCTAATGATTGATACAGACCCAATCGTCCCAGATTCCAATATATCCGGCACTTTGAAGTGTAGCACACATGCGCTTGAACTGCGTTCTATATCCGGCGTCTTGGTTGATGAGCCCTGCCTTGAACAAATACTGTTTCCACTCTTCAATTTTGACGCCTTTTGCGCCATTGGGTACATGATCGCTCGCCGGCAGAGGCGTAACATACTTGCTAGCGCAGTTGTAGAGTTGGGCGAGACCCAATTGCGCCGTTTCGGATAGCTCTTTGGGTGCTTTTTTGGGGTCTCGTGCGGCATCGTCGTTCTTCATATGTTCGACCACGCACGATGTGACGGGTTCGTCATCGCGGTCATAGCCGAGCCTGACCATTTCGAGTTTGAAGGGCATGACGGCGCCGGACTGGCCTTCGCGCTGTTTGCTGACGGTGGCGTAGAAGCCGGTGCCGTTGGCCGCGGTGCTGATGACGGTATCGAGGTTGGCCGTAAGGAGCGAATGGCCGCGGACGCCCTTGGCGCTATCTTTGCCGAGATGGTGGACGGCGGCGACATGGCAGCCGAAGGCGTCGCGCAGCGTATCCATTGCGAAGACGAAGGTGCCCATATCAGCCGGGCTGTTTTCGTCGCCGCCGGCGAGCGCCCGCGACACGGTATCGATAACGATCAGCGCCAGCGGTCCGAGGCTGTTGTCGTGCTGAGCGGTCCGGATTGCGGTTCCCAGGCGATCTAGGTCGTTGGGGAAGCTCTGGATATGGCACAGGTCGATAGCGCAGGTGGTGGCGGCGAACGGGATGCTGGCGCCGGCCGCCTCGCTGTCCTGGTTGTAGTAGCCGTGGCGCATTTTCCAGGCGGCTACTCGGTTGATGATGCCGCGGCCGGCCTCGGCGGCGACATAGACGACCGAGCCGTTGCGGATGGTGTGGCCGCGCCAAGTCGGCTCGCCGGCGACATGGAGGGCGGCATCGAGGGTGAAGAATGTCTTGCCGGATTGTGGGGCGCCGACGATCAGGCTGGTTTCGCCGGCATTGATCAATCCTTTGATGACGCCGCGGCTGTTGAGATCCGGATTGACCTCGGCGAAATGGACGAGCTCGATTTTGCGCTGTTGGGCGAAACCCTCGTTGCTTACGCCGGCGAGATCGTCGAGGGGATCGCTCATCGGGTGGCTCCCGTGCGTCTGTCGCGCTCGCGGGCGGCGGCCCATTCGACCATGCGCCGCACTTCGAGCTCGGGGAGCGGCGGGTTGCAGTGCGTCAGGTTCCACGAATAGAGCAGTTCGGCCGCGAGATGGGCTTCTGGCGCCATGCGGTAGAACAGCAACCCGGCTAGGCTGTGATGGCGTTATGACGACCGCCTTCGGGGGCGATAGTATGGGCGAAGGCTTTCCAGTCGATGTTGGCTTGGCTGCGCTCGCGTGGGGCAACTGCGGTGCAGAGCCATTCGGGCAAGGCGTCGAGCGGAACCTCGTCAGGGTGGAAATCGACATTCCAGGCGTAGTGACGGCCGCAGATGTGACGCGACTCCGCTGCGATGACATAGCCGCCATCGCCGCGGATATCGAGACCCGGAGCGATCCCTCCGGCGCTGTTCGCGACCGGGCGGCCCGGGTAGCAAAAATAGAAATGTTCACCGCCGCCGCCGGTAAGGACGCGCCAGGTTGGCGGCAAGGCGCCGTGCTCGGCGTCGAGGCGCTTTAGGCTGTCATCGCCGCCGTGCTCGGGATCGACATCGAGGACGACAATGCCGGAGACGGCGCCGGTCGCGATGGCGATGTTGTACGGCCCGCCGCGGAACCAGCGGGTGAGGACGGCCGGGTCCTTGCTGGCTGAATTGCAGCCGCCGGGAGCCAGCCGGCCATAGGGGTGTTTTGCCGGCGATGCGCACTCGGGGTGACCGCAGGAGCAGCGCGCCACGCCATTGATGACCGGATAGTGGCAGGCGAAAACGGCGAGACCCGAGGCGGCATATTGGAGTGCCGCGGCGAGCAGGTCGGTATCGCTCACAGCGCCCTCCGGCGGGCTTGCGAAGGAACGCCTCGGCCTTCGGCCTCGGCTCTCGCCCGGCCTTCGGCCGGCTGGGTCGGGCACCACCTCGGCGGTAAGGTGATCATGGTCATTGGCGGCCTCCCATGGCCTTGCGGCCTTTCTTTACGGATTTGGCAAGGAACTCTTCGGGGTAGGCCGGCGGCGAACCAGGCGGGAGCGATCTCCTTATCGCGATCGGCGAGGTGGAGACGCTCGCGGGTAAAGGTGCGCAACAGCGCATCGCGGCGCTTGCGAACGACGCGAAAGTCGTCCTCGAGCGGCCGCACCCGGAAGCGGCGGGAAGGGTGATCGCCGAACCAATCGCGATCACTGCGGGCATCGCTCTCGCTCACGGCGGGCGGGCTCATGCCGCGCCCTCATTCGTGATGGTGTCGACAAGCGCAGTGATGAGCGCGCGTTCGCTTTCTTCGGCGGCCAGCAGGATCTTTAGTTGCTCGGCCGGCAAGAATTGCTCGATCGCCCAGCGGACAGTAGCGCGCAGATCATCATGATCTACGACTGGCGATCTCCGTCTGTGAGGCCTGCGCCAAGGCTCTGACAGCGACCTAATGGCTCGGGTTGCCCGAGCCGTGATGCCGGATGCGCCTCGACCACGACGACGGCCGCCGGGCGGTGGCAAGGCGCCCCACAGCACCCGCATAACCTTCCGGCCGTCAGCCAAAGGCCGGGTAAACGGAGGAGCGTCGTGCTGAGAAAAAAAGGCCGCCGCCGGACGGCACGATCTTTGCGGCCCTGCCGGGTTTGCGCGTCGCCGCTCACCGGTTTATGGCCCGATGCCGTGGGGTTGACTTGTTCCTGATGTCGCGAGAAAGCGTGGCCCTTGCCGAGGCCCGCCCTTCGCGTCAGGCGGGGCTCCGTCGCCTCCCCTGTCGTGTCCCATGGTCGCGCCTCATTGGCGCGCGCGGTCTAACTCACCAGCGGGCGGGCCGCGCCGCGTGCGACGGGGCGGAGGGGCGGACGGCAGCTGGCGGGCGGGCCGCAGGGTTGTCGCGAACCAGGCCAAAAAAGGGTCGCGCACGACGAGTATACGATTGCCGGACCTGACGAAGATTTGGTCCTCGTTCGGGATCAACCGTTGGGAGCGTCTATTCTGGATCGTTCCCCAATTCACAGCCCCGCCGGTTAACTCACCGACCTTCGAGCCTAGGAAAATTTCCGGCAGGCCCTGCTCCAGCTTGCCGATGAGCGTCTCGATGTCCATGTTCGCCACGTTTTTCAACACAATCTTTGTGTAGATTAACTCCACCAAACTATGACGCAAGCGATTTCATACAATCGGCTATTTTTTCTGTGGGCGCCGGGCGCCGTATCGGTCCGCGATTTCAGCTTTATGCGGCTGGTGATCAGGCAGCAGTTGCCCTTGTCTCGGCGGAAATCGGTGGCCACCCACGCGGCCGCCGCCAGCTCACAAGGTGCGGCTGGTGGGTTTTAGGGCGAGACGCAGGGCGCCGCCACGCGGCTGGTCGAGCAACGACCCCGGTACTTTCGCGAGGTCTCGGCGACCTCGTTTTCGGTGTCGTCTAGGGACATGTTAGGGACAAACCAACAAGACTGAGCCGATTCCAGTCTAACGCCTATCATCTGCATGAACCTATAACTTTGATATTATTGGTGCGGACGGCGGGACTCGAACCCGCACCCTCTGGCGAGGAGCAGATTTTAAGTCTGCTGCGTCTACCTTTTCGCCACGTCCGCTTGCGTCGATCCGCTCACCCCGATGCCGGCGTCAGGGCCGCAACAGGCCGCTGATCGCCTGCGCCTCACGCAAGACGGGATAGGCGATCGCGCTAGCGCGCTGTGCCCCGCGGCGGAGCACCCCGTCAATATATCCCGGATCCTCCATCAGCCTGCTCATCTCGCTGCCCATGCGGCCCATCACTTCGACCGCAATCTCGGACAAGGCTTCTTTGAAGTAGGAGAAGTTTCGGCCGGCAAAGCGGGCGAGCGCATCCTCGCGCGACAACCCGGAGAGGGCGGCATAGATGCCGATCAGATTGTCGGCTTCAGGGCGGCGCTCCAGCTCAGTCAAGGTCTCCGACAGCGGCTCGGGGTCGGTCTTGGCCCGGCGGATCTTTCGCGCGATCACATCGGCGTCGTCGGTCATGTTGATGCGCGAGTAATCGGAGCTGTCCGATTTTGACATCTTCTTGGTGCCGTCGCGCAGGCTCATCACCCGGGTTGCGGTGCCGAAGATCTGCGGCTCGGGCAGCGGAAAGAACGGGCACTCGTAACGCCGGTTGAAGGCGCCGGCCAAGTCGCGGGCAAGTTCGAGATGCTGTCTCTGGTCCTCTCCGACCGGAACGTGCGTTGCCTTGTAGACGAGGATGTCGGCCGCCATCAGCACCGGGTAGGCGTATAGGCCGAGACCGGCCATCTCACGGTCCTTCCCGCCCTTCTCCTTGAATTGCGTCATCCGGTTGAGCCAGCCGAGCGGGGTCAGGCAGCCGAGCAGCCAAGCGAGCTCGACATGCGCCGAGACCATGCTCTGGTTGAAGATCGTGCAGCGCTCGGGGTCGATCCCGGCGGAAATGTAGGCGGCCGTCACTTCGCGCGTCGAGGCGCGCAATTCGGTGGGATCCTGAGGTTGGGTCAACGCATGCAAGTCGACAATGCAAAAGATGCATTCGTAATCGTGCTGCAACGCGACCCAGTTGCGGATCGCACCGAGATAATTGCCGAGATGCAGGTTGCCGGTCGGCTGGATGCCGGAAAAGATGCGGTTCATCGGACCTCGAATGCGTGGCGCCCCGGCGCTGTTACCGCTCAAAGTCGTCGCCGGTCAAGCCGGTTGCCGGCGCCCCCGCCTCAAGAGATTACGCCAATCGGCGACCCCAAGACCGAGCATCAGTGCTCCGAAGGTCGCGAGTCCGGCGCAGACTAGCGCGGCGAGAGCACCAGCCTGCAACATCGCACGACCTGCGAGCATCGGCGCAAGCGCGATCCGCAATGCCGCCAGGATCACGCCCATGCTGAGCGCCGCCGCGCCCACCCGCGGCAGGTTGCGCCGCGCACGCTCGTCGAACCCGAAATGCCCGCGGCGGATCAACAAGGCGAGCAGCACCAGCGCATTCAGCCAGCCGGCCATCGTCGTCGCGAGGGCGATCCCGACCTGTGCGAGAAACTGCATCAGAACGAGCGTTAGGGACAAATTAACGGCCATCGCCGCCACTCCGACCTTGACCGGGGTCGCTGTGTCATGGCGGGCGAAGAAGGCCGGCGCCAGCACCTTTATCAGGACAAAGGCCGGGAGGCCTGCCGCAAAGGCGGCGAGGGTCGGAGCGGTCGCCGCGGTGTCGGCCGGGCCAAAAGCGCCGCGCTCGAACAGCACCGAGAGGATCGGCGTCGCGAGAACCGCCAGCCCAATCGCCGCGGGCAGGGTCAGCAGCAGCGCCAGCTCGATCCCGCGATTTTGCGTCGCCACCGCATCGGGAAGATGCCCGAGCCGGACCTGGCGCGACAGCGAGGGGAGGATGGCGGTGCCGACGGCAATGCCGACGACGCCAAGCGGCAACTGATTCAGACGGTCGGCATAATAGAGATACGACACCGAGCCGCTCGGCAGCAGGGAGGCGAGTGCCGTCGAAATCAAGAGGTTGAGCTGGGTGACGCCCGCTCCGATCGTGCCCGGAGCCATCACCGCCAAGGTCCGGCGGACGCCCGAGGTCAGACGCGGCAAAGGCAGCCGCAACGCGAGGCCGGCGCGGGCGCAGGCGAACAGCAGCCACAGGAACTGGGCAAAGCCGGCCGCGGTCACCGCCCAAGCCAGAGCGTGTCCGTCACGCCAGCCGAACCGCCGCATCAGCAATAGCGCCGCGATTAGAAACAAATTCAACAGGATCGGGGTTGCAGCGGCAGCGGCGAAGCGCTCGACCGAGTTCAGGATCCCGCCCTGAAATGCCACTAGTGCGATGAACAAGAGGTAGGGAAAGGTGATCCGGGCGAGATCGACGGCGAGATCGAACTTTTCCGGCTTCTGCCGGAAGCCCGGGGCGATCACGTCCATGACCGCAGGCATGAAGATCTCGCCGAGGAGGACAAAGCCGAGCAGGGCGGCCAGCAGTACGGCAAGCGCATCCTCGGCGAAAATGCGTGCCGGCTCCTTGCCATGCTCGGCCATGGTCCCAGCGAAGAGCGGCACGAATGCGGCGCTGAAGGCGCCCTCTGCAAACAGACTGCGGAACAGGTTCGGCAGGCGCTGGGCCACGAAGAACGCGTCGGCGACGGGTCCCGCGCCGAGAATTGCTGCCGTGAGGACGTCGCGGATAAAGCCGAACACCCGGCTTATCGCGGTGTAGGAACCGACTGTGGCTACGGAACGCAGCAAGGCCATGCCGGGCGGGTGTAGCGGATATCGGCGGTCGAGAAAACGCCGTTCGTGTGTTGGGATAGGCGGCCCGCCCCGACGCTGCCCGGCAGTTGCACGCGCGGCCTGACCTTGTGTTTTATCGGGCGATCGGTACCGTTTCAGCCTCACAGATCAGGGAGGAGGCGGAACATGGCGAGAACTAAGATAGGGGTCGTCGGATGCGGCGGCCGGATGGGTAGGATGCTGGTCGCCGAGATCGCGGCGAGCGAAGGATGTGCGCTCGCGGGCGGGTGCGCCAAGCCGGGCAGCGGCTATGTCAATCAGGACATCGGCGAACTCGCCGGTGTTGGGCGGCTCGGCATCTCGGTCGGCGGCAACATAGAGAAATTGATCCGCGACAGCGATGTCGTGATCGAATTCACGACGCCCGCCGCGACTGCCACCCATACCGCACAAGCCGCTGAATTAAGAAAGGCGATGGTGATCGGCACGACCGGCCTCTCAGCCGAGGATAGCGAGGCAGTGCGACAGGCGGCGCTAAGTGTCCCGATTGTCTGGGCACCCAATATGAGCCTCGGGATCAATCTGCTGCTGGGTCTTGTCGAAGACGTCGCCCGCCGGCTGGGTCCGGACTGGGACGTCGAGATCATGGAGATGCACCATCACGGGAAAGTTGATGCCCCTTCGGGCACCGCCCTCGCCCTCGGCCAGGCGGTGGCGGCGGGCCGCAAGGTGAAGTTCGAAGAAGTGCAGCAGCGCGGGCGGGACGGCATCATCGGCCCCCGCCGTACGGGAGATATCGGCTTTGCTGCATTGCGCGGCGGTGATGCGGTCGGCGACCACTATGTGGTCTTTGCCGGGGCCGGCGAGCGCCTGGAGCTGATCCACCGTGCGACGAGCCGGTCGATCTACGCCAAAGGTGCAGTGCAGGCGGCCCGTTGGGTCGTCGATCGGCCACCGGGGCTCTACGGTTTGAAGGAGGTGCTCGGTCTCTAGTGTGTTGCTGCCCCGGCGGGATTGAGGGCATCTCGCCAGCGTTTGAGCGCTTCGCGGATCGACGCCGCGAGCTCGCGTCGGTCAGCGGGCGTCACGCTATCGCCGATCGCCAGGCTGCGGCCGTGCGAGGCGACGAGCAGGCGGTTCCGCTCGTCACCCCGCTCTTCCAAGATCACGCGCAGCCAGAAGGGCTGGAACCGCCATAACCGGCGCTCACCCCGCACGCTCACGCGCTCGACCGTGAAGGCGTCGCCGGCAAGCCGAATCGTTTCGGTTTGGCGGGCGCTGCGATAATTGAGGCGGAATGCGACATAGATGAGGGCGACGTCGAGCCCAAAGAAGCCCATCACCGGCCAAGCACCGATCGAGACGAACCCGACGCCGACCGCGAGGCTGATCAAACCGAGGATCAGCATCAAAAGATGAAAGCCGCGCGGCGGCAGGCTGCGATGCGGCGACAATACGCGCTCGAAAGCCAGGCTGACGAACGGCGCCGAGGCATCTGCGCAACTGGGGCTGGGGTTCATCTCACTCCGAGCATAGCGGTGGGAGGAACGCGACGTAAAGCAGTCCCAAGATGTGTCGCGAGGTTTGTCGTCAGGCACCATCCCCTCTACACTCGGACGCGATGGGCGCCTTCTCGAAACGCGAGGTCCGCGAGTTTTACCGGCGGCTGGCCGCGACGCG
>Ga0306921_10004443_pt1 | contig 14421 bp, 14 predicted proteins | sample sta12Cox44000080_FD_203760 | JGI IMG/M metagenome (GOLD analysis project Ga0306921, IMG submission 203760) | Lab enrichment of tropical soil microbial communities from Luquillo Experimental Forest, Puerto Rico - statoxic.12C.oxic.44.000.080 (v2)... | ecosystem: Environmental > Terrestrial >...
GGATTCCCTGCACCTACGTGCCGCTCAAGGAAGGCTATCGAAGCTGGTCGAGCATCCTCTGTCCGATGGCCCATCTCAGCGGCATGAAGCTCGATGCGGCGATCGACTACATGAACTGGCACAACTCGGGCTGGACCGGCGCCTTCGTCGCTCGGCAGGGCTACTACTCGACGGTTCCCGAAACCGCCAAGAAGTTCCTGAGCGCCGACGAATGGGATTACTGGTACGACGGCAAGCCGGCCGCCATCGACATCAAGGACCCCTACGGCAACCTGATGGAAAAGAAGGGAAAGGTCCGCGACGGCGGCTCGTTCGCCGAGCGTACTGGAAAGATCGCGTGCTGGAACACGCTGATGGACGAGGACCGCTACCTGACGCGGCGCTGGAACGAGTTCATCTCCGGGTGAATTGACAGTATCCGTAGTCGGCGGGGCGAGCGGCTTGCCCCGCCGAGGGTTTCCGGTGCCGAGCGGCGGAGGAGTCGGTGAAAGCATTGCCTTGGCTCGCGTCCTGGTTTCAGGTCGCGCCAGTCGCCCTCTTACTAATGCTGTTTTTCGGCCTGCCGATGTTGGTGGTTCTCGCCGTCAGCTTCTTCGACTACGGCCAAGGGCGGCTCTACCCAACCTTCATCTTGGACAACTACTTCGAGATCTTCGCCTCGAGCGTGACGGTGCGGCTCTATCTCAACTCGCTCAAGTTTGCGCTGATCGTCTGGGCGGTGACGTTGCTGATCGGCTTCAACATCGCCTATTTCCTGGTGTTCCATGTCCGCACCCTGCTCTGGCAGATCGGGCTCTTCCTCCTCTGCACGGTGCCGTTCTGGACGTCGAACATCATCCGGATGATCTCGTGGATTCCCTTCCTCGGACGTAACGGCATCTTCAACCAGACGTTCATGGGTCTCGGTGTCGTGTCCCAGCCCATGGAGTTCCTGCTGTTCTCGGATTTTGCCGTGGTCGTCGCCTACGTCCATCTGTTCACGCTGTTCATGGTAGTGCCGATCTTCAACTCCATGGCGCGCATTGATCGCAGTCTGATAGAGGCCGCGTACGACGCCGGCGCCGGACCCTGGCGGATCTTCACCGAGATCATCCTGCCGTTGTCGAAGACCGGCATCGCCCTCGGCTCGATTTTCGTCATCACGCTGGTGATGGGAGACTTCTTCGTGGTGAAGGTGATGAGCGGCGGGCAAAGCGCCTCAGTGGCATCGGCGTTGTCGACTGAGATCTCGCAGATCCAATATCCACCGGCCGCCGCAAACGCGATTATCCTGGTCGCCGTTGTGACCTTGATGGTGTCGGGGATCCTCCGCCTCGTCGACCTTCGCAAGGAACTGACGGTCTGAGGGAGGATGCGTCAATGAGACAAGCAGCGGGCCCCAGGCCTTGGACATTCTATGTCTTCGCCTCTTTCTTCGCCCTGTTCGTCCTCTTCCTCTATGGCCCGATGACCGTTATCTACATCCTATCCTTCCAAGGACCGACGGGCGGGCTGACCTTCCCGATGACGGGCTTCTCGTTCCGATGGTTCCACGCCCTGGTGACGGCCGAGCGCGTCGGCGACATTGGCGGCTCCTTCCAACGATCGATCGTGCTCGCCGTGATCGTCGCCGTCCTTACCGTCGTTCTCTCGGTGGCCGCCGGCCTTGCCTTCCGTCGGCGCTTTCCTGGATCGGGGGTCGTCTTCTACTTGGCGATCGCGAGCCTGATCATGCCGGGGCTTTTTGTCGGTCTCGGCATCGCCGTGGGCTTCCAGCTGCTCGGCCTCGACATCGACTGGTACACATCCGCCCTGGGCGCCCAGCTCACTTGGACGCTGCCCTATGGGCTACTCATCATGTTTGCCGTCCTGGGCCGGTTCAACCGCGCCTATGAGGAGGCTGCGACCGATCTGGGCGCCACACCCTGGGAGCGTATGCGTGAAGTCGTCCTGCCCATCCTTTTGCCCGGCATCATCGGTGTCGCGCTGTTCGGGTTCACCCTGTCTTACGACGAATTTCCCCGCACCGTGCTCACGGTCGGCACCCGGAACACGCTGCCGCTTGAGATCTGGGCTATGACAACTAACGTCACCTCGCCGGCGCTGTTCGCGGTAGGGACCGTGACCACCATCGTCTCCTTCATCGCCATCGGTGCTGCACTCATCTCGATCGCCGTGATCCAGCGGCGGCGCACGCGAGGGAGTGGCAACTCGGTCTGAGATTTGCGGAGCGTCACATGCTATCGGGAAGCGGGAACGGCGAGATCAGAATGGTCGGCGTCACCAAGCGTTTCGGCGACTTGGCCGCGGTGAGCGATCTCAGCCTGACGATTCCGGACAAGGCCTACTGCTGCCTTCTGGGCCCGTCCGGCTGCGGCAAGACGACGATCCTGCGCATGATCGCCGGGCACGAAGAACCGACGACCGGCGAGATTCGCATAGGCGGCGAGCCGGTCGTGGGATTGACGCCGGTGCAGCGCGGCACGGCGATGATGTTCCAGAGCTACGCCCTCTTTCCGCATCGCAGCGTGCTCGACAACGTCGCCTTCTCGCTGAAACTGCGCGGAGCGAGCAAGGCCGACCGCCATCGGCAGGCACGGGAGCTTCTGGCAAAGGTGCGCATGGAGCGCTTCGCCGATCGGCTGCCGGCGCAGCTCTCCGGCGGCCAGCAGCAGCGCGTTGCGCTCGCCCGTGCGCTCATCACCAATCCGCGCGTGCTGCTTCTCGACGAGCCGCTCTCGGCGCTCGACGAATACCTGCGATTGCGCATGCGCGGCGAACTGAGACGCGTGCAGAAGGAACTCGGCATCACCTTCATTCACGTGACACACACGCAGCTCGAAGCCATCGCGGTCGCCGACCTGGTGGTCGTCATGGCGCAGGGACGCATCGAGCAGGCGGCGAGCGCCCGTGAAATCTTCACCACGCCCCGCAACGCCTATGTGGCTCGGTTCATGGGCGGCCAGAACGTCCTCTCCGGAACCGTGGAGAGCGTTGCCGACGGACAGGCCATCGTGGTCGACGAGCACGGTGGCTCGTTCTCGATCGCCGTAAACGGCGAGAAACCCGTCCAGGGATCGCGTCTAGTCGGCTCGATCCGCCGCGATCGGATCGCCGTCAGCAAGGCGCAGGGCTGTGCGGGAGCATCCGACAAATTGAATTCGCTTCTCGGCGAGGTCCACGCGATCGAATACCAAGGATCCTACGTCAAGGTCACGATCGAACGGCCAACGGGCGAAGGCTTTGTCGCCAACGTCCTCGACGTCGACTTCTTTCGCGATCCGCTGGATATCGGCGACAGCGTGCTGGCGCGCTGGTCGGCGCACGACGTTCTTACGCTCGAGGGCGCGGCCTACGCCGGAGAAGCATCCATGGACGAGGCGGGGGGAGTGCTCATCTGACACGTTTAGCGGAGAGGGAAAATGACTAAGGAAATTCTCTGCGGCTTCGGCATCGACGTCGATGCCGTCGCGGGCTGGCTCGGCAGCTATGGCGGCGAGGACTCGCCTGACGACATCTCACGTGGCTTGTTTGCCGGCGAAGTCGGCAGCCCCCGCCTGCTCAAGATGTTCGGGCGGCTCGGCATCAAGACCACCTGGTTCATCCCGGGCCATTCGATCGAGACCTTCCCCAAGGAGATGAAGGCGGTGGCCGATGCCGGCCACGAGATCGGCATCCACGGCTACAGCCACGAGAATCCGATCGCCATGACGCGCGAACAGGAGACCGAGATCCTCGACAAGTGCATCGATCTCGTGACGAGCCTGTCGGGCAAGCGGCCGACCGGCTATGTCGCGCCGTGGTGGGAGTTCTCGCCCGTCACCAACGAGCTGCTGCTTGAGCGCGGCATCAAGTACGACCATTCGCTGATGCACAACGACCACCAGCCCTACTATGTGCGGGTGGGTGACAGCTGGACTAAGATCGACTACGCCAAGCGCCCGCGCGAGTGGATGGTGCCGCTGAAGCGCGGCCAGGAAACCGACCTGATCGAGATTCCGGCGAGCTGGTATCTCGACGACCTGCCGCCCATGATGTTCATCAAGAAGTCGCCGAACAGCCATGGCTTCGTCAATCCGCGCGACATCGAGCAGATGTGGCGCGACCAGTTCGACTGGGTGTATCGCGAATACGACTATGCGGTGTTCCCCATGACCATCCATCCCGACGTGTCGGGCCGCCCGCATGTATTGATGATGCTGGAGCGGCTCTACCACCATATGATCGGCCACCCCGGCGTGAAGTTCGTCACCATGAACGAGATGGCCGACGACTTCGCCAAGCGCTTCCCGCGCAAGAAGAGGTAGGCCGTGCGCCGCCGGTTGGACGGCGCACCTACCGATCGAAAATGTCCAGCGGCAGGCAGGCCGAGACGATGAAGTTCGGCACATCCACCACCTGGCTCACTTTTAGGTCGACGGCGACGCTCGCAAGGCAATAGGCCTGTTCTTGTGAATAGCCGTACGCATCACAGAGGTGGTCGAGCATGTTCACCAGCGCATTTCGAGCGGCGAGAGTCAGGTCCTCGGACTCGCTGCGGCCGCTCTTGCGCGTGCAGATGCCTGTCGTGGTATAGAAACGACGCGCTGCCGCCCGCTCGGACCGAGGAATCTCCGTTTCATAGGAGGGATCGGTCTGCTTGCGTCGCCGGGCCTCGCCCTTCAACAAATCGAAGCGGGCGACGAGCGTGCCCGTCGTCTCGACGGCCGTGCCGCAGGATTCACCGTCTCCCTGTGCAAAATGCGCATCGCCGACCGAGAACAGCGCACCGGGCACATAGACCGGCAGGTAGAGAGTCGACCCGGAGGTGATCTGCTTGATGTCCATGTTGCCGCCGTTTTCATGCGGCGCGATCGTGCGGAAGGCGGCGGCGGCGATGGCACGATCCACCGGCAGGGCCCCGGCCGGCTCGGGCGGCATTGCCATGCCGCCGCGGTGAGCAAGCTCGGCCTCGCGCGCGACGATCCGCTGAAGCAGCTCGTGTGAGGGCGCGACACCCATGACGCCCATGAAGGGTGCGCCCGGAATCCTGACGCGCGGCAGCTCGTTCGACCGTGCGAACCCATCCCTCATTTCCCAGTGCACGACAAAGGGTTTGGGGAAGAGGTCGCGCAAGAAACCGAAGCCGGGCATGATGCAGGTAAAGCCGCGCTCGGCGGTGGTGATTGCTTCGATCTTGATCGCCAAAAGGTCACCCGGCTCGGCGCCCTCGACATAGACCGGACCTGTCATCGGATGGACTCGCCCGAGATCGATCGAGGCGAGGTCATCATTCTTTGTTTGCGGCCCGATCTGGCCGTCAAGACCGTCGAGCGTATCGAGCTCGACGACGGATCCTGGGGCGATGCGTACGATTGGCGCTATTTCAGGATGCCACCGATTGTGGCCTTTGTCCGCTTGCTGGAAAAGCGGAAGGTGAGGATCGAGACGAACGTGTTGAGTGATCACGAGGAAGCTCCTCTCGCATGTCAGACCGACAAACGGTTCGGACGTTTCGACTGTCAGTCTACAGCGCCTTCCTGTCCGCTTCGCAACTTAACGCGCATTGCCGAAATTTAGCGAGCACGAGCCTTGCTCCGCCTTGCCGACTGGGCAAAGATCGCGCCTTACGAGGCTCTGCCGTCGCTTGTCCTCGGAGAAGGCGCGGTACGCATTGGCCCTTGAGCTCGGTCCCGCGAGATCCAACCGTGAGCCGTAATCTCGCGGACCTCGCGGGTGTGCCGACGGAGCCGATCCCGCTGTCGGTGCTAACCGGCTTTCTCGGTAGCGGCAAGACGACCTTTCTTTCCAGAGTGCTCGCCGTTCCCGATTTGCGGGATACGGCCGTGATCGTCAGCGAGTTCGGCGCCATCGCCCTCGACCATCTTCTGCTGGAGGCAGCGGTTGATGACGTGCTTGAACTGCCCAACGGCTGCACGTGCTGTGCCGTACGTCAAGGGCTCGCCGACTCCTTTTACCGGCTGCTGAGGTCGCGCCAAGCTATCGCCGACAGGCCACCGTTTCGGCGCATCGCGCTCGAGACCAGCGGTCTGGCCGATCCGGGGCCTGTTCTCTACACGCTGTCGGCCGACGCCTTTCTTGAAGCCTCACTCAGGCTCGACCGCGTCGTGACGACCGTCGACGCCGTCATCGGCTCGGAGACGCTCGATCGGTATCCCGAGGCTGCAGCGCAGTCAGCTGTGGCCGACCTCCTGCTGATCACCAAAACCGATCTCTCGCCGGCCCCGGACGAGCTTGTCCAGCGGCTGGCATCCTTGAATACGACGGCACCGATCGTAGATGCAGGTGACGCTGATGCAAACGCAATGTTATTCGGTGGCTCGCCCAAAGCGCTACCGCGGCCGCGGCTCAGCGCGGCGGCAGTCCATGCGCATGGCATCTACTCCCTTTCGGTTCGGTTGCAGCGGCCAATGACCCGGCTGGGCTTTGCGATGGCTCTGGGCGGCCTGGCGCGCGATCACGGCGAGAAGCTGCTGCGTGTCAAGGGACTGGTCGAATTTGCCGACCGCCCCGGTGGGCCGGCGGCGATCCATGCAGTTCAGCACACGCTTTATCCGCCGCGCTGGCTGGAGCGCTGGCCCGATGCAGACCGCGTCAGTCGTCTTGTCTTCGTCGTGCGAGATCTCGAACCGGACGAGATCCTCCGACGGTTCGCCGCGGGCGAACCCGCATGCATCACCTCTCCGGCAGGAGCATTATGATGCTGGACCTCGCCATCACGGGTGGCACCTGTGTGCTGCCGAGCGGAACCCAGGCGGCCGATATCGGCGTGAAGGACGGACGCATCGTCCTGGTGGGCGGGCCCGGCACCTTACCCGAAGCGGTGCGTAGCGTGTCGGCCGGCGACCGCCTGGTCATTCCAGGCGGCATCGACCCTCACGTTCACTGCGGGTTGGAATGGAAAGTGTCTGGGCAGCCCGCCGTCTACACGGATCCGGCGGCGCAAGTGAGCCGGGCAGCCTTGCACGGCGGCACCACGACCTTGATCGACTTCGTGCAATGCACACACGATCGAACCATCCAGCAGTCGATCGAGCACCGGCAGGGCTCGTGGAAAGACGCCTGCCATTGCGACTACGGCTTCCATCTGATGCTGGTGGGCGCCGTGCCGACGGCCCACTTCGGCCAGCTCGCCGATGCCATACAGGACGGCCACGCCAGCGTGAAGATCTTCACGACCGATATCATACCCGGCATGGGCAGCCAGCTGATGATGCCTCATGGCCACATCTGGGAAGCCCTGAAGGTGGTGGCGGCCCAGGGCGGCATCGCGTGCATCCATGCCGAGGACAACGACATCGTCATGTTCATGTACGAAAAGCTGATGCGGGAGAATCGCGTGAACTTCGAGCACCTGGCCGAGGTCCACAACACGCTCAGCGAGGAGCTCTCCTTCAATCGCGTGATCCGGCTGGCCGAGAATGTCGAGGGAGCCGCCCTCTACATGGTGCATGTCTCGGCGGCGACTGGCGTGGCGGCGCTGGAGGCGTCACGCGCCAAGGGTTTCCCAATGTACGGCGAGACCCTGCACCAGTACCTGATGTACAACGCCGAGGACTACAAACGGCCGGGCGGCCAGATGTTTCATACCTATCCGTCGCTGAAGTATCCGGAGGACCAGAAGCGGCTCTGGGAGGCGACCAATCGCGGCGCCATCCAGGCGATCGCCACCGACGAGCTGTGCTGCCCGTTGCGCGCCAAACTGCAGGGCAGCCGGATCGACGACGTGACAGGAGGTAACGCCGGCGTCGAGCCGCGCGTCGGGCTCATGTACACGCAGATGGTCACCAAGCGAGGTTATTCCCCGGCTCACTTCGTCGACATGATCTCAAGCAACGCCGCGCGGATCCTTGGCCTCTATCCACGCAAGGGCGCCTTGGCCGTGGGCTCCGACGCCGACATTGTGCTGCTGCAGACCGGCATCGAGAAGACGATCCGGGCCCCCGACCTGCACGAGACCGACTATACGCCTTGGGAAGGGCACGTGGTGACGGCGTGGCCGACCGTCACCATCTTACGCGGCAAGGTCGTTGTCGAAGACGGCGCCTTCCACGGCGATCTTCGGGACGGACAATTTCTCAAGCGCAAGGTGGCGGACGAAATACGCAGCCACCCAGCCGTCTAAACGGCGATCTACAAGGGCGACCAGTTCCACGCGCTGCACTCCGCGGTTTCGCGGCAGCAAACCGAAATATACCTTGACTACGAAATGAGCCTACGAAGGATGGCGCGCGCTCTGTCATTGATCTCGTGGACGATCTTCATCCTTTCTCTCCCGTCTGGACTCTGCCAGATCAGATGAATTGACAGAGCTTGCGGAAAGTCGCCGCTACAGGCACGGGGATTGAACTCGGTTTAAGGCCAATTACGCAGGCGCGGAGGGAGGGTCCGCTATCGACGCAACAGCGGACAATTCGCCGGATTGGTCGATGTCTCCAAATGACCCGAAGCGGACATTCCCTCGGGTTGTCGGGATGTCTGCTCCCGAGGGCAAAGCGCCATGATCACTGAAGAATTGGTCGCGCGGCGATTGGCTAGGACTGGAGACTCTGTTTGGCCAATCACTATGAGGGCGCGAGGCCCGGATCGTCTGGAATGGAAGTGCCCGGTCACCGACGGTTCGATAGCGCCTACTTGTGCCAAACACCGAGTAGGAAGCGCGGCTGATGGCGGTCCTCGCCGGACCGGCCTTGGACTTCCGAGGGGTGCTTGCCGCGATCGGCCGTCCACTTGTCGAGAAAGCGCTTGGTCAGCCACCCAGTACCAGGAAGGAGCCGAAGTAGATGATGGCGGAGTAGAGCGCCCGCATGAGCGCAAGATACCGCATCCAACGGCCTGCTGCTATGACCGCAGGGTGTCCAGCCTATGAGCTCTTTTCGAGCATCGCCAACCCTACCGGATAGGCGCGAAGTTTAACCCAGGAATCTTGTTGAATTTTAGCGATAGCTAGACGCCGAGATAGCGCTCCCACAGACTGCGATCAGCAACGAGTTCGGCCGAGGCACCCGCCCAGGCGACCCGCCCGCGCTCGAGGATGGTGTGACGCGTGGCGAGCCTCACCAGCCGGTCGACATATTTGTCGATCGCCAGAATGGCGAGACCGGTGCGGCTAAGCTCGGCGAGCACGCGCCAGATTTCCTCGCGCAGCAGCGGCGCCAGGCCTTCGGTTGCCTCGTCGAGGATGAGGAGCGTGGGGTTAGTCATCAGCGCTCGGCCGATGGCCAACATCTGTTGCTCGCCGCCAGAAAGTTGGGACCCCAGCCTGCCCGCGCGTTCCTCAAGACGCGGAAACAGGGCGTAGACGCGCTCGAGCGTCCATGGTGTGCCGGCGTCGTGCCGGTTGGCGGCGAAGGCAATCAGGTTCTCGTGCACGCTGAGATTGGGAAAAATTCGCCGGCCTTCGGGAACGAGGGCGATGCCCGCGCGGCCGACGCGGTCTGCCGTCAGCCCGTCGATGCGCCGGCCCTCGAAGCAGATCGTTCCGGCAGTCGCCTTCAACAGCCCCAAAATACAACGCACTGTCGTGGTTTTTCCCATGCCATTGCGACCGAGCAGCGTCACGGCCTCACCCGGCATGATCGTCAGGTGGACGCCAAACAGCACGGGCAGGGTGCCGTAGCCTGCCTGCACTCCGTCGACTTCGAGCAACGGGGTCACTGGGGTGCCTCTTCGCCGAGATAGGCGCGGCGCACCTCCGGATGGCGGCGGATCTCGTCCGGCGCACCGCTGGCGATGACGCGCCCATTGACCAGGGTCGAGATCCGGTCGGCAAGGCGGAACACGGCCTCCATGTCGTGCTCGACCAGCAGGATGGTCCGCCGACTCTTGAGCGCTTCGATCAGGCCGAGGATGCGCGCCGCTTCCTCGGGCCCCATCCCCGCCATCGGCTCGTCGAGCAGCAGGATGCGCGCGCCAGTCGCCAGCACCAGCCCGAGCTCGAGTTGTCGACGCTGGCCGTGCGCCAGCGTGCTTGCCAGTCGATCGGCGCTGTTGGCGAGCCCAACGGACTCGAGCTCGGCGCGGGCGCGATCCCAGTCACCCACGCCGCCGGAGCCCTGGACGGCGAAGGCCACGTTCTCCAGAACCGTGAAGTTGGGGAAAACGCTGGAAATCTGGTAGGAGCGCGCCAGCCCGAGCCGGACGCGTTGGTGCATGGGCAGCCGGGTGATGTCGCGGTCGTCGAGCACGATCCTGCCGGCGCTGGGCTCAAGCGCGCCGGACAAGAGATGGATCAGCGTCGTCTTGCCGGCGCCATTCGGACCGATGACCGCGTGCAGCTCACCCTCGGCGAGGTCCAGGCTGATGTTGTCGACCGCCAGCACGCCGCCGAAGCGCTTCTGCAGGCCGCTGACGCGCAAGACAGGCGCAGTCATGTGTTGGAGCGCTCCCTGCTGACGTTTGGGAGCCACGCGGAAAGGCCCTTTGGTGCGAACAGCACGACCACGAGCAACACCACTCCGATGCCGAGCGGCCAATGGATCGTGCGCTCGGCGATTACCTCCTGAGCGATCAGCAGCACGGCGGCACCCAGGACTCCCCCAAGCAGCCGGCCGGTGCCGCCTAGAATCACCATGATCATCAGCAGGCCGGACTCGGTCCAGTGCAGCAGATTGGGGCCGACCAGCCGGTCGAGGCTGACCAAGAGGCCGCCGCCCAGGCCCGCGACGGCTCCTGCGATGACGAAGACGACCAGCTTCAGCCGGTAGGTGGCGAAGCCGATCGCTTCCATCCGCGTCTCGTTGTCGCGAATGCCCTGCAGCGCCCGACCCAACGGCGCGTTGAGCAAGGCGCGCACCAACGCCAGCGCCCCGAGCAGGATGGCCAACGCCGCGTAGTAGAAGGTCGCATCGCCATTGAGATCGAGGAAGCCGAGCGATGGCCGTGCGCCCAGGGTGAGTCCATCATCGCTGCCCAGCGCGTGCAATGACAGCACGAGGTAGTAGGCCATCTGGGCAAAGGCGAGCGTGATCATGATGAAGTAGACGCCGCGCGTGCGCAGGCTCACGGCGCCGATCAGCAACGCGAAGAGTGCGCCCGCGAGCAGGGACGCGGGCCACAGCAGCCAGGCCGAGACGATGCCGGCCGGCATCAGCATTGCGACGGTGTACGCGCCGGTGCCGACGAAGGCGGCGTGGCCGAAGCTCACCATGCCGCCATAGCCGATCAGCAAGTTGAGGCTAGTGGCGATCAGGGTGTAGATCAGCACTCGGGTGGCGAACACAACATAGAACGGCAGGTCGAGCAGCAGCATGGCGGGCGGCAGCAGCACCAACGCCGCGACGACCCCGAACGTCGGCCAGGGGCGCAGCGGGATGTAGAGCGTGTCCCGCATCAGCTGCGCGCCGGGAACAGGCCAGAGGGCCGAAAGTAGAGCACCGCCGCCATCAACATGTAGATCAGCATGGAGGCCACGGCCGGACCCGCTTCCGACGCGATCACCGAAGGCAACATCTTGCGGAACAGGAAGGGCAGGAAGGCGCGGCCTGCGGTATCGACCACGCCCACCAGCAGCGACCCGACCAGCGCACCGCGGATCGAACCGATGCCGCCGATGCTGATCACGACGAAGGCGAGGATGAGAATATTCTCGCCCATGCCGACCTGCACGGCGAGCAGCGGCCCCAGCAGCGCACCTGCTACCGCGCAGAGTGCGGCCCCGATCGCGAACACGACCGTGAACAAGGCGCGCGTGTCGACGCCCATAACCTCCGCCATCTCGCGGTCCGAGGCGCCTGCGCGCACCCACATGCCGGCGCGCGTGCGCGTCACCAAGAGGTAGAGAAAGAGGGCCACCGCCAGACCAGCGCCGATCACCACCAGGCGGTAGGCGGGATAGCGAAATCCGCCGAGCTCGATCGGACCCGACAGCGCGGGCGGCATGTTGAGCAGGATAGGTTGGCTGCCCCAGATCATGCGGACGATCTCGTTGGCGATCAGGATCACGGCGAAGGTCGCCAGGACCTGCGACAGGTGAGAGAGACGATAGAGCCGGCGCAGCAATGTCATTTCGAGAGCCACGCCGACCAGCGCCGTGCCGACGATTGCGCTCGCGATGCCGAGCAGAAAAGAGCCCGACGCCTCGATCAGCGCGGCAGCGATGTAGGCGCCGATCATGTAGAGCGAGCCATGCGCCAGGTTGATCATGTTCATGATGCCGAACACGAGCGTCAGCCCAGCGGCGAGCAGGAACAGCATTAAGCCGAGCTGGAGGCCGTTCAGCAGCTGCTCGGCGACTAAAATCATCTTCCTCCCCATTCGGAAGAGGAGGTGTCGCGGCAATCGGCGACTGAGGGGTCATAGGCAACAGCAAGGATGTGGCTCATGACCCCTCCGTCGGCATATGACGCCAACACCTTCCGATGTGATGGGGAGGGAGATTCGCGCGATGGACTATTTCTTCTTGCACTTGGCGGCGTGGACGTCCTGGAAGTCGCTGAACACCTTGCCGATCGTCTTGTTGGTGATGCGACCGCCGGCATCCCGGTAGACCTCTCGCAGGTAGTAATCCTGGATCGGGAAGTTGTTCTTGTTGAAGCGGAACTTGCCGCGCGTGGCGTCGAACTTGGCCTCGCTGAGCGCCTTGCGCAGCGCCTCCTTGTCCTCGACCTTGCCGCCGATCTGTTTCATCGCGGCGTCGACCAGCAGCGCCACGTCGTAGGCCTGCGAAGCGTACATGGTGGGGAGTCGCCCGTACTCCTTCTGGAACTCGGCCACGAACTTCTTGTTGGCCGGGTTGTCGAGGTCGGCCGCCCACTGCGAGGCGTTGAGGATGCCGATCATCGGCTCGCCGACCGCCTTGATCGTGTCTTCGTCGGCCGAGAAGCCCGGCGTGAAGAGCTTGGCCTCCTTGTCGGCGCCGGCGGCGACGTACTGCTTGATGAAGTTGATGCCCATCCCGCCTGGCAGAAAGAAGAACACTGCGTCGGGCTTGGCGGCGCGAATGTTGGCGATCTCGGCCGCGTAGTCGAGCTGGCCAAGCTTGACGTAGACCTCGTCGGCGATCTTGCCTTTGTAGAGCCGCTTGAAGCCGTTAAGTGTCTCGCGGCCGCCCGGATAGTTGGGGGCGATCAGGTAGACGTTCTTCAGCCCACGCTGGTTCATCACCTCGCCCATGGCGGCCGGGATGTCCTCGTTCTGCCAGGCAACGGCGAAGAAGTGTGGGTTGCACTTCTCACCGGCGTAGTCTTCCGGGCCGGTATTGGTGCTGAGATAGATCGTGCCTGTCTCGAGGATCGTCGGCATGACCGGCAGCAGCACGTTGGAGAACACCATGCCGGTGATGAGGTCGACATGGTCACGCTTCGTGAAGCGCTCGACGGCCTGCCGGGCGATATCGGGCTTCTGCTGATCGTCGACCACGTCGACCTCGGCGGGCAGGCCGCCGAGTTTGCCGCCGTTCAGCTTGACCGCCAGCAGGAAAGCGTCGCGCATGTCGACGCCGAGCGCGGCCCCCGGGCCGGACAAGGTGCTCAGGAACCCGACCTTGACCTTGTCCGCGGCGCGCGCCGGCAAAGCCGCCACCGCCGACAGAAGCAGCGCCGATATCAATCTCCTCATGACGTCCTCCCCTGGGTTCGACGCCCTCTAAACCCACGCCTGCAGCACGTATTCGTACGGCCCTTGCCCGTTCACCATGTCGACGCGCTGGAGCTTGATACGATGGCCGTTCTTGGTCTTCTTGAGGTGATGAATGTACGAGCCGGCGAAATGGCGGGTCGTATCGTTGCGGAACTCCATCATATGGAAGCGTGAGCGAACGACGACCTCGCCGCTTCTCGCGTCCTCCTTCTCGATGGTCACGTTGCCGATCACGTGATTGGTGCCCCATGCCGTTTTCTGGGACCAGGCGCGCGGATGGGTGAGCCGTTTCAGGCGCACAGTCATCAGGTCGCGGTCTTCCCAGAAGATCGACGGCACGCCTTCGCCAGTGGACTGCTTGGGGTCTGCCGGCATCCAGTAGGTGCCGTCCTGCGTGAACAGGTCGATGAAGTCCTGCCAGCGCTTGCTGTCGAGACATTCGGCCTGACGGTAAAGGAGCTGCTCGACCTCACGCAAAGTATCGTGACCGTTCGCCTTGTTCGGCTTCGGCCGCCGGGCAGCCGCTTTCGTATTCTTCCTCGCCATCAGTGCGCCCCGTTCATGTACTGGGTCCAGGCCTTGAACTGATTGCGCATCGGCTGCTCGGACGTGCCGATGACCGAGCGCGTCTCGTCGTTGCCCTCGAAGTCCTGGCCGGCATTGCGATGGAAGCTCACCCACTCGCCGCCCTGCGATTCCAGGCCCTTGTGGATCTTCCAGAAGTTCCACAGGTCGTCGGCATTGACCAGCGTCGACGGCGAGTTGACGAGATTGTAGTAGCCGAGCGCGCGGCGATAGATCGCCTCGGGCGCCCCCTTGAGGCGGAAATGCCAGATCTCGGTGAGCGTCTTGTCGACACCGAGC
>Ga0306921_10004447_pt1 | contig 14418 bp, 16 predicted proteins | sample sta12Cox44000080_FD_203760 | JGI IMG/M metagenome (GOLD analysis project Ga0306921, IMG submission 203760) | Lab enrichment of tropical soil microbial communities from Luquillo Experimental Forest, Puerto Rico - statoxic.12C.oxic.44.000.080 (v2)... | ecosystem: Environmental > Terrestrial >...
GCAAGAGTCGATATATGTGGTTCGATATAACGATACTGGCGCAACGGTCGGCACCTGGCAAGCGCCTGGGCCGTCGGACCTCGCCTTGGGCGTTTGGTGCGGCCGAACCCCATCGCCTACTCGATCGCCGAACTGTTGGCGATCGACGGACGACCCTGCAGGTCAGGGGGCTTGACTGCCTGAACCGCACGCCGCTTATCGACTTGAAGCCCGAGCGCGGAGCGGTGAGCGACTGACGGGATGCGGAAAAACTCGGTTGTCATTCCGGGACGGCCCGAAAGGGGCCGGGCCCGGAATCTATGCACCTCAGGCCAACCGATTGACTTCCTTAGCCTTTGGTTCCTGGATTCCGGGTTCGCAGGCGTTGCCTGCGCCCTGGAATGACCGCATTTCGGCGTTTTTTAGCAGCCGGCCAATCGAGCCGCAGGGTCGTCGTTTATTGAGCTCACGTCGGGCCGGTATCTCGGAGTGCCGGCTGCGACGGCGCGTCACTCGGGCCTGTAGGTGACGCGGTAGACGACGTCGTTGCCGTCGTCGCTGAATAGGAGCGACCCGTCCTTCGCAAACGTGACGTCCACGGGGCGGCCCCAGACATTCTGATCGTCGGCGACGAAACCAACGACAAAATCCTGATATTCCCCGGTGGGCTTGCCGCCTTGAAGGGCAGCCGAATGATCTTGTAACCGGTCCGCAACGCACGATTCCATGAGCCATGCAAGGCGACGAAAGCATCGCCCTTCCAATCGGGAGGAAATTGCCCGCCGGGGTCGAACGCAATGCCAAGCGGCGCCGAGTGCGGTTGGATCAGAACGTCGGGCACGGTGACCTTGTCGGCAAGGTCCGGCCGCCGCCCGCCACCGGGACGGGTGTCCTCATGATTGCCGATATAGTACCAAGGCCAGCCGTAGAACGCCCCCTGCTTGAGGGCCGGCGACATAATCGGGCGGGAGATTGTCGCCCAATAAGTCGCGCTCGTTGGTGGCGCAATAGACCACACCGGTGCCGGGCTGCACCGTCAGCCCGGAGCAGTTCCGGACACTAGAGGCAAAGACCTGTTTGTTCTTCCCGTCGGGATCATAGGTGAGGACATTGGCGCGCCATTCCTCTCGGTCCCATGCTGAACCCGGGGAATGGGTTTTCTCGAATGCTGCAAAATCAGCCGGCCGCGGGCCCATTTGCTCAGCGACGTTGCTCGCCGAACCAACGGCGACGTACATGGTTTTGCCATCGGGCGAAAAGGCGACGTCTCGGGTCCAATGGTTGCCGCCGGTAGCGAGGTCCGACACGATCGTCTCGGGAACACCGGAGGCTGTGAGGTCGCCGTTTCGATAGGGAAAGCGCACAACCTTTCCTAATTCGCCGACATAGCCCATTTCGGGTCGGGGCCCGGCGGATAGAAGGCGATCCCATACGCGTCCTGTAGCCCGGTGGCGAAGGTTTCGACACTTAGGGTTGCTCATGTCCGTCCCGGTCCGGATGGTCACGATTTTCCCTTCGGGTCGGCTGAGGGCCAGGAAAATGTCTCCATTGGGCGCGACGCGCAGTACCCGCGCACCTTGCATTCCAGTGACAAGGGCATCGACCGAGAATCCGGGCATCGTCTTGAGCGTCGCATTTGCGGGTTTGGGAACCACTTTCGACCGGTTGGCGGTTGAGGGCGTCTCCCCGGGTGCGGGTAGGTCCGCGGGGGTGATCCTGCGCATCACGCCGGGTGCGTCAGTTCGCCAGTCGCCATACGCATCGGAGCCCGTCCGGACGCTCTGAGCTGAGACGCGCGGGCAGATTGCGAGAAGCACTAGCGCAATGCAGGCTTCGACAGCGAGATACTTGGTCATGCGCGCCTTTCTGGTAGTCGGTTGAGTTTCCATCGAGTACTTACTCCCGAGTTGGTCTTCCCTTCGTGCGACCATGCAACACAGTGTTTAGCGCATGGACGCCAGGTAATCAGCGACCGTCTTTCGATCCTCCGGCGACAAGCTCTGCATCAGTGTCGACATCGCCGCGCTGTTTGCCCGCTCGCCATTTGCATAAGCATTCATCGTGTCGCGCAGATACGGCGAAAACTGGCCGGCCAGGCGCGGTGCGATGCCCGCCGGGCCCTTGCCTCCTGCCAAGTTTGCATTGTGACATGCTTGGCATGTGGCGATCGCGCCAGGAGCCGGCGCGGATGGCGGTGATTCCGACCGCACCGGCCATTCGGCGTCGCCAAAATATGCCGCGATTTGCGATATTTCAGCGTCACTCAAGCTTTCGACAATCGACGACATGATCTGACTTTCGCGGTCGCCATTCCTGTAGGCGTTCAGCTCGTTTTGGATATATGCAGCCTGCTGCCCCCAAATGATTGGCACGGTAGGATCCGATGGCACGCCATGCTCGCCGTGGCACGAAGCGCAAAGCTGCGCTTTCGTCTCGATGGAGGCGGCGGACACGCGCTCAGCGCTCAACAAAGTCGCAACAAAGGCTGTGAAAAGCTGCCCGATGAGGGCCCACTCTCGATCGCCGCCCATGCGCCGTGAACGCCTGCCCGGAACAAGAATTCCGTATCTCAGCACTTGCTTCAGTTGGCGCCAGGGTCCGTCTAAGCTTAGGTTGCGCTCTCTCCTCGCGCGTTCGGAAAGCCCGGCGCTCTTGGTCGCTAGATCGGACGTCAATTGATCGGGGTTTTGATGCCTGTTGCGCGTTGGCGCATATCCAACCACCGGCCCTCTATGTCACGACTCATCATATAGATTTTGCGGTTGGTTGGATCGCCATATCGCGCGCGCAGCTCGTCGAGTGCAGGAATTCTCCGGTAACTGTCCTGATATTCGCGCAGTCGCGTGTTGAAAATCTCTTCGCAGGATGCATTCTCGAGGTAATCGATGTTCGTCTCATCGACATCAAGCCTCAGAAGTAACCTGCGGGGCTGGCTCGCCGTTTCCATCATCACCGGGATCCATTCCCGCTCCGACAGCCAATTATTGAACCTCGCTCCGGTCTCAGCTCATTGATCCGTTCCGGCAAATTGTCTCGCTCGTCTTCGGTCAGGCGCTCGCTTTCGTATCTGGTCGCCAAGCCGGCATAAAAGAACGGACTGGTGACACGGCTGCGGACTTCTCCCGGAATGCCGCCGAGGATATCGAGCAGTCGGTCGAAAATCGGTAGCGTGTTTTGCGTGAGGAACAGCCGCTTGCGGCGAACCATGCGCGCTCGCCTGCCAGTCGCAAGACGGTGGTCTGATAATCGCAGTCCCCGGCCCGCCCGTTCCACCGGTCGTGCGTTTCGCCGCAGCCCGCAAGCGAGGTATGGAACCCGACGATACCGACTGCTCTACGTTCCTCCAGCCACTCGATCAGCGCGTCGCCCTGCCGAATGCGGAGCCCGCCGAGATTGAGTATCTGAAACTTGGCCCCGCGCCTCGCATGCAGTCCCCAACGCCCTTCAGGGTGTCCAAATCGTAGTCAAAGGAAGGACCGACAAATATTCGGATCTCAAGGTCATCGCGGCCGTTTGATTGCTTCCAATCGTGAAATCGATGAACGAGCTGCTCGAACCGGGAAAACGGTAGCGAGCTGCGCTTGCGTGATTCCGAGATCAGGCAATACCGGCGTATGTGGGCGCATGGCGCGTGTCGCAGAGAAAACCTCAGCCCTTACCCACGATCTCTCTCGGCATTCTCAGCCTCCAGGTAGCCGTAAAGCGCTGGATCGGAGGTCAGTTCTTTGGGCCAGTTCGCTCGCCCGACACTATCGGTGCGACGTCCTGCATGAAGCACTCCATCGATTGGAGGAGCTGGCCAAGATTGCGGTTGCCGTGGAAGTTGATCTGAAAGGCATCGAGACCCGCTCTTTCACAGTAGCTTAACAGGTCGTCAGCGACTTCAGCTGGCGTGCCGTGCCCAACCGGCCGATTGCTCCCCGAGGACGGTGCATTGCCGGTGATCGCGCTGAACTCGACGCGGAAGCTCATACGCGTTGGGATCGGCAAGCGCCCGATTCGGTCGCACGCCTGGCGCAACGCGGTCTGACGCTCGACCAGCTCGGCGAGTGGCAGCGGGGTCGGCTGCCATAGCGCGGCGAACCGCGAAGCTCTGCGCAGCACCGCATCGCTCGCACCGCCGATCCAGATCGGCGGATGTGGCTGCTGCACCGGCTTCGGGTCGACATGCATGTCGGAGAACGAACAGAATCTCCCGGTGAACGAGACCTTGCCCGGCGCCCAGCAGGCCTGCCAGAGGCGCAGATATTCGTTCGTGCGCGCGCCCCGCTCGTGGAAAGGCACGCCGAGCGCGGCAAACTCGGCCTCGTTCCAACCGACGCCGACACCGGCGATCAGCCGGCCGCCCGACTCCGGTCGATCGTCGCCAAGCTCTTGGCGGTCGTGACCGGGTTGCGGTACGGCATAATCAGCACCGAGACGCCGACGCCGATGCGGGTTGTGTGCGCGGCGATAAATGACATCGCGACAAACGGATCGTAGACGTTGGTCCACGGTGCAGCGCGGGAAGAGCTGTCGACGATGATGTGATCGTTGACGAAGATGGCGTCGAACCCGACCTCCTCCGCCTTTCTCGCGGCTTCGACGATCGCCTCGGGCGACGTCTCGAATCCGAGGTAATCCGAATTGGGGCAGCGGGTCGAGAACCGGACGGACATGATGCCTCGCGCAGGGTTCGGTGCTGGAGAACGATATCAGACGAAACCGACCACGGCGTGCGGAACGTAGGGCTCCTCGAGGGCGGCGATCTCCTGGGCTGTCAGCTTCACGTTCACGGATGCGAGAGCATCGTCGAGATGGTGCAATTTGGTGGCCCCGACGATCGGTGCGGTAATGACCGGCTTGGCGAGAAGCCATGCCAGCGCCACCTGCGCGCGCGGAATGCCCCGCGCTGTGGCAACCTTGGCTACGCAGTCGACGACCTTTCGGTCTGCTTCCGCGGACTTCCCAAATAGCCTCCGGTGAGCATCGTCGGTCTCGGTCCGGATGCTTGTGTAGTCCCAATCCCGGGTCAGCCGACCACGCGCCTGCGGGCTCCACGGAATGACGCCGATCCCTTCCGCCGCGCAAAGCGGCAGCATTTCCCGCTCCTCCTCGCGGTAGAGGAGGTTCACCAGATTCTGCATGCTGACAAAGCGGGTCCAGCCATGGCGCTCGGAAACTCCCAGAGCCCGAGCGAACTGCCACGCATGCATTGAGGAGGCACCGATATAACGGACCTTTCCGGCCTTGACGATGTCGTGCAACGCCTCGAGCGTCTCCTCGATCGGTGTGCCGTAGTCCCAGCGGTGGATCTGATAGAGGTCGACATAATCGGTGCCGAGACGCCGCAGGCTGTCATCGATCTCGCGCATGATCGCCTTGCGTGACAACCCGCCGCCGTTGGGTCCCGGCCGCATCCGGCCGTAGACTTTGGTCGCGATGACGACCTCGTCGCGGCGGGCGAAATCTTTGATCGCCCGGCCGAGGATCTCCTCGCTGCTACCGAGAGAATACCGGTTTGCCGTGTCGAAGAAATTGATGCCGCCTTCGAGAGCCCGCTGGATGAAAGGTCGAGCGTCCTCTTCGCCGATGCTCCAGGCGTGATTGCCGCGATCGCGGACGCCGTAGCTCATGCACCCGAGACATACACGCGATACCTCCAAACCCGTGCGACCAAGTTTCACATATTCCATCCTGCGATCTCCCATCGCTTTACCCCGCAAAAGCGGACCGACTGACGAATTGGCAGACGCCCGGACCACCATATCAACCTCACAGTGGCGTCAAATTCTTACGGTTTTCCGCGATCAACGGCCGCGGTCGCGCCGCATCGCTGACCGAGCCTGGATCTACCCGAGGCGGCCGGTTTCGACTAGGTTTACTTGATTATTCCGGTGTTACGGCCGCATGGCTGCAGCATCGGCAGCGGATGATCCCAACCTGGTCCGGAGATGGGGAGATCCTCATGAAGTTCGGCATCCATAATCCATCTTGGTTCTTCGGGCCCGATCCGGCCGAGACGTTCGAGGCGGTGAAGGCGAAGGCGCAATGGGCCGAAAACCATGGCTTTGTGTGGTTCTCGGTGATGGACCACCTGATCCAGATCGGCGGTGTCGGCGCGCCCGATGAGCCCTTTATGGAAGGCTGGACCGTCTTGTCGGCCCTGGCTGCGGTGACCAGCCGCATTCGTCTGGCAACGCTCGCCACCTCTGTTGGCTATCGCAATCCGGCGCATCTGGCCAAGATCGCCGCCGGTGTCGACCTGATCAGTCGCGGACGCCTGACACTCGGCATCGGTGCCGGCTATCTCGAGGCCGAATACCGCCAATACGGCTGGGAGTTCCCGGCCCGCCCGGCGGTGCGCATCCGGCAGATGCAGGAAGCTGTCCGGCTGATCGTCGCGATGTGGACGGAAAAGCGAACGACCTTTCACGGCAAATATTTCCACGTCGAGGACGCGATCCTCGAGCCCAAGCCGGTGCAGAAACCGCGCCCGCCGATCATGATCGCTGGCGGGGGCGAGCAGCTCACCTTGCGGGCGGTCGCCCGCCTCGCCGATGCCTGCAATCTCGGCGGCGAGCCTGACATGGTGAGGCACAAGCTATCGGTGCTCCGCGCCCATTGCGATGCCATGCAGCGCGATTACGACGTGATCGAAAAGACGCACAACAACAGTTGGCTGCTCGCCCGCGACGAGGCTGCTGTAGCGGCGAAGCGTCAACGGCTTGCCGCGCGCGGAGCGCTCCGCGGTTTTGTCGGCACCGTGTCTGCAGCAGTCGATCTGATCGGGCAATACCAGGATGCCGGCGTGCAGCTTCTGATCAACAGTGACTATCGCAACGACATCGAAACGCACGAGCTTATGGCGGCGGAGGTCATGCCGCATTTCGTCTGAGGAAACTGATACGTTCACCCAAAGGTGAAAGCGTACGCTTCGGCGCCGGGATCGAGAAAGCGGATCTCGAACGTGCGATCGGTGATCGCGCCACTCTGCCGGATAAGCTGATAGAGCCGCTGCCCGTTCACGACGCCCCGGCCGTCGGCATCGACATCGGCGCCATGGCTATCGCCGGGCGGTTTACCGTCGATCGTGACACGGAACCGAATGTGTCTGCCGTTTGCTCCGCCGAGAACGAGGTGGAGATCGCGAGCGTGGAACCGGTAGACGATGCTGCCCTCGTTGTGATTAAGGACCGCGCGTTCGTCGGCGATCGTCCAGTCCCCTGACAGGCCCCATTCGTTGAGTTGCAGTTTCCCGACGGCATAAACATGTGAGGTGTCTTTGACGGCGCCGCCCGGTGAAACGAAATTCTCTGCCCGGGCATAGCCGATATAGGTCTCGGGCGATCGAACGTCGTCGGTGTCCGCGGCCGCTTCGGCGCCGGAGGCGTTCACGGCGACCAGACCGCCGGACACATTGGTCTCGCCGGCTTTTCTGAGAAGCTGCTGGATCACGTGTTCGGAGCCGGCGTAGTCGCCTTCGCCGAACGAATGGTCGCGGATACGGCCCTGCGCGTCTATAAAATAGTCTGCCGGCCAATAACGGTTCTTAAAGGCTCGCCAAATTGCGTAGTCGTTATCGATCGCTCTGGGAAAGCTGATCTTCAGATCTGCGACCGCTTTTTTTACGTTGTCGACATTTTTCTCGAACGCAAATTCCGGGGTATGCACCCCGATCACCACAAGTCCCTGGTTTTGATATTTTTCGGCCCAGGCTCGGATATAGGGGATTGAGCGCAAACAATTGATGCAGGAATAGGTCCAGAAATCGACAACGACGACCTTACCTTTGAGTGCCTCCGGCGTTAGTGGCGGCGAATTCAGCCACTGGACGGCACCGGACAAAGAAGGCATCGCCCCTTCGTCCGGGAAATCTTCTACTTGCGCCTCCAGCTGCACCTGCGCTGGCGGAGAGGGATTGCCGCTAGCTGCCAATTGCTGACCCTGCGCTTCCGGCCGACCCTCGGTCGTCACCGACGGATTGCCGGTCATCGTGACTGCGCCGCCTTTCGTAGACGGCTGTTCGGAATCGGCGGAATGGAGCTTGTCGACCAGGCGCTGTTCGAGAGGGGCGGTGCTTGCGAGCGAAACCTGGGTGAGGAACCGGGTGTCGAGGCCCAGCGCGATGGCCGCGACGCTGGCGAGAACCGCGGCGCCGAGGCCCCGCCTTACCCATTCGCCGGCACCGAGCGAACGCTTCATCGCGACGAAGACCCGGCCCCCGATCAATAGAGCCAGTGCGAGCGATGTCGCCGCGCCCGCCGCATAGGCCGTCAGCAATAGCGAGGTCTGCGCATTTGCCCCCTGGAGAGCCGCTCCGGTCAGGATCAAGCCAAGCACCGGCCCGGCGCAGGGCGCCCAGAGCAGGCCCGTCGCAACGCCGAGCAGCAGCGACGGGAAAACTGTCGAACCACTTGCCCCGGCGCGCCGGTCTGCGGTCTCGGACAGGCGCGAACCCAGCGCAACGAAGGGTCGCGTCAACCGATCCGAGAGCACAGGGAACAGTAAGGTGATACCAAATACCGCCAACAGGGTCAGCGCGGCGAAGCGGCCATACTCATTCGCTTGCACAGCCCATCCGCCGCCGACAGCCGCGAGTGTGGCCACCACTGCGAACGTTACAGCCATGCCGGCAAGCATCGGCAGACCGCTGCTGATGAATGGTTTGTCCGATCGTGCGAACACGAACGGCAGAACCGGCAGAATACAGGGGCTGATAATCGTCAGAACACCGCCGAGATAGGCGAGCACAAATAAGATCATGGATGCGAGTCACCGTGTTAGGTGGTGGCGGGCTTAAAGGTCATGGCAACCCCGTTCATGCAGTAGCGGAGGCCTGTTACTTTGGGGCCGTCGTTGAACACGTGGCCGAGATGCCCGCCGCAACGGCTGCAATGGACCTCTACGCGGATCATGCCGATAGTAGTGTCCCGCGTCGTACCTATGACCTGTTCGTTCAATGGCGCCCAGAAACTTGGCCAGCCGGTGCCGCTCTCGAACTTGGTCTCGGACGAAAACACGCCGTGATCGCAGCCGGCGCAGGCGAAGACGCCTGGGCGATGCTCATTGAGGAGCGGGCTTGAAAACGGCCGTTCGGTCGCGCTTTGCCGCAATACCGCATATTGATCCGGTTTCAACAGTTTGCGCCATTCTTCATCGGTGTGCGTCACCGCAAACGGTTCGGCTGGTGCAAGGACAGACCAACATGAACCGAGCCATGTCGCCAGCCCGACCGCGCTCGTCGCTAGTATGGAACGTCTCGTCATCATCGATCGAGTACCCCAAGACATTCACTGTTATGCCTCACCATCAGATACGCTCCGACACGCTTTATTTGAGGGGAAGCAAAGGCTGTCACGCAAATTTGACCCGTTGATCAAAATCGACTGCCGGAACGATGCAAAGACCAATGAGTTGCTAGCGTCGGAGGTCATGGGATGTCTTCCGAGCTTGAGCGGATGTTGGCTGTTGCTGCGCGCCGAGCCGGCCGCAAGCCTTGATGTCTACCCGGCAAAAAGCAGGACGGGAGTTCGCGGCTTCATGGTTTTGACTTCTCTCGAAGGAGCCTGCCGAGTGCTCAGCCCGCGGTAGGATTGGCGTCAGGAAAGAACAGTTGTTCCCCGTTGATCTTGTAGTCCGCGATCGTCTTTTGACCGGTTGCGGAGGTCAGCCAATCGATGAATTTGTACCCCAGATCCTGTTTGACGGACGGATATCGCGCTGGATTCACCAGCATCACGCCATATTGGTTCAACAGTCGGCGGTCACCCTGCACCACGATCTTCAGGTTTTGCCGGTTCTTGAAATTAAGCCAGGTGCCCCGATCCGACAGTGTATAGCCGTCCATCGCCGCAGCTGTGTTCAGGGTGGGTCCCATCCCGGACCCGGTGTCTCGATACCAGCCGGCGCCGATGGTTCTGGGATCGAGTCCGGCTTCTTTCCAGAACCGGAGCTCCGCCTTGCTCGTGTCGCTGTCGTCGCCGCGGGCGACGAATGGTGCCTTCGCATCGGCTATCTTGCGCAGCGCGCCCACGATGTCAGTGCCGCCATCGACATGCGCCGGATCGCTTGCCGGCCCGATAAGGACGAAGTCGTTGTACATCACTTCGCGCCGGTCGATGCCGAAACCGTGCTCGACAAAGGCGAGCTCGGCCGGTCTGTCGTGGACAAAGACCACGTCACAGTCGCCGCGCTCGCCGATTTTGAGTGCTTGCCCGGTGCCGACGGCGACCACCCGCACGTCGATGCCGGTCTCCTTGGTGAAGGTGGGAAGAAGATATGCGAAAAGCCCGGACTCCTCTGTGGAGGTCGTCGAGGCGACGGTTATGAACGGCGGTTCGGCGACCGCTGGAAATGCCACCGCCGACAGCAACAGCCAGCCGATGGCGGCGGCCCGAAGCAAGGGTCTCATGGCGCCACCCGCTTCACGGCTCGGCCCGCGAAATGCGCGCTCCCATTGATCAAAAAAATCAAGGCCAGCAAGATGATGCCTAGGCCGAGGGCGAGCGCCAGATCGCCGCGGCTGGTCTCGAGGGCTATCGCCGTCGTCATTGTGCGGGTGACCCCGGCAATGTTGCCACCGACGATCAAGATCGCGCCGACTTCGGCGACCGCTCGTCCCGCTCCCGCCAGCACCGCAGTGGTCAGACTGAAGCGGCCAAGCCACAGCAGCGAACAAATCGTGCGAACGCGGCTCACACCGTCGAACAAATAGAGCTCCGCATATTCGCGCCATAGATCTTCGACGATCTGGCGTGCTACCGCTGCGACGATCGGTGTGGCCAGGACAACTTGGGCGATCACCATCGCGCCCGGGGTAAACAGCAGTCCCAGGCTGCCAAGGGGGCCGGAGCGCGACAGAACGAGATAAACGACCAAGCCCACGACGACCGGCGGCAACCCCATTAAGGCATTCACTGCCACTACTGCTGCGTTTCGCCCCGGAAAGCGCGTAGTGGCGAGTGCCGCACCAAGCGGCAGCCCGATGCACGACGCAAAGAGTACTGCCGTCAGGCTGACACCGAGCGACAGAAATACGATCCTCAGGAGTGTCGAGTTACCCGACAGAATAAGCTGCCAAGCAGCAACAAGGGCGTCGGCAATACCGTGCACGGGCGAGCCTCATGAGCCAGAGTGCTCGCCTAATTGAGCACACGATGAGATCAAGCCCGATATGGTATTTTGTTCATATCGGGCGCCGGGTTCAGTCCTCCGGTGGCCGCTCCACCATTAGACTGCGCAATTTTTCCATGTCCGGGACAACCGCCGTCGCGGCATGGTCCTCCATCGCCCGATAGAGAGCCAGGACCTCTCGGCCCATCGGAGTGAGGCGGGCACCACCGCCACCGAGGCCGCCCTTCGTTGACTCGACCAGCGGTTTGCGAAAGCAAGCGTTCATCGTCTTGGCGAGCAACCAGGCACGTCGGTAGCTCATTCCCATGCGGCGGCCGGCAGCAGCAATCGATCCGGTGTCGCCGATGGCCTCCAACAGCGCGGCCTTGCCCGGTCCGATGGCGATCGACGACCCGAGCAGAATGCGGATACGAGGCTCCAGCCGTTCGTTCATGTTCTTGTCGCGTCCGTCGGCCTGTCGAGTTCCGGAAGAAGCTCAGTACTTGATGTATAATCGCCAACAAACCAGCCCAGGACGAGGCGGGACGATGAAGGCCACCAGCGCGGCGAAGACGCGGCTAACCTTGCGCGTCGATCTTGGCGGGGACCGGTCGGTCGGTCCGGGAAAGATCCGGCTTCTGGAGGCAATCCGCGACACGGGATCGATCACCAAAGCCGGTATTGTGCTCGGCATGTCGTATCGCCGCGCGTGGCTTTTGGTCGACGATATGAACAATTGCTTCCGTGAGCCGGTCGTCGCCGCCCAAGCCGGTGGCAGCCGTGGCGGCGGCGCCGCGTTGACGCCCTTTGGCAAGAGATTGATCGAACAATATCGCGCGATCGAGGCCGAGGCGCACTCCGCAACCGCTGCGCGGCTGGACGAATTAGAGGCCGCATGCAGAGAGCCTAAGGAGGCGACGCGAGCGAAAGCGCATGCTGCGCCGCGCCGCCGCACGATCGCCCGTTAGAACTACCCGCCTGGAAGAATGCGGGCGAGCCGCCGCGCGAGGAATTCGGCAGCCAGCAACGCCAGCATCGAAATCGCGATCGATATCAAGGTTAGGCGGAGGGCGCCCGCGTCGCCGCCCGGAACTTGGGTCAGGGTGTAGATCAACGAGGGGAGGGTCTGGGTCTCGCCCGGGATGTTCGACACAAAAGTAATCGTGGCGCCGAACTCGCCCATGCTGCGCGCGAAAGAGAGGATCATCCCGGCGATGATGCCGGGGAGAGTGAGGGGCAGCGTAATCACCAAAAAGACCCAGACCGGTGAGGCGCCGAGGGTGGCCGCGGCGTCCTCGAGCCGGCGATCGACCGCCTCGATCGACAGGCGGATCGCGCGCACCATCAACGGGAAACCCATCACCGCGCAAGCGAGTGCCGCGCCGGTCCAGCGAAACGCAAAAACGATGCCGAAGTGCTCGTCGAGAAACCGACCCAGCGGACCGCGGCGGCCGAGGAGGAGCAGCAGGGCGTAACCGGTCACTACCGGTGGCATCACCAACGGCAGATGAACGAGCCCGTCGAGCAGCGATTTTCCCCAGAACCGCCCGCGCGCCAATACGAGAGCAATCAGGATGCCCGGTATCAGGCTCGTGGTCATTGCCCAAAAGGCGACGCGCAGGCTTAGGCGCACCGCGGTCGCCTCTTCCGGTGACAGATGCAGCAGCTCAGCCATCGCGAGAGCGCTTTCGTCTGACCGCTCCTGCGCGGATCTTTTTAAAGGACCGTGAAACCGTTCTTCTCGAAAATGCCGCGGGCGACCGGCGATTTGAGGTAAGCGAGATAGTCCACGGTGGCGGGATTGGTCGAACTCGCCACCACCGCGATCGGATAGATAATCGGCGGGTGGGTGTTCTCGGGGAAGGCACCGATGATCTTCACTCCCTTATCCGAATCGGCATCGGTTTGATAGACGATCCCGAGCGGTGTTTCGCCCCGAGAGACTAGCGCCAACGTCGCCCGCACGTTTTCCGCTGGCGCCAGCCGGTCGGCGACGGAAGACCACACGCCGAGCGCTTCCAGCGCAGCCTTACCATATTTTCCGGCAGGCACGCTGTTCGGGTCGGCGATGGCGAGCCGGCCGTTGCCAAGCGCCGCAGCAAGTAGAAAATTTGGTCCAATCGCGAGTTGAACGGCGCTATTGACCGGCGCGATCAACACCAGGCGATTGCCGAGCAAATTGGCTCGTGTCTCCAGCTTGACCAAATTCCTCTTCGCTAGGTAGTCCATCCAGTCGAGGTCCGCCGAGATGAAAATGTCGGCGGGTGCGGCGGCCTCGATCTGCTTTGCCAAGGTCGAGCTCGCGGCGTAGGAGGTAGCGGTATCCTGGCCCTTTTCGTGCCGGAAAGCGGCGTTCACTTCGTCGAGCGCGTCTTTGAGGCTGGCTGCGGCGAAAATAACCAGCTTGGCGTCCTGTGCTGACGCAGAGACGCTCCATGCGCTGCCCAGCAATAAGAGAAGGATGGACCCAATAAAAACACGCGAGGCCGGAAGGCGCGTGCCGCGAGCCATGATCATCTCCATGCTGACCGGGTTACGCGTCATATTCGCTTGAATATGAAGCTGGGTAAACCCGGCCGCTGACGCGCGAAGGGGGTATCGCCCGGCGTGATAATCCGCGCGAGGCCGGCGCCCGGAAAATTCCCGCCGGTATCGGCATAAGGAACAAGATTGACCTCGTTGATCGCCGTCGACGCGCCAAAAGCCGGGTCGAGCTCTGCCAGGCGAGCGCGCTCATTCGGCTCGACGCTATGTTTCCATGGATATAGCCAAACGAGCAAGGATGATCGACGTCCCCCTGATAGCTGGAGCGAGTTCGGAGGATCGCTTGACCGGCAGGGGCCATCTCTGCAATATCGTTATATTCGATTGGAAATTACGAAGCGCCCGACGGGTCGTCGCCATGCCTCATTCCATCTCGTTGGATCAACTCTCGAACGAGTCCCTGTTGAGGGGACCTCCGCTTCTCGTCCCAAAGCTCGATGCCCTGCGCGGCGAAGACTTCGTGCGGCAGCTCGGCGAGCGGGAGACCTCGCGACAGACGGAGGAGAGCATCGCCACCGCGGCGTCGGGACGGCGGAAAATTTGGGACTTTGCCACCAACCTGCACTGTTCGATCATAGGGACCTGCCTGTCGACGGCCGAGCTGCGCCATATCCTGATCAAGCTTGGACGCCAGGAAGCGGCCACCGCCTCGGAGCACGATTTGCACGCGAGCGGGGTGGTGTTGTGTCAAGAAGGTGCGAGAGCGCCATGCTGTACGAGAGATGAAGGAGGACCCTTCGGAGCCGTCCTGTAGGGGAAGGCTTCAAACCGCCATGAGCTGCTTCGGTCAAAAGCTGCGGT
>Ga0306921_10004451_pt1 | contig 14410 bp, 18 predicted proteins | sample sta12Cox44000080_FD_203760 | JGI IMG/M metagenome (GOLD analysis project Ga0306921, IMG submission 203760) | Lab enrichment of tropical soil microbial communities from Luquillo Experimental Forest, Puerto Rico - statoxic.12C.oxic.44.000.080 (v2)... | ecosystem: Environmental > Terrestrial >...
AGGTCTCCCGGTTCCGGAGATTCCCACAGCGCCGTCCGGCGCGACGCCGCGCGTCGCACCCGGCCCGATCATCGCAGCGGCCTTGAAGGCCGCCGGACTTGTGCAGAGTTAATTCGACCGACGCGACGACGCGGCGCAGCGTTTCATCGACAGAAGTGGCTCTCATCGCATCGACCTTACGAGCGTTACCGCGAGCTCTGTAAACGCGTCGTTTGCCACCGAGCAAGGTCTTACCTGGCAATTGCAATCAGATGACAGGAGATGGTGAAACGGTCACTCCGTTGCTTCCCGAACCTGGTGTACCGGCATGGCATAGGCCAATGTCTGGGCGCCGTTGAGGTGGAAGCACGCGAAAATCCATCGGGGCTCGCGGCGACGAATTCTCAGGCCGCATCAAGAAGCCGGATATACGTCAGCAGTTGTGACTGTTGCACCGAATCCAGTCAGCCTGTTGCAATCGGGCGGGGTCCATACGTCCACACATGACCCATTGCGGACATGAACGTGGTACGTACTTGCCATCACCAGCGCGTCTTGGCGATGCGTATCAACAGTCGCGCTGGCCGAAAGCTTAGACTCTTTGGTCCTGAAGCCAATGGCCGCCCGCTTCGCCTGAGCCTATCCTCAATGACCGTGCACGCTTCACCGACTTTGGACGGAAGGAGATGACGATGTCATGGAAGTCCGCCCTCATGGCACGGGCCGGTAGAAGTAGTGATGCCGCGCCAGCGGCAACAGGTCCCACGCAAACGGTCAGCCCAAGAGGACGTTTCTTTGCTAACCCGACGTTCCATTTTGAGACGTTACGGAACGCCGGGTACATCCTCTCCAACTGCGCCGACCTGGGAGAAATTCTGGAGACGGTAAAGGTCATCTCCGAAGGAGATGCGCAGGGTTGGTATGATGCATGGCAGGCTACGGCAGATCGCGTATTCGCGCTTGCCCAGTGCACGAATGATCCTCTCAGCAAAGGCGGAGCCTACATGCGCGCTGCCACCTACCAGCGCATGGCTGAGTTTCTGCTCCCGCCCGACGATTCCAAGCGTCCGGGATCGTTCGAGAAGATAGGGAGTCATTTCTTCAAAGGTTTGGACACGCTCGGCGTGCGCTATGAACGCTTCAGCGTATCTTACGAAACAGGGAAGCTGCGAGCATTGTACTTCCCAGGCCCAGAAGGGGCCGACACCAAGCCATTACTCATGTATGGCGGCGGCTTCGATTCAGTTCTGGAAGAATACTATCCAAATTTCGCCGAGGCCGCGCTCAAGCGTGGCTACTCTGTTCTGATTTACGAAGGACCAGGACAGGGCGAGGCCCTGCGCAAGTACCCCCTCGTGTACACACCGGAATGGGAGAAGCCGGTGCAAGCAGTGCTCGACCAATTTCTCCATACTCACGCCAAGCCGTATAAGATTGTGCTTATCGGCATGAGCCTAGGCGGCTATTTCGCGCCGCGCGCGGCTGCCTTCGAAGAACGCATCGACGGGGTAGTGGCATACGACACCATGTACGATTTCGGTGCCGTTGTAGCTCCGGTGTTAGCCGCCGCGAAAAATCCCCTCGCAATGAAGAATATTTCCGTATCGTGGGCTTACCGCAATGCGCTGTGGACCATGGGTAGTAAGGACATCGACGAAACCATTGCGCTATGCGCCGCTTACACCCTGGCGCCTGTCGCCGATCGCATCCGGCAAGACGTATTGATCCTGGCAGGTACGGAGGATCATTTCGTTCCGATCCAGCAGACCGCGGATTTGGAGAAGGCACTGATCAACGCACGCAGCGTGACTACGAGGATTTTCGACGGGCCATCCGGTGGCGGTGGGCACTGCCAACCCGGCGACTTAACCGGCTATCACGCAGCCGTTTTCGATTGGCTCCTGGACAAGTTCCCCGCAACGCAAAGAAACTAATCACGCTTGCTTCGGGTCCTACCCTGAAATGTCCGCTTCTGGCACAAAGCGGACATCGCGCGGCTGAGTTACAATGTCCGCTTTTGGGGGTAAAGCGGACATTGCTCGGAGGTGCTCGCATAACGCGTTTGCGCAAACCCCCCACTGTTCGCAACATACCCCGTAGCTCAGTGGAGGGGAAATCTTCGCCATTAGCTCGCGCCCATTGGTGTCTCTGGCCGCCAGAACCGAGGCGAGACGAATTCGATGCGGCGGCCCTGAGAGAAGGTGTTAGCCGGTTAAGCCGGAACCCTCATGCCGCCGCTCCGGGTGTTATTGGGTCAGGTCACCGCCCGCCGGACCCGCCTCGCGTATGCCTAAACCGCGAGGCATGTTCCAAGTCAGATAAACCGCTGGTCGCTTTCGAAAGCAGCAACGCGCTCGGCAGGGTATCGCGCGCGAAAAGGAGACGGCACATGATTTTCACGGTCGCGTCCATCTCCTCCTCCTTCACGCGACCTAACAGATTTTGTCACGACACAAATCTAAATCAATCGCAACAGAAAATGGCGCGTCACTGCTGTCAGTAGTAATTGTGGATCGGCTCTCCCACACCGAGTGCCTCTGTTGCACCCTTCGGCCGCGGCTGCGACTTGGGGATCTTAGGCAATTCTATCTCGACTTTCTTGTAAGGGATGCTGTCGAGCAGGTGTCGGATCAGGTTCAGACGGGCGCGGCGCTTATCGTCAGCTGGGACGATGTACCAGGGTGCCTCTGGCGTGTGGGTGGCCTGGATCATCCGCTGGTAGGCCGCCGTATAGTCCCACCACCGCCGGACCGATTCGACGTCCATCGGGCTCAGCTTCCAGTGTTTGACTGGGTCTTTGATCCTGGCCTCGAACCGGCGTCGCTGCTCGTCCTGACTGATATCGAGAAAGTACTTGCGCAGGATGACGCCGTTTTGGACAACGACATCCCGCTCGACTGCGGGGGTCACAAACAGAAAGTGCTCTGCCTCCTCCTCAGTGCAGAAGCCCATTACCCGCTCGACGCCGGAGCGGTTGTACCATGAGCGGTCGAAGAGGATGATCTCACCGGCCGCCGGGAAATGCCGAATGTAGCGCTGGATGTAAAGCTGGGTCTTCTCGCGGTCGGAGGGCGCGGGTAGGGCCACATGCCGGTAGACGCGCGGGTTCGTACGGGCAGTGATCCGGCTGATCACACCGCCTTTGCCTGCCGTGTCTCGGCCCTCAAACACTACGATGATCCGCGCGCCCGTAGCCTGGACCCAACTCTGAAGATGAGTTAGCTCGATTTGAAGCTTCGCGAGCTCTTTATCGAATTCCTTGCGCCTCATTTTGGGGGATGCGGCCTTCTCCTCAGCGACGCTGTGCTTCTGTTGCTTGTCTTTTGCCATGTGGCAACGCTCCCCACCGCCACTCGAAAACAGAGCAAGGCAACGGCACTATGATCTTACGAGCCGGGTACAGCGAAGACGAATTCAAGTGGCTAGTTTCTTCTCTTTTATTCGGGACGTTTCTCTTGCGCTTCGACTCACATCATGAGCACCGCACGGCCATTAATCTTCCCACCTTTCAGATCCGCGAATACCTGATTAATGTTGTCCAGCCTGGTCTTATGGATTTCAGCTCTGACCTTACCCTCTGCCGCGAATGCGATTGCTTCTGCTAGGTCCTCACGACCCCCTACGATCGAGCCGCGAATGGTTATGCGATTGAGGACTACATCAAAGATAGGCGTCTTAAATTCTCCGGGTGGGAGCCCAACGAGACTAACCGTCCCCTTTCGCCGCACTATCTTCAGGGCTTGGGCAAACGCAGCGGGCGAAACCGCGGTAACCAGCACGCCATGAGCACCGCCGCCGGTTTGCTTTACGATTTGCGCTGCCGCCTCGGGTATTTTGGCATTCACGGTCACCTCCGCGCCTGACGCGCGGGCAAGCGCAAGCTTATCCTCGTTGATATCCAGCGCGGCAACGTGCAAGCCCATCGCCTTAGCATATTGCACTGCGAGCTGCCCAAGGCCGCCGATGCCGGAAATTGCAAGCCACTCGCCCGGTTTTGCGTCGGTCTCTTTGATGCCCTTGTAGGTGGTTACTCCGGCACAAAGAATTGGCGCCATTTCTGCGAAATCCGACTTTTCCGGCAAGCGCCCAACATATGGAGCAGCGCCAATGACGTAATCGGCAAAACTACCATTCACGCTGTACCCAGTATTATGTTGCGCGTAACAGAGGCTGTCCCACCCCGTCATGCAATACTCGCATCGACCACAGGCATCGTGCAGCCAAGCAACACCTGCACGATCTCCCTCCTTGAAACCAACAACGCCCGGTCCGCAAGCCGCAACGAAACCCACTCCTTCATGGCCGGGTACAAACGGCAGCGAAGGTTTCACCGGCCAATCGCCCTCGGCGGCATGAAGATCGGTGTGACAAACCCCACTAGCAGCCACCTTGATCAGAACTTCGCCCGGGCCTGCCGTCGGCACCGGCATTTCTTCGATGCTCAGAGGTTTGCCAAACGCGCGTACCACTCCGGCTCTCATCATCTTTCCCATGGCACCTCGTCTCCGAGCTGGGCGCAACATTCCGCTTCGCGTCCCATCTAACTGTAACTGTACACCCCACGCCTGGACTTGCGGCCGAGGCGGCCCGCGGCGACCAGCTCCCTCAGCAGTGGACAGGGGCGGTACTTTGAATCAGCGAACTCATCGTGAAGGATCTGCATAACCGAAAGCAGCACATCGAGGCCGATCATATCGGCAAGGGCAAGCGGACCGACCGGGTGATTGCAGCCAAGTTTCATCCCCTGATCGATATCGGCCGCACTCGCATAGCCTTCTTCAAGTACAAAGAACGCTTCATTGATCATCGGCAACAAGATCCGATTTACGACAAAACCCGGAGCGCTCTTGACGTTAATCGGCGATTTGCCGAGCTGTTCGACGAGTGCAGCGACAGAATTGTATGTGGTGTCGCTCGTTTGTAATCCGCGGACGATCTCAACCAGAGACATGATTGGAACGGGATTGAAAAAATGAAGCCCGACGAAGCGCTCCGGGCGTGATATAGTTGAACCAAGTTTAGTTATTGACAGAGACGACGTGTTAGAAGCGATGATTGCATTAGGGCCGATAATTTGGTCAATTTGCTTGAGGATTTTTGCCTTCACATTAAAGTCTTCGGTTGCTGCCTCGATCACGATGTCTGCCGGCTTGAGATCATCGTAAGCGACACTACCTTTGATGTGTTGCAGTGCATTCTCCTTATCAGATGTGGTTACCTTGCCCTTGCTGACGAGACGCGCCAATCGCTCGTTTACTCCCTCAATACCCTTCTTAACCGCAGAATCGTTTACATCGACAAGAATAACATTGAGGCCCTTACTGGCAGCCAGTTGTGCAATTCCACTGCCCATTATTCCTGCGCCAATGACGCCGATAGTACTCGCAGCCATAACTCGTTCCTTATGATCGTTTAGGTTTCACAAATGCCCTTCGCGCTAGCCTGTTGGTCAAGGATCGCAATCATCCCGGCTGCCCGTCTTCGGCAGCGCTGACCGTCCGACCCTTGTCCGCCGCCTCCTTCGCGAGATTCTGGTGGCGCGCCGCGTCCTCTGACCAGAAGCGGCACCAGTCCTCCCACCCCCACCTTTCGACGTGGTCGATGAGCCGCTGAGCATCTTTCGGATCAAGCCCAGTCGCGACCTGACGCGCCAGATTGTGCTCAGTTAGATCGACTCGCGGATCCCGAGCCATATGTGCTCTCCTTTTTGTTTCAACTGGTATCTGTCTACGCGAGGGTATAATCAGACAATGCAGGTCGCTATTAACTTGAGGGACGAAGAATCTAAGCTTTCGACTAGAGTCGATACGCTTCGGCGGGACCCGCACGACTGCGCGCTCCTCATCTTTGATGGACTCGAGCTACACCGGCCGTATGTGATCATGGCCTTCGCTGCAGCTCGTCGATAAACAGCGTCGCAGTTTCCAGACTGAGGCCCGGGCTGGCGGAGGTCTGGTTCTGACCATCAACGAATTCTGCGCTGAGATAGGCGTTACGTCTACTTGGCTTACGATTACGGACGCAAATCTGACACCGCGTAGTGCCTACCCGACGAGCGCACTTCAGCGATCGTGTGCTCTATTCGTCGATCACCTGGTCCACGCAGACAATCACGCAGCGACTCAAACCGTCCCCATATGAAGCGACCGGAATTCTGCGCGGCAGGTTTCACCGAAGTTGTCAAGAATGTCGATAGCATTCTTGTTGACCATCTCGCGCAACTCAAAAAACGTCTTGTTTGGCTCCAGATACATGTTGATTATCTTTTGTCCGATTTGCTCGGCGCTGGCGAGGACGCTCGGGGATGACAGCACGCGCATTCTGCCGATCTTTCCATAGAGCTTTACCAGTCCAGGAATGTCCGGCTTTTCGTGTTGCAGCGCGTCGGCATAGCACTGCGTAGCAACCTCAATGAATTCCTTATAGAGTTCTTGCCGCGGGGCTCTTTTCTGCGCCAGCAACTGCACGCGTGACTGGGTCTTTTGAGCAAACCAAGAAGTAATTCCCGATGTAAGCCCGCCTATCGCTGCTCCTGTTAGACCTGCGAGAGCGGGGATAATTGATATATCCATGAGACAATCTCCACCTTGAGCGCGTTCCACCAAAACCGTGCCTGACAGCTGAGCCGAATAGGGTCAGGTGATCAGTGGACCCGATTGAACCGTTAATCCCTCCGATCCTCAAGTTGCGGCTACCTTCCTAACAGAGCGAGAAATGACTTCTGCCGGTGATTGGTCCTCGCCATGATGCGAGCCCTTCGCCGAGCGTGGCTCGTATTTGTCAAGTCGCGCAGGCACGCGTGGTGATAGTACGGCCAATCGCCACATGACTCTTCGATTGCCGGCGTGTCTAGCCGATCGCCTTTTACGTGCGATGCGCTCGCGAGAACGTCGACTGGCGCTCCGAGGACATGCAGTGCGCCCAAAAGGCCGGCGATCGCAATACCAGTGGTCAAAAACTTGATCACGCCCGCCCCCTGGAACTTACGAAGCTTCTGCTGCTTGAAATTTCATTCGACCTTGCCGATCGCATGTTTAAAAATCGAATATTGAGCGTGATATCGTCGTAGTTGCGAATAAACTGATCAGGCACGCCGTCGCAAAACCGGTTGCGCCGGGTTTGCGGATCAAGGTGTAGCAAATGGCCGCGGTATTTGCCTCCGATCCACGACTTGGAGACCACCCCTTCTACGAGAAGAAACTCCTTCATTTGGTCGCCTGCTCCCTGCTCGTAGGAAGACTATGCATTCCCTCAGCTGGGTGTGCTATTTAGCGCCGGGTCCGGATCTCTAAGCTTCAGCTTATCTGTCCGTGCGCAAGGATACGGGGTCGAGGTCGCGAGCGATTTTAGAACTGCCGCTCCACGAAAGGGTTAAACGCGCGGCTTTCGGACATTGCGCGCCGCAGCCGCACCAGCGCCCCACATGCAACCGGCCGAAAAGACCCGGCTTGGATTTATAGAATAGATCGGCTAGGCAGCGCGCATTAACAGCAGAGCGAGCAGATTCCAACGAATCTGCTCGCACGCGCTCTGAATGGATCGACCGCCGCTGGCCAGATAATATCGGCGACGTCGCCGTTGTGCGGAGAGGCTCTCGTGAGCACCGTTTGGGATATGCTTGGCATCCATATTTTGCACAAGCGGAACCCCCGATTATCGGTCTTTGCCGTCCAGTTCCTATTGGGTATCGCCGGCCTGGCGTTGATCACATTCGTCTGCTTTCGGCTTGGTCTTGGCGTCGCGAGAACCGGCTTTATTTTTGTCATTCTGGTCGCGCTCGTTTCACTGCTAGGCAGCCTCAGCGCATCGGTCGTTTTATCGGTCGCCGCCGCAGCCTGCCTGAACTATTTTTTCACGGAGCCATTGTTCGACTTCCGCATCGATCTTCCGGAGGACATCGAGAGGATCGTCGCCTTCTTGGCGACTTCGCTGCTCGTGAGCGTGTTAACGACCAGGGTGCGCGCGAGCGAGGCGCGCTATCGCAGCGTTGTCGACCACGCAACGGATAGTTTCTTCCTGTTCGACGAGCACCAGGCCATTGTCGATGTCAATAACCACGCGTGCGAGAGCTTGGGTTATAGCCGGGAGGAAATGACCGGGATGCATCCGCGCGACTTCGATGCCGGCCTGGACCAAGCATCGATTACGCGGATAGGAGAGCGAGTAAACGCCGGCGAAACAGTAACGTTCGAGACTCTTCATCGCCGCAAGGGTGGAACCGTGTTTCCGGTCGAAGTTCGCGCTTGCCAGTTCCAGCATGGACCCCGGCGATTCCGCATCTCGCTGGCGCGCGACATCAGCGAACGCAAGCGTGTGGAGGAAGTATTACGCGAAAGTGAAGCGAAGTTGCAGAGGGCCGAGGGGATTGCGCATTTCGGCTGGTGGGAGCGGGACTTCACGACGAATCTCGGGTCTCTTTCGGACGAGGTTTGCCGCATCTTCGGTTTGACCCCTGGCGATGCCGGACCTCACCAAGGCCTATGGCGCGCGCGCTGGCTGGACCTAGTTCATCCCGAGGACAGGCAGAGAGTGACGGAAGCAGCTGCGGCCGCGCTGCTGCCTGCTGGTGCACGATATAATGTTGAATATCGGATAATCCGGCCAGATGGTACTGAGCGAGCAATCCACAGCCAAGGGGACACAACGTGGGATGATTCGGGACGGCCGCTGCGTCAATTCGGCGTTCTGCAGGACATTACCGAACGCAAACAAGCGGAGCAACGGCTCGTGGTCGAACACGCCGTTGCCCAGATATTGGCAGACGCTGCCACCATCGAGGAGGCCGCGCCGAAGATCCTACAGACTATATGCGAGCGCCTGGGGTGGGACCTCGGCACACTCTGGCACATTGACGACCAAGCGGGCTTGTTACGCTGCGCGCTGCTGTGGCGGAAGCATTCGGTCGAGGCCGTGCAATTCGAAGCGGCGACCCGAGCCAGCACGTTCGCAGCTGGAGACGCGCTGCCAGGCCAAGTCTGGGCCAGTGGTGTGTCCGCATGTATTCCGGATATCACTCAAGATCCAACTTTGCTCCGCGCGAGTATCGCTGCGCGTGAGGGATTACACGCGACCTTCGCGTTTCCGATCCTGTTAGGCGGTGAGGTCGTTGGCGTTGTCGAGCTGATCAGCCGCGAAGTTCGTCAATCTGAAAGCAATTTGCTCGAAATGATGACTGCTCTCGGCAGCCAAATTGGTCAGTTCATTGAGCGCAAGCGAGTGGAAGTGGCCCTTCGCGAGAGTGAAGAGCGTTTTCGTACCCTCATTCAATTCTCTTTTGACGTGTACTGGGAGTCCGACGCGCAGCATCGCTTTATCCGACAGGAGTTTGCTAAAGGGCTATCTGACGCGCCGGCGGCTGGATCCGAAATCGGTAAGACCCGTTGGGATGTGCCTTACCTCGAGCCCGACGCAGACACCTGGCGCAAGCACCGCGAGACCCTCGATGCCCACCTGCCATTTCGCGACTTCGAGCTTGCGCGACCTGGGCCTGATGGCGGCAAGCGCTATGTATCTGTGTCCGGGCTGCCGATATTTGACAAGTCCGGACATTTTCTCGGCTACCGCGGCGTAGGGCGCCACATCACCGAGCGAAAGAAAGCGGAAGAGGCACTTCGACGCAGCGAGGCCTATCTGGCGGAAGCACAGCGGCTCAGCCACACCGGCACGATTGTTTTTAACGCGGCCGGGCCCGTGTACTGGTCACAGGAAAGTTACGAAATCTGGGATTTGGATCCGAAGCAAGGTCTTCCGCCCCTCGAAACTGTGCTGCAACGGATACACCCACACGATCGCGAAGCCTCAGAACAAAAGGCTTTTGAGGCATTGCGCCAAAGTAAGGAGTACGCAGGCGAGTTCAGGATAGTTCTTCCTAACGGCACAACCAAATATCTCGAATCTAGCGGCTATCCCTTGGTCTCGATGGACGGAACGCCTGAGATGATCGTCACTCACATCGATGTGACGGAACGCAAACGTGCGCAAGCGGAGCATGAGAGACTTCGCCAGCTGGAGTCAGAGCTCGCACACATGAACCGCCTGGGCATAATGGGAGAATTGAGCGCCTCTCTGGCCCACGAAATGCTGCATCCGATAGCCACTGCGCGCAACAACGCCCGTTCCGCCCTGCGGTTTTTGGACATGAACCCGGTGGATCTGGGCGAAGTCAGGGAAGCTCTCGAGTGCGTCGTACGAGATGCCGATCGAGGCAGAGATATCGTTAGCCGTATCCGTGAGCAGATCAAGAAAGCACCTCCGCGAAAGGATCGGTTTGATATCAATGAGGCGATTAGAGAGGTGATCGAAATGGTCCAAAGCGCGATCGATAAGAATAACGTCTCGGTTTCTACCCACTTCATGGAAGGCTTGCTGCCCGTTGTAGGCGATCGCGTTCAACTGCAACAGGTCGTCGTAAATTTGATCATGAACGCAATTGAGGCAATGGGCTCGGTTAAGGGGCTGCGAAAGTTATCGATCAACACTGACCAAAATCAAAACGGCATCCTGGTTGCAGTGCGCGATTCAGGACCGGGCATTGATCCCGAACAGTTCGATCGGGTTTTTGAGCCTTTTTACACGACGAAAGCCAGCGGAGTCGGAATGGGGCTGTCGATTTGCCGGTCCATCATCGGGGCGCATGGTGGACGCTTGTGGGTCGATGCCAATCAGGGCGGCACCGTGTTCCAATTCACCTTGCCTGCCGCTCAATTAGACTCATGAATGCTCATGCGGCCTATCGCCGTGGAGCGCTGAACTAAGGCAGCTCTCAAGTTGGTAATCGTCAACCGGCTTGCAGAGGTAACAGACGACTCCATCATTGAGAGCGCGGTTCCGATCAACCTCATTAGGGTATGCAGTCACGAGTATCGTTGGGATCGCGTACCCCGCATCTACCAGGTGCCTGTGCAGTTCTACTCCAGTCATGCCGGGCATATTGACATCTGTAACCAAACAGTCGGTGTCAGCGACCACGGGTGACGCCAGAAAATTCGCTGCCGAGTGGAATGCCTCGACGGTATAGCCGAGCGCTCTCATGAGCGTTTGCATCGACTCGCGAAAAGGTTGGTCATCTTCGACCAGGGAGATTAATTTACGCTTCGGCATTCGGCTCAAGCTGCAATAACTGCGTGACAGACTCCCCCGCAACCCTAATGTCGAGGAAGATTTGCGACAAAGCAACGCCATCGCTCCTAAGCCATGGCTTACGCTGTCGTCTATCCGCTTAGGCAGAGGGACTATTCATATGCTTTGCGTGTAAGTAGAATGAAAATCACTCAAATGGGACAAGACGCGCCTTTAGCGCAGGATGCTTGACGCGAACCCCACTGTCTTGATCGTCGATGACGATCCCGAGTTTCGCGACTCAGTGGCACGGCTGTTGCGGACGGTCGGCCTAAAGACTCAGCAGTTTTCATCTGTTGCCGATTTCTTCAAGGCCGTTCCACCGGATGGCCCGACTTGCTTGGTGCTCGACGTGAGATTGCCGGGATTAAGCGGTCTTGAGCTTCAGCGCGAGCTTGCCACCGCGAACAGGCAAATCCCCATCGTCTTTATTACGGCCCACGGCGATATCCCAATGACCGTGCAAGCCATGAAGGGGGGCGCCATCGAGTTCCTCACAAAACCATTTCGCGATCAGGACCTTCTCGATGCCATCGAGACTGGCTTTGCGCGCGATCGTGCGCGTCGGGAAAATGAGAAGGCGCTGGGTGCACTCAGGGAGCGTTTCAATACGCTCAGCTCCCGCGAACGCGAGATCATGTTTCAAGCCACAGCGGGCCGCCTCAACAAGCAGATCGCTCACGAGATGGACATTGCTATATCAACCGTGAAGGTGCATCGCACCAATTTAATGCGAAAGATGAAGGCTCGCTCGCTTCCTGAGCTCAGCCGAATGGCGGATATTCTCAAGTCGACACCAGACAAGCCCCAGCGCTCCTAAGCACTCGATCTCCGTGAGCTTGGCTCCATCTCTCGTGTCACGCAGGGTCTCTTGCGGCGATTTTGTTCGATCATTTGTTTATGCTCACCGCCGAGCGAATCCCTTGGCCGAAAACTGATCGGCACGCAGGGCTAAGGTTTAACACGTTCTGCCTGAGGCAGTTTTCGACCTTTGTGCCATCAGGAATATAGCCAGCGCATAGCCGGAAAGCGTCAGGGGTGCATGACATCCGCTGGTCACTCGTGCCTCGGTAATCCTGCGCGAGGGCAATGGTGGCCGAAAAGAATGTTGCCAGAAATACAAAGAACAGCCCGCGTTTTGACAAGACTCCGCGTGTTCCCAGATAAATCAAAAGAAACATGCGTCTCTCCTCTGCATTTGTCTCACCAAGGCAGAAAGCTCTAACGAGCTGGTGGACGGATGACCGCTGGTACCGTCTTAAATTGATCCTTCTTAATCGGCTGTAGAAAAAGCCACTCGAAATATGTCGTGGCACTTCGCTCTTCTTGCAGGCGTCTCGGTACACGAGACATGACATTGTCGCGGCACCGTCTTGAGCAATACCGCCGCTTGCTGAACCAGCGCCGGTAACGGACGAGTCCAATGCGGCGATTGCAATCGGGATTCGAGCATTTCATGACACTTTCCTCCGGGGATCGTTGCTATTCGACAAATACTCTCCTCCCTCGAGGCACCGCGTGTCGCAGTAGATCAAGCGCGTCTGAGAATCACGGATGTAGCCCTTCTCGAGGATCCCGCCGCACATGACGCAGCGCTCATCGGTGCGGGGGAGACGATCATTGACGAGAATAAACCTTGTTCGGCGGTGAGTGATCGCAAAAGGCAGATTGGCGCCCATAATCACGCTCCCTCAGTTGTGTGGTCGCCTGTTCGTGCGTCGGATTTCACGTTCGAGATAGCGGCGGCACGCTTCCAAGGCCTCCGCCTTTGTCTCGTGCTCAGATAAAGCCCTAAGAGTGTCATCGTTGAACGCGATCCAGCGATCTCTTGACACGTCAAAAGCGGTTCCGAATATCGACATGTCTTGCTCCCTTGTCTTTGGAAACTATCAATCGCTTCAGCCAAACATGCCATTCGGCAGCGGGTCCGAATCCCTAAGCGGTGGCTTAACTGTGCTGGCCCCAGGAAGAAGGCCTATCAAAGCCGATAGATGGCGTACGAATGGCAGCCGCCTATGCGCGAATTCCTCCGGTGCGGCACGCAGCGACGCAAAATGCTCATCGATGGATGAACTGCGCGCCTAATAACGCCAGACACGCGCAAATTACCGGGACTAAGCCTTGGTATGAGCTAGCTGGCCAAGCGGCCAATCAAATAGACCTCGGTCGGAATTCAAACCAGATAGAGCCTCGCGTAATTTCAGCGCAAAGGTCGTTTGATGCCGGGCTGAGGAGGGTGGCGATGAAGATCATGAAAACTTTTTCTTCTGCGAAGTCGACCAATTCGCCGCAATCAAAACAGGTGCGAAGCGATCAGAGCAGCAGTCATATCCTTGGCTTAGCTGTAACCGTGGTGTTCGTTGTCATGCTGATCCTCAATGCAATCTCATATTAGCGAAGAGTGTCATGCGACAGGACCGCGGACGCAAGTGCAAAGCCTCTTCGGGGATGAGAGCGATGATGTACCGACTGGTTGTTTGGAGCCTGATTGTTTGGACCGCAATCTGTTGTGCTCCGTACCTATACGCTCTGAACGATTTAGTTACGTGGTGACGGCACCCGCCAGCGATAATGAGGCATGAAATGAGATCTGCAGCCGTTGTTGCCTGTCTAGGCTTGGTTCTCCTGGCTGCCTGCGACAAGCCGCAGCCTGCGGTCGAAATCCGCCCTGTCCGGACCGTCACTGCGAGCGCCGGCTCGGACGGAGAACCGGTATCCCTCACGGGCCATATCCACGCCCGAACGGAGGAAAGCCTCGCGTTTCGCATCGACGGCCGGATGAACGCGGGTCACGTCGGAGTTGGGCAGGTGGTACGGCCGAACGATCTCATCGCGGAGCTTGACCCGCTGCCCCAGCGCGACGCCCTGCACGAAGCTCAAGCCAGGCTTGCCGCGGCGGATGCGACTCTCCATGAAGCCAGCAACAATATGGAGCGCCAGCGAACCCTGACCAGTAAAGGCTGGTCTACCCAGGTGCAGTACGACGCCGCGGAGAGAACGTTCAACACCGCCAATGCACAGCTCGATGTTGCCAAAGCGCAATTGCATGAGGCCGAGGACCATATGGGCTACAGCGAGCTTCGGGCGGACGCCCCAGGTGTAGTGATCTCCAAGAACGTGGAGTCGGGCGAGGTGGTCAGGGCCGGCCAGACGATCGTCACCATCGCGCAGTTTGGCGGCACCGATGCTGTCTTTGACGTGCCGGCTACTCTCATGCGCCAGATCTCCCCCGACGTCTTGGTCACTGTCGCGCTGACCGATGATCCGAGCATCCATACCACCGGGCGGGTGCGGGAGACCGCACCGCAGGCCG
>Ga0306921_10004459_pt1 | contig 14400 bp, 14 predicted proteins | sample sta12Cox44000080_FD_203760 | JGI IMG/M metagenome (GOLD analysis project Ga0306921, IMG submission 203760) | Lab enrichment of tropical soil microbial communities from Luquillo Experimental Forest, Puerto Rico - statoxic.12C.oxic.44.000.080 (v2)... | ecosystem: Environmental > Terrestrial >...
TTGACACGGACCTGGTCGCCCGCGAATTTCTCCGTCTTGCGAATGAAACGAATTTGCCCGGGAGGTTCAGGCTGAATTCGCGGCGCCTCCAACACCTCGGCCATTCCGAGTATTCCCCCGCACCCCCCGGACAGCCATATGTAGGCGGTGTCTCCCGGGCTTGATCTCATCCTTGAATTGGCGGACAAGCCACACCGGCTCGTCGAACGAGCGTACCGCGCTCCGCACGTCGGAAAATTCGGGACTGGCTTGAAAAATCCAGGCCGCCGGCGCTTCCTGACGGTCGAAGACCGATTCACTTTTCGCTCCCTCACGAGTGTGCTGTTCGAGAAAAGGCTCCGAACGAGCAACCGGACCGTCCGGCTGGTTCGAAGAGGTAGTCCCGCCATGCTCTTCGCGCTCGTCTCCGGTGCGCAGCAACGTTCGGTCGGGGTCTCCTCGACCTGAAAAATCCTTTGGGTTCGACGGAGTTACCCGCAGCGCGACCCATCTGACCAAATCACGTTTCTCGTCGAGAAGCAGTGAAATCTTGATTTCTAGCGGCACGTCTGGGGCCATGTCCTATCTCCAAGCCGAGAGTTCTCCCGAGTGGCTCTCCAACGGATCGTTCAATGTACTAGGCTGGTTCTTCTAAAGCGACGCAATGCCACAAATTTCGCCATCATTGCCCGGTGTCGGTTCTCAAAAAATTTCAGAACTTGCGGCCAAAATCGACCGTCTGATTCGCATACTGTAGGAGGAACCGGTAGCTCCGAAAGCCGCTTCGTGCTAAAAGTCGTTCGGCCAGTTGGTTAGGCCAAACCACGGGAACGGGGTCTTTTCGGGGTGAACCATCGAGTACGGCACGGATCTGAGCGAAGTGGCCGTCAGGCTCGCCGCCTTTGCGCGGCGGACCTTTGCCGACTTTGGCCTCGGTGGTCCGGATGTCGCCCTCGCGGGTGTCGGTCTTTCCCCAGAAGATTTTTCCTGGCGAGTCCTCGAGGATTATGTCGAGGGGAGGCTGACGCACGAGGCCTCACGCGGCGATGTGTTTGCGCTGCTGGCCACAGCTTTGCGGAACGACATCATCGACTCCCTGCGCAAGGCCGCTCACATGCGAGAGGAAAACCGATCGTCGCTTCGTCGCGAACGGGATTCCGCGGACGGTGCTCCCTCGCTGGACGAGTTACCGGCCGACGCGAGCGACGTCTCGATCCTCCTTGAGGAGGAAGAGTACTGCAGGCGAGTGTGGGCTTCCCTAGCCGGAGAGCCCGAACTAGAGGAGGTGGTGAGGGCGATTCTGGACCTGAACCTTCACAAGCCACGGGACATCGCCGCCGCTCTCGGGATCACCGCGACCGAAGTTCAAAACCGCAAGAAGCGGCTACGCCGCCGTTTCGTCGAGCACCATTTGGTCAACGAGGTCTACCCGTGACGAACAAGAACAAAATCGATTCGTTCGACGCAAGAGCGGCTCGAATCGAGCTTCTGTCGGACCGCATTTTGGGCCCTCCGAACGAGATCGACGCCGCCGAAGCCGAAGACCTACTGCGTGCTATGAACTTAAATCCTCAGGAACTCAAAGCCGAGTTTCACCGCCGATTCGATGCCCTGGCGAAACAGCATGCTGCCCGAGGTGAGCGTATAGCTCCCTTGCTCAAGCAAGCCCTTGCCGATTTTCGTCCTGGCGCGTCCCATTCACGCCCTGAACGAGAGTTGCTTCGGCAAGCACAAACCGCGATCCGGCAGGTGCTCCGACAAGTTCAGCAACTTCCTCAATTGCTCCAACAGTTGCCGGACCTCACGCTGGCTACCGCGTATCGCAAGAGGAAAGAACTGTCGGAACGCGACAGGAAACTCCTCGATGAAATCGCCGAGCAGCTTCGGAACCGCGGAAAGGTCGGGAGGTCCGGCCCAGGCAGCAAACGCAAGCTATGAGCAAGTTGACCAAAAGTATTGCGTATGCCCGCGCACTTGGCCGTGAACTCCAGTGTGCTCGCGAGGATCTCGTACGCTTTGTGCCTCGACTAGGGCTTGAGATCCGCGAAGTGAATGCGAATAGCTTTGATGGAGCCTTGATTCGCGCGCGTGACATTCCGTGTGGCGTCATACTGATCCGCAAATCCATTCGGGAGCCTGGCCGGAAGCATTTTACGCTGGCCCACGAACTCGGCCACTTTCTCCTTCCCAGTCACGATCACACCGAACTCGCTTGCACGAAGTCGGACATCGGAAACTGGGGTGATGGATCGAAACAGACCGAACGGGAGGCCGACGAATTTGCCGCCGAGCTTCTGATGCCCGCTGCTGCGGTCGAGCCGATCGTTGGTTCCGAGGCGCCGTCGTTGCAAGCAATCGAGAAAATTGCCGCCCGGTTCGAGACTTCGTTTTCCGCCGCCGCATGGCGGTACTGCGATCTCGCGAAAGAACCGTGCGCCATCGTCTGGAGCACCGACGGGCGCATCGATTGGTCGAAACGTTCTCACACCTTTGATTTTCGTCTTCGAAAGGGCACCCCCCTTCACAAGGACACATTCGCTTTCCGGGCGCCTTGTGCCCGTGCGAGTCAGAAACAGCCGCAGGCAGTACGTGCTGCTTTGTGGATTTCGGAGGCTGACGAAGCAACGAAGCTCTGCGAACAATCGAAGGCTCTCCCTACCTACAACAGCGTCATTTCGCTCCTGTGGGCCCGAGACTAGTTGTTTGTGCTGTACCGACGGCCGTGTTGCTTTTGGCTAGGTGGGGCGGGGAGGAGTTGCCGCCCCATCCAGAGCCAGTGTTGCTTCAATTCGGTGCTTTTTGTTCTGTAAATTCGCTAGCATTTGTCGCCGGGCGTCTTGGAGCGGCATCCAGAAAACGGATGGCGCTCGCCACGATCTCCGCCGAGGTACGCTCCTGACTCTGCCGGTCTACCCAATGGCGATAAATCAATCGACCCTCGACGTACACTCGCACGCCTTGTAGCAAGTCCTTGCCAACCGTCTCCGCCAGCTCTCCCCAGACCTGCACGCGATGCCAGGTTACCTTCTTCTGCCACTCCCCGAGCCGGTCTTTGTAGGACTCATCGACGCCGAGCGAGAAATTCGCGACGGTGTGGCCATTCGTGGTTTGGCGGACCACTGCATCCCGGCCCAGCCGCCCGAGCAAGGTGACTTTGTTGTTCTGCTGTTTGTGTTCCCCATTTCCTTGCGCGGGACCGCCCGAAAAGGAGCGTGGCGGCTTCGGCTCACCCGGCGTGAGGCAGAAAACGTCATCACCCTGACGGGGACTCCGGACCTCCTTCCTGAAAGTAAACGGCTTTCCTCCCGCGGGGCGAGAGGCAGTTGCGACTGACGCTGTGTTCGTTACCATGTTGGTTCTCCCAAAAACTGAGTACCTCAAAAGGAACTCAATCAAATCTGAATTTCAGCAGGAAATGCTGATAGGTTCTCTGCGGGAAAACCTGGTGGATTTTGCCGTCGTTCGCTAACAACAAATTGCGACCACTACGGCAGAAATCGCATCGTGGTCTCGCATACACGAAGAATGGTTTTTCTAATAGCCCTGTGGCGTTAGCGCAAGCGGTAACTTGGACTAGAGCGCCCCCTGTTCTACGAGAAACGCAACTTCCCTCAGGGGAACAGATGAGCCAAGGGGCAGGCTTGGCTTTCTTGGTTTCTCTCGCAGATTTGCTCCGCGCGCCATGTCATTCCAATGCAGTTGCTTAACAGGGAGGTTGGCACGCTCTTTGTCACCACTTGAAACAAAGGCTGAACCTGACGCCATCCGCTTATACTTTCTACGTGACCTTGCCGCCAATTCTTCTCGGAACATCCTCTTTTACAGCCTCCGGCTGGGCAGGATCGTTCTATCCGAAAGGGATGCGACCCGCTGACTATTTGAGCTTCTATGCGGACCATTTCCAAGCGGTCGAGATAGACTCGACCTTCTATGCTTGCCCCTCCGTTCAAACCGTTAGCAACTGGGCCGCCCGAACTCCCGAAGGCTTCACCTTCGCGGTCAAGGTGCCACAAGCAATTACTCACGAAAAGGCCCTCGCCGGATGCGACGCCGAACTCACGGAGTTTTTAAAAACAATGGATGTCCTTGGCACGAAACTCGGTCCGATTGTTTTCCAGTTCCCCTTCTTCAATAAATCCGCTTTTCAGGATCGTCACGAGTTTCTGGACCGTCTTGTTCCATTCCTCGCCAAGCTCCCGAATTCGTACAAATTCGCAATTGAGATTCGCAATCGAAACTGGCTGGACGCCGAATTTGCGAACCTGTTTCGAGACCGCAGCATTGCCCTCGTGCTACAGGACCGTTCCTGGATGCAAAGTCCTTCCGAACTTAAGTTCGATCCAATTACCGCTGGCTGGACCTACATCCGCTGGCTCGGTGATCGCAACGCAATCGAACAACAAACGATGAGCTGGGACAAAACAATCGTTGACCGTTCATCCGAATTGAGCAGCTGGGTCGATTTTTGCTACCAGGTCAGAAAACGAGGCGTTCTGATCTACGCCTTCGCCAATAACCATTTTTCGGGCCACGCGCCAGCGACGATCGCACAGTTCAGGAGCATCTGGCAAAGCAAAGGTTTCCCTCCGCTCGATGCCCCGCAGCCGTCGCACCGCCAGCCGTCCTTATTTTCAGCATGACATCTGCCGAGCTTGAACGAACACTGAATTCCTTGTCGCCGTGTCCGGCAACATTCAAAGAACCCATGGTATGCCTAGCCGTTCCGAACCTCCCGGACGGTCCAGATTGGCTTTACCAAGTCAAACTCGATGGATATCGCGCCATCGCAGTGAAATCGTCCGGTAAGCTCAATCTTTTTTCCAGGCGGCGGAACTCTTTCAATACGCAATATTCTCTCGTCTTCGAAGCTCTGACTGATCTTCCCGACAACACCGTTATTGACGGTGAAGTAGTGGCACTGGACGAATCAGGGCGTCCGGACTTCAATCTCCTGCAGCACTACCGAGCAGAAGTGTCGCGCATTCATTACTTCGTTTTCGATCTTCTCGTTTTTAACAATCGCGATCTTACTCGCCTGCCGCTTATCGAGCGCCATGAAATCATGAAATCTGTTCTGCGGTTTGAGTCTGCAAGAGTCCGGATTGCTGATCATTTCCAGGTACCTCCTGCCGATATGCTCAGTGCAATTCGCGCCCAGGGGCTGGAAGGAGTCGTTGCCAAGAGGAAGGACAGCCGGTACGAGGCCGGAAAACGGACCGGAGCGTGGGTCAAGTACCGGTTGAATAGCGGGCAGGAACTGGTGATCGGAGGATACATTCCGGGCACTCACGGAGTGGACGCCATCGTTGTCGGGTATTACCGGGGAGGGAATCTGATTTATGTCGCAAGGGTTCGGAACGGCTTTGTGCCGGCTTCGAGACGTCAGATGTTCGCTAGACTCAAGCCCTTGCTCACCCCAAAATGTCCATTCGCCAATCTTCCAGAGTCATATAAAGGACGTTGGGGTGAAGGGTTAACCGCCGCTGACATGGAAAAGTGCTTTTGGGTCAGGCCTGAGACTGTGGCGCGGATCGAATTCCTCGAATGGACCCCCTCGGACCATCTACGGCATTCAAAGTTCGCGGGGCTACGCGAAGACAAGGACGCACGCACGGTGATTAAAGAACATGATGGCGAGCGTTGAGGACTGTCGCGATTCGTTGACTTGCCTCCCAGGCGCACCTATTATCGTTGACAACGTGGCGGAGACAGATTCGCTTATCAGCCAGACAATTTCGCACTACCGCATCCTTGAAAAGCTTGGCGGTAGCGGCATGGGCCCCCCAAGCGATGGCTCGGTTTCAGAGAGAGGCGCAGCCGCCTCCGCACTGAACAATAACGATGTAACCTGAATTCTAAGCGGGAGGAGGAGTGTGTCGGAGATTTGGTAACCGCACTTGGGGAAGGCTGAACTGGGTCGACCGATATTTGTCAAAATAGCGCGCGAGATTCATAAATCTTTCGTCCCAGTGTGCCGTGCCGACCCGGCGCGCGGTATAATCCACCGAATCGGATGCGCTGCCGCCAATGTCTACTGACCTGAATTCAAACGAGATCAGCAGGCTCCTCCGTGCCTGGAGCGGGGGAGACCAGAGCGCGGTTCAAGGCCTGACCGGCATCGTTTATGAAGAACTGCGCCGCCTGGCTCACTATTACATGCAGCGCGAGCGCCCGGGCCATACGCTTCAGACGACCGCCCTCGTGAATGAAGCGTATATCCGCCTGGTGGACTACAAGCGCATGCAATGGCAGGACCGGGCGCATTTCTTCGCGGTTGCGGCCCAGGTGATGAGGCGCATACTGGTGGATCATGCCCGGAGCCACAACATCAAGCGCGGCGGCGGTGTGCCTCACGTAGTTCTAGATGACGTTGCAGTCGTGAGCGGCGATCGAACGGGCGACCTGGTGGCGCTCGACGATGCGATGAACGCGTTAGCTCGTCTGGATCCCCGTAAGGTGCAAATCATCGAGATGCGTTTTTTTGGCGGGCTCAGCGTGGAGGAGACGGCCGAGGTGCTCAAAGTGTCGCCGGCCACAGTGAGGCGTGATTGGAGCATCGCCAAGTTCTGGCTCTACCGCGAACTCGGCGGCGGGATGGGCGATGGACTCGGAACAATGGAAGCTGCTCAATAAACTGCTGCACGGCGCACTGCAACGGCCGCCCGAAGAACGCGACGCCTTCGTACGAGAAGCGTGCGCCGGCAACGAAGGGTTGGAGCGCGAAGCACGTTCGCTGCTGAAGCTGGAACAAAAGGCGGGAGAGTTTCTGGAGAGGCCGGCTATCGATATGGTTGCACAAGCGGCCGTTCGGGAGCTGAGCGACAATCGCGAGCAGGCCGGCCCGTCCCGTGCGGGCGCGACGTTATCGCATTATCGGGTGCTGGAAAAACTAGGCGGCGGCGGAATGGGCGTGGTTTACAAGGCCGAGGACCTCGAATTGGGGCGCTTCGTGGCACTCAAGTTCCTGCCAGACGAATTAGTCGGAAGTCGAAATGCGATTGAGCGGTTTCGCCGGGAGGCGCGAGCCGCGTCATCGCTGAACCATCCGAACATTTGCACGATATACGAGATCGAGCGGCACGAGGACCGCTCGTTCATCGTGATGGAGTTCCTGGATGGGACCACTCTGAAGCACCGCATTCTGGGACAACCGATCCCGATCGAGAGACTGCTTCAGCTCGCCATTGAGATCACCGACGGTTTGGACGCAGCGCATTCCGCCGGCATCACGCATCGTGATATCAAGCCTGCGAACATCTTCGTGACCTCGCGCGAGCACGCCAAGATTCTCGATTTCGGATTAGCGAAAATCGGTGCAACCGAATCACCGCCAAGCACTGACGTCGCGACATCGCCGATCCACGCTGGAGGGGATCAACTCACCGCGGCCGGAAACGTGATGGGAACTTTTTCGCATATGTCACCGGAGCAGATCCGCGGCGAGAGGCTCGACCCCCGCACGGATCTGTTTTCGTTCGGCATTGTCCTTTATGAGATGGCGACCGGAAAGCTGCCATTTGAAGGCGCAACACAGGAAATTCTGCTCGATTCGATTTTGAACTGTGCGCCTATGCCCCCTCGCGAGCGGAACCCGCGCGTGCCCGAGGAACTGGAACGCATCATTGGCAAATGCCTGGAAAAAGATCGCGAGGTGCGCTACCAACATGCGTCGGAGATTCGCGCCGATTTGCAAAGTTTGTTTCGCGGTTTCGATGCCGTCAACTCGAAGCCGGACGTACCTTCACCGGCCAAAACGCGTCGTTCGAAGACACTGGCGGTGGTGTCAATAGCGGTGGCCGCGGTCTGCGGCGCGGGTTACTTCTACTTCGATCGCGCCCCTAAGTCCGTCGGGAAAATCCCACTGGTGCTGGCCGAATTCCAGAACAATACGGACGATCCGGGCTTTGGCGAAACTTTGCGTCAGAGCGTGCTGGTGCAGTTGGAGCGGCAGCCGTTCGAAGTGATTTCAGATGGAACCGTCCGGCGGACACTGTCCTTCATGCGCCAACCGGCGGACGCACGCCTCAGTGCCGGGATCGCTCGCGAGATCTGCGAGCGAACGGCAAGCTCCGCCGTCGTGGAACCTTCAGTCGATCCTCTGGGCACGAGGTATGTGTTGGGGTTGAGAGCGCAGAAATGCGGAACGGACGAGGTCCTATTTACGGAACAGGCTCAAGTAGAACGCAAGGAGGATGTTGCGGATGCGCTCAGCCGAATGACCGGCCGCTTCAGAGCGCTGGCGGGCAAATCGCCACAGGCCTTCAGGCCAAGGTCGCCTCATCTGCTCGAAGCCACTACCTCATCGCTCGAAGCGCTAAGGGCCTACAGCGCAGGGAGGCCAGCCATTTCGACCGAAGGTCCGCGGGTGGCTCTGGAGCTGTTTAAGCGCGCTGTTTCCCTGGATCCCCAATTTGCGGTCGCTCATACTTTCGCGGGCTTGATGTATTCGAGTATCGCGGACACCGCTCTGGCCGAGGAGGAAATCGTAAAGGGTTGGAAGTTGCGGGACAACGCCAGCGACCTGGAGAGGTATGTTATTGACTACAACTATCAGGCCAGGGTTTTGGGGAATCTCGAAAAGGCCCGGCAGACCTGTAATCTGTGGGCTCAGACTTACCCTCGAGATATGATGCCGCATAGTTTTCTGGCGGGACAAGTGTTGCAAAGCGTGGGCAAGTTTGAACGCTCCGAGGAGGAGGCGAGGAAATCCATCGAACTTGACCCGGACAACGCATACGGGTATCACAATCTCGCGAACAGCTATATTCTACGGAATCGTCCGGCAGAGGCGGAAGCTGTTCTGGAACGCGCCTCTGCCCATAAGCTGGACATCCACGAATTCGCCGGTTTGAGACACCAGATTGCGTTTCTGAAAGGCGACACGCGGGAAATGGAGCGCGCTGCCGCCCTCGGGGAAGAGAAGCTTAGCGCGGAAAGCTGGATCTACGATATGTCGGGCGATTTTTCGGCGTATTACGGGCATCTAGGGCAAGCGCGAAAGGCATGGCAGCGAGCGGTGGAAATGGCAGAGGCAACCGGTCATCCCGGCCAGGCGGCACAGCATGAGGCGGGTATCGCGGTCCGCGAATTCCTGCTGGGCAATACGGCCGAGACCCGCCAGGCCGTTACGGCCGCGCTGGGGCTTGCTTGCAAAGATCGGGACGCAGAGACAGGCACAGCCCTGGCGCTGGCGCTCCTCGAGGACCCTCGCGCCGAAGCCCTGGTGAGAGATCTAGATCGACGGTTTCCGGAGAGTACGGTCGTCCAGTTCGGTCACTTGCCTTTCCTGCGAGCTCAGCTTGAGCTGAACCGTCGCGATCCCGCCCGAGCCATTGAAATCCTCCAGGCGGCTGAGCCGTACGAGCTCGGGTGGCAGTGCCCCAGCACCGGAGGCTTCTGCGGTTCCCTCTACGCGATCTACATGCGGGGGCAAGCTTATCTGGCGGCGCACCGTGGAACCGAAGCCGCCGCAGAATTTCAGAAGATCATCGACCACATCGGGGTGGTTTCCAACGATCCTACGATCGTTCTCGCTGCGCGTCTGCAGCTTGCCAGAGCGTTGGCGCTCTCGGGAGATTACGGCAAGGCGAAATCCGCTTATGAGGATTTTCTGAAGTTGTGGCAAGACGCCGACCCGGACATTCCGATTCTCGAGCAGGCCAAAGCGGAGCGCGAAAGACTTTAGTCCGACCGGATCACCGATATCGGATCGCGCGTTTCGTTCCGACTCGCGCACGGCGCGCTGGACCACAGGCATCCGGCTGACCGCGTGATTGTGCGGGCCCGGTCTCAACCAGACCCGTTGCGCAACAATGTTTGCTCTCTCTGTTGTGCGGCATCAGCGCGATGAGTGGCCATCAATGAACCGCCGCTGCTGGAACGGCCGGCGTTGCTCCTGCAATCACCGCCGCCGAGGGATCCAGCGTGGTCACGGGAGTTATATTGCCGGTCGTAGGATCGAGAATGCCCACTTGACCCGTCCATGCATTGAATGCGTAGATCGTATCGTTCATATTGACGATGGCGGACAAGGTTGTCTCGGTAGGCGCGACTATCGTCGCATGTCCTGTAGCTGGATCGATCTGGTAGATAGTGCCGGGAATCAACGGCGTGAATGTTCCGGTTGCAAAGTTCGCCGCCAGGGTGGCGAAATAGGCGTAAAATTTGCCGCGTGCGCTGAAGAGGCTCGCACCAAAGACATTTACTGATCCATCCGGATTTTGGCTGAAGGGAGGAGATGTAAGCGGAGGGATGCCGGTGGGCCCAATCAGCTCAGTGGCGGCCGTCTTCGGGTCCAGGGAATACAGGTTATTGGCGAAATCAGTGACGTAGTAATGTCCGTCGACGCGACCGATCCACAGCGCGGAGTTTGGCCCGCACGGAGACGCTGGCGTCGAGCAGTCGCCCAAACCTGTGGCGCCCACGACCGAGGTCTGGCCCGTAAACGGATCAATCGCGTCCAGGTTCCCGGAGAAGCCAAGACTGAGCAAGGATGTGCCGGGGCCTGGAACCAATCCGTCTCCCACGTCCGGCGGGAGGCCAGGACCAATCGGCAGAAAAGCGCCGCTGCGCAAGTCTACCGCGCCAAACTCGAATGCAATATTGATGGCGTAGGCCATGAGGTTGGGCGTGGCCGGCGTGGCGGTCTGAGCCCTTCGGGGTTCGAGTTTATGGACCCATCCATGCCACCCAAAACCTTGAGACGGCTGCTGTGCAAGCGCGAGTGTGGTGAGCAGGCTGCCCACCAATACCGAAGTCAGGATCGTTTTCATCTGTCCCTCCACCCCAAATAGGCGGAGAATCCTGCCGAATTTGCTAATGAGGAAGACGGAAAATTTTCCGGGGTGGCTTCCGGGGCCTGGAGCAGAAAAAAAAGCGGGGCATCTGAAGCGAGCGTGGAGGTCGCGGCAGTTTCGATTGAGCCAAGGGCGATGTTTAGTGTGCGAAGCCTTAGTCAGCTCCTGAATTAACCGGCAAATCGAAAAACGTGAAAAAGGGCACTTTTGCTCTAGCCTATCCCCTATCCCCTCAATCACATGGAGGGTTAGGAGATAGAGAGGATTCGAAAGTGCCCTTTTGCACAATTTTGGTGCAGCCGCGAATGGGAATGTACTTTACCGATTACGTTCAACTCAAAATGTCCGTTCGCCAATCTTCCGAAGAGACATAAAGGACGTTGGGGTGAAGGGTTAACCGCGGCTGACATGAACAAATGCGTTTGGGTCCGGCCTGAAATTGTGGCGCGGATCGAATTTCTAGAATGGACTGAATCGAACCATCTACGGCATTCAAAGTTCGCGGGGCTACGCGAAGACAAGGACGCACGCACGGTGATCAAAGAAGGTGGCCGCATGAGGGATTAGCGAAACCCGGGCGGGCGGCTGCTCCGGTTCGCCCTTATTCAGATATATGCGGATTTTTGAGTACGACGCGGGTAGCAAGCAAAGCATTCTCTCGTTTTTGACCGTTGCATTACTCGTGAGAGCCTAGTGCAATGGAGAGATGTCACGGCCGCCCCAAGGCGACCCAGCGACGATTAGGGAGCAGAGCTTGCCACAACTGACGAAGATATTGCTGGTCGACGATTTTGAACCGTTTCGCCGGTTCGCCCGCTCACTCCTCCAACAGATGGCTGTTTTTGAGGTGGCCGAAGCCGCGGACGGGTTGGAAGCCGTCCAGAGGGCAAAGGAGCTGAATCCCGAGTTGATCCTGCTTGATATCGGCTTGCCTCGGCTGAATGGAATAGAGGTAGCTAAACGGGTTCAGAGCTTTGCTCCGACAACAAAAATCCTGTTCTGCAGTCAAGAGTCTTCCCCCGATGTCGTACGGGAAGCCCTTACGCTCGGATTTGGATACGTTCATAAGTTAAAGATCGGGATCGATCTGCTTCCTGCTTTCAACGCAGTTCTGAGCGGCAGGCGATTCGTCACCAGTAACCTCGAGCCTAGCCAGGCCATCGCCGTTCGCGCACCCCGCCACGAGATTCTCTTCTGCTCTGACGACACGGCTATTCTGGACGGGCTGACTCGATTTATTGCCGCCGCCCTAAAGGCTGGCAATGCGGGCATTGTGTGGGCCACTGACTCGCACCGCAGCAGTCTCCTTCAGAACTTGCGACGACACGGTGTGGATGTTGATACTGCGATCCGACTAGGAACCTACATAGCAGCGGATGTTTCCGAGCCGCCCGATGCCGCACGCATTGTTGCCTCCATTAATGCTTTGAAGGAAGCCGCCGCGAAAACGGGTAACACACATCCCCGTGTTGCCGTATGCGGTGAACGAGCAGGTCTCCTGTGGGCGGAAGGCAAAACGGATTCGGCGATTCGTCTCGAACAATCTGTAAACCAGTTAGCCAAGAGCCATGAAATCGACATCCTGTGCACCTATCCTTCGCCCGCAGCCCAACAACAACAAGATGATGACGCGGTCAGAGCCGTCTGCGCAGAACACTCAGCCGTTTCTTTTAGATAATTCAAATCTCATGTCCTGGGAAGACGGCTAATCGGTAGGGTTCCTTCGCCCACATCAACTTGGAAGGTTACCGCGTAAGTCGACCATTTGCGCCATGCAAAGTTTGCTGGCTTGCGAGACGACAAGGATCCTCGCAAGGTAATCAAGGAGCAAGCCGGCGAAGCGTAATCACGCTCGCGATCCTGTCCCTGCCTATCTAGAAGGGTCAATCATCGCGTCAGTCTGCTCGGAGGACCCCGAAGGGACTGGGAGTGCCTAGTCCTTTGCGTACTATTTACTGTCGAGTCGGGCAGGATTAGAATTGCGGCCATCGTCAGGTTCCCAGCCAACCTGCCAACCTACGGTAGTCCGTATGGGGGAGGACTATATGTGGGAGGATATTTCTTACTGCTGGGTCGTGACTTGCAAAAATCACATCTACCACATTCCGCGCAACTTTATCTATAGGCACAAAATCCTTCTCGCCGAGGCCGACGCCGTTACCTCGCGCCCTCCTATCCACGGACCTTTCGAATAGTCCCCCATAGTACCCACTTCGCCAGAGGAATTGCCGGGATCCTCGGTAAAGTTCCTTCGTCAAGATGAACTTCGGAGGTTACCTCGTTTACAGGGCCTGGCGATTGATTTCTTGCTTTTCAGGGCTGTTTCCGAGTTGCCGACCACTCTCCATAAACGGACCATGGAAAAATTGCCGACGATTTGCCCAAATCTCTTGGTTCGAAGAAGGCTGGGTTAGCGCTGGCGCAGGGACATGTGCCACCCCGTAATGAGAGTGAGCGGAGAAGGAGTATTTGCGGGAAGCGAGTTAATGAGGAAGCGACCGTCGGGCGCGACGGTGTATTGCCAGTTTGCGATGCGCTCGGCGGCAACGCGTGTCTGAAAGAGGACATGTGGCGGGCCGGCGGTGCCTGTGTTCGGGTCAAAACTCACTGCGGTCAGCTTTCGGTCGGGCTGAATGAAAAATATTTGCCGGCCGTCATGGCTCCAACGGGGCTGCGCTCCGGTCCCGGCCGAAACTTGGATGCGCCCGCCATGTCCAGGAAAACGTTCGACGAGAATTACGCGCCCCGCTCCCGTGTACACGGCCCATTTCCCATCCGGGGAAAGCTTGGCCTCGACGCCATCAGCGACAAATGTCTCAACCTTTTGATCGCTCGGGGAATAAATTCCCAGGGACGGAAAAGTATTCTGTTCCTTGACGGTCATGAACAACAAGAGACCGTCTGGAGACCAATCCTGGGGTCCGGCGTGCATATCACTGTTCAAGAGAATCTTGGGAGGCCCAGAGCCATCGGCGGGGACCTCGTAGCCTTCACTGGTTACGCCTCCAGAGCGGTAAGCGATTCGCTTACCGTCGCGGGACCACAGGGGGTAATGCTCGTCGCCGATGTCGGTCAAGCGGGTGCTGGTGCCACGCTGCAAATCGACAACGCGTAGAAAGTGCTTGCCATTATGTTCGTCATCAGATGAGACTGCAAGAAAGCGCCCATCGGGAGAGAGGTCGGGATCCTTGTAACCAACTTGCGGGAGCTGGCCCAGTTCCTTACCGTTTTGGTCGTACCAAACGAGCCGCGATGCGGAGTCCGCCGCAGATTGAAAAACGAGAACCCCGTTTTGAGACACAGAGAATCCAAAAATCAAAAGGCTAGTGCGCTCCTCCAATTCTTCCCCGGTGAGCGGTCTGGCAGCTCCTATGGCCTCAAGCCGATCCTCATCGAAGGGTTGTGCCATCAAAGTGCGGCCACGAACGTACAACAGATGGCCGGACCCGAAGACCGCATTGCCTTTCAGCTCCGAGGAAATTAATTTACTTTGACTTCCGTCGAGAGAGCCCACGTAGATGCCATTTCCCTGCGGGTCGGAGGAGCTGCTCCAATCCGCAAAGTAAAGAAAGTGTTTGCCGTCAGGCAGGAAGGATGGCCAGCGGTCCGTCTGAACGCTGCCCTG
>Ga0306921_10004460_pt1 | contig 14400 bp, 16 predicted proteins | sample sta12Cox44000080_FD_203760 | JGI IMG/M metagenome (GOLD analysis project Ga0306921, IMG submission 203760) | Lab enrichment of tropical soil microbial communities from Luquillo Experimental Forest, Puerto Rico - statoxic.12C.oxic.44.000.080 (v2)... | ecosystem: Environmental > Terrestrial >...
GCATGGGCGTCATCACCTAAGGCAAGAGCCGGATGCGGGAAATCCGCCTGTCCGGATCCGTGGAGGGGGTTGTGAGCAATCATGATCCCTACTCCGACTTGCCGCCTTCGCGGCTTGTGCCGCGTCGTTTTATCGTTGTCTTCCTTTTCGTTCGGGTCGATTGCTCCATGCGGTCGAGGTGGCGTTCGAGAGCATCCACGTGAGCGGACCAGAAGCGGCGGAACGGAGCAAGCCAGGCGTCCACCTCCTGCAATGGTTCAGGTCTCAGTCGGTAGAGACGGCGCTGTGCGTCCACCGCGGATTCCACGAAACCGGCCTCGCGCAGCACTCGCAGGTGCTTTGACACGGTCGGCTGCGGCATACGAAGTTTACGCTCGATCTCTCCAACCGATTGTCGGGACGCAACTAGGAGGCTTAATATCGCGCGGCGATTCGGCTCCGCAATGATTTCGAACACCGATTCCATGCTCTGCGTATACGCCATAGAGCATATACGTGTCAAGGCATATTAAGGCGGGACATCCCCCAGTAGCACAGATGATACATCTCTGATTGCCGTAGGTTGTGTGGCAAGGAGCCGAACCGCTGCATCTCCTTGGGACTCAGTCGCATGTTCGAGCCTGCGCCTGTTGATGAAATCACTGAAACCATCTGGACGTGCGGTCCAGACCAAGGCGCCCGTTTCTAATCCCACCAAGAGTTCCCAGAGAACATCATCCAACGAGTCAAAATACAAATGCCTTGCCAAAGAGGTTAAATATCCTGGCGGCTCGAGGTGGACTGTCGAACCCCGTTTACCGGCCACTGGCCAAACTGCAAGGCTGCGTGCCCCCTTCAAATCCTGCGGATTCGTTGACGGGATAGCGGATAGAACAAAGCGAAATTGCCCCCTCCTAGCGAGGGCTTGACGGAAACGTCAAGCCCGTCACGCCGGAACGGGCGGAACAACACGCCTGTTTTCTTTGCCTTCCATTTTCAACGATTTCCGGGGACTGACGGCCCGGTTCACTGGCAGGCGCCTTGCACTGGTCCTGCTCGGAGGTAGTGTTCGTGACCCTGCAAGCTCCAATGCTCGTCGTATCATGCTAATCCACCAAACGCGTCGCATATGGCTCCGCGGCGCAACATGCAATCGGACTTTCCACCACGACACTGATTAACCTGACGCCATGATCGGTCGGACCATCTCGCACTACCGCATCGTCGGCAAGCTCGGCAAAGGCGGGATGGGTGTGGTGTATAAGGCAAAAGACACGCGGCTCGACCGGGAAGTCGCGCTTAAGTTTCTGCCCGACGGCATGGCGCAAGACCAGCAAGCGCTGGAGCGATTTCGAAGGGAAGCGAAGGCCGCGTCAGCGCTCAATCATCCAAACATCTGCACGGTTTATGACATTGGAGAGGAGAGTGGCAAAGCCTTCATCGTCATGGAGTATTTGGATGGGACAGTGCTGAAAGACCTCATCGGCGGGTATCCAATGGAACTGGATCGTCTCGTGGAGATCTCCTGCGAAATTGCAGATGCGATCGCGGCAGCCCATGTCAAAAACATCATCCATCGGGACATCAAACCGGCGAACATCTTCATGAGCGAACATGGACACGCCAAGATCCTGGATTTCGGCTTGGCAAAGATAGCCGTTCCGGACACGGAGGAAAGCAAATTCAGAACCCTTACGGTTACACAAACGGGCATCGCCATGGGCACATTGCCATACATGTCCCCCGAGCAACTTCACGGCCGGCACGTGGATCACCGCACGGATATCTACTCGTTGGGAGCCGTGCTGTACGAGATGGCCACCGGCCAAGGTCCGTTTGTCGGGGGCACAACAGCGGAACTTATTTCTTCGATTTTGCGCGACAAACCGAAACCGGTTTCTGGACTCAGAGCGGAAATCCCAATGGGCCTCGAGCAAATCATAGAGCGATGCCTCGCAAAAGAACCGGCCGAGCGGTATGCCTCTGTGCGAGAGCTGCGCGGCGCTCTGGAATTATTGCGACGCGAGACGTCTTCCGGTTTCCAAAGCGTCTCCATGCCCGATACCAGCGGAGGGGCATCCATCGCCGTGTTGCCCTTCACCAACCTGAGCGCGGACCCGGAGAATGAGTTCTTCGCCGAGGGGATTACCGAGGAAGTCATCAACGCGCTCACGCAAATTAAAGATCTGCGTGTTGCCGCGCGAACTTCGGCCTTAACGTTCAAGGGCATGCACGTCGATCGGCGCATCGTTGGGGAGCGATTCAACGTGAAGACGGTTTTAAAGGGTAGTGTTCGAAAGGCAGGCAGCCGGGTACGAATCATGGCGCAGTTGATCAACGTTGCGGACGGCTACCACCTCTGGTCTGAGCGCTACGACCGGGAGCTTAAGGATATTTTCGAAGTGCAGGACGACATTGCCCGGGCGATCGCCAGTCGTTTGAGGGGTCGACCTGCATGATCATATTGGCGGAGGGAAAGAGAAGAACTCTTAGAATGCGATCCCGGTCCCGGTCACGTAACATCTTTCGCGAATCAGACCATAAAGGATTTGATCACGGAAGGCGATCGAGTCGTGGCGTGCTGAACCCACGCGCCCACACAGAATGAATTGAGTGATCTTGGCGCCGACCGGAAAGCAGGTTGCGGTGACCCGCATGAGCACCTTCCGCATTTATCAGGGAAAGATGGTGGAGGGTTGGGTAAACTGGCGACGACCACTTGAAGCGCCTTACCGCACAGCTGCAGAGGCGCGCAGCGAGCGCCCAAAGCGGCTAACGGCATTCTTCCGCCGATTTCACGTTACGCCGCTCGGGCGATCGTCCGGGAGATCTCCTGTTCCATTTGATGTTTCTCCCAGCAGCTCACTTCCTGTCCGGCAAAGACGTCAGCGTGATAGCGGCGATAACTCGGATCATGGCCATTGAGTGCGGGTTCGTAAATCTTTTCCCGTGCCCATCGTTGTTCTAACTCGATCGGCGATCGGCAGTAGGAACATTCGTGTGGGCTGCAAATGGACATGTGTCCTCCATTCAATCCTCTCGGAATAAAAGCTCTTTACTAACCGAGTCTCGCGGCCACCGCCGCGAGCGCCTCCTTGCCATCTCTCAAAATGCCTTGCCCTTTGGTTACCGTTGCTTGTAGCTGTCTCATCGACCGGCGGCCGCCACGCCGCAGCATGTTAAATTCTCGTTTTGCCTTATCGGCTAGCCATTCTCGTGTCTCCTCACCGGAGCGAGGCGCAAGGAAAAGTGCTACCCCAACTCCGATCCCAAGACCCACGAGAAAGAAAAGGGTTGTTCGTTCGGTATCGTTCATGAAGTTCCCCTTACGCAGTCCGTGAAACGAGCTTGTACACAGTTCTGCACATGTTTTTGAAATGCGGCGTACGCTCGCGCGTACTTCGCCTGCAAGCGAAGGAGTTGGTCGCCTGCCTCCTTTCCGACCAAACGAGACCGACAAATCTCCACTCGATGCTCGTTCCAAACTTCTCTGGCGTTCTCCGATGCCTCGAGCAATCGCTGGCACTCGCTGCAGACCTCTGTATTGGCGTGGGGTTGCGCGCTCATGACTTTCTCCTTCGTCGACCCTGTTGGCCATGCATGCTCATGGGGGTTTATGCAGTTTGTTCGCCGTACAGGCAAGTCACGCGTTTCAAGGGTTATGAGGCCCCAAAAACCCCGGTGAGCACGGGTCCCAGTACGCAGAAAAGGCAGTGTTTGCACAGTGAGATCTGTATTATCTACACACCTCAATCTGCGTTTTGTCGCTTAGGGCCCTAGACGATTCTAAAGGAGCGTCGCGTTCGGCACGGACTTGGTGTGTTGCGCTGCACTTTGCAGAGTTCAGCCTGACGGAAAATGAATTGCGGTTGCTTGCCACGGAGCTGTTACCGAAAAGCAACACGGCATGAAGCTTGGTCGCGATTAGGCCTCCTCAAGGGCTCGCTGACAAACCTTCCGCCCCAAATAACCTCTTCGACAGCGGGCAGAAGTTTCGTTTTTCGCATCCGCGTTCAGTGCGAAGCAGAACGCCGGAGGGTTTACCTTTAACAACTCGAACGGCACACGAGTTTGAGGTCGCCATCTGTGCGTTTCGAATATTTCGAAAGTCTGGGCGAATGTACTTATCCAAGGACATCAGAAAGTATGCCGACGAAGTCTACGCGACACCGAAAATCCCTTTCGTCCATGGAGCAGCGCAAGAGCCTCGCGCGAGGCGGCAAGGAAGTAGGCCTGCCCGACCGACGTTGCAACCGACGTTTTGTGTAGTCAGTTCCGGTACCGAGATAGTGGATTACTTTCGCGCGATTTGTACTAGGGATGTGCGAGACATTCCGTATTTCGTAGGTTAGGCAAAGATCTCTTCAAAATACAAGTTGCGCTGTATTCCACACCGCTGGTTATTCGCTCAACATCTTATTCACAAGCCCAAACAACGCCCGGCCGACAATCCGATGCGATCTGAAGGAGGGCGACTTATGCGGGCGAAGTTCGGTCCAAAGCTTTTCAGCGTCTTGTTAGTTCAATTTGCGCTTACGTGTTTTGTGTTTCAGGCCAGGGCTGACGATGATGATCCCCCGACCCGCGTCGCGCGGCTAGCTTACGCCCAGGGATCTGTTTCCTCCGAACCTGCCGGAACCAACGATTGGGTGGCGGCCGAACTTAATCGGCCGATGACGACCGGAGACAAAATCTGGTCGGACAACGATGGTCGAGTGGAACTGCAGCTCGACGGAACGCTGCTGCGGCTTTCGCACAACACGGGATGTTCTTTCCTAAATTTGAGCGACAACGCCACGCAAGTCGAGTTAACTGCTGGAACCCTGCTGATCCGCGTGCGCCGGCTGGACGAAAGCGAAGCGTACGAAATCGACACTCCGAACCTAGCTTTTTCCGTGCTTCGCCCAGGCCTGTACAAGATTTCCGTGAATGAAAACGGTGACGCAACGGTTGTTATAGCTCGCAGCGGTGAGGGAGAAGTCACGGGTGGTGGGGCCGCGTACACGATACACGCTCATGACTCCTACGTATTTTCCGGCACCGATCAACTACATGCAAATCGTGAAGACCGCATGGAGCAAGACCAGTTTGACGCTTGGGGGGACAGCCGCGACCGGCGATGGGAAAACTCTCGCTCGGAGCATTATGTTTCGGATGACGTCATTGGCTACCAGGACTTGGAGGAGTATGGCGCTTGGCGCCAAACCCCCGGTTATGGATACGCGTGGTTCCCTCGTACAACGGAACCAGACTGGGCCCCTTATCGGTATGGCCACTGGGACTACGTTGAACCCTGGGGTTACACCTGGGTCAACGACGAGCCGTGGGGATTTGCACCCTTTCACTACGGACGTTGGATGAATCATGAGGGAGCCTGGGGTTGGGTGCCTGGGCCGCCTCGAGCGGAGAGCGGCGCTTATGTGCGACCCGTCTACGCGCCCGCGCTGGTAGTGTGGGTCGGAGGAGTTGCCGGAACGGAGGTTACGTGGTTCGCGCTCGGGCCACGTGAGGTGTACGTCCCGTCTTATCGAGTGAGCCGGAGCTATGTGGAACGCGTGAACGTGTCGAATACTACCGTCAACACCACGGTGGTGAACAACTATTACAGCACCACGGTCGCAAATAAGAACACGACGGTCACGAACGTTAATTATGTCAATCGAGCGGTGCCCGGGGCACTCGTAGCCACAAGTTCGCAAGTGTTCACGACGGCGCAACCAGTCGCAAGGAACCCAGTGCGGGTCGACCCGCGCGCCGTGGCCAGTGCCCGGATAGGACCGGCCACGCCGACGATCGCTCCCATGAAACAGGCGGTACTGGGAGCGGTGCCAGCCAAGGCTCAGCCGCCCGCGAAAGTAGAGACACGCATTGTGGTAGCAAAGGCTACGCCACCGCCGCCACCTCCATCTTTCGAGAAACTTCAAGAAGCGATGAAGAATAATGGTGGTAAGCCACTTTCAATCGCTCAAATGCGTCAGATCGAGCCCGCCCCGGCACGCTCGCAACCCCCTGTCAAGATTGCGCCTGCTGCCAAACCTGCGGCGACTCCACCGCCGCCGCCCAATCGAGCATCGCAGCCGAATACAGCGCCTCCCGCAAACAATCAGCCCCCGGCAGCGCCTTCAAATCGCCCTGCGGACCGGCCGGCATCGGCAAGTCAACCGAAGCCGCAACCCAATCAGCCGACTACGCCGAGCAACGTGCAGCCAAGACAGGTTGAGCGACCCGCGGAACGCCGAGAGCCCCCGAACTATCCGCCTCCACCGGTGGCTAACGATCGCCCCGCAACTGCTCCCGTTCACCCCGACGATCCGCCGCCAGCCGCTCGGACAGCACCGCGGCAAACCTCGAGTCCCAATTTGAATAAAAAGCAGCAGCAAGAGCAGGAGCAACTGCACGCACAGCAGGAACAGGAACGTCAGCGGCTGCAGCAGCAGCAAGCCCAAGAACGCGCGAAAGCGGCTCAGCAGGCAGATCAGGCACAAAAACAGCGGATGGAGCAGCAGCATCAACAGCAGACAGAGCAACAGCAGCAGAAACATGCGCAACAGCAAAAGCAGTTGGAGCAAAAACAGCAGCAGGAGCGGCAGGGCCAAGAGAGATCCAAAAAACCCGAGCATCCCCCAGCACAACAACCTTGAGGTACCTCGCCATTTTGTACGTTCGGGCAGTTGCGGAGCTCAGCCAGCGGTGGGATTTCTGGCGTGAAAATGCGGTGCGCGCTCCTTCGGGCTGCACTCTAGATGGGCATGCATACCAGAAACTTCGGCTAGAGGGCTAGGGGAAGAGGAGACCGATGGGCCTTCCGCCGGGGCAGGGAAGTCACAGCCGATAAAAATGAGTGGCAAGTTTACGGTCCAGGTTCAGGGTTCAAATCGGAGTCCATCTTTGAGTCCAAAACCCGCCAAAAAGGGACACGAAAAAAAACCACGCAACACAAAGCCAAATGTGGCCCAACAAGACGCATTTTTCAAACTAAACGGCAGGTTGGCGGCACGGCTTTTGGGTAGCTGGCTTTAAGCGTCCTTGCTTTTCGGGGAAAATGCACTGTAAAGCCGGTCGCAACCACGTCAAGACAGACGAAGGTTCTTAAGGGACGCACGCGCAACTCCGCCACCAATATCCGGATTGATCACTAATTCAAGTACGGTTACACCGGAAAGATCCACTTGATATTCTTCCACTTCTCGCGTCGACGCGCGTGGACTGAAATTCCACTGCTGGCGCACAATTTCTTTCACTGAGCTTCCGCCATCCGGAGACCATCGCAGAACGAACTCCTGCGTTCGGGGAATATCATTTTCCTCAAACACGAGCGATATGCCCCTTAGCTTTTGTGGTTGATCGAAGATCAGCCGAATCGTTTGGCTCCCCGGCCCTGCCGCGCGCCAACCCGGTGCATCTCCTAAGACGAACGCCGACTCAACCGGATGATCGTTTTCCTCCGAGGTGACCTCGACCAGGGCTGCACGCTCGACATCTAACCAACCCACACTCCGTGTCCAAATGTTCTCCTCGGTTGGAGTGATAAGGCGTTTTCGCATTTGCTCAGCTTACCATTCCTCAATAGTCGTCCGACGAAGGCCCGGCCCATGAATGTCGAGAGGCGTTGTCCAGAGGCCCACGAACTCTACCCGCAGTCACCATGAACCAGCCGGTCTCCGTCCAAGGGACCTGTGCGGCTGAAATTGATTCCCCAGCGTAGTGAGTTGTCCGAGGGGGGTGGACTGCAGCCCGTTAGATGGGCACAACACTACCCTCGCGAATGCTGCAGAAGTTCCCCGAAATCATTACATCAGGCAGCAAGCGATTGCCGGCCTATCCGGGACTTAGGGTGACCAGGCGACCCAATCGATTTTGTGGGCCGATAGGCTCAACCTTAGAATGGTGGCCGTCCACGCTCAAGCCGAAGCCCATGACGGATCGCTCGCCCGTTTGCCGGTTGATGATGGCGTAATCGCCCGGCGCTTTTGCGGCGACCAGTTCGATTTCGAAGAGCGCGACTCCGTAGGATTCGACGCTACCCATCCACATGGCGGAACCACAAAGGTCAAGTTTGTACATGTCGAAAAGCGCGTGCATCGGTGCCTCCCGAGGGAGGGCTCGGCCTCATGTTCAGCGGTCCGGGGCTTCACGTCAATACACAGAATACCCCAGACATGAGGCAAAAAATAACGCACCCGGATGCTCCACAGAAGGCGAGGCGGGAAACACCTGATTTTGCTTAGGGTCCTGTCCGTACCATTCCGAAGAGTGCCGGCCCAACATCGACCTACTTGACCGAGGTCGCGTCCAGGACCATTCGTCCCAACTGGCTGCAGGCGTTCGCGCTTACCGGATTGTTCGGCCCCGGACGATAAGTCATTGACGCGAAAGATTCGTCATGACCCAATGGATTTGGGATTTCTCCCCCTGCTTGTGCTCGACCGCCACCGGATTCTTCGAATTGTGCCAGCGATTCACTTGACACGCCCTCCAAAAGCAGGAAGCGCCCACGCTCGGTCAAGCCGACCACAAGCTATTCGTCCAAGAGTTTGTATATATGGTCGATCCTGAGCAGGTCCTCGCCTTCCAACCGCTTGCCGGCAATGTCGATGTCCATCTGGCACATCCCGGTAAGCGAGCGGACCTGAACATCCGTCAGCGGCTGGCCCCTGGTGCTCTTTCGGAGGGCGGCAGCGCGGCTAGCGCAGCCTCGCGTCCTTCTTGCTTGGTTCGAAGGTATGTGTGCGGGGTACTCCCCAGCATAGTGCGGAACATACCAATAAACGCGCTCACGCTGTCGTACCCGACGGCAATAGCGACCTCCGTGACCGATTTGTTTTGCGCGAGCATCTCAAGGGCAGCGAACAACCGCGCCTGCTGTCTCCAGCGCCCAAATGGCATACCCACTTGCGCGGAAAATGCACGCATAAAGGTTCGGCGAGCCATGCCAGCACATTCCGCCCAGCCATCCAACGTGCGGTCATCCGCAACATCGTCCAGCAGAGCATGAGCAACCCGCGCCAGCCTCTCCTCCTGCGGTATTGGCAAGCGCAAAGGCTGTTGTTCCGGTTGCCGAATCTCATCGCGAAGAACCGCTATCAGACGCTTCCGCTCTGGGCGGAGGGGCTGCCGGGCGCTCCACGAAAGGATTCGATTACTGATCGCGAACAACAACTCGGATGAACTAAACAGGCAGGGTTTTTCGGGGAGGCCACGACACGTCTCTTGTGACAAGTAAAGCATCAAGCCCGCAGCGCCTCCTACAGAACGTGCGGTGTGCCTGCAATCAGGAGGAATCCATGCACACCGCTGTGATGGAAACATCCATCGCTCCCGCTCTGCCTCCACCACGAGCAGTCCCCTCGTCAACGCGAAGAGCTGACCGCGTGCGTGGCTGTGCTCCGGTGCCCAATCTTCCGCCCCACGTCTTCTGAAGGCAAACGCCAGTACCGGAATGTCGCTGTCGGCGAGGCGGCGCAGTTCTTTAACGTTTTTTGGAACTAGGAACATGAATTGGGGCGGCCTTTTCCCGACAAAAATCGACCCTCTATCGTTAGCAGGCAGAAGCCACCGCAGGTAGGGTAAGGGGCGCAGAACCGAAAGGCAAGAAACGTAACGATTCGTGCGATTCGCGAACTTCCTTGACGATCAAGTGAAATCGCACGGAAGAGAGGTTACTTATGAAAGCGGCCGTGCTTCATTCGTTTAACAGACCACCCCAGTGCGAGGAATTCTTCAGCCCCATTGCGGAAGAGAACGAACACATTGTCTACGTTCGGGCTGCTGCGCTAAAGCCCGTGGACAAGCAGATTGCTAACGGATCGCATTACGCTAGCCCGCATACGTTGCCCTTCGTGTGCGGCATCGACGGGACCGGGCATCTCGAAGATGGCACGCGTGTCTATTTTGCTGGGTCACGGCTGCCGTATGGCGCGATGGCGCAACAAACCATTGCGCCTAGAAACCGCTGTTTTCCCCTCAAGGATGACATTGACGATGTGACTGCCGCCGCGATCATCAACCCCGGCGTGTCGGCATGGCTCACCCTTACAGCGCGTGCGAAGCTTGTCCGAGGGGAAACCGTTCTCGTTCTAGGTGCAACCGGAGTCACTGGCAAGCTCGCGGTGCGGATCGCCAAACTTCTCGGTGCCGGACGAGTTGTTGCGGCCGGACGGAACAAGGAAGTGCTGAGCACGTTGCGCAAATCCGTCGCTGACGGCACGGTTTATATAACCAATAACGACGACGAGCTAAGGGAGTCATTTGCCCGCGAAGCTGGAGGTTCAGGCTTCCACGTCATCATCGACTACATCTGGGGTCATCCTACCGAGATCTTGCTGAAGTCTTTGACCCAGAAGGAATTTATTGCCGTCAAGTCCGAGACGCGTCTTGTCCAGGTCGGGGAGAGCGCCGGGCCGACCGTCGCGCTTCCCGCTGCTGTTCTGCGTAGCTGCGCCCTCACCATTCTCGGAACTGCTGGCATTCCGCCTCGCGACGTTCTGGTTGACGCTTTTCAACAGGTCACGTCACGTGCTGCGAGTGGTGAACTCCGCATCGATGTCGAGCAGGTTCCGCTCGCTCAAGTCGAGAATGCTTGGCAACGCAATGAACACGGTCGCAGGCTTGTCTTCATCCCCTAGGCAGCGGGGCTAACCCAGTGCGAAATTCCGAGCGATGCGTTCCAGTGAGCGGTGTCGGTGAAATTTGGGGTAAGCTGAAGTGGAAGCACCATTCACCTTTTGGAATGAATGGCGGGGACGACGGGACTCGACTGCCAAGGCGGTGTAAGTCGCTGAATTGGAACGATCTCTTTGCCATCGACGCGAACTCAGGGTTTTCCATAATATACGCCCCATTTGGTCGTCCGCGACAGGCTGCATGGTTCAGCCTGCTTACTGACGACGAACGGAAAATGATCAGAAACATCCTCGAGGACTGCCAAGGGCCGCCTGAGTCGTTCAAAATCGCGCAAGAAACATCGCGCTGTGGGTTGGGTAGTGGGTTGGAGAAAATCACGTTCCAGCCTGAGGATGTTTCCCAGCATTGTATTTTCGTCTGCAAGGCTGGATTCTGTCCGGATTAGCCGGCGCGGTGCTGGAGTTGCCTCGCAAGGGTTTCCCAGCGGTATAATCGCGCCCAATCATGCCTCTCGATTCCGGCACAAAACTGGGCCCGTATGAGATTAGTGTGCCGCTGGGTGCAGGCGGGATGGGTGAGGTGTATCGGGCCCTGGACACGCGACATGATCGCGCTGTTGCCGTCAAGGTGCTCCGGCAGGACGTCAGCACACTCGTGGGGGTGGAGCGGTTTCTGCGCGAGATTCGCATCGCGGCACAACTGACCCATCCGCACATCTTGCCGCTTATCGATTCAGGTGAAGCGGGCGGCGTCCTGTTTTATGTGATGCCGTACATCGAAGGGGAGACATTGCGGAATCGGCTGTTGCGGGAGGGTGAGTTGCCAGTCAGCGAGATTATTCGCATCCTCCACCAAATCACCGATGCGCTCGCCTACGCGCATGCGCATGGTGTAGTCCATCGGGACCTTAAGCCCGAGAATGTTCTTCTGAGTGACCGACATGCACTGTTGGCAGATTTCGGAGTGGCCAAAGCGCTGAGCGATTTGTCAAGATCGGGTTTAACCGCGACTACTAATCTCGTGACGGCCATAGGATCAACAGTTGGAACTCCGACGTATATGGCGCCCGAACAAGTGGGCGGCAATATGGTAGACCAACGCGCGGACCTCTACGGCGTAGGCGTCGTCGCCTACGAAATGATCGGCGGAAGGCTCCCGTTTCAGGCGACCTCTGCCCAACAGATGATGGCGGCGCATTTGACTCAGGCGCCAGATCCGATAACGAAATGGCGGCCAGCGATATCGGTACGACTGGCCAACGCCGTGATGAAATGCCTCGAGAAGAAGGCTGCGGACCGCTGGCAGAGCGCCGCAGATTTGCTTGCGGAAATCGAAGTGGCGGGGACGGAGATCAAAACCGCGGCACCTGTGGAGACTCCGAATGAGCTGACCGATCACCGATTCACGTTGAGTGAGCGCATATGCCGCAAGCTAAACCGAGCAACCCTCGATCCACGGGTCATTGGCGATCACTTGAGCTACGTGGACAACCAAGTACGCTCGGACGTGTTGGTTTTCTTCCTCCCTGGATTGGGTCTTGATCACGCTGACTTCGAATCGATCCTGCAGCGACTCAGGTATCGTGGAGTGAGCCCCACGCTTTACGGCTGCGAGCCTGAACGGTGTGGGCGCATATCGCTTTCGCTTGCCGACCACGTCGTGATTTTGAGGGAATTGTTGAAGGACGTGAAGGAACGCTTTCATGCGGAAACGGTGGTCATAGTCGGGTACTCCATGGGGGCGGACATGGGGTTCGAGCTGCTGCTGGGGTCCGCTGACGAGCCGACGCCGCGGATAGACGCCTTCTTGTCGCTCGAATGTAATTTGAGCCTGGACACCTGCTTTGTGTCGCGCTTATTGGCGGGCATTGATCCCGCCCATCCGGAGTTGTCAATTGCCAAACTGCGAGGGTTGGGCGACTCGGCTGCGTCGCTGGACGAGTGGCTGAATGTTGAAGAGTATCTGGTAAAGGTATTGCGCAAGTTCCAGGGGGATATCGGGGTGCTGCAGAGGGCCGCGGCGGACATCGTACGTCTGTTTAGCGAGACGCCAGGATTCGAGGTGTTTGCCCGATGGTTCTGCGGGGCGCGTGAACGCGTGCGCGCGCTGCGTGTCGTGTTCTCAAGCGATCCAAGGACTCGGGCAGCACTAGCCCGACTGAAACTCGACAACCTTGACAAGGGTATTCTCGGAGGAGAATTCCCTGGGGACATGATTACCGTGTCCAAAAACGTGGACCACTTTAAGTTGATGGCGACGGAACACGTCGTGCGTCAGGTGGACGAGCTCGTTACCGAGGCGCGAGCGGTCTCGGACTGAATCGTACGCACACGCCTGGTCACGTGCGCTTTTCATGTTTCCGAACCAGCAGTGATCTGCGGTTACTGCCCCTGAGGCTGCTCGCCGTTTGCGCCGGCAGCCGCCCTCTTCAGAAGTTCCTTTTTCTGGGCGACAAGAGCCGCATGCTCCTGCTTAACTTGTTCGAGAATCTGCTGGCGTTCCGCTAATCTTTTCTGGAGTCTCTCGCGTTCCTCCTGTGTGGAAGCCTGAGAAAGTTCTGCACTGACTTTATCCACAAATTCTGCTTGGGCATCAATGTCGCGTTGTTCCCAGGCGATCATGCGGTCGGCGTCTTCCGCGGATTTGGCGTTGGAAAGTGCTGCGGGGCCGCCAACCTTCTTATCGGGAGTGGTCGTCTTCTGTTGTTTCGCCTGAGCCGGAGCGGCAGCGTTAGCCGCGGCTTGCTGGTCAGCCAGAGCTTGCTTCTGGTCCTGGTAACGATCAGCTGCGGTCTTCACGGAAGCCATGTCGTCGTCGGTCCAGACCCTATGGACTTTTTGGGGAGGATGGCTCGCCGTCTTGCCGGATGTTTCCTTATAGGCCATCTCGGAAAAGTCCTGCGCGAAGAGCGCGGAGTTTCCAGCGGTAATGGCTAGCGCTGCTGACGCCAAATTCAACCACAGACGTGATTTCATATCACCCTTCCGTCAGTCGTTGTACGGAATCTCGCGGAATGACAAAATTTGGTAGGTGGGAGGTTTCTGCGCGTTCTTGATCCAACAGCTGTTGTAATAGATGCCGTTGCCACCGCCGCCCGAAATGTCGTAGGAAGTCGGGCCCCATGCGGAGAGCATGTTATGATTCGAGTCCCACAGAGTGCCAACGAAGATAGCTCCGTCGAATTCGTTATTGCCTCCACCGCTTCCGTTGTAAGTCGTGGTGCCGTCGCCAATCACAAGCACGATGCCCTTCCAGCCGTCGTTGCCACTATAGGAGAAGTTGCCCGTGACGACCAGCAAGCCGTAGCCCGTGAAGTTGCCGGTCAGACTAAGGTTGCCGTTAACAACCACGGTCATCGGGTTGGTGGCGGACATCGCTGATGGCATGTTGGCTTGGGTCGCGTTAGAGTTAATGACCAGGTCCGCCGCATTGGTAATCGCTTGGATCGTCTGATTGGCCTGCGCGGGCGTGGCTAAGCCATTCGGGAGAGACACGACCGCGACATTGGGTGTAGTTCCTCCACTGCCCGTGTAAGCGCCCGTACGATTGCTTGGGATTCCCGCAACAATCGAGGACACGTCGCTAGAGTTGGTTGCCCCGATGGCGTTCACGTAGGTACCCGGATTTGTGGAGCACCCTGCCACCGCTGGCGGACTTCCAGATCCGTCCTGTCCATTCACCTGGTAGGGATTGGAATTCGCCCCGTTGAAGGTTATGCCGCTCGTTCCGAAGGTCAGTGCGGAGGGAAAATTCAAATTAAAGGTCTTCGCCGCCACGGTGTATTCCAGCAACTTCTCG
>Ga0306921_10004462_pt1 | contig 14396 bp, 12 predicted proteins | sample sta12Cox44000080_FD_203760 | JGI IMG/M metagenome (GOLD analysis project Ga0306921, IMG submission 203760) | Lab enrichment of tropical soil microbial communities from Luquillo Experimental Forest, Puerto Rico - statoxic.12C.oxic.44.000.080 (v2)... | ecosystem: Environmental > Terrestrial >...
GTGTGGAAGTCTTGGCCTTGGGGGTGTTCGGGGTAAAGGCATGGGCGCAGATCTACTTCACACCCCCAGGGCCGGACTCCATGCCAATCCAGGTTCAGGCCGGGCAGTTCGCTTTCTATTTTCGCTATCCCGGTCCAGATGGAAAGTTCGGACCGATCCACCCGGAATTGATCAGTGAGGCCAACCAGAATTTTTTCGGCCTGGATCCTGAGCATGATGTCGAATCGAGAGATGACATCGTGACCGCCGAGATGGCCATCCCCGTTAACAAAGAAATTCACCTTCTCATGCACGCAAAGGACGTCAGCCATTCGTTCTACGTGCCGGCCCTTAGAATCCACCAAGACTTTGTGCCCGGGCTTGACCTTTCCCAGCATTTCACCGCCACCCAGGTTGGCAAGTACGAAATTGTCTGCTCGCAGTTGTGCGGCCTCGGCCACTACAACATGCGCGCTTACCTCGAAGTGATGTCCCAGCAGGATTTCGATGATTGGCTCAAGAAGCAGGCCGCGCAGTAGCGGTGCCCGGTCGAGCAAGCGGAGACTCTTTTCCTTAGTGAGGTGAGGAGATGCACGAGACTTCGACAGCACCTGCAGTTCACCATGGGCCCCCCACGACCTTCCTTTCGAAGCACGTCTTCAGCCTCGACCATAAGGTGATCGGCAAGCAGTATTACGGGTTGGCACTCGCCGCGGTCCTCATCGGCATGGTGCTCTCCTGGCTCATGCGCATTCATCTCGGCTGGACGAATGCGTCGATTCCGGGGCTTCAGGTGATTTCGCCCAACGGTGCGCCCGGGGGCGTCATAACCCCGGAGTACTACCTGCAATTAATGACAATGCATGCGACTTTCATGGTCTTCTTTGTCCTCACGACCGCGCCTTTCGCAGCCTTTGGCAACTATTTTCTGCCCATCCAGGTAGGCGCGGAAGACATGCCGTTTCCGCATTTCAACATGATGTCCTACTGGACTACCTTCACGGCTTTTTGCGTCATGGTAACTGCGTTCTTTGTCAGCGATGGACCGCCGCTCTCGGGCTGGACCGCTTATGCCCCTCTTAACGCCATTGGAAAAGACGCGGGGCCCGGTCAGGGCGCCGGTCAGGTCATCTGGGCGATTTCGCTCGCGATCTTTTGTATCGGTCAGCTTCTGGGCTCTTTGAACTTTATCTCCACGGTCATGGATATGCGCTGCAAAGGCATGACCTTGAGCCGGCTGCCCGCAACCACCTGGGCCTGGTTCATCACTTCTTGCATGGGCCTGACCGCCTTCGCCGTTTTGATGCCGGCGTGCATCCTCCTTATTCTCGATCACCTCGCCGGCACCAGCTTTTTCGTCGCCTCTGGCCTGGTCATCAATGACCAGTTGGTGCCGCACTCCGGAGGATCGACTCTGCTCTGGCAACACCTGTTCTGGTTTTTTGGCCATCCAGAGGTGTACATCGCCATCGTGCCCGGAATGGGCATTGTTACCCACGTGCTGATTACAAACATGCGCCGCCCCATGATCAGCATAAAGGCCATTATCTACTCCATGTGGGCTCTCGCGTTTTTGAGCTACATGGTCTATGGCCACCACATGTTTGTCAGCGGCATGAACCCGTACTCCTCGATCGCGTTTTCTTTCCCCACCCTCCTCATCACCATTCCGTCCACCATCATCGTGTTGATCTGGCTCGGAAGTTTGTACGGCTCAAAACTTCGTCTGAACTCCGCCTCGCTCTTCGCGCTTGGCTTCATCTCCCTCTTTATCACCGGCGGTGTGAGTGGCTTTTTCCTCGCGCAGCCTTCGATCCAGATTCGGTTGCACGCTACCTATTTTGTTGTCGCCCATTTCCATTTCACCATGGCAATTGCGGCCATCTTTGGCATCTTCTCGGGAACCTATTTCTGGTTCCCGAAAATGTGGGGCCGCATGATGAATGACACCCTCGGAAAGATCCACTTCTGGCTCACCTTCGTAGGCGTATATTGCATCTTCATGCCGTTCCACTATCTCGGCTGGGCAGGGAACGTGCGCCGCTACGCTGCTTTCACCGATGATTTCCTCAAGCCATTGGTTCCCGCGCATCAGTTTGTCACTATTGCGGCTCTGTTTACCGGCGCGGTACAACTAATCTTTCTCTACAATTTCTTCCACAGCATGTTCCGCGGACCCGCGGCGCCGGCCAATCCCTGGGAGGGTACTTCCCTCGAGTGGATCATGCCGTCTCCCCCGCCCTGGAACAATTTCGGAGGGAAGGACCCCGTCGTCTATCACGATGCCGACCAGTATGACGTTACCACTCTGAGCGGTGCCGACTACATCATGCAGAATTCGCCCGAGCAGCCATTAGCTAGCGCCGGCGGTGATTAAGGATTTCCGCCTTGCGCAAATAAGGAGACTGTCGATTCTATGGCCACAACTTTGCCCCCTGCAAACACCGAAGAAGAACTCCCAGTGCCGGAGCCTCCCGAGACTGGCCACACCGGCAATGGCGGCTGGCACAATCTGGTTCCCGCGAATGGGAACTCGGTTGCTCTTGAGGAATACTCGTCTCCTCCCTCGACCAGCGCCATTTGGGTGGCAATTGTCGCAATCAGCATGTCTTTTGCCGCCTTCACCAGCGCGCTCATTGTTCGCCAAGGCGCTTCCGCAGACTGGCAACATCTCACCTTACCTTCCGTTTTGTTTTTCAGCACATTGATGCTCCTGCTTAGCAGCGTGACGCTTGAGATAGCCCGGCGGAGAGTTGCCGCCTACATGGGCGCGCGCGTCACCCAGTTGAACGTTCCCCGCCGTTGGCTCTACGTGACTCTTTTCCTTGGGCTTCTGTTCGTGGCCGGCCAGTACATGGCGTGGCTAGAGCTCAGATCTCAAGGGTTGTATTTGGCCACCAACCCCAACAGCTCCTTTTTCTACGTTTTCACTGCCGTACATGCACTCCACGTTCTTGGCGGCTTGGCCGGATTGGCTCGCGTCATCCGTAAACTCGGCCAATCCGTACTGCGGCGTAGCACACTCGATGCCACCGCGTACTACTGGCATTTCATGGGCGTTCTTTGGCTGTATCTGTTTTGGCTGTTGTGGATGAAACTTTAATCCCTTCGTTTCGTTCATAGGAGGCGCCGTGAGCCACACTGAAGTCGCTTTGGAAGGACATCATACTCCGCTAATGGAGCCATCGCCGTTTGCCATTCCCGCAAAGAAATTAGCGATGTGGCTCTTCATCATTTCCGACATCATGACCTTTGCTGCATGCCTGGTCGCCTACGGATTCTTGAGAAATGCGACCGCGAACTGGCCAAGACCGTTTCACTCCGGCACCATCATCGGCGTTGTGATTATGACCTTCATTCTTGTCACCAGCAGCTTGATCATGACGTTGGCAGTCCGCGCCGCGCGCGCCGGTGACAGGGCGGGCGCCTACCGCATGACCATGGTTACTCTGGCCCTGGGTATTCTTTTCGTTCTTCTCCACATTCGCGAGTGGTTCACCATGATCGGCCAGGGCGTGACCTTCTTCAAAAACCCCTGGGGCACTGGCCTCTTTGGGGGAGCCTACTTCAGCATTACTGGGCTTGAGCTCTTGCACGTCATTGCCGCGCTGGTTGCCTTCGTGATTGTGGGACTCGGCTACAAGCGCGCACGCTACAATTCTGAAGACCTCGAGAATTGTGGTCTCTTCTGGCAGTTCATCAACATCGTTTGGATGTTCGTCGTGCCTCTGGTCTATCTTATGAACCTCGCAAGCTAGTCAAAAACTGCGAAAGGAAATGCGGCTATGAGCACAACTGGACAACAACCCGGAATTAGCAAGTACGTTGTCGTTTATATTGTCATGCTGCTGACCACGGTGATTGAGCTGGTGATTGCCTACAACCATCCGGCCGGAGGACAACTTCTCGCGAGCATGCTGGTTTTGGCCTTCATTGGAGCGGTGCCGGGCGTTCTTGTTTTCATGCGGCTGGGCTCGGAGAAGCACAGCCTCATCGTGGCATTCGCCATCTTTACGCTTTTCGTACTGGCGACGATCAATTATGGTTGGACCGACAGCTTCCGGATTCTGTTGGGCGCGCCTTTTGCGAAGTACCACTGAACCCCCATTCGGGAATCGGGAGGGACCCGCGTGAATTGCAGGAATGTGCTCCGGCGAATGGGCATTGCGTTAGCGGGACTGGTGTGGCTAATCGTTGCACCCCGGGCTCTCTCCCAAAGTTGCTCGCTCTGCTACACGCAGGCGGCCTCCTCCGGCTCTCGGATGATCGAAGCCTTGCGCAGCGGTATCTTGGTGTTGATCGTTCCACCCACGTTGATGTGGCTTGTCCTGGCCGCTGTTTTATACGTCAAGCGGAATCGGTATAAAAGCGCGGGCACGAAGCTTAGATCCGATTTGGAGTGGCAGTGACGAGAAGTGACCGCCACCTTGCTGACAAGCGTGCTGCTCTTGCGCCTACCTCAACAGGCTCTATTTGCGGCTGCCCTGTTGTCGGGTGCCGCGGTATGCGCCCAAGTTCAGCCACCAACCCTTCCGCATAGGATTCCCCAAGCGCCTCCCGGCCTCCCACTCACGGAATTTTATGACACGCCCGAACCTCTCCCTTTGGGCAAACCTGGCGAACTCATCCGTTCCGAGCCGTTTTACGACTATCGCTTGTCTTATGAAGTCTCGGCCCTTCGCATTCTCTACCATTCGCGCTCGCCAAGCGGGAAAGATGTTGCCTCATCGGGAGTGATTTTGTTCCCCGAGGGAGCGCCGCCAGTGGGAGGGTGGCCAGTCATAGCCTGGGCGCACGATTTCACGGGCTCTGCCCGGCCATGTGCTCCCTCATTACTGAAAAATCTGAAGGACGGGCCGCTTCTCTCGATGTACACGGGACTTGGGTACGCCGTTGTGGCCTCTGACTATGCCGGCCTTGGAACCCGTTTTCCCCATGCGGCTCTGGACGCTCGTTCGAATGCGCTGGATGTTATCTACTCCGTTTCCGCCGCACGTGCCGCTTTGCCACAACTCGGGTCCAAATGGGTTGTCCTGGGCTATGCTCAAGGAGCCTTTGTGGCAGCAGCGGTTGCGGAAGCCGAAAGTGACATTGTTGATCGCGATTACCTGGGAGCCATTGCTATTTCAGGTGTTGCCGATCCACAGGAATTCTTTGAGCGCTTAGCCCGGGGATCCTCCTACCCCCTGCTCGTGTTTCTCGCTCAAGGGACCAACACAGTCTTTCCCGAGTTTCAACTAGACGAAATGCTTACCGACAAGGCCATGCGCTTGTACGAGTATGTCGGCCACGCCTGTGATGCGCGGTCAGGACCGGTCCCACCAGCCAATGACATGTTGAAGCCAAACTGGCAGAACAATTCGTACCTAAAACAGTTCTTCGCGAGGAACGCGCCCGTCCAGAGACCTGCGTCCGGCCCCATTCTCCTCATCAGCGGCGACAGCGATCCGGATGTGCCATCCTCTCTGACCGCCAAAATCATGACGCGGCTCTGCGATCAGAAGGATCGCGTGCTTTTCGTCAAATATCCTGGTATCGCCGGGAGTGCGGTCCTTGGAAACTCCGTAAGTGAACAGGTGAGCTGGATTCGCGCTCGATTCTCGGGCCTTCCTGCCCCGGGCAATTGCCCTTGAAGCAACGAGGCGTTTGACTAGTCTCATCGCGACCCATAGCATACAGCGCAATGTCCAAAACGCCGCCGAAACGACCCGCGCGCCACTAGATGCCCACCCTCGCCCGCAAGCTCAGGCTGTGGAATTATTTCGCCCTTGGATTCGGCACCATGGTCGGAACCGGCTGGGTCGTCTTGATGGACGACTGGCTCGCGCGTGGCGGCCCTCTTGGCGCTATGCTCGGTTTCGCGCTTGGCGGTGTCCTCCTCCTCCCCGTCGGCTACATTTACGGCCAATGGGTACGTCGCCTGCCCGACGCCGCCGGAGAAGCAGCCTACACGGCGCAAGTCTTCCCGTCTTTTGTCAGCTATTTCACGGGCTGGATCATGTTGCTCGCCTATTTCATCGTGTGCCCCTGGGAAGCGGTCGCTGTCGGCAAATTAGCTGCCTACCTTTTTCCCCGGCTCGATGCCATCGAACTCTACCGCGTCGCGGGCGTGCCCGTTTTTCTTCCGCGCCTGCTCCTCGGCCTCGCGCTCACACTTTTTCTCGGCTATCTGAACTATCGCGGCATCCGCGCCAGCGCTACCTTCCAGAATTGGGCCACCTCCGCCGTCTTGCTGGTGTTCTTTTTGATGGTAGTCGTAAGCGCCCACAGCGGTGCCCCGGCTCACCTGCAGCCTCTGTTCAGTCATGCGCCCTTTGCGTCCGTCCTGCTAACCTTGCAGATCGTTCCGTATTTCGTCACCGGCTTCGAGTCCGTCCCCAAGGTTGCGGAAGAGGCCCATCCGGGCTTCCCCCAGCGCGACTTTTTCAAAGCCATCGCCATGGCGCTCCTCGTCGGCGCCGGGTTCTACGTGCTTGTCGTGGGTGCGGTTTCCTACATTGCTCCGTGGCCAGTCCTGCTCGGCCAGCGATTCGCCACCGCGATCGCATTCGAACAAGGTACACATTCGCTCCTGCTCGCGCGTCTCATTCTGGCCATCTCGCTTGTAGGGCTCCTCCAGGTCTTCAATGGCAACTTCGTCGCTGCGACACGTCTGCTCTTCGCCTATGGCCGCAGAAACACAATCTCTCCCCTGTTCGCCAAAGTGCAACCCAAGTATCAAACACCGGGAGCCGCCATCTTCGCCGTTTGCGCCGCAACCCTCGCAGGTTTGCTGCTCGGCGACGCACTGCTGGTGCCGGTTACGGAGGTCGGCTCCATGGCCCCTGCATTTGGTTGGTTAGCGACCTGCCTATCCTTTTATATCGTGGAAAAGAGCGCTCGCCTCCGCCTGATTGCCGCGCTAGGCATAGCCGTTTCTTTGCTGCTCGTTTTGATGAAGTTGCTGCCCATCTTTCCGGGGCACTTCTCCCCGGCGGAGTGGGTCGCGCTCGGCATCTGGCTGGGTATCGGCCTGCTTCTTCGTCATCGTCCCTGACGCCGGCCAACACGGATGCGTCGTGTATACTTCCGAAGGCACTCGCCAAGACCCACGAGATGATTCCTTACCTTCATTTAGGGCCGCTGACGGTCCCCACATTCGGATTGATGGTTGCCCTGGCGTTGATCACTTCCGCCTACATCCTCCAAGCTGATTTCGTTCGGCGCGCATTCAAGGCCGACGCCTTCGCAATGGTCACGGTTGCCGGTCTTGCGGGAATTCTCGGCGCCAAGCTCTACCATCTGCTCGAAGATCCTGCCTTTTTCTTTGCAGACCCGTTGCCGCTGCTGTTCAGCCGGTACGGCTTCGCCTGGTTCGGCGGATTTCTTGGCGGATTTGGCACCTTGCTACTGCTTGCCTGGCGCGACAAGCTTCCCCTGCTGGAGTTTCTCGACGCTTGTTCCCCTGCTGCCGCCTTCGGCTACGCCATCGGCCGCATTGGCTGTTTCCTTTCAGGCGACGGCGATTACGGCAAGCCCACTTCGCTTCCTTGGGGCATGAGTTTTCCGAACGGCGTCGTGCCGACCAGCGAGCGTGTGCATCCTACGCCGCTCTACGAATTTCTGCTTTGGTGCGCCATTGGCGCTTTCCTCTGGCACATGGGCACGAAAGCCGTCAAAGGGCCGAAAGCCAAAGGCGAAATCTTCTGCAACTACCTGATCCTTACCGGCATCGCGCGCTTTCTGGTGGAATTCATCCGCATCAACCCGCCTTGGATTTTCGGCCTGTCCAATGCCCAGGTCGCCAGTGTGCTTTCCATTCTTGCCGGCGCGGTGTTTCTTTGGCGTATTAAAAGCCATTACCACGCCCTGAAAAAAGAGCACCGCATTGTCGATCATATTTATTCCCACGGCGACGTTCTGCAGCCCGAGTATCATCGTCCCACTCCCGAGTGTCCGCATCCCGAACGGTGGCATATGTACGACTCCATGAGCGCTGAAGTGGAAGTTCTGGATTTCCTGAAGGCGGTCGTCACCACGATCAAGCCGGAACTCGTCGTCGAAACCGGCACATTTTCCGGACTGAGCACGCTGCGGCTCGCCGAGGGATTGCGGGAAAATGGCCTCGGCCGCGTGATTACCTGCGAGTTTGACAAAAAGGTTTATGACGCTGCGAAGAAGCGTTTCGCCGAATCCGGCCTTGCGAAGTGGATTGATGCGCGCAACGAGTCCAGTCTCAAAATGAACGTCTCTGGCCGCATCGACATGCTTTTCTGCGACAGTGATGCACCGCTGCGCGAGGAGGAAGTTCGCCGCTTCCTTCCCCAGATGAATCCTAACGGAATCATCCTCATGCACGATGCAAACTCGGCGATGAAAACCGTGCGTGAAGCCGCTTTGCGCCTCGAAGCCGAGGGCCTGCTCTCGGTTCTTCTGCTCCCGACTCCCCGCGGTCTGGTCATGGCTCAAAAGCGCGCCGGCCGCAACTGAGTGCAACCAGGCTTCTCGAAGTGTCAGGATCAGCGGAGACGCGTGATGCCCGGGAAACCGTCAAAGCCGGAATCAAAGCTCAAAATTTGCGCAATTCCATGCTGCTGCATTATGGCCAGATGAATTCCGTCACGCGCAGAAAGCGGCCGGTAGGCCAAGACAATCTGTTTGGCGACCGTCTGGTCAATTGGCAGCACTTCATCCCTAATTCCCAGTAAGGCGTCGAAAACCGGTTGGATAGCGTCCCGGCGATTGATGGCCGCGTACCGGTGAAGGATCTCCTGGAACACTTCAACATCCGTTGTTAGACGCCTTCGCTCTGCGACCAGTTTTTCCGACAGCCGTTGGGCGTCTGTTTTGTGCGCGTGAGGAGCACCGACCAGATACATCGGAATGTTCGAAGCGATCAAGATCAGGGATGTTGGCCGCTTCCGTAACCACGCTCGATGTCAGCGAGCATTTCCTCGATGTCGCCTACCGGGAAGTCGTGTTTTGCGGCAACGCGAATGGCGTCGAGTTTCTTGTCCAAGCTTTCTAGAGGTTCCTGGCGGCGCGCCAGGTTCAGCGCCTGCCGCACCCATTCCGCTATTGACATGTGCCGTGAGCGCGCGGCACGTTGAATCTCGCGGTATTCAGGGTCCTGCAGGATGACTTGGAGTCGCTTAGCTATGTGACGAGTCTCCTTGACTCATCATGGCGAGTCAAGCCACCATCCCCCTCAACACGTACTGCAAGATGCCGCCGTGCTGGTAGTAGGACACTTCTTCGGGCGTGTCCACGCGCACCACGACGCTGAACGTCTTCACCTTTCCATCAGCCGATTTCGCATGCACCGTCGCCTGCACCCGCGGCTTCAGTCCCGAGATTCCCTCAATATCAAATACCTCGTGCCCCGTCAGACCGAGCGACTCGCGGTTTTCTCCGGCCTTGAACTCCAGCGGTAGCACACCCATGCCTACAAGGTTGCTACGGTGTATTCGCTCATAACTCTCGGCCAGGACCGCCCGGATCCCCAGCAAGCGCGTGCCTTTGGCGGCCCAGTCGCGCGAAGACCCGGAGCCATATTCTTTTCCAGCGATCACCAGCAGTGGCAAGCCCTCCTCGCGATACTTCACCGACGCATCGTAAATGTACATCTTCTCGCCGTCGGGCAGGTGCACCGTCCAACTGCCTTCGGTTCCCGGCGCCAACTGATTTCGCAGCCGTATATTTGCAAAGGTGCCGCGCATCATCACTTCATGGTTGCCGCGCCGCGCGCCATACGAGTTGAACTCGTGCGGCTTCACACCGTGGGCGATCAGATATTTTCCCGCCGGCGAATCCACAGCAATCGAACCCGCAGGAGAAATGTGGTCCGTGGTCACGCTATCCCCCAGTACCGCCAGCACGCGCGCCCCAGGGATGTCGGCGAGTGCTGGCGGGGTCTTCGGCATGTTCTCAAAATACGGCGGCATCTTGATATAGGTCGACTTCGCATCCCACTGGTAAAGATCGCCTTCCGGCACCGGCATCGCTTTCCAGCGCGCGTCGCCTTCGAAGACTTCGCTGTACTCCTTGCGGTATTGCTCGGTCGAAACAGCCGAGCGCACCGTTGCTTCCACTTCCTGCGCCGATGGCCAGATTTCCCGCAAGTACACCGGCTTGCCCGCTTTGTCCGTCCCGAGCGGCTCACTCGTCAGGTCCATGTCCATGCGCCCGGCAAGCGCGTAGGCTACCACAAGCGGCGGTGACGCGAGATAGTTCGCACGCACCAGCGGATGTACGCGTCCTTCAAAATTGCGGTTGCCGCTCAACACCGCCACGGCCACCATGTTGTTTTCTTTGATCGCCGCGCCAATCGGTTCCGGCAACGGCCCGCTGTTGCCAATGCACGTCGTGCAACCGTATCCGACCAGATGAAACTTCAGCTGCTCGAGATAGTTCAACAAGCCCGATGCCTGCAAATAATCCGTCACTACTTTTGACCCGGGGGCAAGGCTCGTCTTCACCCACGGTTTTACTTGAAGCCCGCGCTCCACCGCTTTTTTCGCCACCAGACCCGCGCCCAGCATCAGCGACGGATTCGAAGTATTCGTGCAACTCGTAATGGCCGCGATCACCACGGCGCCGCTGGACAGCGGGAATGCGTCGCCGTTGTTTTTCACAGGAACTTCCTTCGACGGCGCGCCTTCCACGACTTTCGTGAAAGAGGCCTTCGCATTTTTCAGCGCCACACGGTCCTGCGGCCGCTTTGGTCCCGCAACGGTCGGCTCCACACTGCCCAAATCCAGTTCCAGCTTGTCGCTGAACGCCGGGTCGGGCGTGCCGTCGGTGCGGAAGAGCATCTGTTCTTTGCAGTAGGCTTCGACCAACGCGATTTGTTCGTGGCTCCTCCCGGTGAAATCCAGATACGCCAGCGTTTCGTTGTCGACCGGGAAAAAGCCCATGGTTGCGCCATATTCCGGTGCCATATTCGCGATCGTGGCGCGGTCCGGGACACTCAAACTCGATAGCCCCGATCCATAGAACTCCACGAATTTTCCGACCACGCCCTTTTTGCGCAGCATCTCCGTTACGGTCAGGACCAGGTCCGTTGCCGTTGCACCCTCGCGTAGCCGCCCGTGCAGCTTGAACCCCACTACCTCAGGAACGAGCATCGATAGTGGCTGACCGAGCATCGCCGCCTCTGCTTCAATTCCACCCACGCCCCAGCCAAACACCCCGAGTGAATTCACCATCGTCGTGTGAGAATCCGTGCCTACCAGTGAATCCGGATAAGCTTCGAGCTGATTGCCATTTGGCATCGAGCAAACCACCCGTGCCAAGTACTCGATGTTTACCTGATGGCAAATCCCCGTATCGGGCGGCACCACCTTGAAATTCCGGAACGCTTCCTGCCCCCACCGCAAAAACTGATACCGCTCAACGTTGCGCTGGAATTCCAGTTCGGCGTTCATTCCGAAAGCGTTCACGTTGCCGAAGCTGTCCACCTGCACGGAGTGGTCGATCACCAATTCCGCCGGAAACAACGGGTTAATTCGCTTGGGATTGCCTCCCATTTTCTGCATCGCCTCGCGCATCGTGGCCAGGTCTACGACCGCTGGCACACCCGTGAAATCCTGAAGCAGCACGCGCGCCGGCATGAACGCAATTTCCTTCTGCGCGACGCCCGGTGTCCATTTTGCGAGTGCCGCTACGTCGTCGGCATGTACAAAGCGCCCATCTTCGCAGCGCAAAAGATTTTCGAGCAGGATGCGCAGAGAGATGGGAAGCGTTTCAAGGCGCGTCAAGCCCTGTGTTTCGAGCTTTTCCAGGCGATGGATTTCAAAGGGTTGCGCCCCTACGTTTAATTTGTCGCGGGTTTTGAAGGAGTTTGCTGCGGAGATGGGCATTCGAAACTTCCTTTCAGTTGTTGGATGAGTTTCTATCATAACCGAAATTCCCACGCGGCGCGGGAACGCTATAATAGGGCGAGGTGAAGATCGTTCTTATCTCGACGTACGAACTGGGCCGCCAGCCATTCGGCTTAGCTTCGCCCGCGGCGTGGTTGCGCAAACGCGGTCATCAGGTTACTTGCCTCGATCTTTCCCGTCAGCCGTTGAACGAAACCGCTCTGCGCGAAGCCGGTCTCGTGGCGTTTTACGTCCCGATGCATACAGCCACCCGCCTTACGCTGGAACTCATCGAGCCTGTTCGTCGCATGAATCCGAGGGCATACTTCTGCGCCTACGGCCTCTATGCCCCGATGTCTGGAGAAAGCTTTCGCGCACACGGTATCACCAGCCTGTTAGGCGGCGAATTCGAACAGGCCTTGGTCGATCTAGCCGAACATCTTTCCGGTCTTTCCGCTTTTCCGCAGATTCACCCCCTCGATTCGCAGATCTCGCTGGCTCGCTTGCGCTTCCAAGTTCCTGACCGTTCCGACCTTCCGCCGCTTCGTTCTTACGCACATCTCGTCTTGCCGTCTGGCGAACACCGCACTGTGGGCTACACCGAAGCGAGCCGCGGTTGCAAGCATCTCTGCCGCCACTGCCCAATCGTTCCCGTCTACAAAGGTGTTTTTCGCATTGTCGACCGCGACGTCATTCTTGCGGATATTCGCCAGCAGGTGGCGGCTGGCGCGCAGCACATTACGTTCGGCGATCCCGACTTCTTCAATGGCGTCGGCCACGCCATTCCGCTCGTTGACGCGCTGCACCGTGAATTTCCTCAGCTCACTTACGACGCGACCATCAAGGTCGAGCATCTCTTGCAGAGCGCTGACCTTCTGCCCACTCTGCGCCAGACGGGCTGTCTTTTCATAGTTTCTGCCGTCGAATCCCTCGATGATTCCGTGCTGCGCAAGCTCGACAAAAACCACACGCGCGCGGATTTCTTCCGCGTCGTCGAGAACTGTTTCCGCGCAGGCCTCACTCTCCAACCTACTTTTGTCCCTTTTACGCCATGGACCACCATGGAAAGCTGTCTCGACCTTTTCCAGCAACTCCATCGTCTCGATTTGGTCGAAGCCGTTGCTCCGATTCAACTCGCTATTCGCTTGCTCATTCCAGCGGGCTCGAAGCTGCTCGAGCTGGACGAAATGCGCAGGCTCGTCGGCCCATTCGATGCCAAGGCCCTCGTTCACCCTTGGAAGAACTCCAACCCTGCCGTGGAGGCCCTGTGTGAAGAGCTCCAGGAAATTGCGGCCGCAAGCGAACAGCTGAAACGCAGCCGCACGGCGACGTTCGAACGCATGTGGCGCGCCGCAAAACTCGCCGCGCATCAGGTCGCTGAAGAAAAATCCACCTCGGCCCGGCCGTCCCGCGCCACCGTGCCGTTTCTCAACGAGCCTTGGTTTTGTTGAGCCGAGCCTACGCGGGACCAGTTGGTCCCCATCGCCAAAGCAAAGGAAGCTGTCCGTCAGGCCGAAACATTCCTTTAAGCCGCCGTAGCTCAGGTCCAGGCTGGGCCGCAGGCAGCGTTTAGGCCTCAGGTTTTTCGTATAATAGCGGAGTGACCAGTTCTGCTAGCCACAACTCGATCGAAGCACGCCAGCGGATCCTTCTCTTCGCCACCAAACTCGGCTACCAGACCCGTTCCTTCAACGCTGCCGCAGAGAAACTCGGCGTCGAACTTGTCTTTGTCACCGACCGCTGCCACCGCCTCGAAGATCCCTGGAACGACCAGGCCCTCGCTGCCCATTTTGAAACTCCAGAATCGGCCGCCGGCGCTGTCCTCGAGGCGCAACGTGGCCTGAACGTCGATGGCCTTCTCGCGCTTGGCGATCGACCCGTACATGCCGCGGCCTATGTCGCCCGTGGGCGCGGCCTTCCTTACAACCATCCTGCCAGCGTTGACGCCTGCCGCAGCAAGCTGCGCATGCGCGAAGTCTTGCGCGATGCTGGCCTGCCCGTCCCATGGTTCCGCAGCGTCTCGTTGAACCCCGCACCCGAACCCGCCTTTCTCGGCATCCAATACCCCTGCGTCTTGAAGCCCCTCTCTCTATCGGCGAGCCAGGGTGTGGTGCGCGTCAACAACCGGGAAGAATTCGTCGCAGGAGCTGCGCGCCTGAAACGCTTGCTCGATTCCGCCGAACTTCGCGCCACTCGCGAGCCCAACCTCGATCAGATTCTCGCGGAAGGCTATCTGCCAGGTAGGGAAGTAGCGGTTGAAGGATTGCTCAACCGGGGAGATCTTCGCGTCCTCGCGGTCTTCGACAAACCCGATCCGCTCCAAGGCCCCTACTTCGAAGAAACGATCTATGTCACACCGTCCCGGCTCCCCACCCCACAACGGCTGGCCATCGAGCGCTCTTTGCTCGGCGCTGTAAGAGCGTTGGGTCTGACTCACGGGCCGCTTCACGCCGAATTTCGCATCAACGAGGACGGTGTCTGGTGTCTTGAAGTCGCACCGCGTCCCATCGGCGGGCTTTGCGCAAACGCTCTGCGCTTCCATGCCCCGGGTCAGAAGGAAATCATCACTCTCGAGGA
>Ga0306921_10004465_pt1 | contig 14390 bp, 16 predicted proteins | sample sta12Cox44000080_FD_203760 | JGI IMG/M metagenome (GOLD analysis project Ga0306921, IMG submission 203760) | Lab enrichment of tropical soil microbial communities from Luquillo Experimental Forest, Puerto Rico - statoxic.12C.oxic.44.000.080 (v2)... | ecosystem: Environmental > Terrestrial >...
GAAGTCCAAAAGCCTGTGCTGCTCAAGCGCGGCATGTCCGCCACTATCGAGGAACTCCTCCTCAGTTCCGAATACATCCTCGCCGGTGGCAACTACAACGTCATCCTCTGCGAACGCGGCATTCGCACATTCGAAACCTATCTCCGGAACACGCTCGACATCGCCGCTATCCCCGTCATCCAGAAACTGTCGCATTTGCCGATCATCGCCGATCCCTCGCATGGTACAGGGCGACGCGACAAGGTCGGGGCCATGGCGCGTGCCGCGGTCGCCGCGGGCGCAGATGGTCTTCTGATTGAAGTTCACAACGACCCCGACCACGCCCTGTCGGACGGCGCGCAGTCGCTCGAGCCGACACAATTCGCCCAGCTTATGAGTGAAATCCGGATCATCGCGCCGGCGGTCGGACGGCGCGTCGCCTGACGATGCCGCACCTCATTCAACGTGTAGCCATTCTCGGCACCGGCCTGATCGGCGGGTCGTTCGCCAAAGCCCTCCGCCGCTTCACGGCGGACATGCACATTGTCGCTTGGGATCGTGAAGACGTAGCGCCGCAGCTTAAATCTTCCGGTGCAGTGAACGAAGCGTTTTCCGGCGCCATCGAGCCGGTAATTCGCGGCGCCGAGCTCATCTATCTCGCACTACCTATCGGCGTCACTCTCGACATCTTGCCCGAAATCGCGCAAAACGCAGCGCCCAACGCTCTTGTCACCGATGCCTGCAGCACCAAGATGCGCGTCTGCATGGCCGCCGCCGAATTGTTTCAGGATGAAGAATCCACGCCTATCTTTCTCGGTGGCCATCCCATGGCGGGAAGGGAACTCTCCGGTTTCGCGCATTCCGACGCGGATCTCTTTCAGCGCACCACCTATGCCTTCATCGGACCTACCGACGAAGACCGCGATCCGCGCGTCTCCGCGTTCCTCAAAATCGTCGAAAAATTGGGGGCGCGCCCGTTGTGGCTCGGGGCCCAACAGCACGACTACGCCGTCGGGCTCGCCTCGCATCTCCCGCAGCTTACCGCCGTCGCCCTCGGCTCATTTCTCTACGATCGCCTCGACGAGAAAGGCCTGCCCATCACCCTAGCCGGGCCCGGCCTTCGCGACACGTTGCGTCTTGCCGGCAGCAACTACTCGACCTGGCGCGATATAGTCCTCACCAATCGCGAAGTCCTCTCGGCTGCACTCGATCTGTTCGCCCGCCGCATCGACGATCTCCGCGAACGCCTCGGCTCCCGCGAACTCGAGGCTGACTTCGACGCCGCCAACGAACTCTACAAACTCCTCCGTGGCTTGTAGCGGGACTCGGATGCTTCACTTCGCCGCAGCCTCTTCCTTCACGTACGCCGGGCTTAGAGTCCCCTTCTTCTTTGCAATCTCGATCAGCGTTGGATAAAACTGCACAAACGTGGTATCGACCGCCGTATGCTGCGCGTGGCAGGAATAGCAGTCCATTTCCGTAGGCAGCATTTTTGCCGTCTCCTTCTCATCGAAACCAAAAAATGCCCACTTATCGGGGAAACGGCTCCCGTCCTTCACATGTACCTCGCGCCCCATCACTTCCGTCGTCTGGTAGTGCCCGGCCTTGTTGATCGCGGACTTCGTCTCCGCCTTGCGCACCTCTAGCACGAGCATGGTCTTGTCTGGCCATGTGCCATTGGCGACGAAATACCTGTACGCCTCAGGATTCACAAATACGTTGTCGAACATCGAATGCCCCATCTGCATGTCTGCGCGGTAGCTCATATCGATTCCACTGGTTAGATACACCCATTCGCGATAGTTTGCCGGGAACTTCAGTTGACCGTCGCTCGTATATTGCGGCAGGTTCCCGGAAGCAGTGTTTTCCTGGTTTGCGGGAGCCAGTGCGACTCCCAAAACCAACAACGCCAACGATATGCCGAGCATCGCCACAATCTTCTTCATGGTTCACTCTCCGTGGGCGGTTCCTCCGCCAGCGCTCCAAACTAACGGATTGTTCCGCAAGCCGTCTAGAACAAAAGCAACGTTGTTGGTGGTCGCGAAGGCCAATAGAATCGCCCGTGTCTGAATCACAGTCCATTCCCGTCGGCGAACAACGTCTCCAAGGGGGCCAATTCTTCGGCGCTGTCCGCCATCGCATAGTACATTCCGACGCCGTTTTCACCGACCTGCGCCACCCCATCCCCCGCAAGCTCCCGATGCACTCACACGAACTCTCATTCTTCAGCCTTCTCCTCCGCGGCTTCTATGGCGAATACTATGGCCACCAGCGCAGACAGTTCTCTCCCATGTCTATCATGTTCCGTCCCGCCGGCATTCCCCATCAGGATGAAATCGCCCCCGGAGGGCTGCGTTTCTTTCACATCGAACTCCGTCCAGCTTGGAAGCGGCGCCTTGCCGAATGCTCCGGCAATCTCGAACGCGGCTGCGAAGATTCCCGCGGCGGCCCGCTCTTCTGGCTCGGTATGAATCTCTTTCGCGAAACGTTTGGCGCCGAACAACCCGATTCGCTCTGTGTCGAAAGTATTCTTGCCGAACTCGTCGGCCTCGCTGCGCACCTCCCCCTTGAAGAACGCAATCATCCTCCCGCTTGGCTCGCCTGCGTGGTCGATCAAATCCACTCCGAACATAGTTCTCGCCTTTCCCTCGATAATCTCAGCGCCGCAGCCGGCGTCCATCCCGTGCACCTTTCCCGCGTGTTTCGCCGATTCCAACGCGAAGGCATCGGCGAATACGCACGCCGCCTCCGTATACGCGAATCCTGCGGTTATCTCCTCAACCACGATCTCCCGCTCGCCGAAATCAGCCTGCTCCTTGGATTCGCCGACCAGAGCCACTTCACCCGCGACTTCCGCCGCATCACCGGTCTCACCCCTCACGCCTTCCGCTCCCGGCTCCTCCCCGTTGTGCATGCCTGAGCGAATACCCCTGGAATTCGCGATCTAAAACTTACAACTGAAAACTTGCCATGGCTGTGTTACAAAATCCACATGGACAAACGCATCGCATCGGCTGACGTCGCCATCGCCAATCTCCGCGACGGCATGACCATCCTTATGGGTGGTTTCGGCCTCTGCGGCATCCCCGAAAATCTCATCGCGGCTGTTCGCCGCAAGGGTAGCAAGGATCTGACCGTCGTGAGCAACAACGCCGGCGTGGATGACTTCGGCATCGGCCTGCTGCTGCAAAATCGCCAGGTCAAAAAAATGATCTCCACCTACGTCGGCGAAAATAAACTTTTCGAGCAGCTCGTCCTCAGCGGCGAACTGCAGGTCGAACTCAACCCGCAAGGTACGCTCGCCGAACGCCTCCGCGCTGGCGGGGCCGGCATCCCCGCCTTTTACACGCCGACTGGCTACGGGACGATCGTGGCCGACGGCAAAGAAACCCGTGAATTCGAGGGTCGCCATTACGTCCTCGAACGCGCCCTTCGCGGCGATTTCGCATTCGTCAAGGCCTGGAAGGGCGACCGCTGGGGCAATCTCGTCTACCGCAAAACCGCGCGCAACTTCAATCCCCCGATGGCCACCGCCGCCGATTACGTCATCGCCGAAGTCGAACACCTCGTCGAACCCGGAGATCTCCCGCCGGATCAGGTTCACACCCCGGGCATCTACGTCGACGCCATCTTCCAGGGCGCGAATTACGCAAAGCGCATCGAAAAGCGAACGGTGCGAAAGGAGCTGGAGTGACTGATGGCGCTTTCTGAAGAACAAAAGCGAGAACGGATCGCCCGGCGCATCGCGAAGGAACTCCGCGATGGCTACTACGTCAACCTTGGCATCGGCATGCCCACTCTGGTCGCCAACTACGTTCCGGCGGGGATGGAAGTCGTGTTGCAATCAGAGAACGGAATGCTTGGCGTCGGCCCGTATCCGCTCGAATCCGACATCGATCCCGACCTCATCAACGCGGGCAAGGAAACGATAACTGAACTCCCCGGCACTTGCTATTTCTCTTCCTCCGATTCTTTCGCTATGATTCGCGGCTCCCACGTGGACCTCACGGTTCTCGGTGCTCTCCAGGTGGACGAAAAGGGAACTCTCGCCAACTGGGCCATCCCGGGCAAAATGCTCAAGGGTATGGGCGGAGCCATGGATCTTGTCGCCGGGGCCAAGCGCGTCATTATTGCCATGGAGCACGCGACACGCGACAACAAGCCCAAAATCCTGAAAAAGTGTACTTTGCCCCTCACCGGTGTCGAAGTCGTCGACCATATCGTCACCGAATTCGCCTTCATTGACGTCACCCCTCAGGGCCTGGTTCTTCGCGAGCTCGCCTCCGACGCCACTCTCGAACAGGTGCAATCCCTCACCGAGCCCGAACTCCGCCTTCCACCTGGCGGCCCAGCCGTTATGCCGGGGATGCTGAGGCGTTAATCTTGTCGATGGGTTGCAGGATCGTCATCGATGGATCGGCCTGGAAAGAAAGTGCCCCGGGGACATGATTCGAGGCTGTCATCACAGTTCACTCAAGGTCCCGGGTTAGTTGCATGAACCGCCGCCTAATCATTGTGATGCAACACGCTGATTGATTCGCGGCAATGCCCTCAGCTTGCCCCGAGCGCCAGGGCACCCACTGCTATACTTTTCGGTACTGCCAAAACCATGAACCCCAATTCTATCGTCATCGTCAGTCTGCATACGCCCAAAGAAAAGGTCTGGGGTATTCTGCTAGAAATCAACACCAGCGGCGTCACCATGCGCGGCATCGATATCAATTCCTTCGATCATTTTGTCAGCCAGATCAACGCGCTCGAAGCCGAACGCGTCGGACTGCCTACTATCTTTTTCCCAATGACCCGCGTCGAGCGCATCTCCCTCGACGAGCCCGCCGGCGCTATCCCTTCCATGGCCGAACTGTTCCATCGTAAAATCGGCCGCTCCCTTACCGACTACCTCGCCCAATTTGCCTAGCACATCAGTGGCATGGGCTTCAGCCGGTGCTCTTCGCCGCAACTGAAAATGGCAACCGGACAGGCATGATATGTTTACTCGCTTGGAACTTTCCACTTTGAACTTTTGACTTTAAACTCTCTCGAATGAAAGGTCGCATCTGGACAGTTCCCAACCAAATCACGTTTCTCCGCCTTGGCTTTCTGCCGTTCTTCCTCATTCTTATCGTGTATGAGAAATACGCGTGGGCTCTGCTGGTTCTCTTCATCAGCGCCGCCACCGACGCCCTCGATGGCCTTCTAGCTCGCAGCCTCGACCAGAAATCCGCCCTAGGGGCATACCTCGACCCAATCGCAGACAAGCTGCTCCTAAGCTCTTCCTTCATTGTTCTGGCCATGGAAAAAAAGATCGTTTGGTGGCTCACCATGCTGGTTATCAGCCGCGACGTCCTGCTTCTCGTCGTCGCGGCCGTCATTCTTATCATCCAGGGCTATCGGCCGTTTCCGCCGAGCTTGCTTGGCAAAGCCACCACATTCTTCGAAATCGCCCTGGTCTTCCTTACTGTCCTCGGCGCCGCTTATCCCGATGAGCGCATCACTGTCCTGCTCCACTACCTCTCTTACGCCGTCACCGCCTTCGTCGTCCTCTCCGGCTTCCACTACGCTGTAACTGTAGCTCGCCGCCTCCACCACTCCACCTGACGCGCACCCCGGTCAGCGCAAAAATGTAATGGCCGGCCGTTCGATGGGCCACGATTGGAAACCACCGCGTCCCGGCAACTCTATTGAGCGCCATAGATCCAACGGGGGATAGGATCGCTGTAGTTCAGAACCATGAACAGGAAACTCGCGATTGCCACGATCCCCGCGATCCATCCCAACGCATAGGCACGCGTTTTCTCCGAACCGTTCATCGGTTGCCGATCCACAAACACCTTTCCCAAGACGTAACCCGCCGTCAGCCCCCCCGCGTGGGCCCAGTGATCCGTGCGAAGGCCACCAAACAGAAATCCGATTGCGAAGATGGTGATCACCCAGGAAATCAGGCGCGAACGCAGTTCTCGCATATAGGTGCCTCCGCGCTTGGTTGTGATTGCTATTAACACGCCAATCAGGCCCATAATCGCGCCGCTTGCCCCGATCGAGAAATGCCCGGCAAGGGCGCTCGCAACGAAACTCACCACCCCCGTGACTACATACAAAAAGAGATAGCGGGCCGAACCGTATACCTCCTCCACAATTGGGCCCAGATCCAGAAACACCATCATGTTAAATCCAATGTGGATCAACCCGCCGTGAAGGAACATTGCTGTTATAAGGCGGTACCACTGGTGGAGTGACAAGAGGCTGCGGAGGTCACTTGCTCCCAGGCGATACAGCACCTCGCCGTTCATTCCCCACAAAATGCTCAACCCGCCCAGTCCACCCGCCTGCATCGTCCCCATCAACTCCGCTGCGAACATGACAACGTTCGCGATCAGAATCGCTACCGTCACCGGAGCATGCCCGCCAAACATTTCCGCCAGGCCTTTGCTCCATGCGGCTAATCCGAACCGCAGGTTGGTGCCGCACTCATGACATCGCGTCGCGTTAATCCCCACCAGCGCGCCGCATGATGGACACAACTGCGGCCGCTTTTCGCCTCCTCCGAACATCCCGGCGAATAACTGCTTCCATCGCTCCAATCGGTACTGCCAACGGTACGGAAGGGCCAACACTCCTCCTTGCCTCCACTTTTGCGCGTTTCTATAATACCGGAATCCCGCTCCCCGTCTCGGTGCGGGAGCAAGGAGCGGCCATGGACAAATTCGAAGAGATGGGCAAGCGCTTGGACGAGGAACTTACGCGTCTTCGAAAATATCTCGAAGACGAAGTTGCCCCGGTCACCGAGAGGCGCACGGCGCAGTTTCTCCGCGAAGCCTCCGAAAAGCTCTCCGAAGCCGCGCGCAAGCTCGAAGCTCGGGTCGCTGCCCGAGCCTCTCAGGATTCCTCCGAAACTAAGTCGTGAGCTCCGCCCGTCTGCCATCACTCCTGCTTCTTTTCGCCTCGGTGCAGTTGCTTGTTGGCTGCGCTGCCAAGCGGCCCGTGGTCGATCGGCAACCTGCTGCCGCACCCTCGGCAACCGTTCCGAACACCACTGAATCCGGACAGCCTGCTGCTCCTGGATCACCGAACTCCGCGCCCCCCAAGCGCGGAAAAACTCCGCCTACGCCCGCTCCTGTGGGCTATATCGAAGAGGGGAACGCCTCCTGGTACGGCAACCCCTTCCATGGTCGCCGCTCGTCCAATGGCGAAATCTACGATATGTACAAGCTCACCGCGGCACATCGCACACTGCCCTTCGAAACCATGGTGCGCGTGACCAATCTCAATAACGGCCGATCCACCACCGTGCGCATCACCGACCGCGGCCCGTTTGTAACTAATCGCATCATTGACCTGTCGCAAGCCGCGGCCCGCGAAATTGAATCCATCGGCCCCGGCGTTGTTCCCGTGCGCCTCGAAGTACTCGGGAATGTGGACGTTGCCGCCGGCTTCTTCACGGTCCAAATCGGCGCCTTCCGCGATCGTAACAACGCCGACCGTCTCCGCGATCGTTTGAACGCGAGCTACTCGCCCATCTTCATCCAGCAGTATGATTCTGCCGACGGCGCCTTCTACCGCGTACGCGTCGGCAGAATTTCTGGTGAACAAGCGGCGCAAGAGTTTGCCGATAAGCTCCGCGACACCGAAGGTTTTACTACCCTGATCTTTCGCCTCGACGAGAAATAGTGGTAGTGGCCGACGTCTCGGTAAGTTCCGTCAATCCTGATGTAACTTGGTAAGAAGATTCAAGGAATACTAACCAATGGACCCCAACTGCCTGTTCTGTAAAATCGGAGCCAAGCAAATCCCTTCCAAGATCGTCTACGAAGACGACGATGTCTTCGCCTTCGAAGACATCAGCCCTCAGGCCCCCACGCACATCCTCATCTGTCCACGGAAACATTTCGCCGCGCTGCACGACGCCCAACACCCCGATCAAGCGGTCCTCGGAAAGCTGCAAATGGTCGCGGCTAAGCTGGCCACTGAACGCGACCTACTCTCCGGCTATCGCACCGTAATTAACAATGGCAGCGGCGCCGGCCAATCCGTTTTCCACCTGCACCTGCATCTGCTAGGTGGCCGCCACTTGCGCTGGCCCCCCGGCTAGGCGGGACCGTCCACTGAACCGTCAGCGCACCATTGGTCAGGTCCAGGCGAAGGTGGGAGCCGGTCTTGCCAGAAACCGAAGGAGGACGCTCACTTCGATTCCGGAGAAGTACCAATGTCGTCCCACGCTCGATGCCGCAAATAATTCCTCCGCTTTCCTCGCGCGTTCTTGCGGCCTCTGCTAACGTTAGTATCTAGAAGCAACCCGGAGGCTTCATGCCACGTCGAGAAGCGACACTGTTAGCAATTGGCTTTGTTTTTTTGATCGAGATTTCCGCTCCTGCACGCTTTTGTTTCGCACAAACAATCTCCGACACTTCTCATGCGGGCGAACTTACCGTCCAGCGCATCTTTGCCTCACCCTCGCTCTCCGGTCATCTCAATCCAGGCCTTGCCTGGGCTCCTGACGGAAAACGTCTCAGCTACGTTAATACTTCAGGTTCCGGCAAAGATGCCAAACATGAACTTTGGGTCGTTGATGCCGCGACAGGACAACGCTCTTTGTTGATTACCAGCGGACAATGGGAAAAAGCCCTCAGCAGTCCAGCAGCGGCAAAGGATACGCAAGCCACAGGCCTCGGTCGCCACGCGCCCCCGCTCTACCAGTGGTCTCCGGGGGGCGAAGCCATCCTGTTTCAGGGTGTCAACTCTCTAGCGTGGTTCGATTTGAAATCCCAATCCGGCCGCTTGCTGGTTTCCGGCTTGCAGGCAATCGCCGACCCAAAAATTTCGCCGGATGGAAAATGGGTCAGCTTCGTTCGTGACCACAATCTCTGGCTTGTCGGTACTGCAGACAGCAAGGAGCGCGCTCTCACAGAAGGCGGCACCGAAGAAATCTGCAAGGGCGAACTCGACTGGGTTTATCCCGAGGAACTCGACATCACTACCGCGTACTGGTGGGCTCCCGACTCTTCCGCCGTCGCTTTCCTCGAAATGGACGAACGCAAAGTCACACAATTCTCTTTGCTCGACTTCGAATCCTTTACCGGCCAAGCCGAACTCCAGCGTTATCCTGTTCCCGGCGGCGCAAACCCGACTGTCCGCGTTTATGTCGTTTCAGTCTCCGGAGGCACGCCGCGCCCTATGGCTACCGGCACGGAAACTGACGTCTACATTCCCCGAGTGAATTGGCTTCCCAACTCCAAACAACTCGCAGTGCAGCGACTCAATCGCCAGCAAACCATCCTTGATCTCCTCGTTGCCGATGTTTCGACAGGCGAGAGCCGCACCATCCTCACCGAAAAGGATTCGTATTGGATCAACGTCAGCGACGATCTTCACTTCCTCAAGGACGCAAATCGTTTCGTCTGGTCCAGTGAGCGCACCGGGTACCGCCATCTCTACCTTTACAACCTCGCCGGAACGCAACTTGCGCAGCTCACTAAGGGTGATTGGGAAGTCTCTCATCTTGCTGCGGTAGACGAAACGGCGGACACCGTCTATTTCATGTCTACTGAGAAATCCCCGCTTGAGCGCCATCTCTACCGCGTCTCCCTCGATGGCTCCCATTTCTCGCGCGTCACCAAGGAGGATGGTACGCACAACATCCTTTTCTCGTCGAACGCGGCTTCCTACGTGGACACCTATTCGAGCGCCATGACACCTCCCCGCCGCACCTCCTTCTCCGCCGACGGCTCCCGGCTAATCACGCTCGAAGAAAACAAATTGCCCGACCTAGCCCAATACCATCTTTCTCCGGTCGAGTTTTTCACCATTAAAAGTCACGACGGCATCCTGCTCAACTGCTCCCTGATCAAGCCACCCAACTTCGATCCGGCCAAGAAATACCCTGTAATCACCTTCACTTACGGCGGACCTCATGCGCAGGTCGTGGTCAACGCCTGGGGACGCTCCGGAATCTCTCTCTGGCACCAATTGATGGCACAAAAGGGCTACATCATCTTCTCGCTGGACAATCGCGGCTCCGCTGGCCGCGGCCATCTTTTCGAAGTACCTATCCATTTGCGTTTGGGCGCCCAGGAACTGTCTGATCAGGCTGACGGCGCCGCCTGGCTGCGTCAGCAGCCTTATGTGGACCCGAACCGCCTAGGCATCTGGGGCTGGAGTTACGGCGGTCACATGGCGCTGCACGCGATGCTCGACACACCGGGAGTCTACAAGGCGGGTTTCGCGGGAGGCCCCGTCACCGACTGGCACTTCTACGATACTATTTACACCGAGCGCTACCTCGGTCTGCTGCCCAAAAACGAAGAAAGCTATCGGGAATCCTCACCTATCAGGAACGCCGCTCATCTCAACGGCAAGCTGCTCATCGCCCACGGCACTGGCGACGACAACGTTCACTACTCGAATACGCTTACCCTGATCAACGAACTGATTGACGATGGCAAATACGTAGAAGTGATGGCTTTCCCAGGCCGTGGCCACGGCGTTGGCGATCCCGCCGCCCAACGCGTGCTTTGGGAGCGCGTCACCAAGTTCTTTGTCGACAACCTCTGACAACCACTTGCGCAGGCTTCAGCCTTTGTGCCACTTAAGCCGGACGGCCGCAAACCCAGAAGCTCGGCAGAGCACAAAACAAAAGGTACAGGCTCCTAGCCCGGGCCTTGCGAAACCAGGGGCGCCCTCACACCGCCTTCATGATCACTTCGTGTCTGCGTCCACATCCTTCACCGGCAAATCCCAGTGCGCTTCTAGAATCTCAAACCGCCGCTGCTCTTCCTTCTTATACGTTTCCTGGTCCGGGAACATTTGCTTTAACAGTGGCTGCGAATCGAAATTGTCGTGCGCCACCGTGGCATTCTTGAACACGATTGTCACCCGGTAGTCCCACCTTCCATCCTCAGTTGTGTGGTAAACCGGCGCGGCCACGGAAACTCTCAGCATCCGCCCCAGCTCCACCTCTTTCTTAAGCAACGGATAATGATTCTTCTTGAAAAGTGTCAGAAACTCTTCCGCGTGCCCCCATTTCACCTTGTAGTAGTACTCCACAATAAACGGCTTGTCCGTGGGAGTCGTGCTCTGCGCTTTCCCATGCGCTCGGTACCCAATCACAAAGACCGAGAGCCCCACTAGCAACACAAACCACAAAACCGTCCGCAACCTGATCGCATCCCGCATTGCGCCCCCCTTTTCGGAATCCGCGAATTGTAACCCCTTTTCCCAAACGATGGAGTTGCCATGTCGGGCCCCCTTTGCGAGAGGCGCCCCGTTTTCCTCACCAGGCCGCCCGTACCAGCCGGTCGCGAATCGCCGCCCATTCCGCCCCATCCGGCGGCAACTCCACTGCAATCCAGTCCAGTCCTTCCCCGTCGAGCGTGTGTAACACTCCGTAAATCTCCGCCGCATACGCCTCCGGCGTTGCCGGCATTCTCCGCTTCCTTGCCGCCGCTGCATTGTAGTCCAGCCACAAATACGCCCCGCGCCCCTCCTTCGGCAAATGGCCGCTGTTCACTAAAACCACTCGCGTCTTCGGGCTATAGTGCTTGCGGCGTTGCCCTGGCGACCGGTGCGGTTCTGACTCGGAATCTGAGCTGGAACTCGTCGCTGCCGCATCCGCCACATACGTCATCCCAGGCCGCAACACCTCCAGCCCCTCGCGCGTTACTGCAATCACGGTGGATTCCAGTCCCACCTGGCAAGCCCCTCCATCCAGCAAAAACGGAGTCTCCTGGCCAAAAGCTTGCCGGACATGCTCCGCCGTTGTCGGCGAAAGCTGCGTAAACCGATTCGCACTTGGCGCCGCAATCGGCACGCCCGCCTCCCGAAGCAACTCCTGCGCGACTGGATGTCGTGGCACCCGCAACCCCACTGTCGGGAGCCCCGCAGTCACTTCATCCGGGATTCCTGCCTTCTTCGGCACCACCAGCGTCAGCGGCCCAGGCCAGTATTGCCGCGCCAGTCGCTCCGCCTCAGGCAGCCACTCTGCCGCCAGCTGCTTCGCCTGCTCGACGCTCGCCACATGCACAATCAGCGGGCTTGTCGGTGGGCGCCCCTTCAACTCGTAAATCTTCCGCACGGCCCCGGGATCGAGCGCGTTGGCCCCCAAGCCATAAACCGTTTCGGTCGGGAACACCACCAGCCCGCCTTCGCGAAGGATCTGTGCCGCTTCCGCAATCTTCGAACGGGTTGCTTGTGGCATCCCTAAATTGTCGCAGATTCCACATGCACCCATCTATCCGCGCCGTCACTATAAATCCTGAGCAACCCTTTACCGAGAAGGCAAAGCCCGGGCATTCGCCGCGCTGTGCTTGTTCCAAAGATAGCAAAGTATAAGAGATAGCCCTCTGGCGCCTCCAGCGACGCCGGAAGGGAATTGGAGATCGAGGGGAATCTCATGAGTTATCGCTCCGTTTGTTGGCTTGTCACGGCACTATTCTTGACTCCAGCATTTGTTCCTGCCCAGGCGTTGTCGCCCGATGAGCGCAAGCAGCGCGCACTCGCCATGGAACTGGATGTCGACTCCCAGGAACTCCTTACTCTTGAAAGGGAGACCGCCCATGCCATGTCTCTCAACAATTCGAGTTTCTTCGCTCGCGTCTACACCGACGACTACGTCGGTACCGTGGCCTCCGGCGAAACCCGCGACAAGCGCGCCCTGCTTGCAAGCATCCAGAATTCCCGCGCGAGGTATTTCAGCTTCATCGCGTCCAACGTCAGCGTCCGCGTCTATGGCCCGTCGGCCGTTGTCACCTGCACCTGGTCGACGCGCGGCGAGCAGGATGGGCGCACCTTCTCTCGCCAATACCGTGTCATTCACGTGTATGTGAACAACCGCGCCGGCGGCTGGCGGGTTGTCGCCGGGCAAGAAACTTTGCTTCCTGGCTGATTGTCGCTAACCCGATGTCGGCGCATGCGCGCCAGGTCATTTGTTACAGCGCGTTCCCCTTCCTCTAGTTAGACAGTTTCGTCGAACCGTCCTTCGGCGAATCGCACTCCGATTCTTCCGACTAGGATCAATCAAGCCGTGGCTTGTGCTGGTTCGCCTGCGACCACATGGGCACCGTGTACAGGCTTAACAAACCGGAACAAGGTTGCGTTTACCAGAATCGTTACAAACGAGGCGGCCAGAGTAGCGTGATATAGCTCCGGCGAAATCAATCCCGATTTCCGTGAAACCTGAGCCAAGATGAATGAAAACTCCCCAATCTGCGTCAACCCAACCCCCACGCGAAAGGCAGTGGCAGTCGAATAGCGAAATAACCGCACCACACCGAACCACACCCCGAATTTTCCGACCAACACCAAACCGACAATCAACACGATCAAAGGCCAGCTATCCTTCCACGTGCGCGGATCGAGCAGCATTCCCACAGACACAAAGAAGATCGCCACAAACACATCACGCAACGGCTGCGTCTGCAACGCCAGTTTATGTGTGAAATGTGAATTCCCCAGGCACAACCCTGCCAGAAACGCCCCCAAAGCCAGCGAAAGTCCAACCTCTTCGGTCAAGGCCGCAATCACGATGCAAACGGTAATCGCTAGCAGCAGTGAAATTTCGTCATTGCATGTCTTTTCCACTCGCGCCAGCAAAGCAGGAAGCAGCTTCCAAGCCAACGCTGCGATCGGCATCAGCAACAAAATCGCCTTTCCGACCTTCCATGCCGCCTCCCGCATCGACGTGCCGCCACTCGGAGAAAAACTCGGCAGCACCACCGTCAGGATCACCACGGCCAAATCTTCGACCAGCGACATGGTTACCATAAGCCGTGCGTGCTCAGTCGCCATCTCTCCGCGGTCCATCACCAGCCGCAGCAGCACCATCGTGCTGGCCACAGAAATGATGCAGCCGATCGCCACGCCCTGAATCACGGGCCAACCCAGCAGCGCCCCCACTCCCAATCCCAATCCGATGCATAACAAAATGCCAAGCGGTGCGCCCACCAGCGACACCCACTTCACCTTCATTAACTCGGGAATGGAAAATTCGATCCCCACCGAGAACATCAGCAGGATCACGCCGATTTCCGCCATGATTTCGAAATTGTGCACGTCGTGCACCTGCGGCCCAGGCGTCAGGGGACTCAGCACCAGCCCCGCCAGCACATAACCCAACAAGATCGGCTGCCGCAGTTTCCATGCCAGCAAGCCGCAGACAAACGCACCTGCAAACACCATCGCAATATCGCGGAAAACAAAGGTGTGTTCCACAGGACTCCCTCCGGAGTTTTGGCGGAACACGAGTGTAGCATCACGCAAACACCCTTCGCCCGCGCTACTTGCCAAACCCTCCAAAAAGCCCTACCCTTTACCCCGCTTAGGTCGCTTGAAGCCATTTGCCAACCGCCTCGGCAGAAATTCGCTTGCCACTTGGGTTTGTTTCCAGGTTAGGTTCTCCGGATAGTTTTGCTTGTCCGGTT
>Ga0306921_10004468_pt1 | contig 14382 bp, 17 predicted proteins | sample sta12Cox44000080_FD_203760 | JGI IMG/M metagenome (GOLD analysis project Ga0306921, IMG submission 203760) | Lab enrichment of tropical soil microbial communities from Luquillo Experimental Forest, Puerto Rico - statoxic.12C.oxic.44.000.080 (v2)... | ecosystem: Environmental > Terrestrial >...
CTCAGCGCGGCGAGACAGCGCCGGCGACCGCGTCGGGTGTGGGGCCGACGACGAGGGCCACCGTCGCCGGGTATCCGTAACGATGGACCGCCGCCGCGAGGAGTCCGACCATCACGGTGAGCACGAGCGCGCCGGCCGCGACGTGGCGGTAGTGTCGCCGGATCATGAGAACTGTAGTGGTGAGAGCCGCGAGGAACGCGCCACCGACGAGGACCGGTGCGATCGTCGCGAACTGTCCGGCCTGCCACGCGATCACCGAAGCGAACAGCGCGCAGAGGGCGACGATCGCCGTCACGCCCTCGCGCACGTGATGGTACACGGTCTCGGGCGGAAGCCCCAGCATCAGGCGGCAAAGCCGTCGCTGGCGGGCTTCCTCGGGGGTCTCGCGCCGTCTCTTGAAGAAACCCACGGCTCTTGTGAACTGCAAAGCCCGCGCCGGAGGGTCGAATCGTCCAAATATCCGTAAATCAAGCCTTTCACGGACTTCAGGGCCGTCCGACTCTGATTGGTGGCCAGCATCGGGCGCTCAGAAACTGAACACGCGGAACCGTCGAGGCAGGCACATTCCCGGACCCGGGGACCCGCTACACCCCCCGCTAGATGTTTGGATGTCGTCGCGGGATGAGAAGATTCCGCGCGCGTCGCCGCGCGCGAATCGTTGGCCGAAGGGCCCACGTCACAATGACTGTGACGATGAACCACCACGGGAGGACGACGACGATGGCCAAGAGAATCTTGACACCTATCGACGGTTGTGAGGAGAGCACCGCGATCGTGCCGATGGTTGCGGCGCTGGCGCGTGGTGCCGGCTCGACGGTGCGCTTGCTGAAGGTGTTCCCGGTGCCGGAGCGCGTGATGGGGCCGCACGGGCGGACGATCGCCTATGTCGATCAGGAGATGGCGCGCTTGACCGCGCTCGGACTGGACGAGCTGGCGCATGTCGAAGCCGAGCTCGAGGGCATCCCGGTGGAGCGGGTCGTGCGGTTCGGTGAGCCGTCGGAAGAGATCCGGCTCGAGGCCGAGGCGTTCAACGCCGATCTGGTGACGCTGGCGACGAGCCGCCGGAGCCGGCTGGGGAGCGCGCTGCGCCCGGGCGTGACCGACCGCGTGGTCCAGGACTCGTCGGTCCCGACTCTGGTCCTGCGCGACTAAAGCGCCGCGACCGGGGCCGAGTCCGGCCCGCGGCGCGGCCACCGGGCCACGCCGCGCGAGAGGCGCGATCGAACCGCGCCTGGGTTACGCGAGCATGTGGCGCACCATCTTGCTCTCGACCATGTAGACCACCATCTCGGCAATGTTGGTCGCGTGGTCGGCCACGCGCTCGAGGAAGCGCGAGACCAGGATGAGCCGGATGGCCCGCGGAATGGTCTTCGGGTCCTCCATCATGTAGGTCAGGAGCTCGCGGAAGATCTGTTCCTTCAGCGCGTCGACGTCCGAATCCTCGCCGCACACGCGGCGCGCCAGCTCGGTGTCGCGGCTGACGAACGCGTCCAGGCTCTCCTTCACCATCCGCTGCGCCTTCTCCGCCATCCGCGGAAGGTCCACGTACGGCTTGAGCTGCGGCTCGGGATTCAGCTCGAGGGTGCGCTGGGCGATGTTGACGGCCTGATCGCCGATGCGCTCGAGGTCGGTCACGATCTTCATCGCCGTCGTGATGAACCGTAGATCGCCCGCGGTGGGCTGGTGGAGTGCCAGCAGCTCGACGCACTTCTCGTCGATCTCCACGTCGTAGGCGTTCACCTGCCGGTCGCGATCGATGACCTCCTGGGCCAGATCGCTGTCGCGCTCCAGGAGTGCCTGCATCACGCGGCGGATCTGGTCCTCGACCAGCCCGCCCATGGCCAGCAAAGTCTGCTTGAGGGCATCCAGCTCTTCGTGAAAATGGCGCTGCATAGTGCTCTCCGCTCTCAGCCGAACCGGCCGGTGATGTAGTCCTCGGTACGCTTGTCGTGCGGGTTCGTGAACAGCTGCCGCGTCACGCCGACCTCGACGAGCTCGCCGAGCAGGAAGAAGCCGGTCGACTCGGACACGCGCGCGGCTTGCTGCATGTTGTGGGTGACGACGACGATCGTCAGCGTGCTGCGCAGCTCGAGGATCAACTCCTCGATCTTGGCCGTCGCGATCGGATCGAGCGCCGAGCAGGGCTCGTCCATCAAAAGCACCTCCGGCTCGACCGCCAGCGCCCGCGCGATGCACACGCGCTGTTGCTGGCCGCCGGAAAGGCTCACGCCAGATTTGCCGAGCTGATCCTTCACCTCGTCCCAGAGCGCGGCCTGCCGCAGCGCCCGCTCCGCGGCCTCGTCCAGCACCGACCGCTCGCGGACGCCGCCGAGCCGCAGCCCGGCCACGACGTTGTCGAACACCGACATCGTCGGGAACGGGTTCGGCTTCTGGAACACCATCCCGATCTTGCGCCGGACCTGGACCGGATCGACGCCCGGCGCGTAGACGTCCATCCCCTCGACCCGCACACTGCCGGTCACGCGCGCGCCGGGGACGACCTCGTGCATGCGGTTGAGACACCGGACGAACGTGGATTTCCCGCAGCCCGAGGGGCCGATGACCGCGGTGACGGCCTTCGGCGCGATCGTGACGCCGATGCCGCGCAGGACGTGCGTAGTGCCGAACCACGCGTTGAGGTCGCGGACGACGATTCCGTCGGCCATGCTTTTATCGTACCCCCGTGAAGCGGCCGCTCGTGACGACGCGGGCCGCGAAGCTCACCACGAAGACCAGGCCGATGAGCACGAGCGCGCCCGCCCAGGCCTGGCGGTGCCAGTCGTCGTACGGTGCGATCGCGTACGCGAAGATCTGCAGCGGGAGCGCCGCGATCGGTTGATCCAGTCCCTGATGCCAGAAGCGGTTGCCGAACGCCGTGAACAGCAGCGGCGCGGTCTCGCCCGCGACGCGGGCGATCGCCACCATGACCCCGGTGATGATGCCCGCGCGCGCCGTTGGCAGCACGACGCGGAGCAGCACCTTCCACTGCGGGATGCCGAGCGCCAGTGCCGCCTCGCGCAGCGAGGCCGGGACCAGCCGCACCAGCTCCTCGCTCGTGCGCACCACGATCGGGAGCATGATCACCGCCAGCGCGAACCCGCCGGCGAGCGCCGAGAAGCGCCGCATCGGCAGCACGATGATCGTGTAGGCGAAGATGCCGATGACGATCGACGGCACCCCGTTCAGCACGTCGGCCAGGAAGCGGGCGATCCACGGCAGGCGCCGGTCGCGGGATTCCGCGAGATAGAGCCCTCCCAGGATCCCCACCGGCAGCCCAAGCGCGGCGGCCAGCACCAGCAAGATCAGGGTACCCACGATCGCGTTGGCCATGCCTCCGCCGACCTCGCCGACGGGCCTGGGCAGGTGCGTGAAGAAATCGACGTTCACCGCCGACACGCCTTGCCAGAGCAGGAACGCCAAGATCAGGAGCAGCGGCAGCACGACCAGCCCGGCGGCGGCGGCGGCCAGCCAGGACATCACGACGTTGACGGCGCGGCGCGCTCCCGGCGTCATTCGCGAATCGCCTTGACCGGCCCGCCGACGGACCATACGAGCAGGCGGGCCAGCGCGTTGACGACGACGGTCACGGCGAAGAGCAAGAGGCCGATCTCGATCAGCGCGGCGAGATAGAGATCGGACGTCGCCTCGGCGAACTCGTTGGCGACGACGCTGGCCATCGTGTAGCCGGGCGCGAACAGGGAGATCGCGACCTCCGGGCGATTGCCGATCACCATCGTCACGGCCATCGTCTCGCCCAGCGCGCGGCCCAGACCGAGCAGGATCGCGCCGACCAGGCCCGAGCGGCCATAGCGCAGCACCGCGATGCGGGTCGTCTCCCAGCGCGTGGCGCCGAGCGCCAGCGCCGCCTCGCGCTGGGTGTTGGGCACCGCCAGGAGCACCTCGCGGCTCACCGCGGTGATGTACGGCACGACCATGATCGCCAGGATGATGCCCGCCGCGAGCATGCCGATTCCGTACGGCGGCCCCTGGAAGAGCGGCAGGAACCCGAGGGTCTTGCCGAGTACCGGCTGTACCCAGACCCTCAAGAGCGGCGCCAGGACGAAGATGCCCCAGAGCCCGTAGATGACGCTCGGGACGGCGGCCACCAGCTCCACCAGGAACGCGATCGGCGGGCGGATCCACGCCGGCGCCAGCTCGGCCAGATAGATCGCCGCGCCGATGCCGAGCGGCACCGCAATCAGGAGCGCGAGCAGCGACGAGAGCAAGGTGCCGTACACGAACGGGAGCGCGCCGAACTGCTCGGCGACCGGATCCCAGGTCGAGGACACCAAAAACCGCCAGCCGAAGGCTCGCATCGCCGGCCAGGAGGCGTGGACCATCGCCACGACCATCGCGAGGACGAGCAGCACGAGCGTCAGCGCGGCGGCCCGCAGGACGACACGCAGGACCTGATCGCCGAGATTCCTCGGCGCGGCCTGCACTTCGACCCGCGGAACCGCCGCGACGACCGCCATCAGGCGCTAGCGGGCCGCCAGCAGAGGCTTACCCTGGTAGGTGATCTGCTTGATCTTGGCCTCGATCTGCTTGACCACCGGCGTGGGCAGCGGCGCGTAGAGCAGGTCGTCAGCGTACTTCTGGCCTTCGTGGCTCATCCACCACAGGAACTTGGCGAGCGCCCGCCCCTTCAGCTCGTTCGGCTGGTCGCGGTAGACGAGCAGCCACGTGAAGCTGGCGATCGGGTAGGCCTCGTCTCCTGGCGGATTCGTCAGGGACACGCGGAAATCGTCCGGCATGCTCTTGGCCGCGCCGGCCGCCGCCGCCGTCGTGGACGCGATCGAGGGCGTGACGAACTTGTCCGCCGCGTTCTTGACCGAGGCGACGGGGAGGTTGTTCTTCACCGCGTAGGCGAGCTCGACGTACCCGAGCGCACCCGGCTGATTCTTCACCTGGCCCGACACGCCTTCGTTGCCCTTGCCGCCGAGCCCGACCGGCCAGTTCACGGACGTCCCGCGGCCGACCTTCTTGTCCCACTCGGAGCTGATCTTCGACAGGTAATCCACGAAGATGTAGGTGGTGCCGCTGCCGTCCGAGCGATGCACGACCACGATCGGCTGATCCGGCAGCGACACGCCGGCGTTGAGCGCGGTGATCTTCGGGTCGTTCCACTTGGTGATCTTGCCGAGGAAGACATCCGCGAGCACCTCGCCCGTGAACTTGAGCTTCGGCGAGTTCGGCAGATTGTAGGTCGCCACGACCGCGCCGAGCACTGTCGGGATGTGCAGGAGCTCGGAGGGCGCCGCCTTGAGCTGCTCGTCGCTCATCGGGCCGTCGGTGGCGCCGAAGTCGACCGTACGTGCGGTCACCTGCTTGATGCCGCCGCCGCTGCCGATCGACTGGTAGTTGAAGCGGACTTCCGGATCGACCTTGGTGTACTCGTCGAACCACTTCGAGTAGATCGGGTATGGGAACGTCGCGCCGGCGCCGTTGATCAGTGTCTGGGTCGCGGCCGGCTGCGCGAATGCGCTCGTCACGAGAAGCGCCAGCGCCATGATCCACGCAGTCTTCATCATGCTCCTCCTCAGTCGTTTTCTATGGTGCAGGGGCGATGTTGCGCGAAGGTTTCGGCAGTGTTACGAATCTGCGACAGCTTTTACGGCTTGTCCTTGAAGCGGTAGCCGACTCCCCGTACGGTCTCGATACCGGGCTCCTCGAGCTTCGCGGCGGTGAACTTGCCGCGCAGGCGTGCCACGTGGACGTCGACCGTGCGCGGCTCGACGAACCCGTCGCGGCCCCAGACCATGTCCAGGAGCTCTTCGCGGCCGAAGACACGACCGGGCGTCCCGACCAGGGTGGCCAGCAGCTCGAACTCTTTCGGCGTCAGCTCGACCTGACGGCCCTTCATCCGGACCTCGAAGCGGTAGCGGTCGATCTCGAGGTCGCCGACCTTGAGGCTCGCCTTCTTCTCCTTGGCGTCGGCGGGGCGACCGCGGCGGAGCACGGCCCGGATCCGCGCGATCAGCTCGCGCGGCGAGAACGGCTTGGTCACGTAGTCGTCGGCGCCCACCTCGAAGCCGAGGACCTTGTCACCCTCCTCGACCCGCCCGCTGACCATGATCACGGGGATCTGCGACAGATCGGGGTCCTTCTTGAGCCGTCGGCATACCTCCCAGCCGTTCAATTGGGGGACCATGATGTCGAGCAAGAGGACGTCGGGATGATGCTCGCGCGCGAACCGGAGCGCCTCGTTGCCATTGGCGGTCAGGACCACGTCGTAGCCCTCTTTCGTGAGGTTGTAGCGTATCAGCTCGGCGACATCCTGCTCGTCCTCGACGAGGAGCACCCGTCCGAGACGCTGTCGACCCGGCTGACCGGCCCCCGGTAGGACCCGGCGCCGATCCGTGGTCATCATGTTGGCCTCCTCTGAGGTGCCCATCTCAGGAAGGAGTGTCGACGCTGAGGGGTTACGGGACGATGACGGACGGGTAAATCTTGGGTGACGCGGTCGGGGAAGGACTCGAGAAAGGCTCAGCCGGCGAGCAGCTTCTCCACGATGCCGACGAGCCCGCCAAAATCGACCCCGCCCGTGACCTCGACCACCGAGACCCGGCCGAACAGCTCGCGGTAGGCGCCCCACTCGGCCTCGGTCATCGCGGCCCCGGGCGCACGGTCGAGGTCGAACGCGCCCAGGTTCTTGTAGACGAGCGGCAGGGCGGCGAGTGCCTCGTCGACGGACAGGCGGCGAACGTCGAGGCCGCGCCCGTTCCGCCGCCACCTCAGGAGCACCAGGGCCTCCATCTTCCCCGCCAGCTCGACCGTGCCGCGGCCGTAGATCCCGTCCAGGTCCACGTCGGACTTTCGCTCCAGCTCCCACAGCTCGCGCGCGGGCAGCGCCGTCAACGCGGCGCGGTCGGCCGGCTCGAGCAGCGCCGAGAGCCGCGGATGCCCGATCAGGGTCCCCGGGTTGACCCGGGGCTGCTTGGGATAGCCGAGCACCTCGACCACATCGGTCATGGGTTTGGCGAGAACACGATCGTTCGAGAGGCAGTGAAAGCCGGCCTCGACGAGATGGAGCGCCGACGTCGATTTGCCGGCGCCGGGCGGGCCCGCCAGCACCGCGGTGCGCCGGGCGCGCGAGACGGCGGCGGCGTGGAGCAGCGAGTGGCCGCGACGGAGCACGACCTTGGCGTAGCAGTTGTTGACGAGATTGATGCCCTGATTCAGGTGGGCGCGTACGTCACCGGCCGCGAAGGCGCCGCCGGGCCAGAGGCCCATCAGCACGCCGGTCGCCCGCTTGAGGATCAGGCGTCCGCCCTCGACCTCCCGGGTCGCTTCCTTCGGCCGCCGGCCCCCTTCGCGCACGAGATCGACGAGCCCTCCGGGGATCGGCACCGAGCCCTGGATCAGGCTGACTTCCGCCGCGGGCGGAGATCCGCTGATCATATAGGGCCGAAAGTACGACGTGAGGCCGTCGAGGATCTTCGGATCGTTGGTCTTCACGCGGATCGGCACTTCCGCGAAGCAGAGCGAGAGGCCGTGCGGCGTCTCGATGTCTGCGACGAGCGAGCTGGGTATCATCGACGCGCCCCGCGCGGCGTCATCACCCGCGCCTCCCGGAACCGGCGCAGCACGACTTCGGCGAGCATCGGAGCCGCGTCGACACCGCAGCCCTTCAGGAGTCCGCGAAACCCGCCGAACGCGCTGACCTCGAGCACGGTGAACCGCCCGTCCGGATCCTCGATGAGGTCCACGCCCGTGAAGACCAGACCGAAGTGCCGCGCCGCGGTGACGGCCATGGCCGCCGTCTCCGGCGCGATCTCCGCCTTCTCGTAGCGGCCGCCGGAGAGGATCGTCGTCATCCAGTGGTCGCCGGCCGCGACCCGCCAGTACGCGCCGATGCACTGTCCGTCGAGCACGGCCACGCCGAGGTCGCGCCCGGGATGCTTGACGAAACGCTGCAGGTAAAACGGCCCGAGCCCCGCATCGCGATGCGCTTCGAGCTCGCCGCGGAGCCCGCGCGTCGGCTCGAGCCGGCGCATGCCACGGCCCTTCGAGGTGAACAGCGGCTTGATGACGGCCGTGCTGAAGCGCGACACGGCGGCGGCCGCCTCGTCGACGTCTTCCGTGATCGTCGTCGGCGGCACGGGTAGCCCGGCCCGGACGAGCTCGCAGGTCATGCGGTAGCGGTTCACCGCGACATGCAGGCGATCCGGCGCGCTCAGCACCGGCACCCCCGCGGCCTCCAGGTGCCGGAGCATCCCGATGCGCTCCTGGACGCCCCAACCGTCGGCGGTATCGCCGAGCTTCTTGACGACCGCGCCGTCGAGCCCGTCGAGCGGCTCGCCGCGATGGAAGAGCCGCCGGTCGGGAAGCCGCAGGCTGCAGGCGGCGAGGTCGACGACGGCGGCGTTCGCCCCCGAGGCGCGCAGAGCGTCCGCCAGCCGCTCGGTGGACCACGCCCCGGGCTGCCCGACGACGGCGATCTTCACGCGACGAGCGTGGTGGCGCGCTCGAGCAGGCGCACGCCCTGCAGGAAGATCGAGCGCGCGAACTCGAAGTCCGTCACGACGCGGCCGGACGTGATGAAGGAGCGCGCCTGCGAGAGGATCAGCCGCGTCTCGAAGTGGTCGTCGCCGATCAGGCGGGCGAACTCGAGCGCGAAGTCGCGGACGAGCTCGTTGAGCCGCTCGAGGTCGGCGGCCACGCGGCCGTCCTCGATCGGGTTGCGCACGTTCGAGACCAGCAGGACGCCGATGTCTTGCAGGTAATCGCCGTGGCCGCTCCGGTGCACGTCGATGAAGTGGATCCGGTCGGTCTCGGCGTCGTAGACGATGTTGTTGGCGTTGAAGTCGCCGTGGAGCCGCACCGACACCGGCGGCGCCAGCGACGCCTCGAGCTCGGCGGCGCGCTCGAGCAGGTCGGCCAGCGAGCCGTGCGGGATCCCGAACACGCGGCTCTCGCCGCCGCGCAGGCTCTCGAGCTTCGGGTGCAGCGCGAAGAGCTCCGGCAGGCGCTCACGGATCTGCCGGGCGTAGTCGATCCGCGGCGGCTCCTTCACGAGCGTGATCGACCAGATGTCGCGGACGGTCTCGAGGAGCCGGCGCGTCGCGCGGACCTTGTCATCCCAGTGGCGCGTGATGTAAACGTCGCGCAGCAGGCTCCCGCGAAGGAACTGGCCGAGGAACGAGAGCCGCCCTTCCTCGCGATGGCGCGCCTTGACGTCGGGCACGAGGCCCGGGACGATCCGGTTCCACGCGTCCATCTCGCGGATCTCTTCCTCGATCTTCCGCTCGTCGCCTTCCTTCCAGATCAGCGGCTCGCTCTGGCCGACCGCGATCCGGCCAACGCGCGCGCCGCTGATGCCGCCCCAGATCTGGCGGAAGTCGACCTCGCCCGCGCCGTGGGGCGCCAGCGCGTCGGCCGCGTGCTCGAGGTGCAGGTACTGGTGCAGCTTGAGCCGTTCGCCGGTCAGGATGAACAGCGTCGTCTCGCCGATGTTGAGGATCGAGTCGCCGATCCGCTCGAGGAACTTGGCGACGAAGAGGTTCGTGATCACGAACGCCGGGTCCTGGTTGGGCTGGGCCAGACGGCGAAACGTCTCCTGCAGCGCGTCACGGTACTGGTGGTCGAGCTCGGTCTCGCAGCGGCAGGCGTGCTTGGCCTTGTCGGCGCTGGCGTCGGTGAACGCCGTGATGACCTCGTCGAGCGCGGCCAGCGCCACGCGGGCGGGTCCGGCCAGGTCGAACGGGATCGGGCGTACCTTGAGGCGCGACACGTGAACCGCCTGCTCGGCGATGTTGACCGCGTAGTCGCCGAGCTTCTCGAGATTCAACGCCACCCTGAAAACGCCGCGCAGCTGTCGCGAGCGCACGCCTTCGGGCGCCTCGCCGGCGATGCGCTCGAAGCACTTGACCTCGATGAGGCCGAGCAGGTTGTCGACCTGGTCGTCCTTCTGCGTGACCTGCTCGGCGAGCCGCGGATCGCGCTGGAAGAAGGCGGTCATGCTGCGGATGAGCTGCGACTGGACGAGCCGCGCCATCATGGCGAGGTCCTGGCCCAGGTCTTCGCGCAGGACGCTAGTCACGGATCTCGGTCCTGATCCGGGAGACGGCTCGTTGCTAGAGCGGCGGCGGTTTACGCGCGACCGGGACGAGGACCGACCGCGACGCGGAGCTCCGACGTCTTGGCCGCGGTCGAGCGCTTCCAGCCGATCTCGAGCTCGATACGCCCCTTGTGCTCCTTCTGGCTCGCCTTCAGCTCGAGCTTGACGTCGCTCGCCGGCGCCATGTGGAGGGAGCGCTCGCCCGACTCGAGACTGATCTCACCCCGCTTGAGCCCGACGGCCAGCGAGGTCAGATACTCTGCGATCTCCTCGGGCGACGCGATCCGGGCGAACTGAACACTGTTCTTTGCCATCGTGAGCCCCTTTCGGCCTAGTCGTCATCATCGTCGTCATCGTCCTTGGCGCGGTCCTTCGCGCGCTTCCAGGCGATGGCGATCTCGATCTTCGCCTTGCCCTTCTTTTCGCTCGCCTCGATCTCCATCGCGAGGTCGCCGTCGGGATAGACGGTGATCTCTTCCTCGCCCATGGAGAGCGACAACGAACGTGCCCGGATCCCGTCCGCGATGCGATTCAGCGCGTCGGCGGCCTCGGAGGGCGTTGCGGCTCCCTCGAACTCGAACTCCCGGCTATCTCCCATCACGATTCCCTCCGGCCGCAGCGACTCGAATCAGAGGACGCCTCGGCCATCGAAGCTTGACGCTGACGTGATTCGCACGCTTCCGTTGCTTTGCCTCGATCTTGAGGATGACGAACTCGGACGTCGCCAGCTGGATCTGCTGATCGCCAACCGCGATCGCCAGCTCACCCGCCAACACGCCCTTGGCCAATTGCGTCAGGTAGAACGCAGCAGCGTCGCGGCGTGCCCGAGCATGAAATTTCGCCGGAATCGCAGCGCCCACCTGTTCCCTCTGAGCCGGCCGCACCAGCGTCGTGGTCTCGGGCGGCGGCGCAGGCGTGACGGCCTTTGTGCTGACTTTCCGCGACTGACGGACCGCGAGCGGCTTCGATACGATCTCGCCCCGACCGACCGTCTCTCGGGGCATTAGTTACGGGGCGATCAGGTACTGGCGGTCGAGACTGCCGGCCGCGGAGATCCGCTCGCGATCACTCTGCCGTAACATTTTCGTAATATCTTCGTAATGTTTTTCAGGGACTTAGCGCCCCTGACGCGGAGGGGAGTATAGGGGGATGTCGCAAAGCCCGTCAAGCCCTCTCTAATCGTCTTCAGGACGCTTGTAATTCGAATCTCGTCGACGTGCATCAGCGTGTGGCGAACGCCGAGCTGCAGCCAATGATGCGCATCGCTGCCGGCGACGATCGGCAAGCCGAGCGCGCGCGCCTGGACGAGCAGCATCACTTCCGTCCCGAAATCCTTGCCGTTGACCTCGAGCGCGTGCAGGCGACGCAGGTCGTCGATACGAAACTTTCCGAGCTCCTTCTTGGGACGGAACATGTGCGCGCCGATCCGCGCGACGTCGAAGTATTCGCTCACGTCGAGGAACTCGCGCAACGTCGGCTCGTAGCGGTGAGACAGCATTTCGGGGAAGGCGCGGTCGAGCCGGCGAAGCTCGGCGACGTCGCCCAGGACGATGACGTGCGCGCCCTCGCGGATGTTGATCTCGGCGCCGGGAATCAGGGCGAGGTTGCCGGCCCAGAACACGCCGCCCTCGGAGGGATACGTGCGCTCGAGATGCTCGTGAACCGCCCAGAAGTCGGTCGCGTGGAAATGCTCGGTGAGCGCGAGGCCGTCGAGTCCCACCCGGCCGGCCATACGTACCATGCGCTGCACGGACCGCGGGTCGAACTTGAAATGCTTCGACATCTTCGGGTGCGAGTGGGTATCGATCCGCTTCAAACCGTTCGCCTCCTCTCGGAATTCATCCACAGTGATCCACAGCTATCCACACTGCAAAACGACCACCAACTCGAAGCGAAGCGGCCATCCTCGTGAGCACGGGCTCAGAGTACACAATATAGTGTTGCCTGGCTATTACAGAACCGCAAATAGTGTGTTGCTGGGGATGGACGGGGAGTTTGCCTGTGGATAATGTGGATAAGTAAAAAGTGCTCGGAGTGCCGACGCGACTACGCGGTGCCGAAGCGCCAGGCGACTCGCTGACCGCTGAAGTCGTTCGGCGCGCCGTCGAAGACGAGCAGACCGTCGGCGAGTGCGACGAGCCGGTCGGCAAAGTCCGCGGCGAAGGCCGGCGTGGCCGCGCTGGCCAGCACGGAGAGCCGCTCGCGATGCGCGAGCGACCGGAGCAGCGCGCGTACGGTCGCCAGATCGGCGCCGTCGAGGCCGCGATCGATCTCGCGCACCACCAGTACTTCCGGCGCGCTCACCAGCGCGCCCGCGAGCGCGAGCCGCGCGCGATCGACCGCGCCGAGACCGGACGCGGTCTCGAGCTCGCGGCCGCCGAGCCCCACGCGCTCGAGCGCCCGCCGGGCCGCCAGCCGCTCGGACTTGCGAGGCAGGCGCAGGAGCCCGGGGATCGCGTGATGGCCGGATTTTCCGGCCACGAGCAGGTTCCATAGCATCGAGCGATGCTCGACCGGCCGCGCGTGCACGTCGGCCTCGATGACCATCCCGCGGATGCGGCGCACCGTGTCGCGGGAGACCGGCACGTGGGAGATCCAGACCCGTCCCTCGTCGGGAACGAACCGGGCGGCGACGGCGTCGAGGAGCGCGTGCCGCTCCTCGGGCAGCTGCGAGACGACCAGGGTGAGCTCGCCGCGTCGGAAGCTCGCGCAGACCCGGTGAAGCCTCCAGCCGCCGTCAGCCCGCGGCGCGCCGACTCCCAGTAACTCGATCATGGCCGGCATGGTCCACGCGGATCGTTACGAAATGATGACGGAAGCGTGAAATTCGCCGGCCCCCCCGGGCGCGCAGCACTCCGTAGCACCGGGCTCGTGCTCGACGCCGGAGGCGGGCCGGCGAGGGGCGCTCACGAAGAGCGAAGCGGCTGCGCCAGCTCCCAGAGCCGCTCCTGCGATCGCAGCCCGGTCGAGGTCGAGATCCGCTCCGAGGTGCCGTCGGGTCGGATGAGCCGCGCCTTCACGGTGTCGCCGAGCTGCACGTCGAGGATCGCGGCGATCTGGGCGCGCAGCCCCGGGTCCAGCACGGGAAACGCGATCTCGACCCGCCGGTCGAGATTGCGCGGCATCCAGTCGGCCGAGGCGAGCAAATATTCAGACGCATCGCCGTTCTGGAAGAAGAACACGCGCGCGTGCTCGAGGAAGCGATCGACGATCGAGACGGCGCGAATGCGCTCGGACAGTCCCGGCACACCCGGGCGCAGGCAGCAGATCCCCCGGATGATCAGATCGATCTGGACGCCGGCGTCGCTCGCCCGGTAGAGCTCCTCGATCAGGGTCGCATCGACCAGACTGTTCACCTTGGCGATGATCCGCGCCGGCCGTCCAGCGCGCGCGTGGTCCGCCTCGCGCCGAATGCGCATGACGAGCCCGTCGCGCAGATCCGTCGGCGCCACGATCAGATGATTGAAACGCCGCGGCCGCGTGTAGCCGGTCAGCAGATTGAACAGCTCGGTCAGGTCCTCGCCGAACGACTCGCGGCACGTGAACATCCCGAGATCGCCGTAGACGCCCGCGGTGCGGACGTTGTAGTTGCCGGTCGCGAGATGACAGTACCGTCGGATGCCGTCGGACTCCTGGCGGACGACCAGGCACGCCTTGCAGTGCGTCTTGTATCCGACGAGCCCGTAGACCACGTGCGCGCCGACCGCTTCGAGCGCGCGGGCCCAGCGGATGTTCGCTTCCTCGTCAAAGCGCGCCTGCAGCTCGACGAGCACCGCCACCTCCTTGCCGCGCTCGGCGGCGAGCCGCAGGGCCTGCGCGATCGGCGAGGCGGGGCTGACGCGGTAGAGCGTCATCTTGATCGCGAGCACCTTCGGATCGACGGCGGCGTCGTGCACGAAGCGCGTCACCGCGTCGAACGCGTGATAGGGATGATGGACGAGCACGTCGCCGCCGCGAATTGCCGACCAGAGATCGGGCGCCGTTTCGAACGCCGCCACCGGCTGCGGCGTGAGCGGTCGATCCTTCAGCCGCGGCAAATCCACCGCCGCGTAGAGCTGGAACAGATCCGCGAACGCGATGAAACCGCGCGCCTCGTAGAGATCCACGGCCTCCAGCTCGAGCGCGTCCACGATCGCCGTGAGGATCTCGGCCGGCAGATCGACGTCGTACTGCAGCCGTACCGCCGTCCCCATGCGCCGATCGCGCAGGCTCTCCTCGACCGCCGTCAGGAGGTCCTCGTCGCGGCCGACGGGCGCGGTCAGATCGGCGTCGCGTGGGGCGCGGGAAGCCGGGAAAGAAAATAAAGATTATGCCGGTAATTT
>Ga0306921_10004470_pt1 | contig 14377 bp, 10 predicted proteins | sample sta12Cox44000080_FD_203760 | JGI IMG/M metagenome (GOLD analysis project Ga0306921, IMG submission 203760) | Lab enrichment of tropical soil microbial communities from Luquillo Experimental Forest, Puerto Rico - statoxic.12C.oxic.44.000.080 (v2)... | ecosystem: Environmental > Terrestrial >...
AAGCTGGATGACGCCACGATCGCGCGCTTCCAGCCCGCGCTTGCGGAGATGGGTTACAAGTTCCAGTTCATTACCCTGGCCGGCTTCCACGTGCTCAACCTCAGCATGTTCGAGCTCGCGCGCGCCTACAAAGACACGGGCATGACCGCTTACTCACGGGTGCAAGAGAAGGAATTTGCCAGCGAGTTCAGCCACGGCTACTCCGCGGTGAAGCACCAGCGCTTCGTGGGCACCGGATACTTCGATGAAGTCACCCAGGTGATCGCTGGCGGCAAGTCCTCATTGTCAGCGCTGGAGCACTCGACTGAAGCCGAGCAGTTCGCGGGGATCAGCGTCGGGGCCCCAGATGAGCGAGGTGGGACAGGATCCGGCGTGCCGCCCGATCCTCGGCGAGTGGTAAGTGTCGTAGGAGCACGGGCACGTACCGAGTGGCAACGATTAAATTCTCTTACCGGCGGCATCGTTGGGTACGAGCACCAGGCACAGCTGTCGCAACCGATCTCTCGTCGAGAGCCCAATGAATCCGAAAAAGCTAGTCATCATCATCTCGCAATTGGCGTTTTTGGCGCTGATTAACCGCGCGGGTTACATGTTGGCACGCGGGTTGTCTTTGCGCCTGCCAGGAAACCTCGTCGGAATGCTGATTCTCTTGGCGCTGCTGTCAGGCCGATTGGTCCGTTTGGAGTGGATCCAGGAGGGGTCATCGATCTTGACCCGGCATCTGGCTTTCTTCTTCATCCCGATTGCCGTCGGCCTTATCACCTTCAAGGATGTGTTTCTGCAGAACGGCGTTGCCATCTTGGGCACGCTCATTGTCAGTGCCACAGCTGGGATTCTCCTCTGTGGCTTCATCGCCCAGGCATTTAAAGAAAAGGAGGCCAAGTACCATGAGATTACTGCTGGCGTTATCCGGCATTGGTGTTACCGCGTTGGCCTACGTCCTTAGCCGGATCGTGGGGAAGCGTTATCCTTCACCGCTTACGTCACCCGTGTTCTTTAGCACGCCACTTGTAATCGCAGTGGTGCTGCTAAGCGGCAGGCATCTCAGCGACTACCGGCCCGCGAAGGACATCATTGTCTCTCTTCTGGGGCCCGCGACTGTCGCCCTTGCGGTACCACTCTATAAAAACCGACGGATGCTACTCGGCAATCTGCTCCCCGCGTCCATAGCACTTGTCCTCGGTTCCTTGTCTACCCTGGTCATTGCCGCGGTTGTGGCGAGACTATTTGATTTGCCACCCGTCATTGGGGCGTCGGTCAGTATAAAGTCCGTCACCGCTCCGGTCGCTATCGAGCTCGCCCCCATGGTCAACGGCGATTCGACCTTAGCGGCTGCATTCGTCATCGCAACCGGGATCATCGGTGCTATGGCGGGGCCGTGGCTGATGGATAAGGCCGGCATTCACGCTCCTTTGGCCCGGGGATTGGCGCTCGGTACTATTTCACACGGGCAGGGCACGGCCGAAGCGGTGATCGAGGGAGAGGTGCAGGGCGCGGCTGCAGGAATTGCCATGGTGCTGGCGGCCATTCTCGTTTCCTTCCTCGCCCCCATTCTGGTCCCAATCCTCCTGCGGTGAATCTTTGCGGTGGACAAGAGCGGGAGATGACAGCGCCAAAAAGTAGCTACGACGCGAACCTAAAGTGGACTCGCGGCCAGCCCGCCGCCGATTTTTAGGAACTCCCGGCGGCTCCTGATATAGGATACGTTGCCTGCGGCGGTGGAATCGGGAAATGCTCGAGCAAGAGCGCGGCGCTTGCAAAGTCCGTCCCACCTCTTACAATGTTCGCAGAGTCCATTAGGACGTCGCAGACTACGCCAGCTTGAGCAATCGGCAAGGAGGTTCGCAATGTCCGCTACCGTGCCCGACAGCCATAAAGACCTCTTCCAGAAACGCGCATTCGGCAGCTTTACTACGTTGATGCCCGACGGCAGTCCTCAAACCACCCCGGTATGGGTTGACCTCGACAACGGCAAAATAATCGTCAACACCGCCCTCGGCCGCCAGAAGCACAAGAATGTCCGCCACGATCCGCGGGTTGCGGTGACGCTGATCGATCCTGATAACCCCTACCGCTACCTGGAAGTCAGGGGACGGGTTGATGAAGTCACGCAGAATGGAGCCGAGAAGCATATCGACAAGATGGCAAAGAAGTATCTGGACAAGGACAAGTACCCATTTGCCCAGCCCGGCGAGCAGCGGGTGCTGATCAAGATCACGCCTGACAAATTCCGCACCATGGGTTAGCCCCGGCCATTTTTGCTATGCCGCTGCGGTTGCGCGGGTTCCTCTCGCGCCAAGCCGTAGGGACAGTGTCGGTATTCCGACCGGCACCGATAACCTCGAGCGCGCCGGTACCGTTCCGTGAAAACCACCAGGCCGCCTTCGCGGAAAGTAATCGTCGATCAGTTCACCCTCGGTCACTGCGCACCCGCCTCGCGGAGCAGCGCAGTCCGTTCTTCGGGATCCACCGCCACACCGTCTCTGAATTTCACATACTTTCCAGAAATTGCCGGCACGCGCTCGCCGGGAACAAGAACCCCGACGAGGTTCAAAGGATCGGCCGCCGAGACTACAATCGTCTCCCCCGTCGCCGGCAGGTTTCGTATGGCACGCAGCGATTCCACCGCCTCCGGCAAGGCGAACTGCTCGCCCAGAAATCCGCTCACGAAACGTCCGCCGCGGACTTCGCCTCGATCCTCCAGCCGGCGAAAGCTGATCAACAGCTCGCGCCACTTCGGCAAGTTTGACTCCCGCGCCAGCACATCCCGAAAGACCACTCCGTAGCGGCGCAGTAACATGCGGCACATGGCCTCGAGCGTTGTGTTTCGATCGCCCGCTTCCACCGGCGGGTAGAGTAATGACCAGCGTCCCGTAACATGACGCGGCCGTGTGACCTTGGGTGAACCTGGTGTCGTTCTGCGCAGCGGATTGATCAGCGAACGCAAGTTCTCAAAGCCATCCGCCGTCAGCAGGCCGGCCGCGACCAGCTCCCAGAGAGCCGTCTCGACCTCTGCCTTGAGCTTGCCCGTGCCGCGCACAATATCAGCAAAAAAAGATGCACCTCGGCGACGAAGAAACTCGGCCACCGCACGGGCGGATTCGCTTAAAACACGATCCTGGACTTCGTTTTCCCCGTTGTTGCGCGGTTGCATCCAGTCCGAATCCTCGCGCACAAAGAACGTAATGGGCGCCACGCTGGTCGGTACCACACGCCGGCGGCCGTTGCTCGAATCATCGAGCGTGGCGGGATGAGGCGACAGCCGGCCCCAACCGACGGCGCCGGTCAGGCAGAGCTGGTCGAGCAGCGAGGGCTCGTAGCTATTCATGCGTGGCCGTAGCACCTGTTTTTCCCAGGCAATCGCCGGAATCTCGAAGCCCTGTACCTGGCGAAGTACTTCCAGCAGTCCCCGTTCCCCACCCAGTTGTGAGTTGGGCGCCAGGTGCTGCCAGCGCAGCAGCCAGCGCATGAATTGCGCGGCTGTGACGGGTTCGACCTGCTTGCGCAGAGTGGCAACCGTCAGGTGATGAATGCGCGCCAGCAGCCGCCGGTCACACCATTCGCTGGTCCCGGGCTCGTTGCCGGCGGCGTGCCCGGTGAAGTTTCCACGCAGCGCGGACCCGCTTGCTTCCATACGCAGCAATGCCCGTGCGACATCACTTGCAGGTATCCCGAGCTGGAAACCCAGAGCTGCGGCACTGGTGGGACCGGAGTGCATAACCCAGCCCTTAATCATGGTCAGCAGGGCTTCGTCACGGGAATCTGCGCTCCCAGGCAAATCCGGTGGAGTGATCTCGAACTGCGCCTGCGGATAAATCAGGGCAAACTCCTTGGCGCGTTCGGACGCGACCAGGTAATGGCGTTCGCCCGCGCCGGCTCTCGCAATGCGCCGGGACTCCATCAGCTCGGGGACAAATGCCATCCAGCTGGCTGCAGCCGATTGCCAGTCCGCATCGGACAGCTCTTCCGGGAGTGCAATCAACGTATGCAAGGCATCGTGGAGCTCTTCGCCATCGCGCACATCCGGACGCGCTTCCTCGCGTACGCGTGCGATAGCCGTCTGGTCCAGTCCCCCCACTTCCCGCAAGACGGACTCGGGTAAGATGCGGCGCATCTCCACTGCGCGAGAGCGTCTCTCTTCCAGGGGTGCATCGTCCAGGTAGGCGTAGGGATTGGCATTCAGGATTTCGTGGGAAAACTGCGAGGGCACCGGCGTGTCCACCGCAAGGCAGCGAATGGATCCCTCGCGGATGCCCCCGAGTACCTGCCGTAATCCCTCAATGTCCATCGCCTCCGTGAGCACGTCCTTCATCACTTCCTGGACCAGGGGATGATCGGGAATCTTGATGTCGCCATCGACGTTTTCAAAGCACGCCGCCACCTCGGGAAACACCGATGCCATCAAATCGTCACTGCGGATACGTTGAATGTAGGGCGGGACCTTCTTGCCCCCCTGAAAACGCAGCAGGGCCAGGGCCCGGTTGGCATCCCACCGCCAGCGGGTGCCAAAGATCGGCGACGCCAGTGCCGCCTGCTCCAGGATTTCCTGCACGGTTTCCGGCGACAAATAATGGAATACGTCGCTGAGCGGGAAACTGTGCTGCTCGGCGAGGGCGATGCTGAGGCCATCGTCGGTCGCCGATGCCTGCAATTCGAAATTGAAAGCGCGGCAGAAACGCTTGCGCAGGGCCAGTCCCCAGGCCCGGTTGATCCGTCCCCCGAAGGGAGCATGCAGAATCAGCTGCATGCCCCCGCCTTCGTCGAAGAAACGCTCGGCGATTATGGTGGTTTGCGTCGGCACCTCACCCAGGACCGCCCTTCCGGTGATGATGTACTCCACGAGTTGCTCTGCCCCCGCCTCGTCGAGTCCGCATTGGGTCTTCAGCCATGTCACCGCCGTCTGCACCTCGGGACTCGATTCCAGGCCTCGCAATCGTTCCGCAGGCCGGGCCCGCTCGGCCAGGTCAGGGGCGACCGGCGGTGCCGGTAAAGGCACAGTATTGGGCAACATCATGCTGACATGTTCCCGCAGCCGTGCCACGTGCTGGGAAAGTTCGGCGGTGCGCGCCGGGGCTTCTCCGCGCCAGAAGGGAACCGTGGGAGGCGCTCCGTGGGCGTCTTCTACGACTACGCGCCCGGACCTTGATTCCACCCGGGCGATCCGCCACGAGGTGTTGCCGAGCAGCATGATGTCGCCGGCGTTGCTTTCGACGGCGAAGTCCTCATCCAGCGTTCCCACTACGACTTCCTCGGGTTGCGCCACCACGGTATAGAGGTTTGTCTCCGGGATCGCTCCGCCGCTGGTGATGGCTGCCAGTCTCGCTCCCCGGCGGGCGCGCAGTCTTCGGTTCACCAGGTCGCGATGCAAGTAGGCGCCGTAGCGTCCGCGCTGGGCGGCTATGCCCTGCGCCAGCATCTCCAGAATGCGCTCGAACTCATCCCCGCCAAGGTCGCGGTAAGGGTACGCACGACGCACGCACTGGAATAACTCCGCTTCGTCCCAGTCCTCGCTGGCGCACATGGCGACGATCTGCTGCGCCAGGATGTCGAGCGGTTTGTCGGGAACTGCGAGGCGGTCGAGGTCGCCGCTCTTGATGGCATGAACGGCGGCCGCACACTCCACCAGGTCGTCTCGCGTGGTGGCAAATAAGCGTCCTTTGGGAACGGCCCCCCGCCAGTGACCGGCGCGGCCGATGCGCTGCAAGGCGACAGAAATCGCTCGCGGAGAATTGATCTGGCAGACCAAATCGACATTGCCAATATCGATACCAAGTTCGAGGGACGCGGTTGCCACCAGCATCCGTATCTCGCCGTTCTTCAGCTTGCGTTCCGCGGCCAGGCGCAGCTTTCTGGCCAAACTGCCATGATGTGCAGCCACCAGTCGCTCGCCGATTCGCTCGCTGAGATGCAGTGCAACCCGTTCCGCCAGGCGGCGGGTGTTTACGAAAACCAGCGTGGAGCGGTGCTGTAAGGCCAGGGCGGCGATGCGATCGTAGATCTCACCCCACATCTCATTGCTGGCGATTGCCCCCAACTCGGATGCCGGAACCTCAACCGCGAGATCGAGCTGGCGGCGGTGGCCGATGTTTACGATGGCCGGGGTGTGACGACCGACACCGGTCAAAAAGTGCGCTACCAGTTCAATCGGCTTCTGCGTGGCCGAAAGTCCGATACGCGTTGGTCCTCCGGCCAGCCGGTCGAGACGCTCCAGGGACAACGAAAGATGAGCGCCCCGCTTATCGTCGGCGACGGCATGGATTTCGTCCACGATGACGGTGTGCACATTCCGGAGAATGGCGCGGCTCTTCTCGGCGGTGAGGAGAATGTAAAGGGATTCCGGCGTGGTGACCAGGATGTGCGGCGGCCGTTTCAACATCTCGCGCCGCTCTTTTGCCAGCGTATCGCCGGTTCGCACGGCGATGCGGATCTCCGGCATCAGCATCCCTCGCTCGCCTGCCAGCGCGATGATTTCGGCGAGCGGCCCCTCCAGGTTCTTCTGAATATCGTTTCCCAGCGCCTTCAGGGGAGATACATAGAGAACCTCGGTTTGATCCTGCAGATTGCCGTCTAATGCCTGGCGCACCAGGCGGTCAATACAGATCAGAAATGCCGCCAGCGTTTTCCCCGACCCGGTGGGAGCGGATATGAGGGTCGTGCGTCCCGCCAGGATTTCAGGCCACCCTTGTTCCTGGGGCTCCGTGGCCGAGCCAAACCGCGCCACAAACCACTCCGCGACCAGGGGATGCGCCCATGCCAGCGCCACCGGAATGTCCGCCAAAGCCATGTTGGTCATTGTAGCCACTTTCGTGGTTTTCGCCAATTGTTCGCCGTCCCCCGTTGTGTTGGGAGCACCCGGGATGCCCGGCATTCGGCATCAGCCTTCCGCAGCCTGGCTGCTAAGATCACTCCATGTCGGAAGAACGCGCGAAGAAGATCAAACTGATTATTTTTGACGTCGACGGAGTCATGACCGATGGCACGATCTTTCTGTTTCCCTCACCCGGCGGAATGACCGGGGCGGGAACGGACGACCACCGCCAACGGATGGCCGACAAGGGCGGCTTTGGCATCTCGGGGAGCAGCGTGATCGAAGCCAAAGGTTTCAATGCCCACGACGGCACGGGCTTTTCTTTGGCGCGCTTGGGAGGGCTCAAAGCCGCCATCATAACCAAGCGAATCTCGGAAACCGTTGCCCTCCGGGCACGGGACCTCAAGATCGAATATGTTTATCAGGGCCAGCAGGACAAAGCCGCTGCATTCCGCGAGATCCTCGCCAAAGAGGGCCTGAATCCTGATGAAGTCTGTTACGTCGGTGACGACATCATCGACTTGCCGGTGATGCGGCTTTGCGGACTTGCCATTGCGGTCAAGAACTCGCGCCAGGAAGTGCTGCGCGAGGCGCACTACATTACGCCCCACCAGGGTGGCCACGGCGCCGTGCGCGACGCCATCGAATATATCCTGCAGGCCCAGGGAAGGCTGCAACGAGCGATCGAGGATTACATTTATTCGCGCAGCCACGATCCCGCAGCAAGCGTGCAATAGCAAACTTCCTGCGGTCCAGAAAAGAGCCCTCCGATGCACAGGGGCGAGTTGCACATCGGAGGGTAGTCGTTTTGCACGACTATTCTCAGGGTTGATAAGCCTTGCAAACACAGCGGCGCACGGGAAGTTGCGAGGACAATTTTTTCCCTCGCCATTTCACGGGTAACTTTTCCCTGTGCCTATGCGCGCTCATCGAAATCCTGCAGCCGGGAGTTCGCGAACCACACTAATTACGGCGACAGCAATCGCCGGTTATGGTAAATAATATAGGATGCAGTGAAGGGCGAATTCTTATCGACTGGCACACACGTGTCGAAAATCGTGTCCCCTTCAGGCTAGTGAATGCCATCGAGGTGCGGTCCGTCAATAAGCGAGCTGTGAGACAAGTTATGTTAAGGGTGCGATGAAAAGCCGGCTTGTGGTTGTTGCGCTGCTGAGTTCGCTGCCGCTCCTGCTGGGCTTGCCGACGCGAGCCGCGACCATCGCACCCCCCAAAAAGCCACATGCCAAATCGCATCATGTGACCGAGAGTGCCGCCGCGCAAAAACAGATGGCCCGGATGAAACACAGCAGCCGCGCCACCGCCGCCAGCCGGAAGAAGAAGAGATATTACGAACACTTCTCAGGGAATTCCTTTTCCAGCGACCAGATCGAAGGCGACATTGCCACCGGCGAGGACCCGGTTGTGCGCGGGGCGGCGATCGAAGCGCTGGGCAACATGAATGGCAGCGTTGTTTCGATCGATCCCGATAGCGGACGAATTCTGGCGATGGTGAACCAGAAGTTGGCGCTCTCAGCCGGTGCTCAGCCCTGCTCGACCATCAAGGTGGCGGTGGCGCTGGCTGCGCTGAGCGAGAATGTCATCACCAAAGATACCGAGATCCCGTTGGGTAAATACTGGCGAATGGATCTGACTTCGGCCCTGGCCCACTCGAACAATGCATATTTCGCGGCCGTGGGAAACAGGCTGGGTTTCGACAGAGTCAGTTACTACGCTCATCAGTTTGGCTTGGGCGAGTTGGCGGGCTGGCAGATTCCGGGTGAACATCTGGGGATATTTCCCGCTTCGGCCCCCGACCCCCGGCAGGGCGGGTTGGGGAGAATGTGCTCGTTTGGCGAGAGCATTTCACTGACCCCGCTGCAGTTGGGCGCCTTGATGGCGGCTGTGGCGAACGGCGGCACCCTGTATTATCTCCAGCACCCCACGACGCCGGATGAAGTGGCAAACTTCACTCCCCGGGTGAAACGAAAGCTGGATATCGGACCCGTGATTCCGGACATCGCCGATGGTTTGTCGGCTGCCGTGGAGTACGGCACCGCCCGATACCTCCGCAGCAGCTTTATCGCGGAACCGATTCTCGGAAAGACGGGAACCTGCTCCAAGGACGGTACTCGCTATGGCTGGTTTGCTTCCTATGCGAATACCGGGTACGGGCGCATCGTAACTGTCATTTTCCTCGAGGGTGGGCGCCCGACCTACGGTCCCAGGGCGGCCGAAATGGCCGGACTCTTCTACCGCAATCTGTACGATCACAACTATTTTGAGCCGAAGCCGTCGCTTGCTCCGACCCACAGTGCAGCAACCTCGCCGACCGGGATTGTGCACTAGGAATCTATAAGCCCGGATAGCTCGGGCGGAAACGCGGCCTCGGGGCTTATCACCCGATTGAGCGACCAATGTGGCAGGAGCGGGATACTTCTTGAGCCAGGGAGAAGTCCGCGCCAATGTTGAAGAAGCCTCCAGCGGTGACATGGCGCTCGATCTTGGCAAGCCAGGTCTTAGCCTGCTTCAGGTACCGCTCCCGTTAAAAAACTGCCCAATTCGGCGCTGGTTTTGCGCTGCCGGTTTTATTTTCAGTGCTCGGCACAGCGATAGCGTTCCCTGCCGATAATATTCAAATCTGTGGCGCTTGTTGCCGCTCGCGGCTTGCTGCCCGTGTGCTGTCCATGCAGGCCGTCAATCCCAGACCCTCAAAACGGCTGTTCCACAGCGCAAGTTGTACAGCGCGCACCTCATTCGCGCTCGATCTCTCCCCAGCTCAATCTTTCGGCCAAAGCAAGTATGATCCCCGCCGGGAATACAGTGCCAGCAGGTAACGACGCGATTGCACTCAGCGATCCGGTTCCGGCGCTCCGCACTGATCTGGCAGCAGCCCTAACGGTGTTAGTCGAGAACAGTGCCGATGCTCGGCCATTTAAATTAGAAGATAAGATAATCGCTCGCACACGAGAATTACCCTGGCAGACGACACACCTGATGGGATTTGTTTCGCGAACCGGCTATTGCCCGCCGACCGTGGTCGGCGAGTGCAACATCTTTTTCGATAACCCAAATGAGACGAGAGGCTTTCGATGGATCGGGAGAGCACCGATGCATTAGGTTGGGGTCAGAGGCTATCCGTCGGGTCCTTCACTCCTCCAATGCACTGGTAGTCCGTTAAATTAGCGACCAGTTCCGAAGTCGCCGCCGGCGTGGTGCCTTATGGTCCTGGCGCAGCTGTCTTTTGCGACTCCATCTCTTCCATGGCGTGCTGGTAAATCAGCTTCAGCGCCGGCTCCTGCGCCTGCGATATTTTCTTGCCGAACCACTGGACAGTCGCGGTTCGCGAAGGGTGGGGATAGTTGGGTTGTATGTCAGTAATTCGCCAGCTTCCATTGACTTCCGAGACAACGAACTGAACGTCATCCACCTGGTGGGCTGATTCCGGCGAATAACCTTGCGCCATATCGAACCTCCCGATCAGCCGATAGTGAACCGTAACCAGGTATTTGCCATGCTGCGGAACCACCTCGCTAGCCACATCGAAGCGGGAACTGGGCAAAAAGAAGGTGAACTCCGGATCGGTTTGCCAGGCCACCAGGGGTTGCATTTTGGGCCAGTCGGCCTGGTTCAGCCGGGCCCCCGCGTAATCCAGGCGGCAGTAGCGTGCGACCGTCTCGCGGATGGTTACCGCTTCCAACTTAGGGTCGGGGCGATTCAGCGGCATGCCGAGCTGTGCCGGAGCTTCCAGGCAGGCCGCCCCGAGCGATAGAAGCAGGCCGGCTGCGATGCAGACTGATCGGAACACGACGCTACCTTCCCCCCGTATTACCCACGGGTAGCATAGTGTTATTCAGGAGGGGAGGGAAATCAGTTCCGCACTTTCGAACAGGAATCAGCGCAGCGCGCGACTACTTAGCCGCGTGCCGTCTTCTGATCACTAAATACCTGGCCGTCCTTGATGTGGATGATGCGATGGGCATACTCCGCGATGTCGTGTTCATGGGTCACAAGGACAATGGTGTTTCCCTGCTGGTGCAATCGATCAAACAGCGCCATGATCTCCACGCCCGTCTGGGAATCGAGGTTGCCCGTCGGCTCATCGGCGAGGATGATGGACGGGTTGTTGACCAAGGCCCGTGCAATTGCAACCCGCTGCCGCTGACCGCCGGACAATTCGTTAGGCTTGTGGTTCATCCGCGATTCCATACCTACTGAGGCCAGCGATTGCTTGGCCCGCTCGATGCGCTCCTGCGCAGGTATGCCGGCATAAATCAGGGGCAGCTCGACGTTATGCAGCGAGGTCGCCCTTGCCAGCAGGTTGAAGGTCTGGAAGACGAACCCAATTTCCTTGTTGCGGATGCGGGCCAGCTCGTCGTCATCCAACTCGCTAACCAGTTGGCTGTTCAGCCAATATTTGCCTTTGCTGGGGGTATCCAGGCAGCCGATGAGGTTCATCAGCGTCGATTTGCCCGAGCCCGACGGCCCCATGATGGCGACATACTCGTTGCGCTGGATGCGAACGTTGACCCCGCGCAGGGCCTGCACCTGCTGCTCCGAACCCATGTCGTAGGTCTTCCACAGATCCTCCGTGCAAATGATGCAGGATTCCTGCGGAGCACTCGTCTGCAGTTCGGCGAGGGTTGCCAGCTCGCTGGCCATCGGGTTGCTCTCCTCAATTGGTGTCTGGTCGGGATCGGTCATCGTGGCGGACTCTACGTGCGCTTCTCCGGCCTGGGTGGCTGCAGAAAAGGTCTAGGACTCCTCTTTCTTCGTGTTGGCTGTGGCGTTGTCAACTTTGACGCTAGCCCCGTTGCGCAACGTTCGAAGCACCTTGTAGCTGCCCGTAATGATCTCGTCTCCCTCTTTTAGGCTGCCGCCGACAACCTCGACGTCGGTGGTCCCGCTAATGCCGGTGCTTACAGGTACGAAAACCGCCTCTCTTTTGTTCTTGAGAATGAATATTCCCTGCAGCTCTTCTTTCGGATCACCTTTGGTCAGCGTTGCCGCTTGCACGACAGCCTCTTTCGACTGTTTCTCCGGCGCCAGCTCGGCGCGTTGCCGGATGGTCAGAGCCTGGATCGGAATTGCCAGGGAGTTGCTCCGGGTAGCCGTTGTGATTCGAGCCGTGGTCGATAGTCCGGGAAGCAGGTTCGGTGGCGGGTCCTCGATGGTGACAACCACCTTGAAATCCTTGGCCTCCTGGCTGCTGGAGGTGGACTGCGCCGTGGAAACCCCGGTTGACCGCAGGATGGCATTATTGCCAATCTCGGTAACTATACCCTTGAACCGCTGTTTTGGAATCGCGTCAATCGAGACCTCCGCGGGCTGACCCAGCTTGACATTGACAATATCCGTCTCATCGACCTTGACCTCGGCGGTGATTACCGAGGTGTCGGCAATCGTCATCAAGGTGCTGCCGGGCGCGTTCTGAATGCCGATCACCACCGTCTCGCCTTCCCGCACGGGAAGGTTAGTGATTACCCCGTCAAAAGGCGCCCGATACTCGGTCTTGCTCAGAACATCAGTAGCATGCCGCAAGTTGGCCGCGTTTTGTCCGATGCGGCGCTCGGATGAATCCTTCTGGGCCTTGGCCTGGGCCAGCTTGGCCTTAGCCTGCCCCAGCTGGGCCGTAGCCGTTCCAAAGGCTGCCTTCTTCGTGTCGTAGTCGGCCTTGGCAATCAATTGCGCCTGATATAGCGCCTCGGCACGGTCATAATCCAGCTTGGCACGTTCATATTCCGCTTCTGCCTGGTGTTGGTCGGCGGTGGCCGTATTGACTGCGGCCTCAGAGGCAGTGTAATCGGTCTTGGCCACGTTCAGCGCGGCTTCGTCGGCCGCGACATCCGCCGCCGATTGCACGTTCTCCAAGGTGGCAAGCATCTGACCTTCTTTCACCCGATCGCCTTCCTTCACGTAAAGGTGCGTGATCTTGCCAAACGCATTGGCGCCGATGTTGACGTACACCTTGGGCTTGATCTCGCCCGATGCCGTCACTACCGACGTCAAATCTTCACGAGTCACCTTCCCGGTCTGCACGGTTACCACGCCTTTGCGACTCTGTTGAACCGTGAAGCCGACGATGGCCGACAAAATAACAACTGCCCCGACGATGAGCGCGATTTTCTTACCGTATTTCATCAATCCTCAGCTGGACCTGCCCAGCTTGCATCCGTATTCGATTCCGTGACTTAGTACGAACCAAGACAGTCGAAGGTTCCCCCCAAAGGCAGCCGTCTCGGCTGCTTTACCACGGCCCGCGGTCGGGTCTTTTTGGCTTTCGCGGACTGGATAAGGGCGTACGGAGCACTCTGATTATAGCCGTTCTGCTGGGCCGAATCGAAGTCGTCGGGGGTCGTCCTGTGATCGCGGCTGCGACTTTCCGCTGTGCTTAGGGTTATGATGGCTGTATAGGGATGGGGGAGTGCAGCGTGTCCCCGGGGGGCACCGTGACATCTTGCGTTAACCATTGCAAACCCTTACAATTTAAAGGCCGCGAGTGTCTCTGCAGGAGTTTATGTAGGTACATGAAGCTTTTCCCCCGCCCATTGGCTTGGCTGTCAGCTGTCCTGGTTTTGGCCCTTGGCGTATCTGCCGCGCAAACGCCTGCGCCGACTGCCCAGAATCCCGCACCTGCAGCAACACCGGCTGCCGCGAGCAATACGCAAGCTCAACCGCCTTCCGCAACCGACAAGCAGGCAGCGCCCTCGGGCGCAGCCGCGGCCAACGACTCCGCTGCGCCTTCGGCTGACGCGCAGCAGGGCGATCCCCTCAAGCGGCCTCTTTCCGAGAAGCAAAAGAAGGCCAACGCCAAGGCCCTGAAGCAGGAATTGAGTTCAACCTACAAGAAGTGGCTCAACGAAGATGTCCGCTGGATCATCTCACCCGAGGAACTGTCAGCGTTTAAGCAGCTTTCGAACGACGAGGAGCGTGACCAGTTCATCGAGCAGTTCTGGCTTAGGCGTGATCCCACTCCTGACACTCCGGAGAACGAGTTCAAGGAAGAGCACTATCGGCGTATTGCTTACGCCAACGAGCACTTCGCAGCGGGTAAGCCGGGATGGATGACCGACCGTGGCCGTATCTACATCATCTTCGGCCCTCCCGACGAGATCGACTCTCATCCCTCCGGCGGCGACTATCAACGGCCCATGGAAGAGGGCGGCGGTGAAACTTCGACCTACCCGTTCGAGGACTGGCGCTATCGCTACATCGAGGCCATCGACAAGCAGGAAGTGATCATCGAGTTCGTCGACGTGTGCATGTGCAATGACTATCACATGACCATCGACGCCAACGAAAAAGACGCGCTGCTGCACACCCCCAACGCGGGTCTCACGATGTACGAGCAAATGGGCCTGGCCAGTAAAGCGGATCGCATAGCGGGTATCACTAGTAGCACGTTGGGACCCATGTCCGGAATGGACACGACCAAGCAGTTCGACAAGCTCGACCTGTGGGCCAAGCTGAATGCTCCTCCGAAAGTGAAGTTCAAAGACCTGGAGGAGGTCGTCAGCCACAAGATCAATGTCAACCTTATGCCGTTTGATGTGCGAACGGATTTTGTGAAGG
>Ga0306921_10004473_pt1 | contig 14371 bp, 11 predicted proteins | sample sta12Cox44000080_FD_203760 | JGI IMG/M metagenome (GOLD analysis project Ga0306921, IMG submission 203760) | Lab enrichment of tropical soil microbial communities from Luquillo Experimental Forest, Puerto Rico - statoxic.12C.oxic.44.000.080 (v2)... | ecosystem: Environmental > Terrestrial >...
CTCCGCTGGCCTACAAGCCTTAAATGAATCGCCACGCAAACGGCGTAGTCGGTATATCCGTCCTGAGTCGTTGCCAGAACGCGCCTCCTCAACCGTCGCCTGCCAGCTACCTAGGTTGAAGTTGACCGTTACTTCCGGTTGAGCACTGATACACAGCTCGATGCTTCCTTCAAGGGGACTCAGGCTGATCTCGCGATACGCAGTGGAACGTCGTTGCGCGCAAATTCCGGTTTTCGGCTGTAGTATGATCGGGCGCTCAAGAATTTCGGCCGTGTAGATTGGCTCACCGACGAAGGTACGCACACCAAGGAACACGATGCCTCACTCCACTCCCTGGCACAAGACTGGTTCCCTCTGTTTGCTGCACACCTGGAAATGCAAGACCGTTCCTCATCTCGCGAGTCCAGGAATTCTGGTAATTATCTGCTGTCTGCTCGGGAGTGGTTGCCATCCTCGACCGAGTGAGAATCAACCCGCGATTGAATTTAGCTAAATCCCTCCTGCCGCGCAGGGTGGGAGAGAGCGGGTCGACACCATCGCGGGCCGCGTCAGCGGTGCGCGCGCTGGTCAACAAATCGTTGTTTACGCAAAGAGCGGACCCTGGTGGGTGCAACCGTGGCCAGACCAACCGTTCATTCCTGTGCGGCGCGATTCGACCTGGAGTACTACCACTCACCTCGGGTACGAATACGCAGCGTTGTTGGTAGAGCCAAGCTATCATCCACCACCGACCCTGGATCAGCCGCCGACTCCGGGAGGCGCTGTGGTCGTCGTAAACATTGTGAAGGGTGTTGGGGCTCTGCCCCCGCACCCCACGGAACCGCTTCGCTTCAGCGGATACGACTGGAAGATCCAGACGGCTTCCGCAATTCGAGGTGGACTCAACAATTTGTACGACGCCGATAACGTGTGGACAGATCCAGGTGGTGCGATGCATCTGAGGATAATCAAAAAACCGAAAGGCTGGACGTGCGCACACGTGATACTCGCGCGCAGCTTGGGATACGGCACCTACCGCTTTGTCGTTCGGGATACCTCCCGGTTGGAACCCGCGGCGGTTTTCAGCATGCACACCTTCGACGAGTGGGGTGGAGACCAGCATTATCGTGAAATGGACATAGAACTCGGCCACTGGGGCGACCTGGCTCGCAAGGACAATGCGCAATATGGCCTCCAGCCGTTCTACGTCCCTGGAAATGTGGCCCAATTCAGGGCCCCGGTTGGCACTTTAACGCACACGATGCTCTGGGAACCGGGGCGAGCCACGTTCACGACGGTGCGCGGCGCCTCGCCGCAGCCTGGGGCCGTCGTCTACCAGCACGTCTTCACCTCCGGGGTACCGACTCCCGGGCAGGAGTATCTCGAATTCATGCTGTACTTCGTGGCCAGCGAGAAAGATCCGATTCGAAAAGGCGCTGAGATCATCGTTGAAAAATTTGAATATCTGCCTTGAAAGTGAGATTTCGCAAGCCTGCCTCGGAGCAAAGCACCGAAGTGGACTTGCCCATATCGCGAGAGCACCGGTTCGGCAGTTGTGGTTATTTCGTGCAGAGTCCACTGTCCGCACGTTCAGGTTCCAAACTATGCAAACGCAAGATATTTCCTGGTCGCCGGCTTTGTTACTTGAATTTACTGTAAAGGTCTACGGTCTCGACGTAAGACCGCGTCATCTCGTGTTTCCGAAATACTGGAGGAATTATGTGGAACAAGCAGCAGACTCTGGGTGAATCGCCGAGCATCCCTTCGTCCCGCGCTTCCGCGCGCTTGGGTGCCAGCCTTCAAATTAAAGGGGAGATCACCGGCTCTGAGGATTTGCAAATCGATGGAATTGTGGAAGGCCCGATTTCCCTCAACGGTCGTGAGCTTATCGTCGGTTCTACAGCGCAACTCCATTCCGAAATTGATGCCGGGGAAGTGGCGGTATCCGGCAAACTCGTCGGAAATGTCCACGCTCGGGGTCGCGTCGAAATTACAAAAGACGGCTCTATCACCGGTGACCTTAGCTGTGCTCGAATCAGCATCGAAGATGGCGCCCATTTTAAGGGTCGCATCGAAATCGATCCGGGAAGAGCCAAGAACTCGACCAACTAGATCGCTGGCGGCCGATGCCGCATAAAGGCGTTGATATAAGATCGTTTATGTGTGCAGACTTGCTGTGTTTGTAGGCAGGTCATAAAATTGGTGCTTCGGGCTGGCGCGATGGCATTGATGCGCCGATCGCGGATGAAATTTCGTTGCACATGTTCATCTCAGAAGCGCCTTTTTATACCGAACAACCGTATGCTTTCCCGGTGGAGTTTTTTTCTAAATTCCAATGCAGCATCCCTATCGTTTTTCAGCCTGAGGAAATGCACCGGCATTTCCCTAGGGTCCGCCTGTGCCGATGCGGCAAGTATTATGTACAGGAGGTGTGGCGGTGATACAGAGAAGCAGCCTTGCCGAGGTGAAGGCTGAGCAGACGAGAATGGCCATGAGTTGGAAAGGGGAAGGCAGGCTAAACGATGCGTGGGTAGTCGCAAACCTGGAAATTGTCGAGATTGTTGCCGCGGGAGTCTGCGACACGAAGCCCGCTTCATCGCCCGGAACGTCTCGTCCACCACGCTCCTTGGTTGATGTCTCGTTAACGAACCAGGGCGAATCCCAGTCAATATCCGGTTTGACCCTATATTATGGATGTACCCGAAACGATTCACTGCTCTTAGACGGACCAGGAGACGACGTGGAACTTCAATGGGAATGCCAGTGCCAGACTTGAAGAATGGAAGTGGGGCGGCGCGCCGCCGATTCTGGCTGGCGATGTCCGGGTTTGTCATGGCTCTGACGCTGATACCCTTTTCCTACAAAGTCGAACGTCGCCTGGAGACAGCGGCTCACATCAAGGGCGGGGAATCCGAAAAAGTTGACCGGGAACTGGCGCAACGTTTCCGGTCCCCGTACGCCCACCGGCTGGTTGTGGTGATCAGCGGCATTCCCGATCCGGATTCAGCAGAAAGCGCCGATGCGTTGGGATCCTTAACCAGTTCGTTCCGTAGTGTGCCTGGAGTATCGGGTGCCGTTTCGAGTCTGGATTGGCCAGATCCGCTGTTCACGGGAAAGAATGGCGGGGCCCTAATCATCGTCGGGTTGGACCCGCACGGTGAAGGTTTCGAGGCATTAGTCCCCGCACTGCGGGCAAAAGCAGACTGGATCGAAGGTCAGCTTAGGTCGCAATACCCCAATATCAAACTGGAGATTACGGGTGAAACGCCACTGACCTTCGATCTTCGCAAGGTCAGCGCAGATGACGTGAAACATGCCGAGGAACGAGCCATGCCGCTAACGCTCTTACTCCTGCTGCTGGCTTTTGGCAGTCTCGTGGCCGCGTTATTGCCGCTGGGAATCGGAATGCTCTCTATCTCGATGGCGCTGGGCGCCGCTGCGCTACTCGCGCACTATCTGCACCTGTCGATACTGGTGCAGAATCTGGCGACGATGCTCGGCCTCGGCCTGGGCATCGACTATGCATTGCTGATGGTGAGCCGGTTTCGCGAAGCATTAGCCGAGGGATATGATCCGGGCCATGCCGCGGATATTGCTGCCAAGCAAGCGGGGCGGACGCTGATAATCTCGGCCACGACCGTGGCAATCGGATTTTCAGCGTTGCTGACTGTGCCCATCAGCGAACTGCGCTCCATCGGGATAGTTGGCCTGCTGGTAACGGTTTTAAGTGTCATTCTGTGTACATTCATTCTGCCTTGGGTGCTGGGTCTGCTAGGACATCGCATCAATGCCGCCCGAGTGCGTCTGCCAAGAAGACAATTCAAAACGTCGGAAAACCTCGGTGCGGCGAGTGACCGGTGGGTACGATGGGGCGGCATCATAACTCGCCGGCCCTGGACAGCTCTGCTGGTCGCCGGGGTTCCGCTGCTGATCCTTGCATTCCAGGCTCGGAGAATTTCTCCGGGGATCCCTGACCATGACTCGCTCCCGGCCGCCGCCGAATCGGTGCGAGCTCTGCACACGCTTCAAGGCATGGGACGATCGGGTATTGTGCAGTCCCTCCGAGTGGTCCTGGAGTTGCCCCCGCAGTCTCCGGCGCTCTCGCCAGCTGGCTGGCTTGCCGTCAGTCGCTTGACGAAACACTTCCAGAGCGATCCGAGAGCGCAAGAAGTCTTATCTCTTCCGATGCTCACGGCAATGTCTGAGACTGTCGATGCCGTCGACGATGTGCCCGAGTCAATCCGTAAGAGTTTTCTTAGCAGCGATGGCCAGGCTACGTTGATTGAGTTGCTGCCCACGTCGACTCTTTCGCCGAACAAACAGATACGATGGGTACGAGAGGTGCGTTCCTCGGATGTCGCCGCGATAACCGGTATGCCCGGAGCCGTGCTGCGCGTCGGGGGCGTTCCGGCGCTCGACGCAGATTATGACTCGGTAGTAAAAGCGCGGATGCCGAAGGTGGTCCTGGGGGTCATATTCGGGAGCTTGCTGGCCCTCCTGATCGGGTTACGTTCCTTATTTGCGGCGGTTAAAGCGATTCTGCTCAATCTGTTGTCCGTTGGCGCTTCATTTGGCGCGTTAGTCGTCGTTTTTCAGGAAGGTCACGGCAGCAAGCTCTTTGGGCTCGACGGACCGACCGGCTCCGTTTACCCGATCGTGCCGATTCTCTCGTTTGCCATCGTCTTCGGACTGAGCATGGACTATGAAGTCTTCCTGGTCGCGCGAGTCCTCGAAGAACGGCGGGGCGGCCTATCTGAAAGATCAGCGGTGATCGAGGGCCTGGCGCGGACAGCCGGACTCATCACGAGCGCCGCGGCAATTATGATTGCCGTCTTCACCGCATTCACCGTGGGAGGCTTTCTGGTGGTCCAAATGCTGGGTTTTACGCTCGCCGTGGCGGTGTTCATCGATGCTACAGCGGTGCGCATGGTTGTCGGGCCGGCACTATTGCGACTTGCCGGTGACTGGAATTGGTGGCCCTTTGGCCTGTATGGGGCGACCGCATCGGAAAAGGAGCTTACGCCATGACGACGAGCACGGTGAATACTCCAGGACAGCACAGGGCCTTCGAATAGCCTAATTCACGACTCGATCTATTTCGCTTTCTCTCCCTGGCCGCTGAACGGGCTCAAATCAAAGTCCTTGCTCCCAAGATTTGCTCTTCCCGAGCCCCCTTCGACCACAAGAATCGAGGAGCCGGGCTTTCCCTGGAGCTTGGCCTCCACTTGCGTCGCAGACCAAACGCCGCCGACCTGCCGCAGCCCATAGTAGATGAATTCCTTCTGCTGTCCTGTCCCGCGAAGTGTTTTCACCACATGCACGGGGTACAAAATGCCGCGGTCAATCCACGAGGTCACGGAATCATAATACGTCCGGTCTTGAGAGCCGGACTTGCTTTTGAGGACGAAGCACTCCCGCGCGCCGTATTTTTCCGGTGCCAACAGTTCCTGATTCTTCCAGAAGAACTGGCTCTCGACCATGTCTTCATAGGAGAAGTCGGTTCCCACCAGTCGATCGTTCCAACGTTCGAATGGCAACACCCTAGCGGTCTTCTCGCCAGGAGATACCGCCTCGATGGTCAGATGCCCAGTAACGTTCATATGCAAAAGAAGACTCGTCTTTTCTGAACCAGACCCCGAAATCTCGCATAGCACACGCAGACCATCGGGAAACCAGTGAGCCTTGGCGACAAACTTGTAGTTCGTGCGCTTGCCATCGCCTTCCACCCGTGTGAGGCGGCCACTCAAGCGGTAGTCCAATTTCTCAATACGCTGGCGCGAGCCGGTCAGCACGGTCTCCAGGTCAGGATTCGCCGCGGGGGCCCACGGCGGTTGAACCAGCGCTAACAGCACTAGCAAAGCGATGGACGCTCGAATCGGCCCATTTGGATGCCGGCCAAACTTGCGGCACCGGGAGAGCATGACGACGCGGCGTAGGAAGGTCATATCTATGTATACAGCCAAAGTCCACATAGCGCCATCCAGAACGAACGGATACCGATGATCGAGCGCTGCTGTAGCAGCCCATTTTAGAACCGAGACTTCTCCCGGGATTCCGAACACGGTGTGCTTGCCTTCGTTCGGATACAACCATGTTCTGGCAAGCCTTCTGGAATGGACAGTGTGGTTTCTCGTTGCTGGCTGAGTTTGAAAAGTATCCCTCGCGAGGGTTTCGGAGCCAGTCAGGAGACAAGCACACTTCAGACCGTCTCGATAGTCTTAGACCATGAATCCGTGTAGACCCTCGTTGGGGTGAGGCGATGGTCGCGCCTACGTTAGGCGTACCGTCTTTGCGGATCCTCAAAGCGGCGCGCAAAAATCATTCCAAAAATTGCACCCCCGACGTGGGCAGCGTACGCAACTCCTCCCGCTTGAACGGTCGCAACCGACCCAACATTAAATAATTGGATTAGAAACCAGACGCCTATTAGGAGTGCGGCCGGAATTAACTTGACACGCACAAAAACCAAGATGATGAGTAGCACCCGAATCTGGTCGCTAGGATAGGTCACCAGGAATCCGCCCATAACTGCGGCGATTGCTCCGCTGGCACCGAGATTCGGGACTGTCGAACTCGGGCTCAGTGCGACCTGCACCAACATCGCCATCAGTCCGCCGCTAAGATAGAAAGCCAAATATCTCAACGGGTTCATCGCATCTTCTATCTCGGGTCCAAAGGCCCACAAGAACACCATATTCCCTAAGATGTGCGACCAACTGCCGTGCATGAACATCGCAGTCAGGATCGTGATCCAGTTGTGTCCGGCAGTGATGGTCGAGGGAATCGCCGCCCACCTGAGAACGAATGCCTCACCGCCTTTTAGTTCGAGTACAAAAACCAGAAAGTTCGCAATGATGATGCAGATGGTAACGAAAGGAAAGTGCACGGGGCGGCGTGATGCGTCCGTTAACGGGATCAGTCCTCCCACTTTGCCTACCTCCGGTTGGCAGCACCGTTGAGTTGCCGGCAACATATCATTCCTACCTTCGGCACTCAAGGTCCCGGTTTCGCTCGACGAGGGAAGACCATCGGGCACGGATTAATCTTCGAAAACAAGCCGCAACGAGAGACGATGCTTTAACAAATTAGTTAAGGAATTGGCGCGTCCGTTTCTGTGAATCCTACGCTTTATCGCCGCCTCGGAACACTCGCATGGTTCCGCGCGATGACCCCATTGGGGCATGCCGCGAACTGCGCATGGTTCACTACTTTGTCGGCAAGCCGGAGAGAAGAGCGCAGCATCTTCGAGCAACGTGTCGCCGTATGTCAGACCAATCAACTCTGTAAATTCGGGGGAAGGGCAGGAAACCTCAGGGTGTGGGGCTCCCCGCCCGAAGTGGGTCTGTGAATTTGATGACCGGCGTGCGCAAAGGATGCAATAAAGTTTGAGACTCCCATTTTGCACTCGACCTAGTTACTGGCTACCCCGATGGGACCTATTACGTGAGGAGTCTCGCCTGCCTTCTCCGCCCGGAGCGCGAAAAATCTGCGCCAAACGACACGCAACGCGGCAACTAGCGGCACGGAAAGGTAGATCCCCACGATTCCGCCAACCGCGCCTCCAACCATAACTGTGAAAATGGCCAGCAGCGGATGGATCTCCAGTTCATGGCCCATCACCCGCGGGGCGATTCCATAGTCCATAACCATGCGCCAAAGGCCCAACAGCGCAGCCATCCAGATCCAATGGGAGTGCGTAAGCATCCCCACTGTAGCGATGGTGACTAACGCTGTGATCCAACCGGCCACGGGAATAAATTCGAGGACTCCGGCCATGAGCCCCAGGGCGAGTGCGTGCGAGTAACCCAGGAGCAGCATGGCGACGGAACAATAAATGAGTGACAGGACCGCGAGAATCACCTTTGCCCGAACGTAATGCCGCAGCATGTCGTTCAGGTCAGCGGCCAAGACCCTGGCTTGCTGGTTCGTTTCCTTGGTCGAAAGCAGTTGAATGGCCGCATTCGCCAGTTTCTCGCCATCACTCAGGAAAAACAGGCCGAGAATCGGAATCAGCACAATTCCGCCGAACGCAACCGATACGAACTGTCGCATGGATTCCACCAAACTGCGGATACTTTCCCTGCGTTGTTGCAGAAAGGCCTTTGCACGAAGCGATTGAGCTTCGTCCCAGCCATTCCGGTGTCCCATGTCCACGGCAATGTCGCCTGAATAGACATTTTCCATTATCGCCGGTGAGTCCCTGACCAGCCGCTGCACTTGGGGGACGAGTTGCGGAGCGAGAATGTGGATAATGAGCCCGAGAAGAATCAGAAGCGCCAAGTAGGCTTCCGCGACGTGCGGCCCCCTCAGGTTCTTGAAAAATAGCGAATGGCTCTGCAGAAACCTCACGAGGGGATTAATCAGATAGGCGAACAGGATCGAGAAAGCAAAAATCACTATGACCGTGCGGGCGACATACACAATCGCCAGCGCCAGCGTGAACATCAGCGTGGTCATCAGTACATTCAAGGTGCGGCGATCAGGAAACGCCATTCTCATCACCTCGAGCAGTTATATCATTGCGTCTGAGACTCGAGCTTCTGCTTTATGGAACCCAGTGCCTTTTCCAGTGAAGACCGAGTCTTATCCACCGCGACTTGTCGCACGATTCCACCCTTCAAGCCGGTCAGACCCGCCTGTTGCGATCCCTTCATGGTTATCAGGTAGAAGCCGGGACGAGCCGGGTCTTCGCCTTTGACGCAAATCGTCAAGTCCAGCGCGCTTTCAAAGTAGTGACTCGCGTAAAGCTGTTTCACAGCCACGGCATAGGCGGGTTGTTGCGGCGATTTGCCTTGGTAGACAATCGCCTGGACGATACGGAGTGTAGGCTTGAGCCCAAAATTTACTTTCTCCCAAAAAAACGCGGATTGGATATTGCCGGAATCGGCCTTTGGATAGTTGAGGAGGTATTCACGCAATTCGGGTATGTAGACGGGGAGCGCCTTGGAGCGGCTCAGCAAAGAAGCAAACGTTTCGGCCACGACCGCCGGATGGTTTTTGTCACGATAGGTTCCCAGAGCCGCGTTGCCACCCTGTTCGTAATTGAGGAGGGCTTGCAGAGCCATTTGTTGCGCCAGGCGATTGGCCTGCTCGTGGGCATCCGACGCAGACCAATTCACGGAACGTTGGAACTCTTCTATCGCTTCGGCCGGCAATTGCACCTCGCAGTGGCCCGCTCTGCAATTTTTCAGTTGTTTGAGATCTTCCTCATCCATCGTGAAGCCGCTGAGGTCTGAAAGCTGCGGCGGGTCGCTGAACTTTCGCAGGGAGATATAGTTCGGAAGTTTGCGCAACGCATCGATATCGGATGCAAACTTGAGATAACGCTCCGGAGTCGAATTTATGTAGACCGAGCCGAAAACGAACACCTGGTCCGCAGTGGGGGAGTCCAATATCTTTGCAATGGCTTTTCCTTCGCGGATTTCCCTGATCTGGTCGTCATTCAGCCCAACGAACTGGTGAAAGAACTTGTCAGGTTCGGCCGGCTTGTCCGTTGACGGAATCCCCGATCCGATGGCCGGAGAAAGTAGTAGAGTGAGCAGAATCACAGTCGAGATTTTTACGACCAGCACCAGCGACAATTTGATGGTCATGTGAGTCAACCGAAGCGTGAACCTCTTACACAGCTAAGGTCAAGTCCTTGAGCAGGCGCTTGTCTCGGGCGACAATCGCTGCTCGAAGGTGGCATCCCTTGCATATCGTTCATTACCTGCGGGTAGGCGGAGTCTTTTCGGAGAGCGACGGACTTTGTAGACCAGACGCTAATGCCTCCGAAAGAATCACCATCACACGCCAATCTCCAGAACCAAACCGTAAGGATAGGCAAGCCGGTCATTCCGGTGTGCTGCCCATAGCGTGAATAAACTCGTCGTGCGCCTCGGAATAGCCGAGTTGTGTTTGCAGGAGAAGCGCCTTGGCGTCGAACTCCTGAGCGGTCGCCATGCCCGCTTGCGACTTCAGCGCGGCCCCTTGCAACAGTTCCTGTTGTAGCACACGGTTCGACTCGCTGCGCAAAGCCAAAACCTCTTCGGACACCTTCAGCATCTCCTGCGTTCTTTCCAACTTGTTGTATGCCGTGTCGACTGCCAGCTCGACCTCATCAGTCAACTTCGCCAGGTTTTCTTTCGCTTGAGACAACTGCGCTTGCCGCTCGTGCAGCACGGCCCGTTTATGCCCGCTGTCGAATAGGTCGTAGCCGAGGTGAATTCCAAATGTGCCAAAGTTATTTGCCAGGAACGGGACATTATCCTGATGGCTGTAGCGCGCGAAGGCCTCCACGTCAGGAACCCAGATATCTGTCTTGGCCAGACGAACCGCGGCCTCCGCTTTCTCCACTTCGGCACGAGCTTCACGAATCTCAGGATGCGAGGCCAGTGCCGCTTTGACATATTCTTCGCGTGGGCTGGTCTCCTGAAAGTCGGAAACTGAGGGATCAAGGTCCAAGCTGCTGTTCAGAGGGAGCCCCATCAAATCATTGAGTTTCAACTTGAGATCTGAAAGTTGAAGATCCGTGGTGAGTAGTTCTTGCTTCGACTGTAAGAACTGCGCGCGGCTCTCGATAGATTCCTGTTTCAAGGCGCTGCCGAATTTAACCTGCTGGATGCGCTCGCTCTCCAGATCCTGAGACGCTTTGATTCGGGCCTCCGTGGCGCTGCGGTGCGCCTGTGCAATCAAGATGCTGTAATACACCTGATGCACCGCGAGCGCTACGTCATTTTCGGTCAGGTCTGCTTTCTCGCGTGAGGCTTTTACGTCCGCTTCCGCGATTTCGTTCGCGTGCTTGACCTTTAGCAGAGAAGTCAACGGCTGGGTGAGTTGGGTTCCGCTGGTCGTCAGGTTGACTCCACCTTGGTTGATGATGGTGTTCACGGGAGGAATCGCTGGTCCCCCCGGTGCACTTAGGCTGCCTGCCCGGATCTGAATCAACTGCGTATCCGTCAAATGGAGGAAGCTGGTGTCATTGCGAATGGATGGAAAATAGGAACTCTTCGCGGCTTCCTTCGCGTGTTGTTTCTCATCGACCCCGTACTTAGCGATTCGGACGTTGTGGTTGTGCTTCAGCGCCAGCTCGACAGCTTCTCGCAGTGTGATGTGACGCGAAGGCGCGGCCCCGCCCGTTTGGTCTGCCAAGGTCAGGGAGGCAGAGAGAACCGTCGCCGTCATTAATGTGAGTGCCTGTCGTTTCATGATTTCGCGTCCTTTTCGGCGGTCAGGGCCTGCTGGATGGTACTCAGGTCGCCATAGTTCAATGGTGATTTGTGCAACAGCGCGACTAAGATCAGCGCGCATGCGCAACTCCAGGCAATAAGCAGGAATCCATCGATGATGCTCAAGCTATATGCCTGAAGGCGAAGCCGAGCCGCGATCAGGTCCGCCGAGCGAGCCCCCGCAGCAGCCAGGCCGTACGATTTGGCATACAGTCCCGCTGCCATGGCCTGATAATTCTGGACGGTGACCCAATCGCCACCCGTGACGTGGAGTCCCAGGAGGTTGGAGTGCAACCTCTCGCGCTGAGCAATAAAGTGACCCATGTAAATGGCTCCCGCGGTGCCTCCGAACAGGCGGATCACGTGAAAGAATGCCGAGAAGGTAAGGACCCACTCCGGTCGGGCCAATCCCCCACTGAAGATTGCTTGCAGCACGATACAGCCGACCAGTCCGATGAAGGCAAAGGCCTGTCCGACACCGGTTAGCAACTCCGTGCGGTAGAAATTCTCGGCTGCCCACGCGGTGGTGTATTGAGAATTGAACCAGGCAGCGAAGGCGGTACAAGCGAGGCCGGCTGCCAAAAGCAGCCGCGGATCAATCTTGCGGAGTAACAGAAGTGCAGCGGTAAACGCAACCGGTAGCAGCGGAAGGGCGCTCCAGATGATCGCAGGCCCAATCTGGCTGGCCTCAAATCCGCGTATGGCGAGCGACTGGGGAATAAGGATAATGGTTGTGCACAGGGTGAAGCGGAACCAGAAGAGCAAGGCCCCTAGCAGCAGGGTGTTCCAATTCCGCAGATACGGCAGCGCCACCAGGAAATTCGGACCGCGTAGCCTCCGAATTAGCGAGCAAAGCAGGAAGAAGCATCCGGACCAAAAACAGGCGTTGAAAACGCCGGAACGAAACCAGTCGAGACGTTGCCCTTGCTGAAGGGCAACAAAAATCAGAGCCAATCCGGCGCTGAGGTATAGAAATCCCACGAAGCTGGGCACCGGACCGCTTTTCTTGCGTGGCGGCATCGCGGGGATACCAAAGTAGATGCAGACCATCATCGCGGGCGCGATCGCAGCGGAGTTCCAGAACATCCATTCCCAGGACAAGTGGTCCCTGTACCAGCCGTAGAGGGAAGGGGCGATGTTCACGGCCCCGTCCACAAAAGTCGCATAGAGGGCGATGGTGAAAGGAAGGTATCGCAATGGAATATTGCGAAGGGCGAACGTCAGCGTCAATGGATAGAAGGTGCCAGAGGTGAGACCCGCAACGATGAGCACAGCTACGAGCAAGCTGTAGCTATGGATGAGCGGGAGAAAGACGCAAGCGAGAGTGAAGATGCCAGCGGCAAAAAGCAATATGCGTCGTGGACCGAGCAGCCCACCCAGATAGACGGTGAGCGGCCCGATGAACATGAGCGATGCGTTATAGGCACTGTCAAGCCAGGCGCCATCATCGAAACCTATGCCAACGTGACCCTTCAAATCGGCAAGGCCGAGAGTGAGCATCCGGCCAGTCAGTGTAACGAGCCCCGCTCCGATGACGACTCCCAGGATTCCGAGGAGAGGTCTCGTCGAAACTTCCGATGGGATGGCCGCGGCGGCACCGCGCGCGATCTCTAGGGCGGACGGACGAACGACGATGCTCGAAGCGGCCATATTTGTCCGTTACTGTCGCGTCCTGACGGTGGCAATCACCGACAGTCCAGGGCGTAATCGTGCGGCGAAAGCCTTATCGTCCAAGGCGATCTTGACCGGAATGCGTTGCACGACTTTGGTGAAATTGCCGGTCGCATTATCCGGCGGCAACAGGGCAAATTGCGAGCCGCTGGCGGGGGCGATCTCCAGGACCTTGCCGCGAATCACTTGCCCCGGATATTGGTCAATGCGAAGTTCGGCAGGGTCACCGACCTTCACGTTGGTCAGCTGGGTTTCCCGATAGTTCGCCTGGACCCACTTCGTGACATCAACGAACGAAATTACTTGTGTGCCGGGAGAAACAAGCTGCCCGGGCCGAACTTGCCTCTCGCCAACGTTGCCGTCGCCGGGCGCGTAAATTTTGGTGTAACCGAGATTCACGCTGGCTGCCGCGAGTGCCGCCTGTTTCGCGAGCAGATCGGCCTGAAGCTGCATGTCCTGCGATTCGAGGACGCTTTTGGAGCGACGCTCTGCCTCGGCTCCGAGCTCACTGCTGCGCAACATGGTTTGAGCCTGAAGGAGATCGGCATCGCGGCTGGCAAGCTGTGCTGACAGTTGGTCATCGTTAGCCACCGCCGCTTCGAGGGCCTGCTGCGTCGTCGACTGAGTCTCGTATAGACCCTCTTGGCGCTTGCGTTCGGAATGGGCTCGAACAAGTTGGGCTTCCACGGCTTGCTTACCGGCTTCTGCCGCGGCGATTTGCGCTTTGGCTTGATCGATGCCCGCAAGGGCTTTGGCGATTTTGGAGTCTTGCAACTCGCGCTGGCGACGGTTGTTTTCGATCGCAGCACGGGCCGCCGCAACTGCCGCGGTGGCCTGGTCGACTTGCGCCCGGTAGTCGTCGTCCTGCAATTCGACGATCAGGTCACCCTTGTGCACCTGTTGAAAGTCTTCGACGTGAACTGCGCGCACGATGCCAGGCACCTTGGTGCTTAGCGGTGTAAGGTCACCTCGAACATAAGCATCATCGGTGACCTGCTCGACCTTGCCACCCTCCCAGGCGTTCCAGTTACGAGTGATGGTGACCAAAATGGCCAGGGCCAGCAGTAGCACGAGAATCGGAGTCAAATATTTTTTCCATCTAGCAACGCCGTGAGGAGTGTCCGGAGCGGTGTCGGTCCGTGGCGGTTTCACGGCGGGGCTGGCGGACGGAGCGGGCGCTGGCGAAGCGGACATTACATTGCTCCTTTAGCAGCTAGAGATCGCAAAACGCAACAGTTTTTATGAGCGTTCGTCATTTGTACTTGTCCCCTTACTGAGCTAACGCTGCGGAATGGCACGTCGGGGTCCTTGTTTAATGAAAATAAACTAACTCTTCGCTAGCTGGCCCATTCCTTTAGTTTCGAACTTGCAAGGATTGGCGAGATTTAGCGCAAGGTTCCATTCGCCCGCGCTTGCCAATACCGCAAGCAGTTTGCCAATCAGGGTGGAAGGAAATATCTGCAAGAGGTTGGTGGTACAGGCGGTTCCGAGAGTGCAACGTTTCGGTCTGAAAC
>Ga0306921_10004475_pt1 | contig 14367 bp, 16 predicted proteins | sample sta12Cox44000080_FD_203760 | JGI IMG/M metagenome (GOLD analysis project Ga0306921, IMG submission 203760) | Lab enrichment of tropical soil microbial communities from Luquillo Experimental Forest, Puerto Rico - statoxic.12C.oxic.44.000.080 (v2)... | ecosystem: Environmental > Terrestrial >...
TCAGCGAATCTTTCGGCAGCAGCACTGCGGCCGCCGGCATTGCTCTGGTCAGCACGCTGGGTCAGCTCGGCGGCTTTGCCGCGCCTTACATGGTGGGCGTGATCATGGAGGCGACCGGCAGCTATCGCATCGCCCTGCTGGCGCTTGCGGTGCAGTCGCTTGCCGGCGGCATCATTCTGCTGCTCTGGGCCAAAGGCTTCGGCCGTAGCTACCATGCCGGCGCCGCGCCCCATCCGTTGCCCGCCGAGTGATGAGAGTTCGTCAGAAGTTCTCCACCCTCAAGAATCCGACCCGCATTTGCTGCCCCGAAAAAGTCAATGCAGCTTGAGACCAAGGGTCGTAATCAATTGCTCCATCTCCTTGACCTCGTGCGCCACCAGCGCGCTCATCTCCTGCGGCGTGCTGCTGGCTACGATGTTGCCGTTTTCGGTCAACCTGGCGATCAGATCCGCAGTATGGGCGGCGATCACCACTTCCCGATTGAGCCGCTCGACAATGGCGGCGGGTGTTTCCGCCGGCGCGAAGACGCCTGCCCAGTCGGCGACCCGCTGCGCGCCGAGTCCGGCCTCGATCAGGGTCGGAATGTCAGGCAGCGCGGGAAGCCGCGTCTCGGCATCGACCGCGAGCGCGCGAAGCTTCTGCGCGTCCATGTTCGAGCGCGCGCTGTTGAAGGTGGCGAGACTGAAATCCAGGCGCCCGCTGATGAGATCGGCCATGATCGGGGCCCCGCCGCGATAGTGGACGTATTGCATCGGCGTATTGGTGGCGAGCGCAATCTTGGCGCCAAGCAGATGTCCCGGAGTGCCGGGACCGGGAGAGCCAAGCAGCAGCCCGCCGGGTTTTGTCTTCCCCCAGGCGAGCAGCTCGGCCACGGTCTTCGCCGGGCTCTCCATGGGCACGATGAGGAGAGTGGGAAGGCGAAACGTCAGGCTGATCGGAGCAAAGCCCTTCACCGGATCGTAGGGGGTAGGCCCGATCGCCGGCACCGAGCAAAACTGCGAGCCGACCGCCGAGAGCAGCGTGTAGCCGTCGGGAGCTGCGCCCTGAACGGCGGCTGCGGCAACCGCGCCGCCCGCGACCGGACGATTTTCAACAATGACGTTCTGGCGCATGTTTTGAGACAGCACCGCCGCGTATTGGCGCGTGGTAACGTCGGTAATGCCCCCCGCGGCAATGCCGACCAGGATGGTGATTTGCCGGCTCGGGTAGTCCTGTCCCAGGGCAGGAGCCGGCCCGGTCAGGGCGGCGCGCGCCGCCGCCAGACCGCCCAGCGCGACCATGAATTCCCGTCTTCGCATGTGGCCGGTCATGCGGCCTCCCGTGGGCACGCAACGAAGTCGCGACCGATCCCGGGACCCGAAACAGTGCTAGCGCCAAAACGGCAGGCGCAAGCGTGGGCGCTCGTACCTGAACCAGGCCTGGGCCGCCGGGTAGCTTCGTCGGTGAGCGATCCCTCCTTGCGGCTCGCCGCTCAGGAGAACGATGAAATCCGTACCCCTGCCGGTCTCCGGGCTTGACTCCTCGTCCGAGATTATCAGGGAAGACCGCGGCGATGCCGTCTCCGCGATGCGGGCCAGTGCGTCTTGGGGAAACACGACGCGGTCGAGCGCGGCTTTCGCGTCGCTCGCCGGCGTTGTCGGCTCGCCCTCGGCACCTTCGCGCGTGCGCCCATCTGCGCCGGCCTCCTCGCTGTGCGCGGCTCCGCCGCCCAGTGAGACGACGCTCCACCGCATCCCACGCTCGCCGTCGGTCTGTTCCATGGCGGTGAAGACGTGCGTGCCGATGGGTCGTTCAGTGTCCAGGATGGTGACCGGCATGTCCAGGATGGGTTGAAATGCGCGCCGGACATAGAGGTGCTGCGTCTTGCGGCTGATGAACACCGATACCGGCGCCAGCGCGCGCGCAAGCTCGCGCGCCGTGTCGGCCGCCGCGGCCCGGGCGGCTTCGGCGGCGGCCGCCGCCTCGCGCGCAGGCGCGACGGCATCGAGCTTGGCCTGCTGCTCCGTCTTGGCGGCGGCCCATTGCGCCTGCAATTCGTCAACCTTAGTGGCTATCTTCGCCCTGGCACTCTCAGCCCGCTCCTCCTGTTCGGGCTTGGCGTCGGCGAGCGCATTCTCAGCGGCGGCCAGCTGCGCCTCGGCTCTCGTTTTGAGATTTTCCGCCACGCGCACCGCCATGGTCGCCCGCGCTGCCTCCCGCGAGGCCGTTACTGCGGCGAGCCTTGCCGCAGCCGCCTTCCTGGCTGCCTCATCCGCCTCCGCAGCGCGGGTCGCGGCCAAGGCGGCGGCGCCCGGTTTCGACACAAAGAGAGCAGGGTGGACCACCTCGGTGGGCGCGACATCGGCGGGCGCCACGATCACCCGCATCCCCACCCGGGTGAGGTCGAACAGCTGCGCGGCGAAGTCGTAGGGCAGTCGGATGCAGCCGTGGGAGGCCGCATATCCCGGCAGCGGCCCGCCGTGCAGCGCAATGCCCGACCAGGTGATGCGCTGCATGTGCGGCATGTACGCGTCGTCATAGAGATTGGAGTAGTGCTCCGCCTCCTTCTGAATGACGCTGAAAATGCCGGCAGGCGTCTCGCGTCCCTTCTGGCCGCTCGACACCGGCGCCCGCAGGATCCAGCCGTTCGCGTCGTAGACGGTGATCCGCTGATCAGGCAGCGAAACGACGGCCATGACCGGCTCGCCCGCGGCCCGCGTCTGGATCGACTCGATCGAGCTTCCCGTCCGGCTGCTTCTGGCAAGTGCCTGATCGCCTGCGGCCATCGGAGCGATCAGACCCGAAATGAAAAGATACACGAGACGCAGCGCTGCCTGCCTTTGCCTCGGGTTGACGCAATTGGAAGTCATGCGTTTCCATCCGCTCGGGGTTTTGCGACGCGTCGCTGGCAAACCTCATGCCAGGAAAGGGTGGCGCTTCTTTGGCTGCATCGTGCCGTACCGGGGCCGGCAAGCAGAGCTTGCCTGTCCTGAGCGGGCCGAAGTCCCGCTATTCCTGGCCCGTTTGCAGACGGTGCAACGTGATTTCCGGCGGGCAATTGAAGCGTACGGGAACGACGGACGAGCCCGCTCCGACCGACGTGTAGCCGATCAGGTTGCGGTAGGTCCAAGCACCGGCACCCATGTGCCGGGGCAGCACCGAATCAAGTGTGAGGGGTATCCGGCCGGGAAGGCAGATCTGGCCGCCGTGGGTGTGTCCGCTCAGCAGCAGATTAAAGTCCGCAAGGGCCGCCTGCCGATAGATCTCCGGCGTGTGCGTCAGCAGGATCGAGAACTCCTCGCTTGGTATTCCGGAAACGGCCTTTTCAATGTTGTCCGCACGATAGAAATGCGCGTCATCGACGCCGACAAGATGCATGCGCTCCTGCTCGCGCTCGATTGTTTCGCATTCATTGAGCAGCATTCGGATCCCCATCCTCTCCAGACCGGGAACCATGCAAACCGTATCGTGATTTCCCAATACGCCGTAGGCCGGCTTCTTGAGCTGCGCGCAAATCGGTGACATGCCGGCCAGAGTCCCATCATAGGATCCGAAGCTCCGGCCTCGATAATCGCCGGTCAGAACGCAGAGGTCGTAGCTTATCTCGTTGAGAATCGACGTGAGCCGCGCCATTGCGTCCCGGCTCACATCCACATGCAGATCGCTGAGCTGAAGGATGGTATAGCCGTCAAACGCTTTCGGAATTTGAGGTGAGGTGACGTAGTTGCGGCGCACTTCGATTTGCGCTGCGTTCCTGCAACCGCGCCGATACAATCCAGTCAGCTTGAGGCAGGCCCTGATGACGAAATGAGACAACTTGAAATTCTCGATGTGAAAGTAATTGATGCCTTGCCCGAATACCTGGGCCTCGTGATCGGCTTCAATTCCAAGACGCAGCTTTGCATGCAGCGGTCCCAGGCGTTTTTGCAGGGCCTCGAGAACGTCCTCATTGACCGGCGGGGCATTACCGTTGCTGAAGGTCGACATTGCTCAACTGCCTGCTGGATGGATGCGCAGTCGATGGAAAGGGCGCCGCGACAGCGCGTGATCCTTAATCCACCACCCTGGTCACGCCGGGCAAAAACAGCCTCTCGATGTCGATGTTGCCCGGGAGATCGCCCATACCCTCCAGGACGCGGATGACGGCGCGTAGCTTTGCCTTCGAAACGCTTCCGGTCGGCTCGAAGAATTCGCCCCTGCGGAAAAAGTCGTAGCTCTTTGCCACCTCGTCCGGCTTCAGGTTGCCGGTGGTGACAAGGACATTGATCGCTTCGGCACGATTGCGGTCGTCGCGGAACCAGTCGACTCCCTTGTTGAAGGCGGCGAGAAACTTTGTCACCGTCGGCATATGGCCGGCCGCCCAGTTGCGGTTCACCACGGTGCCGTTTTGCGGCAGGTCAGTGATGTAATCCGCGGTGCGTCCAATGATGCTCAGGCCACTGGAGGCGTCATAGAAATTGAACGGCGCGGTGAGGATTGCGGCATCCACCGCGCCTGCCTCAAGGGAGCTCAAGCGGGCTGAAGACGCTCCCGCATAGACCAGGTCGACGTCGCTGTCCTTGAGGCCGTTCGGCTCCAGCATCCTGTCGAGATAGATGCGGGTTACGTCCTTCGGGCCGCCGATCGAGACGGTCTTGCCTCTGAGCTCCTTGAGCGACCTGATCGAAGGCCGCGCGAGCAGCTCATAGGGCGGCGTCTGCACGAGAATGCGGACAATCGCGAGCGGGGAGCCCTTGTCGATGGCTCGGATCACGTCGACGAAAGCGCCTTCCACGGTCATGTCGAGCGCGCCGGCCGTCGCCTGAAGAATCACGGCTGCGCTCGACGGCGCAAATATCTTCTCGACCTCGATATCCTGCGCGGCAAAGAACCCCTTCTCGATGGCGATGTAAAATGGCCACGCCAGCGCAGTGGGCGTTCCGGTCACTCCGACCACGATCCTCTCGGCCGCCTCGGTCGGCGACGCCGGCAACAGGGCGCTCGCCAGGATCAGGCCTGGCCCCAGGCGCCTCGACAATCTGCGCATGGCATTTACGCGCCGCCTACCGCCGTTTGCTGCCTCGCTGCGGCGGCTTGCTCGCGCCGGGCTTGGATTTCTCCGCTTCCTCTTTGGCCAGGCGGAGCGCTTTGAGCCGCGCCGTCTTCTCGCGATCGGCCACGATCGCGGCCCGATATTCCGCCATCGCGGCTGCGGCGTCCACGGCGCTTTGCTGCTGGCGCGCGGCCTTTGCGGGGTCGACCTTTTTGAGACTCATGACGCACAGCATACAGCCAACGTGCGCCATTCATAAGGTAAAAAACGGCCGCTGAGCCTGCGTCCACTCAAGGACGATGCCGCCTGCGGCTGTGTACGGGACGGCGATAGGGCGGCAGCTACGCTTGCCCGGATAGTTCTCGAAGCGCTCGCTCGATCGATTAGTTCCATCCATCACGCGCAGATTTGAGCTGGAACTGCCAACAGCGTTTCTCGGTTCTCATTTGGAAGCTGGAACAAAAGGATTGCAGGACGTGTCATGGAGGACGATGCATCTCGCTTCCGCCAGTACGCGGCGCAATGTCGGCGATTGGTGGAGCGAGCAATGGGACAAGACAAGACCATATTGATGGAGATCGCTGCCGCCTGGATTGCGTGCGCTGAACAGGTCGAACGCAAACAGGAAACCAAAACGAGCTAATGTAGAGCAAAAACTACGTCGTGAATTCTGGGACGTCGTCGTAGCGGCGAAAGGATGGACGCGGGGCAGCCGGCTTGCCACACGCGATGCAGTGCTTATCTATTTGGTGCGGAGATATTTCCCGCAGCCGAGGAAGTGCGGTGCACTGGAAGAAACGACAGAAAGAGATTCAACGGCTTCAGGCGAAGCATGGCCGAGATCGAAGCCTCGGCAGAGAATTCCCGGACCTGAAAGTGGAGCAGCGCCCGGCGCCGTGCTCGAATGGCATGCGGGGCAGCACCGCCCGTCGGGCTCGACCACCGGGAATGAAGCAATTCCCGGTCGGACATAGTCACAAGCAGGGGCTGGAGCTGATTACGCCTGGCATGGACCTGCAATGGATGGGCGGCAAGAAACCCTGAGTCACGAATCGATCGCCCAGCCCAGGCCAGCGCCTAGCCTAGCCGCAGGCCAGTGCGTAGATGTGCTGCACGCCCTGCGGCAGCGGCATTTCAAGCCAGCTTTCGCCGCCATCCCGAGTGCCGAACACCTCGCCATAGCGCGCGGCGACGTAGACCTGCCCGGCGTCGCTGTGATGCAGGCCGACCGACATCAGCGTTCCGTGCGGCGTCACCTTGTCGAAGCGCTGCCAGGTTTTGCCGACGTCCTGGCTGCGGTAGAGCGCACCGTCTTTCGATGCGGCGGCGACGCTAAGGCAGGCATAGAGCGTGCTGGGATCCTGGCGCGAAACCTTGATGTCGCGCCCGTAGGTGAACGGTGAGAAGCGGTCGACCCGCATGTCCTGCCAGGTCTTGCCCTGATCGTTGCTATGGAACAGGCCCATGCGCACGGCAATGATGACGCTGTCGGGATCGGCGGCGCTGATGCAGACCGCGTGGCCGTCGAGCATCCCTTCCGCCTCGGTGTCGCTGAGCAGCTTGCTGCGCAGACGCGGCTCCGCCTGCGCCAGCCGCAGGAGGTCGGCGCTGCAGTCGCTCCAGCTTTCGCCGCCATCGGTCGAGCGCATCACGCCGGAGACTTCGAGCACGGCGAAAATCTCGCCGCGGCGGCGGGGATGGGACGCAAGCCGCATCACGCGGCAGGAAAACGGCATCTTGGCGTGGGCCGGCAACTGCGGATCGGGCATGCGCTTCCAGCTCGCGCCGGCGTCCTCGCTGCGATAGATCGAGACCGGCGAGCCGCCCGCCAGCATCCGTTTCGGATCGGCATCATCGTGCAGGAACGACCAGATCTGCACGCCGCTGTTGGGAAAGTCGGCGCGGCGGAAATTCCGGCCGCCATCGGTGCTTCGATAGACTCCATCAGCGGTGCCGGCAAAGACCAGATCGGGATCGCGCGGGTGCACAAACACGGTGAATGTTTCGAGCTCGCTCAGCACGTGTTTCCAGTCGGCGTCATCGACGCCGCGGCGAAACACGCCGGCGAGGCCCCCCTGGTTGCTGGCGTAATAACCGCCGACGCCGGCGAGCACACAGGATGAAACCACGGCATTGTCCTCCGAGCAGGATTTGCGCCATGATATTTTGTCGCGTGCGGCCGGGCAACGTGCCCATCAGCGAGCGGAGAACTGTAGGTTGGGTCGAGCTTGCGAGACCCAACATCGTGCGGGGCATCGCGGTGTTGGGTCTCGTGAAGAACTCGACCCAACCTACGGGAGCCGCGCCACGGGAGCTGCGCTGAGCGAGCGTCCGTTGAATTAGCTCTGCACCAGTCCGGCAGCCTTCAAGGCCGCCGCGATGATGGGACCGGGTGCAACGCGCCGCGTGGCGCCGGGGGGAGCTGCATGAATCTCCGGAGCCGGGAGACCTGCGGCTTTGAACGCCGCCGCGATCACGGTGTTCGGGTCGAGCGGGTCGCACGTGGGTTGCTCTTCACCCTCGGCAAGCCAGGGTTCGGCCGGCCTGTGCGGGCCGCCGCCGGCTGCGCCAGCAATGGCAAGCGCACGGCCTTGCACCGGAAGCGGAACCGGTGCCGGCATTGACGCACCGGCACGCGGCAGTGCAACAGGAGATTCGTCCAGGTGCCAGAAGCGCGCGATGTGATGCGTCGAGGAGATCCCGGCATCCAGAAAAAATGCCCCGGCTGCTCCGCATCTCTGCGCGCCCGTCATTGTCGCGAGCGGCACGCCATGCGCCATGCCGCTGATCGAGAACGCCTCGATCAGCGCATCACCGTTTTCGTCGCTCCACGAGCGGCGGGCGTGGCCGCCGATAAATTCCTGATGCGAGGGACGCTCGGAAAGCCCGTGCACGTTGGTCCATTGCCGGATGATGTCCTCCGTGTTGGACGGTCTTACGATCGGATCGCTGGTGCCGTGCCATACCGAGATTTTCGGCCATGGCCCGCGATGTCCGGATGCTGCCCGCACGCGATCGCCAAGCGCCGCCGCGGCATGTCCCCTTTCCATGAACATGGCCTCGAATGCCTGTTGGGCGTTGCCGGCGCACCCATAGGGCAACCCGGCAATGATGGCGCCGCCGGCAAAGACCTCCGGGTATGTTGCGAGCATGACGCAAGCCATCGCGCCGCCGGCCGAGAGGCCGGTCACGAATACCCTGCGGCGGTCGGCAGCAAATGTCGCAATGGCGTGCTCGACCATCTCCCTGATCGAACGCGCCTCGCCGTGGCCGCGGGCGATGTCACCCGGCAAGAACCACGAGAAACAATTCTTCGGATTGTTGGCGGGCTGCTGTTGCGGATAGACCACCGCGAAGCCGAGGCTGTCGGCGAGCGTCGACCAGCCGGTGCCGTGGTCATACTCGTCTGCGGTCTGGGTGCAGCCATGGAGCGCGACGACCAACGGCGCCGTGGGCGGCATGCGCTCGGGGATGTAGACGAACATGCGAAGGTTACCGGGATTTGCACCAAACCCGGTCACCTCCCGCAGTCGTGTCGGATGAGGCGACGGCACCACGCGAGCGTGCGTCGCCTGCTTTCGGGCTGATGCAAGAAGGCGTTCGAACTTGCTTCGAAATGCCTGAAGGCGGGCAAGAACCTCCCGGAAATTCCGCATCGGAAGCCCCCTATTGTGCAGCGCAACACATCATTGATGCAGTGCAAAATGGTGCGCGTTGGGGACAGAGTCAAGGCGGCACAATATGGACGCGATTGAGCGCAAGAACGATGGAGCAGCTACGCGCGCGATTGAAGCGGTTGGATGCGGAGCATCTGGGGCGTTGACGATGCATCAGAAAGAAAAAGCAAAAAAATCAATCACCGCGCTCGGCCTGCTGCTTATCGCAACAGCCGTGCCTCTCTCTGCCGCCGCGGCTCAGGATCAGCGGGCATGCAGGCAAATCAGGCAGGCGTGTCAGGAGGCGGGTTTTGTGCAGGGGTTCGCGAGAGAAGGTATCGGGCTGCAGATCCACTGCATCATGCCTATCATCCAGGCGAGCCCCCAGCCGCCGACCGCGCGCAGGCCATTGCCGAAAGTCAGCCCACAACTCGTGGCGGACTGCAAAGCGGCCAATCCGAGGTTCGGGCAGGGGCGCTTGCCGGGAGTGCTCGCGCAACCGTTGCCGGCCAATCCGCAACCGGGATCCGTCCAGCCCGATTACCAGCCGGCCCCTGCTCATGGCGATCGCGTACAATTTGCTCCTGTTCATGAAGCGCAGAACGCGCCTCTCCCATCGGCGCAGACAGTGCCGGAGCAGGGCGCGCTGGTCTCCGCGCTTCCGCCGGAAGACCGCCCGGAGACCGGTCCCGCCAAGCCGCTGCCCCCTCAGTTCCGCCGCGTGACGATCGAATACGGCAGCAAGGAGCCTGCTGGTACCATCGTCATCGATACCGCGCACACTTATCTCTATCTCGTGCTCGGCAACGGCAAGGCCATGCGCTACGGCGTTGGTGTCGGCCGCGAGGGCTTCACCTGGAACGGGGCGGAAAAAGTGTCCAGGATGGCGGAGTGGCCCGACTGGCATCCGCCTGAAGAGATGATTGAGCGCCAGCCCTATCTTCCGCGCTTCATGGCAGGCGGAGAGGGCAATCCACTCGGCGCGCGCGCTCTCTATCTGGGCGATACGCTTTACCGTATTCACGGCACCAACCAGCCGTCGACCATCGGGACCTTCGTATCGTCGGGATGCATCCGGCTCACCAACGAAGATATCACCGATCTCTACAGCCGCGTCCGCGTAGGAACCCGGGTCGTGGTGTTGCCGGGCTCACCGCCCGGCTCGGCTCAGGCGGCGGCGACCGCGCCGCGCACCGAACCGCTGCGCCCCGCACCATCGCCGGGTCAGGCGCAGTAACGCTGCTAAAGTGCCCGCTATTTAAGACGTGGATGCCCGCGACAAGCGCGGGCATGACGATTCAACTCAATCTCATCACGCTCTAATCCGGCAAGCCGCCAAACGTGAAGACAGCGCCGAGCCAGCCGGATGGGTGAAAGCCAATATCGCGAAAATATTTGCTGTAAATCTGCACAATCTCGCCCGTTCGAAAGATTTTCGCCAGGCCCGTATTGACGGCGAGCCGGAATGCCCAATCTCCGTGCGGGAGCACGATTGCGAACGGCTCAAACGACAGGTCGTCGGGCAGCATGATGAAATCCCGCCGGTTCGCGCTCTGCATCAGGGCGAGCAGAACCAGCTTGTCGGTCGCGAAGCCGTCGACGTCGCCGCGAGCGAGCGCCGCGAATCCGGCTTCACGGTCGCCGAACTCGACCAGTGTCGCGTCAAGCTGCCGTCGCTTCAGCTGATCGCGAATTGCCTGGCTGTTCGTCGTGCCCGGTATGACGGCAATTTTCTTGCCCGCGACGGATTCGAAATTGATAATTCCTGGACCGGCCCGCATCAGAACTCCGGTGCTGTCGGCGAATACTATGCTGGAAAGTCGACGATCCTCATGCGCGACAGGGAAACCGTGCTCGAGCCGCACTCCATGTCGGCTTGGCCTTCGGCGACTGCCTTGAAGCGCGTGCTCGAATCGACCGGTACCCACGTGATCGCCAGGGACGGCAGCGCGAGCTCTTGCTCCATGGATTTGGCAATGCGCTCACAGAGCTCAATGGTGTAACCGGCCGGCCGGCCTTGTGCGTCCAAAAATGAGAATGGGCGCGAGTCCGCCCGGTAGGCGATGCGAAGCGTCCTCGTATCGTGAACGACCTTCAGGCGGCCATCAAGCGGCTGAGCGACGGCGGCGATTGCCGATGGCATGAGCAAAAGCAGCATTCCCGGACAGCGCAATTGCTGCAGCCAGGCGGCGAGCTTCAATCGGTTCAACATGGCCGGGAAATCCATTGCCGGCCAGTTAGCAGGATTTAGCGCTCACGCACAACGACTTGTCGTCCGTCGGTGTTACGAGTTAACAGCAGCTTCCTGCTGTCTACGAATATATGATCGAAATCCTATTTGCAGAAACGCCCGTAGATGATCTGGGCGACATCTTCAGGCTGGGGATTTGCCTCTACCAGAAAGGTGGCTCCGTCCGCGATGAAATATACAAATGGGCGCTTTGCATTGTATTGCCCGGAAGAGCTTCTTGTGCTGACGCTTCCGCACACGACTTCCGCGGGCTTGCCCTTCACATTCGGCCCGACCTTTCTCACCATGCCGCCGTAGCGGGCCGATTGAGAGTCTTTCAGCTTCTCGTTTACGGCAGCTGTCGCCTTGGCGAACGCAGGATCGGGCGATGACTCGTTCGCAATCGCCGGCATCTCCGGCTGCTGCGCGGGGGCGGCAACCGGCCAGGCAGCAACGACAAGCCAGATGAGATCACGCCGCTTCCAGTGAACCAATTGCACCCCGGCGAGCGATTGACCCGCGACAGGATACCTATTCCGGGCGGATGTGCCAGCCGCTTGCAGCTTGCTCACTTACCCTTCGACAGCTCTTCCGGCCTGTAGAACTTGCGGCCGGTGACGACGCCGTCCTCGTCGAGCTCCTTGGCATCGAAGGCCGGCACCAGGTCTTTCTTGGGCAGCAGCCGGTTGGCGCGAAACCAGCATTTCTGTCCGTTGATCATGCGCCAGTGCCATGCAATGTCGCCGGCGTCGGCGATGCTGCGATCGGGGCGCGGCCAGCACAGATCGGCGTGCGCCGGCGGGAGGAGCAGCGCGAGAACAAGCAGGATCATTCGCTATCTTCCGTATGGCTGCGTCCCCAAGATACGGTTTCAACCTTAACCGTCGGTTGCCGCCGAGCGGTGCCGCCGAGCGTTGCCGCATCGAGACCGGCCTAGACGCGAGCCGGCGCTGCCACCAGCTCCCGGTAATCCGGATCGCCTTGCAGGATGCCGACGTCCCGCGAGAACTGCGTCATGCTGCGGACCATCGCCGGCGAGATCCTCGCATCGTAATACGGCAGATCCCGGCGGATGAGTTCGGTGATGAGCGTTGCCTCCGTGCTCGGGAACAGCTTGCGGCCAACCTCGAAGGCAAGCTCTACATTGTCCTTGAGGGCATTGTGCGTGCTGACGATCGCACGCATTGTGGCTGCCGCCGTCTGTGGTGAGCGGGCGAGGAGCGCGTCGGTCGCAGCGATCGCCGGCCAGGTGTAATCGAAGCAGGTTTTCGGGCCGTCCCCGCGGCGGACATCAAGCACGACGGTTCCGGTTCCACGCCGGACCGCAAGCTCGGCGCCCATGCCGTTGGCCCAAAAGCCGTCGACGCGGCCCTCCTCCAGCGCTCTGGCGGCGGTCACGCCGAAATTGATGCCGGCCCCGTGCGCCCCGGGGATTGGCGCGATCCTGATGCCCGCGCGCTCGGCATCGATGCCCGCTGCGGCGAGAAGCGCCCGCAAGCCCATCGCGACCCAAGGCGCTGCGCCGATGCTGCGACCTTTCAGCGCCGCAAGATCGCCGCGACCAATGCCGAGATCGGCGCGCATCACCAGGAACCAGTACATGCCATGCGACTGGGCGCAGATGAGCTTCACGCCGCGCCATTCGGGAAAACCGGCGACCAGCAGATGCGCCGAGCAGCCGATGAGCTCGATGCTCCCCTCCCGCATCGCGGCGAGCGCGTTCTCCACCGGAACGATCATCTCCAACGCGACGTCGAGACCCTCCCTCTTGAAAAACCCAAGCTCAACGGCTGCAATGGCCGGGAAATACGAATTCGAGATCAGATCGGGGATTGCAAGCTTCATCGCCAATTGACCGCAATGCCGGCAGCGCTTCGAGCAAGGACAACGATATGAGCCCTCAAATTCCGGTCGTCAGCCTTGCGCCCATCATCGGCGGCAAGACCGGCGCGGACGAGACGGTTGCGCGCGACGTCAAGGCAGCGCTTGCGAGCTGGGGCGCTTTCGAGCTTGTGGATCACGGCGTTCCGCCTGCAATCATCGACGGCGCGTTCGCGGCTGCTGCTACCTTCTTCAAGCTTCCGCTCGAGACGCGCATGGCGATCAAGGTCGACAAGAGCAACCGCGGCTATGTCCCCGTGCACCAGACCGTGTATCCGGGCAACCTGCCGGATTTGAAGGAAAGCTTCAACATCGGAACGCCGCTTCCCGCCGACGACCCCGACGTGAAAGCAGGCAAGCCGCTGCACGCAGTCAACCGCTGGCCCGAGCTTGCGTGCTTTCGCGCTGCGGTTGAGGCATATTTTGATGCTGTCACCATGCTGGGCGACCGTCTGCTCGGTCCGCTGGCGCTCTGCCTTGACCTCAAGCCGGCGGAACTGCGCGCCCGCTACCGCAAGCCGATTGCGTTCATGCGGCTGTTTCACTACCCGCCGAACAGCAACGTGGCACACAACGAATACGGCGCCGCCGAGCACAAGGACTACGGCTTTCTGACCATTCTGGCGCAGGATGCGACCGGCGGGCTCGAGCTGCGCTCGCCGCAAGGGGAGCTGGTGCTGGCGCCGCCGCATCCGCACCACTTCATCGTGAATGCCGGCGACATGCTCTCTGCGATCACGGATGACGCGATCCGCTCGGCGCCGCACCGGGTCATCAACCGCGCCGGTATCGGGCGCTACTCGATTCCATTCTTCTATGATCCGGATTTCGACGCGCGCTTTGCCACGCTGCCGGATTTTTGCGTGGGCGAGTTTCTGCTGGCCAAGTTCAACAAGTTCTACAGGCATCGCAAGGAGACAGGCGAGCCTACGTCGTGATGCGCGGCCGGCATGACGTGCCGTGCGATTGCACGGGGTTTACATCGTGATCCTGATCCCCTTGATGTAGTCGGTCGTCATCGCCTGGCGCCAGTCGGTTTCAGGCTTGAGAAGCTTCGCTCCCACGAGATAATCGTAGGTCTTCTGCCAGCGCGCCTGCGTGATGATGCCGATGCCCATGGTGCCAGCATCGCCGCCGTCCACCGCCTTCACCTCGCGCATCTTGCCCAGGCTGTAGGCAAGATGCTCGTCGGGCATGCGCGGATTGACCTTCCTGATGTAAGCATTGCCGATGCCTGGATCGCGCAGATATTCCTTCCATCCTTCGACCGACGCCCGCGTAAAGCGCGCAACCACGTCGGAATTGTCTTTCATATAGGCAGCCGTCGTCGTCATGGTGTTGGCATAGGGCGGGTAGCCCTGATCCGCAAAAAGGAAGAATTTCACCGGCACGCCCCGCTGCACGGCGAGATAAGGCTCGGCTGTCAAATACCCCGCCACGGCAGTATCCGGATCTGCGAAGAAGGGCTCGATATTCGGTCCCTTCGGCAGCGCCATGTCGTCGGTATAGCCGAACTGCTGCTTCAGCCACGGCCAATAGGACGAATAGCCGTTCGCGCCGAAGTAAATCTTGCGCCCTTTCAGGTCGGC
>Ga0306921_10004476_pt1 | contig 14367 bp, 15 predicted proteins | sample sta12Cox44000080_FD_203760 | JGI IMG/M metagenome (GOLD analysis project Ga0306921, IMG submission 203760) | Lab enrichment of tropical soil microbial communities from Luquillo Experimental Forest, Puerto Rico - statoxic.12C.oxic.44.000.080 (v2)... | ecosystem: Environmental > Terrestrial >...
AACATGGCCCATGGCGAGATGGTGATGCTCGGTGCCTACGCCACCTTCGTCGTGCAGGAATCGATCCGTACCAAGACCATCGTGCTAGGCCTTCCCGGCATGCTGGCACTCGAAATTCCACTGCCCGTCAATCTCTCGCTCGACTGGTCGCTGCCGATCGCAATTCCGATCGCCTTTCTGGTCGCGGCGCTGGTGGGCATGGCGATCGAGCGCACCATCATCCGCTTTCTCTACGGCCGGCCGCTAGAGACGCTGCTTGCGACCTGGGGGCTGTCCTTGATCCTGCAGCAGGCGGTGAGAAGCGTGTTCGGCCCGACCAATCGCGAGGTTGCCAACCCGTCCTGGATGAGCGGTGCATTCGAGTTCGGCCATATCACCATCACCTATAACCGGCTCTGGATTCTCTGCTTCACCCTTGGCGTGTTTGCGCTGTTGCTCGTGATGCTGCGCTTTACCGCGCTCGGGCTCGAGATGCGGGCAGTAACACAGAACCGCCGCATGGCGGCAGCGATGGGCATCGCCACCTCCCGTGTCGACGCGCTGACCTTCGGCCTCGGCTCGGGGATCGCCGGTATCGCGGGTGTTGCGCTGTCGCAGATCGACAATGTCAGCCCCAATCTCGGCCAGGGCTACATCATCGACAGCTTCATGGTGGTGGTGTTCGGCGGCGTCGGCAACCTCTGGGGCACCCTGGTCGGCGCCTTCACGCTCGGCATCGCCAACAAGTTTCTGGAGCCTGTGGCCGGGGCTGTGCTCGGCAAGATCGCGATCTTGGTGCTTATCATTCTGTTCATCCAGAAGCGCCCGCGTGGCCTGTTCGCACTCAAGGGACGAGCGGTGGAAGCATGATGCTGCATATGCTCACGCGTTCGCTGGATCGTGCGGCGACCACCTTCGTGATGGTGGTCGCAGCTTGCGGAATCCTGATCCCGCTCTCCAACATGTTGTTGCCAGCCGGATCGATCTTCCAGGTGCCAACCTATCTGGTGGCGCTGTGGGGCAAATATGTCTGCTACGCCATCCTCGCACTGTCGATCGACCTGATCTGGGGCTATTGTGGCATCCTCTCGCTCGGCCACGGCGCGTTCTTCGCGCTCGGCGGCTATGCAATGGGCATGTATCTGATGCGCCAGATCGGCAGCCGCGGCGTCTACGGCAATCCGATCCTGCCCGATTTTATGGTGTTTTTGAACTGGCCTGAACTGCCTTGGTACTGGTACGGCTTCGACAAATTTCCCTTCGCCATGCTGATGGTCGTGCTGGTCCCCGGACTGCTCGCCTTCTGCTTCGGCTGGTTCGCCTTCCGCTCCCGCGTCACGGGCGTTTATCTGTCGATCATCACCCAGGCGATGACCTATGCGCTGATGCTCGGTTTCTTCCGCAACAATTTTGGCTTCGGCGGCAACAACGGCCTCACCGATTTCAAGGATATCCTAGGTTTCAATGTGCAGGCCGTCGGCACGCGCGGCGCGCTGTTCGCGCTGAGCTGCTTGATGCTGATCGTGGGCTTTTTGATCTGCCGTGCGGTCGTGACCTCCAAGCTCGGCAAGGTCTTGATCGCGATCCGCGATGCCGAGTCGCGCACGCGGTTCATCGGCTACCGCGTCGAATCCTACAAGCTGTTTGTCTTTACGCTGTCGGCCTGCATGGCCGGTGTCGCCGGCGCGCTCTACGTGCCGCAGGTCGGCATCATCAATCCAAGCGAATTTGCGCCCGGCAACTCCATCGAGGCGGTGATCTGGGTCGCGGTTGGCGGCCGCGGCACGCTGGTGGGCGCCGCACTCGGTGCCATCGTCGTCAACTACGCAAAGACCTTCTTCACCTCCGGGCCGCTCGCACCCTATTGGCTATTCATGCTAGGCGCGCTGTTCGTGCTGGTGACGCTGTTGTTGCCGAAGGGCATCTTCGGCCTGTTCAACACCGGCTGGCAAGCCTTTAGCGCGCGGCGGCTGACGCCCATCGCCGCAAGCGCAGCGCGCGAGGACGGCGTCAGCGAACCGAAGATGGCGGAGTGAGCGATGATCGCAACCGACGGCCGCGCCACCTCCGCGCTGCTCTATCTTGACGGCGTCCATGTCGCCTTCGACGGCTTCAAGGCGATCAACAATCTGTCGCTGATCCTCGCGCCCGGCGAGATGCGCGCCATCATCGGACCGAACGGCGCCGGCAAGACCACGATGATGGACATCATCACCGGCAAGACCAAGCCAGACCAGGGCACGGTGCTGTTCAACGGCACCACTGACCTGACCCGACTCGATGAGACACGCATTGCCGAGCTCGGCATCGGCCGCAAGTTCCAGAAACCGACCGTGTTCGAAAGCCAGACGGTCGAAGACAATCTCCTGCTCGCGCTCAATGTCGATCACAGCGTTGGCAGCACGCTGTTCTGGCGCGAGACCAAGCCCGAAACCGAGCGCATCCAGCGCGTGCTGGAGACCATCCGTCTGACAGATGCCCGCGACCGCCTCGCCGGCAGTCTGTCGCACGGTCAAAAACAATGGCTCGAGATTGGCATGTTGCTGGCGCAAGACCCCAAATTGCTTTTGGTCGACGAGCCCGTCGCCGGGATGAGCGACGTCGAGACTCACCTGACTGCGGAGTTACTCAAGCAGATCAACAAGAACCACACGGTTATGGTGGTCGAACATGACATGACCTTCGTGCGCGAGCTCGGCGTCAAGGTGACCTGCCTGCATGAAGGCACGGTGCTAGCCGAAGGCACCATCGATCAGGTGTCATCGAACGAGCGGGTGATCGAAGTGTATTTGGGACGATAGGGGAATTGGAAAGGCGCGAATGGCGAGTGACGAATAAACAGTGGAAGTTTGCCTGACTTTTCGCTACTCGCCATTCGCGCCCAAAGGTAGGCTCGATGCTCGACGTAAAGGACATCAGTTTGTTCTATGGCGCAGCGCAGGCGCTGCGCGGCGTCTCGATCTCGGCAGAGCCGGGCAAGGTGATGTGCGTGCTGGGCCGCAACGGCGTCGGCAAAACCTCACTGCTCCGCGCCATGGTTGGCCAATACCCGATCGCCTCCGGCTCGATCGTCTTCGCTGGCGCCGACATCACTGGATTGAGGCCGTTCGAGCGGGCGCGGCGCGGCATCGGCTTCGTGCCGCAAGGCCGCGAGATCTTTCCACTGCTGACGGTGGAAGAGAACCTGAAGACGGGCTTCGCGCCGCTCACGCGCGACGACCGTTACATCCCCGACGACGTCTTCTCGCTGTTTCCAGTGCTGCAAACGATGCTTGGACGACGCGGCGGCGACCTTTCCGGCGGCCAACAGCAGCAGCTCGCAATCGGTCGCGCGCTGGTGATGCGCCCGAGGCTGCTCTTGCTCGACGAGCCGACCGAAGGCATCCAACCCTCGATCATCAAGGATATCGGGCGGGCGATCTCGTACTTGCGCAGCCAAGGCAATATCGCGATCGTTCTGGTCGAACAATATCTCGACTTTGCCTGCGAGCTCGGCGACAGTTTCGCCGTTATGGACCGTGGCGTCGTCAAATATGCCTGCGATCGCTCCAACCTCGATCCGGGCGAAATCAGCCGGCAGATGGCGCTTTAGAAACATTCGGCCGGCAGGTGGCTGGGGCGGCTTTGAGGATGCAGGTCGAGTGTTCCAGCGCGTCGTCGGCCGTTTTTGCAGCGAATCGAGCTCGCGGCGCGGTGTCCTTCGATGTGGTTCACGAGGATGGCGTCACCCGGCGCGGTGCCTTGCATGAATCCGGCTCGCTGCGGCTGCGGTTTCCCTCGCCCGAAGGCGAGGGGCTGTCGGCGGTGCTTTTGAACACGGCCGGCGGGGTCGCAGGGGGCGACCGCCTTGACATCGCAATTACCGCGGGCTGGGGCACGCAGCTGACGCTTACGACCGCCGCGGCGGAAAAGGTCTATCGCGCAGTCGACAGCGCATCCGAGCTGAGCATTGCCCTCAAGATTGCGAATGGCGCAAAGCTCGCCTGGCTGCCGCAAGAGACCATCCTGTTCGACCGCGCGCGCCTGTCGCGCCGCATCGTCGTCGATCTCGCCGAAGGCGCGTCGCTTCTGCTCTGCGAAATCACAGTGTTCGGGCGTGCGGCGATGGGCGAAACCATGCGACAGGGCGCCTTCATCGACAGCTGGCGCGTGAGGCGCGGTGGCAAGCTGATTTTTTCCGAGACCGTGCGGCTTGAAGGCGAGGTCGGCGACAAGCTTGCCAGACCTGCGATCGCCAACGGCGCTGCTGCCATCGGCACGCTCCTGATCGCGCCGGCCGATGAGGCCCTCATCCGGCGCTTACGTCAGATCTTGCCCTTGGCGCCCAGCGAGGTCGGACTTTCGGCCTGGAATGGATTTGCAATGGCGCGTTTCTGTGCCCAAGATGCCGCCCGGCTTCGTGCCGACATCGCGGCTATGCTCGGCCAGGCGTCAGACGCGCCGCTGCCACGGCTATGGCACAGCTAGTTCGGTCCATGAGCAGGAGAAGGCTCACATGAATCTGTCCCCCCGCGAAAAGGACAAGCTTCTGATTTCGATGGCCGCCCTGGTGGCGCGGCGAAGGCTGGAGCGTGGCGTCAAGCTCAATCATCCGGAAGCTATTGCCATCATTTGCGACTTTATCGTCGAGGGAGCACGCGACGGCCGCAGCGTTGCCGAGCTGATGCAGGCCGGCGCGCAGGTCTTGACTCGGGCGCAGGTGATGGAAGGGATCCCCGAAATGATCCACGACGTCCAGGTCGAAGCGACTTTCCCAGACGGCACCAAGCTCGTCACCGTGCACCAACCGATCCGCTAGGAGCGCAACATGATCCCCGGCGAACTCTTCATCAAGGACGGCGAGATCGAGCTCAATGCCGGCCGTAAGACCGTGACCCTGACGGTCTCCAACAGCGGCGATCGGCCGATCCAGGTCGGCTCGCACTACCACTTCTTCGAGACCAATCCGGCGTTGAAGTTCGATCGCAAGAAGGCGCGCGGCATGCGGCTCGACATCGCGGCCGGCACCGCGGTACGCTTCGAGCCGGGCCAGACCCGCGAGGTGCGGCTCGTGGTGCTGGCCGGCAAACGCACGATCTACGGCTTTCGCGGCGAGGTGATGGGGAAGTTGTGATGGCTCGGGCGTGTGTTGCGTTGCTGCGGTGATTTGCACGATCTTCGGTTTGGCCTGCGTTGCCCGCGGTGAGGATGGGTGACCTATCGACGAAAGGCGGCGAATGCTTGCAGATCTCATGCGGACGAACAGCTACCCCAGAGCGGTAGTGGAAGGCGACGCGTCGCTGGCGCGGCCGACCTCTTGTGAGCTCAGCGGGTTGGGATACCGCATTGGCATTGGCGCCAACCGTCCCGCCTTCAACAATTTCAACCGACTGGCAAGCTTGATCTCAACACCACTGTCGGCACGCCTAACCGCGCTCGAACCGCCTCGATCGAGGCGATCTTCAAATTCCGCTCGGCGTACAAATGATCTCCTTGGCAAAGAGCCGGCGAACTGATGCTTAACGGAATCCGCCTCGTCTGCGAAGCTGCCGAGCTTGCGGCGCGATGCCACAACGGCATGGCCCGCAAGGGACGCGACAACGAGCCCTATATCAATCATCTCGCCGAGGTCGCGAAGCTGCTCGCGGCGGCAACCGACGGCACTGACGCCGAGTTGGTGGCCGCCGGCTGGCTGCATGATGCAGTCGAGGACGGCGCAACGACGGCTGAGGAGCTGACGCAGAAATTTTCCGAGCGGGTTGCAAGCCTCGTGGTCGAGGTCACCGACGACATGACCTTGCCCAAGAGCGAGCGCCGCCTTCGTCAGGTCGTCGACGCGCCCCATAAAACGCCGGATGCGAGATTGATCAAGATCGCCGACAAGATCAGCAATATCCGCGCACGCATTTTTCCGAAGCAGACGGCGGAGCAGCGCGAGGATCTGCGCGACTACACCAACTGGGCCGCAGCGGTGGTTGCAGGCTGCCGCGGCGGCAACGCCTTTCTCGACAACACCTTCGATGAAGCGGTTGCGCAAGCAAGGAGCACGCTGTGAGCACCAAGATCAGACGTTCGGTCTATGCCGACATGTTCGGTCCGACCACCGGCGACCGCGTCCGGCTGGCCGATACCGACCTCATCGTCGAGGTGGAGAAAGACCTTACCACCTATGGCGAGGAGGTGAAGTTTGGCGGCGGCAAGGTGATCCGCGACGGCATGGGCCAGTCACAGCTCACCAGCAGGCAGGGTGCGGCCGATACCGTGATCACCAACGCGCTGATCCTCGATCACTGGGGGATCGTGAAAGCCGACGTCGCGATCAAGGAAGGGTATATCAGCGCCATCGGCAAGGCTGGCAATCCTGACATCCAGCCGGGCGTCACCATCGTCATCGGTCCGTCCACCGACATCATTGCCGGCGAGGGAAAGATCCTCACCGCCGGTGGCTTCGACAGCCACATTCATTTCATCTGCCCACAGCAGGTCGAGCACGCGCTGATGTCTGGCGTTACCTCGATGCTGGGCGGCGGCACCGGCCCCTCGCACGGCACCTATGCCACGACCTGCACGCCCGGACCCTGGCACATGGCGCGCATGATCCAGTCGTTCGACGCCTTTCCGGTCAATCTGGGTATTTCCGGCAAGGGCAATGCGTCGCGTCCGGCGTCGCTGATCGAGATGATCAAGGCTGGCGCTTGCGCGCTGAAATTGCACGAGGACTGGGGTACCACGCCGGCCGCGATCGACACCTGTCTCTCGGTCGCCGACGACTATGACGTGCAAGTGATGCTGCACTCGGACACGCTGAACGAATCCGGCTTCGTCGAGGATACGGTGAAAGCCTTCAAGGGCCGCACCATCCATGCCTTCCACACCGAAGGCGCCGGCGGCGGCCATGCGCCCGATATCATCAAGATCGCTGGCTTGAAGAACGTTTTGCCGTCCTCGACCAATCCGACGCGGCCGTTCACGCGCAACACCATCGACGAGCATCTCGATATGCTGATGGTGTGTCACCACCTCGATCCCAGCATCGCCGAAGACCTTGCCTTCGCCGAAAGCCGCATCCGCAAGGAAACAATTGCGGCCGAAGATATCCTGCACGATCTCGGCGCACTTTCCATGATGTCCTCGGACTCGCAGGCCATGGGCCGGCTCGGCGAAGTTATCATCCGCACCTGGCAGACCGCCGACAAAATGAAGAAGCAGCGCGGGCAGCTGGCCGAGGACAAGGGCAAGGACAACGACAATTTCCGCGTCAAGCGCTACATCGCCAAATACACCATCAATCCTGCAATCGCGCACGGCGTCGCAAAGCTGATCGGCTCGGTGGAGAAAGGCAAGCTCGCCGACCTCGTGCTGTGGTCGCCAGCCTTTTTCGGCGTCAAGCCGGACTGTATCATCAAGGGCGGCTCGATTGTGGCGGCGCCAATGGGCGATCCGAACGCGTCGATCCCGACGCCGCAGCCGGTGCACTATCAGCCGATGTTCGCCGCCTTCGGCAAATCGCTGACCGCATCCTCGGTCGTATTCACCTCGAAGGTCGCGGTCACGGCGGGACTCGGGCGCAAGCTCGGCATTTCGAAAGCACTTTACGCCGTGCAAAACACCCGCGGAAAAATATCGAAAAAGAGCCTGATCCATAACGACGCCACGCCCACGATCGAGGTCGATCCGGAAACCTATGAAGTGCGCGCCGACGGCGAACTTTTGACCTGTGCGCCGGCCGAGGTGCTGCCCTTGGCGCAGCGCTATTTCATGTTCTAGGATTGTTGGCCGACCAAAAACGACCGGGAGGACTCCTGTGATCTATGTCGTCGCTACCACGCAAATGAAGCCCGAAGGCCGCGAGGTCTTCATCAACGGCCACAAGGACTGCATCGTCCAGACGCGCAAGGAAAAGGGCTGCATCTCCTATGAGGGCCACACCAGTGTCAACGACCCCAACATCTATGTGGTGGTCGAACGCTGGGAGAGCCGCGAAGATCTCAATGCGCATGCGAAAGCGCCGCATGTGAAAGTCTGGCGCGAACTTTCCGCGCCGCTGAAGGCCTCGCCAACGCTGATCGAGATCATCAGCGACGGCAAGGTCGACAAAATTTCCGCATGATCCGCGCCGTCGAGGTCAAGCCGCAGCATCGCTGGACAGAGGCTCCAGCCGATACTGTCGTGCTCGACTTCGATGATCGCCACCGGCGGCGGATGACGATGACGAGCACGCGGGGTTTAGCCTTCTTGCTCGATCTGGAAGGCGCCGTCGTGCTGCGCGGCGGCGATGCGCTGGTGCTGGAAGACGGCCGGCTGGTCGAGGTGGTGGCCGCACCCGAACCCCTGATCGAGATCAAGGGATCTGACCCGTACCACCTGATCCGCCTGGCCTGGCATCTTGGCAATCGCCATCTGCCGACCCAGGTCACGCCCACGGCCCTGCGCATTCGCCGCGATCACGTGATCGAGGCGATGGTCAAAGGGCTCGGCGCGCGCCTGGTCGAGATCGAGGCGCCATTCGATCCCGAAGGCGGCGCCTATGCAGGCGGTCGCGGCCATGGCCACGAGGCCCATGCGCATGACCATTCGCACGATCATGGTCACCATCCCGATGGTGGTCACCACGGTGACGACCATGGCGGTCACCAGCCTCACCATGGCCACGGCCATTCCCATGCGCATGACGAAAAGCAGCCCTAGGCCGCTGGACCCGCCGGCCGGAAAGATGGAAAGCGAGGCCGGGTCGCTATACCGCTTGCTGACCTGGCTGTCGCCGTCGTTTCCAGTCGGCGGCTATTCCTACTCCAGCGGCATCGAATGGGCGGTGGAAGCCGGCGATATCCACGACGCCATTTCGCTCGAGGACTGGCTCGGTGCGCTGTTGGCAGATGGATCCGGTTTCTGCGATGGCGTCTTTCTGGCAGCGGCGCATCGCGCGGTGACCGAACACGACGATCGCGCCTTGCGCGATGTTGCCGAGCTCGCGGCCGCCTTCGTGCCATCGCGCGAGCGGCAGCTTGAAACCACCGCGCAAGGCCGCGCCTTCATCGAGATCGCGCGCGGGGCCTGGGATCGCACTGGGCTCGCGCATGCGGTCGCGCAATGCGACGGCGCCATCGTCTATCCGGTTGCAGTCGGCATCCTCAGTGCCGTTCATGCCATCCTGCTTCCGCCCACACTGCTCGCATATTTTCATGCACTGGTGTCGAACTGGATCTCGGCCGGCAGCCGCCTGATCCCGCTCGGGCAAACCGACAGCCAGCGCGTTCTGGCCGCGCTCGAAGACGTCGTGTCGGCGACCGCCGAACGCGCCTTGCATGCAAGCCTTGACGATCTCGGCAGCACAACCTTCCGCGCCGACCTCGCAAGTCTACGGCATGAGACGCAATATACGAGGTTGTTCAGATCGTGAGAATTTTGGGCAAGCTCGTTGCTGTCTCGGCGCTTATGCGGCTCGCGGGCTTGCCGGCTTGCCGGCTCGGGCCGAAGGCTCGCGCGCGCGATCAGGTTTTGACCGCGTTGGCCGCGGTGCCCGAGGCTGGCGGCGGCGATCAAGGCCGAGCTCGACAACGATAGCTTCAAAGCCAACGGCGTGATTTTTACTGCGGCGCGCCACACCAACCGCCGCACCGATCTCGGCTCTGACCGCGTAGCGCCTTGTGAATGCGATACCAGTAACCGCACGCTTCGCATTGAGGCCGACAGGGTCTATTTTGACGCCCGGGGCAAATCGCTCATTGAGGCCGACACGGCCGACCCGAAGCGCGCCGAGACCTTTCGTGAGGACAATGGTCGTTGGATTTGGACCCCTTGACCTTCACCCGATAGGCTGAACACCATGAACATGCCGAGAACACCTGCGAGGACACCCGTATGAGCCGTCCCTCCCACGGTCCGTTGCGGATTGGCGTCGGCGGGCCGGTCGGTTCAGGCAAGACCGCGCTGATGGACCTGCTCTGCAAGGCGCTGCGCGAACGCTACGAGCTCGCCGCGATCACCAACGACATCTACACTAAATGGGATGCGGAATTTCTGGTGCGCTCGGGTTCGCTGACGCCGGATCGGATCGCCGGTGTCGAGACCGGCGGCTGTCCGCACACCGCGATCCGCGAAGATGCCTCGATGAATCTCGCCGCGGTCGCCGACATGCGCGCGAAATTCCCCGACCTCGACCTGGTGTTGATCGAATCCGGCGGCGACAACCTGGCCGCGACATTCTCGCCCGAGCTCGCCGACCTTACAATCTACGTCATCGACGTCGCGGCGGGCGACAAGATTCCCTCCAAGGGTGGGCCAGGCATCACCCGGTCCGACCTGCTGGTCATCAACAAGATCGATCTTGCGCCCTACGTTGGCGCTTCGCTGGAGAAGATGGACGCCGACGCAAGGCGGATGCGCGGTGAGCGGCCGTTCGTGATGACCAACCTGAAGAAGGGCGAGGGGCTCGATCGCATCATCGGCTTCATCGAGGCCAAGGGCGGGCTCGTGCCGCGGGCAGCCTAGCGGTGCGCAAGCCTGCCTTGCGCTTGAATCGCGGATCGGCGCTGGTTTCACGCCTGCAGCGGAGCATGGCATAGACCATCCCCATGGGTTTGCTTCGACGGGCGAAGGCAGGTCCGAACCGCTTGATGCACCAAACAAGACGCCAAAGCGCGATGGCACATCAGCCGAAAGCCGTCGCGCTTGAGGCCGCGGGGTTAACACTCTTAAACGGCGGATCTGCCTTGGCGCGCCGGCGCCGCAAGAAAAGTTCCAAAAGCCGGAACAAACCCGCGCTGCGGCGGTTAGCACTCTCCGGGCCGGGCTGGCGAGAGCTCGTTAGCCGATCTGTTAAGCGTCTTCGCCGACCGTAGTTGCGTACCGATCATGGCATCATCATCATATTCCCCGGTTGGCGCTGATCGCGGTTTACTCGATGGCGCCTTCGGCGGATTTTTAGTGACGACTCTATCTCTCCGCCACCCCCTCATTTTCGAGTAGGCGAGTGGTTCGGCTAGGCTTCATTATCGGATTGATAGCGCTGGTCGGGGTTCTGCTCTCCGGGCTTGCGGCCTATCGAGTACACGAACAGGAATTGGCGATCGAGCGCATTGCGCTGGCGCGCGCGATCGATGTCCATGCGAGCCAGGTGCAGGACCGCCTGACCGAACGCGAACTGCTGGCCCGGATCGCTGCCGGCCTGTTCCGCCTGCCGTCGGCCGTAAAAGCCAATGCGCTAGAGCCGCTGCGCTCCTCGATCTACGCCTTCAAGACCGATTTCGTCGTCGCCGGCTGGGTCGCCCGACTTAAGCCGAACGAACTTGATACGGCCCGCAACGAGCTCGCCCATGCCGGGTATCCTGATCCCAATATCCGCACCTCCGACGGCAAGGTGCTAGACATACGTTCGCTGCAAGAGCCAATTGACGTGCTGATGGATGTCGAGCCCCGCAACAGGCAAACCGCCCCGTCTGTAGGGCGAACGCTCGACGATAACCGCGTGCTCAGCACCATGCTGTCGCTCGCCATAGGCGAGGGCAAGCCCTATGCGTCCGATCCGCTGCCGCTGCTGCGCCCGGATGGACAGATCGGTGTCGTGCTCGCGGCACCGGTGCTTCCGCCAGACGCCACCTCGCCTGCGGGCTTTGTGACGTTTTCCTACGAGCTCGCGCCGCTGATGCTCGCCAACGACGATCTGTCGCTGTTCTCGGTGGTATTGAAAGATCCGCGCTTGCTTGGCGGCGAGCTCGTCGCCGACGATCGCGGCGTGGTGACGACGCGTGTCGTGGCATCCGACTGGCCCGCACCATCGGCGACGCGAACCGTGACCTTCGGCAACCGCGACTGGTTTCTGTCCTATTACGCCAAAACCAATGCGGCCAAGCGCGCCGAGCAGACGGCCGCCATTGTCGGGGCGATCGGACTTGCGCTCACCGGCATCATCTGCGGGTTGTTCGGCTACGTCGCCTCCAACAATCTGCGGCTTTCCCGCGAGATCCAGGTGAGGATCGGCTTCGAGCGCCGGCTCACCGCGGTGATCGACGAGCTCAACCATCGGGTCAAGAACATCCTCGCGGTGATCCAGTCGATCGTGACGCGAACCTTGCGCCACGGCAGCGATATCGACATCGCGCGCGAATTGCTGATTGGACGGATCCACGCAATGTCGCATGTGGTTTCGTTGCTCTCGGAAAGCCAGTGGCAGGGCGTCAAGCTGAAGGGCCTGTTTGAGGCGCGCGCCATTCCTCATGCCGACCGCATCGCCGTGAGCGGACCTGACATCGCCGTCAGTGCCCGAGCCGCGCAAAGCCTGTCGCTCCTGTTCTTCGAGCTCGCATCGCATTCCGACGAGGGGCTGTCGCTGGTCGGCAAGCATCCGCACATCGTCGCGAAATGGGAGGTGATAGGCGAGGCGCCTGAAGCAGTCTTTACCTTCCGCTGGGAGGAGTTCAACACCAGCGAAGCCACCCGCCGGCCCGACTCTGATTTCGGACTGATCCTGCTCGACCGCGTTGCACCCGAGGCGCTCGGCGGCAACTCCAAGCGCTATTTCACTGACGTTTCCTATGTCTACGAACTGACCGCGCCGATGGCAACGGTGGTCGACATGAACGAGCGCGATCGCACCGAGCAGTTTTCAGCGCCGGTGCGCCCGACCCGTTAGGCTAACGCGATCGGCGAGCGCACTAGCCATTGCCGCCGATCACCGCACGCACGGTCTCGTCCGGGCCGAAATCCTCAGCGCCGTCGACATAGAGCAGGGCGGCGAGCTTGGAGCGCGCGCGGTTGACGCGGCTCTTGATGGTGCCGACCGCGCAGCCGCAAATTCCCGCGGCGTCCTCATAGGAGAAGCCGGAGGCACCGACCAGGATCAATGCTTCACGCTGATCCTGCGGCAGCTTGTCCAACGCGGCACGGAATTCCTGGAATTCCAGGTGCGCCCCCTGCGACGGCTGGGTCTTCAGCGTCTTGGCATAGTTGCCCTCGGCATCCTCGACCTCGCGCCGCCGTTTGCGGTAGTCGGAGCGAAACAAGTTGCGCAGGATCGTGAACAGCCATGCCGGCAGGTTCGAGCCCGGCTGAAACGAGTCGATATTGGCCAACGCCCGCAGCAGGGTTTCCTGAACCAGGTCGTCGGCGCGATCGCCATTGCCGCAGAGCGAGATCGCGAACGCACGCAGGCCAGGAACCGAGGCCAGGATGTCGTCGCGAAGGGCATCTGTGAGAGGCATTACTCCCTCCCGTCATTATTTTCGTCACCCGCATTGCCCACTTGGGGAGACTGCGAGGGCACATCAAGCTTTTTGATCAGCTCGGCAAATCGGTCTGGTACCCCCTGCCGCACAATATCGTCGTACATCGCCCGGAGCTGATGACCGATTCTCGACTGAATTTCCGCATTGAGGGCGCCCTGCCTGCCAGGCGCCGGATGTTTGCTGGCCTGAGACTTTACATCTTTCATGACCCTGTTCCACATTTCCCCAGAGGGTTAAGTCCCTGTAGCTACAAGAATTTCTCGATTCCGAGGCCTTCCCTAAGGCAAGCTAATGCATATGCTCCCAAAAAGTTCCCGGAAATTGCGAGGAACTTTTTGCGATCCTGTGCGTATTCAGCGGTCAGGGGAACCCGGGCCACCCCTTCTGGCCCGCAATTCGCGATGGAGTGGGGATGTCCCGATCACAGCTTGTTGCTGAACATTTGCCGCTGTTGCGGCGCTATGCCCGCGCGCTCACAGGAAACCAAGCGTCGGGCGATGCCTATGTGGCAGCGATGCTAGAGACGCTGCTTCAGGATCCCTCGCTGCTTGAGGGTCGCCATGGGCCTCGCGCCGGCTTGTTCCGGCTGTTCACGCGAATATGGAACTCGGTTTCGCTCAACGACGATGCCGATGTCGCGACCCTGCCAATGCCTCCCGAGCGGCGGCTTTCCAACATCACGCCGCTGCCGCGGCAGGCCTTCCTGCTGTTGTCGCTGGAGGGCTTTCCGGAGGACGAGGTCGCCTACATCCTCGGCACTGACGTCGCTGAGACCCGCCGCCTTGCAGACGCCGCCGGCCGCGAAATGGCGTCCGAGATCGCGACCGATGTCTTGATCATCGAAGATGAAACATTCATCGCGATGGACCTGGAAAGCCTGGTGCGCAATCTTGGCCACAATGTCATCGGCGTTGCCCGCACCCATGCCGATGCCGTGGCGCTCGCCAAAAACCGTAGGCCCGGTCTAATTCTGGCCGATATCCAGCTTGCCGACGGCTCCTCAGGGCTCGATGCCGTCAATGAGCTATTGCGCGGCTTCGAAGTCCCCGTGGTGTTTATCACGGCTTATCCGGAGCGCTTCCTGACCGGCGAGCGCCCGGAGCCGGCGTTCTTGATCTCAAAGCCGTTCCAGCCGGCGATGGTGTCAGCAGTCGCAAGCCAGGCACTGTTCTTCCAGCGCAATTCG
>Ga0306921_10004479_pt1 | contig 14361 bp, 16 predicted proteins | sample sta12Cox44000080_FD_203760 | JGI IMG/M metagenome (GOLD analysis project Ga0306921, IMG submission 203760) | Lab enrichment of tropical soil microbial communities from Luquillo Experimental Forest, Puerto Rico - statoxic.12C.oxic.44.000.080 (v2)... | ecosystem: Environmental > Terrestrial >...
CTGACCATGAATCGCCTGCTGGCGGGATTGAACAGCCAGATCCTCGCCGCGACAGTGGCGGGTGCAATATTCGGCGCTCTGCACTGGCCGAATCCTGTGCTGGTACCGCTCACTGCCTTAGGCGGCGGCGTCATGTGTTGGCTCTTCGCAAAGGAAAGAAACATCCTGCCGCTGTTCATCGGCCAGACCATTCTCGGCGCGCTCGTCTGGTGGGCTTTCCCTCTAGCCTGGCATCATTCCATGCGTGTGGGTCCGGGCTACTACACCTACCTACCGCGCTGATGGCTGTCCATGCCTTCCCGCCATGGTTGCTTAGACCATAACCGCTAGGCTCGATTCCACACGCCGGGAATTTCTCGTCTGCAACGGAAACACGTGCCTTGTTTCATCCGGTTAGCTTCTACGCTGTGCCAGGAGCGCTCGATAAGCGCAGCGCCGCATCCGGGACAATAGGTATTCGCTGATTCGCTGTAAATGTTACCCTCATAAACAAAATGCAGGCCCGCCTCGAGGGCGATTTGCCGCGCTTGGTGCAACGTCTCCGGCGGCGTCCTCGGCTTATCCCGCAGTTTAAAGTCCGGATGAAACGCGGTGAAATGCAATGGCACGTCCGGTCCGAGATTCGTCAGGACCCAATCGGCAAGCTTGCGAGTCTCTAGAGGATCGTCGTTGAGCGTCGGAATCATCAGATTGGTAATCTCAAACCACACCGGCGTTTCGTATTTCAGCAGCAGCAGGGTGTCCAGCACCGGCTGCAGATGCGTCAGGGTGGTCTTTCCGTAGAAATTTTCGGTGAAAGCCTTCAGATCCACGTTGGCAGCGTCGATATGGTCATAGATGTCGTGAAACGCCTCGCGAGTGACGTAGCCGTTTGTGACCATCACGGTTTTTAGCCGGTAAGGCTTCGCTGCTCTGCAAATGTCAACGATGTATTCGCCCCAGATCGTTGGCTCGTTGTAGGTGAAGGCGATGGAGTCACAGCCGTGCTCTAAGGCCAGCTGTGGAACCGCCTCCGGCGGAACGTCGCGGGCGTTGACTTGGTCCTGCCGCGATTTGGAGATATCCCAGTTCTGGCAGAAAAAGCAGCCCATGTTACAGCCAGCCGTGCCCATGCTGAAGACCGCCGTTCCCGGCAGGAAATGGTTCAGCGGTTTTTTCTCGATCGGATCAATCTGCAGTGCTGCCGGTGCTCCGTATCCGAGACTGTAGAGTCTTCCTTCATGATTGGTGCGAATGAAGCAAAAACCGGCCTGACCCCGTCCGATGTGGCAGTGCCGCGGGCAAAGATAGCAGTGGACTTTGCCGCTAGCCTCCGGTTCCCACCACCGCGCTTCGTGAAGTTCCGGCGAGATCTGGAGGACATTGAGTTCGGCCATAAATCCTCCTGCGATCAGTATAAACCCGCAGCAGCCTGGCTGTTGAGCTCCCCCGTTCGAATCTCTCTTCTAGGCCCGCTCGAAGTCGCAAGCCGGCCCATTCGGAACTCGCTCGTCGCCTCCGGCGAGGCTTCAGAGGGGAGAGGTTTGCGACTGCGCGCGCCGGCGCTCGGCGGCCCAGTCCACAAACTTCTGCATCTCTTGGCGGTACTTCCACAAAATCCTGACGAATTCTGACGGGCCGACGTTTGCAGCCTCGCCTCCCAAGAACGTCTCCAGCCGCCAACGCAGATACGGGCTATCCCAGGGATGCAGCCGGTAGCCGCGAGCCGCGAGCCAGTAATAGCAGATGGCGTTCCACATGGCGAGGGTGATCGCGCCTCCAAGCGCGACTCGGTCCAGTTTAGCCTAGCGGCGCGGATAGGTGTTCGTGCACCAGCAGCCAGCGGGGGCCGCGCTTTTCCCAAATTCCCGTATAGCGGATCTCGTAATCCGCTCTTTTGCCGTCCTTCCCCGTAGTAGTGAGGTGCATTGGCACGGTCATCCAGGCGATGGTCCCGCGTCTCGACACCTTCAAATCTTGGCCGGCGCTTAATCTTGCAGAAGCCACATTGTCAAAGAACTCCTTCTGCACTCCCGCGCGATACTCCTTCCAGCTGTGATAGGAGAAGGGCGCCACGTCATAGAAGACCATGCCCGGGTCCTGAGCATAGTATTTGGCGGCGTTATCCGGATTGCCCGAACTCCAGGCCATGCAGTACTCGTCGATCAGCTTGCGGAAGGTAGCCGCTTCGGAGGCTCTTTGCTGAGCGCGCGCACCGACAAACGTCAGCAATGCGCCAAACAGAGCCAATAGCACATACAGAGTCCACCGCCAGCGGTGAAATTGACGCGAGACCCGGCGCGTGGTGACCGTCGTCATCTTCAGATTCTCCTTTGAATTTGCAGAACCGTCATGCCGTCCCAAATGCCCATAAACTAGCCACAAGCCGCTCATTTTGCAAGTGATATTGGAGCTTACGGCAAACCGCCCCGCCGCTCAAAGGGGGCGCTCCCTGCCGGGGCGCAACCGCCGTTCGCCGGTAGCGCGAGTCCATCCGCCGAAACGCTGCTGAAGCGCCTCTCTGGCCTGCTTACTCTGACCCTGCCCGCGAGGAAGGCGGGAGTGGAGGCGGCAATGGTTGCGGTTCTTGGCGGTGTGCGGAGGCAAAAGGCGGGACAGTTGCTACTTGCAGTCGGCGGCATAGCGCTGTTTCTGCAAATGTGGGCTCTCTGGCTCGAGGCCGGCGCGGCCCTGAGTCGGGGCGCGGCCGAATCGCTCGGCTGGCTTGGCACACTGGGCATGGCGATGCTTCAGGCGGTCGATTTTATAGCTTGGAATCCGAACGGGATTTTGCTGAGTGTCACCCGGCTGTTGCTATTATGCTGGCCGCTGGCGGTGATGATGGCCGGAGCGTTGTTGTCGCGCAGGCTGAACTAGGCTAGGTCTGAAACGCAAGGATCAGGAATGGAAGACGACGATAAAAACTGGCGCAGGCCCCCGGATTGGAAAATGGAAGACGAGATCCGGGAACGGATCATGAACAAGGCGCACGAGCGGATCGAGAGAAAACTGCGGCGCAGAATGCGCCGTAACAACCACAGCTACGGCGGTCTGATGCCGGGAGCGGTGATCCTGACCATCGGCATCATTTTCCTGCTGGACAGCCTTGGCTATGTGCATGCGCGAATGTTCTTCCAATTCTGGCCGCTGATTCTGATTTTCGTGGGAGCAGCAAAAATTGCGCATCACGACGCGCGGATTTGGGGCGTACTGCTGCTGCTCTTCGGCGTTTTCCTGCAACTCAACGAACTCGGAATTGGCCATTTTACTTGGGGACAATTCTGGCCCTTGCTGTTTATCGCCGCGGGTCTCATGGCCCTGTGGAGTGCCCTGCAAGCGCGAAATATCGTGATGGGCGGTGCTTCCCCCGGGAACCAGGATCCGCGGACAGCCCTCGACGAAAATGCCATTTTTGGCGGAGTCCAGAAGCGTGTGAACAGCCGAGAGTTCCGGGGAGGACGATTGCAGGCGCTCTTCGGCGGAATCGAAGTCGACCTTCGGGACGCGGACCTGGCGGAAAATGAGGCGGTGATTTACGCCAACGCAACTTTTGGCGGAATTGAACTGCGTGTTCCGGAAGCGTGGTTCGTTGTGGTGCGGGGACAGGGCGTCTTCGGAGGGTACAGCGATCAAACACGCTACGTGGCCCCGGTTGATCCGGACAAGCCCAAAAAGACGTTGATCGTGTTGGGAACGGCGCTCTGCGGAGGCGTGGAGATTCGCAATTGAAGATTACTCAGCACCCGGTGCTCAGCAACCGAGCGTACCTAACCGCCTACGTGGGCGTCTGGGCCGTGCTCACCTGGTTGCTCGTCGTTCTTATCCATACTTCCGGTGCAATCACGATGCGCGAGGCAACCGAGCTGCTCGTGCCCATGATGGCCCTGTATGCACTGATCGGACTCTCCACATGGTACATCTGCAAGGCAACGCCGGTGAACTCCACGCGCGATCTGCGTGTATTTGTAACGCACCTGACGGCCGGCTTTGTGCTGAGTTTTTTGTGGATGCATGCCGGAGCCTTGTACGCTCGCCTGCTTGGGCACAGTACAAGGTTTTACGGCATGGAAGAGCGCTACGCGGCGCACCAAACCATGCTGTTGCTTGACGGAGTTCTGCTTTACCTGCTGAATGCCGGCTTCTTTTATGTGGTCATAGCGGTTGAAGCATCCCGGGAGGTGGAGCGTCGCGCGGCCGAGACGGTCGCTCTGGCGCGTGACGCGGAGTTGCGAGCCTTGCGCGCGCAGATTAATCCGCACTTTCTGTTCAACAGCCTGAATTCGATCAGCGCGCTGACCAGTATTGACGCCGCAAGAGCGCGTGAAATGTGTTTGCTTCTGGCCGACTTTCTGCGACTGACACTGGGCATGGGCGAGAGGAGTATGATTCCTCTTTCCGAAGAGCTGGACTTGCTCGAAAAGTTTATGGCCATCGAAAAGGTAAGATTCGGGGCCCGCCTGGACATGCAAGAAGACGTCCAGGAAGAGGCAAAGCACTGCTTGATTCCTCCGCTCCTTCTGCAACCGCTGCTCGAGAATGCCGTGAGCCACGGCATTGCTTCGATGGCGGACGGCGGATGGATCCGGCTCGCGGCGCAGGTCGAGAACGGTACACTTGGAATCATCGTGGAAAACCAAAGAGACGACGAAGCGCCTCCCCGGCGGCGTAGCGGCGGCGTGGGGCTGAAGAATGTGCGCAGCCGGCTCGAGGCCCGCTACGGCAAGGACGCGACGTTCCGCGTCGAGCCGGGCGAAGACCGCTTTCGCGTCAGCATGTCGTTGCCGGCCGAAGTTGGAGAGCGCAAGTGACCAAGGCTGAGAAAAAAGTGCGCACCCTGGTGGTGGACGACGAGGAGCTGGCCCGTCAGGTGCTGCGCGAGCTGCTCGGAGCACACCCGGAAATCGAAGTCGTGGCGGAGTGCCGCAACGGTCTCGAGGCGGTAAAGGCCGTCTCGGAACACAAGCCGGACCTGTTGTTTCTCGATGTGCAAATGCCCAAGCTCACAGGCTTCGATGTGCTGGAGCTGATCGGCTCGGAAACCCCGGTGATTTTCGTGACCGCCTACGACGAATACGCGATGAAAGCATTCGATGTTCACGCGGTCGACTACTTGCTGAAACCCGTCGGGAAAGACCGCCTGGCTGCGGCTCTCGAACGCGTCAAAACCCGTTCCCGTGAAAAGCCGCCTGTTCCAGCGGAGCTTGCCTTAGCCGCTAGGCCGGCAGGGCAATTTGCAGAACGGCTGGTGGTGAAGGACGGAACCCGAGTGACGTTGATTCCGGTAGCGAAGCTGGATTTCGCAGAGGCCCAGGACGACTACGTGGCTCTTGCAAGCGAAGGGAAAAAGCATCTGAAACAGCAGACCATTGCCAGCCTTGAGGCTGCGCTCAACCCGCAACAGTTTGTGCGCATCCACCGTTCCTACCTGGTCAACCTGGAACGCGTGACCCGCATCGAGCCCTACGGTAAAGACAGCCGGGTCGCGGTCCTGTCCACCGGTGTGCGGCTACCGGTGAGCCGGGCCGGGTACGCGCGGCTAGAAGCATTGCTCGAGGAACGCGGCTGAGCACGCCGCAGGGAACTAATAGCCTGACGCCGGCTTCTTCGGCGGGACGGCACGGATCGAGCTGATCTCCAGAACCAGCCAGTCTTTTCGCTCTGTACCGTGGCGGTGTTTCACGAACCCGCGCACTTTTACCTGCTGCTCTGCCAGTTTGGCGAGTTTCCCGGGAGGCCCGGAGACCTCGATCGAGGTCATCTTCTGGCCTTCCAATGTGACTTCCGACCGAAGCTCAAGCGCCCAACCCGTCGTCTCCCCGCCGATGCCCATCACATGGCTGAGCTTCCCCAAGAGCATGACTTCCCCGGGCTCGAGGGGCTGCTCCTGCGCCGGCGTTCGGCTGAGCGCGGACAATCCCAGCAGAAACATACAACCTAGAATTCTGGCGAAGCGCATCGGTCTATCCTTTCGTCGAGAGTTGCCACCAAGTGCAGCGAATCTCCGGGTTGGGCAGAACGCCGCGATTGTTGAGCCAATTCAAGCAACGGCTTCGCTCGCGGCGCGCCGCCTGGCGACGATCAGCGTGATGTCATCGCTCTGTTCGTGGGGGCTGAACGCGCGGACTTCCTCCACGACGGCGGAGATTAGGGCTTCCGGCCGGCGCTCGCGATGGCGGCGAACCGTGGCAATGAGGCGTTCCTCTCCGAACTCTTCATTGCCGTGATCGAGCGACTCCGTGACCCCGTCGCTGTAAACGACCAAAAGGTCGCCGGGTGCCAAATTGACAAAACGGCTGTCGCACTCCCATCGAGGAAACACACCGATCACCGTGGTCGTTGACTCCAGCCTCTCGAGCGTGCCATCCGCCCGGAACAGCAGCGCGGGGTTGTGGCCGCAGTTCGCATATTCCATTTCGCCGGTGTGGTCGTCAAAGACGGCAAAAAACATAGTGGCAAAACGGTCTTGAGGCGAGTTCTCGTAGAACAGCTGGTTCACCGATTGGAGCAGGCGCGGAAAATCATGGAGGGCCAGCGCGTAGCGGCTGCGCAGATTCGCCTGCAGGTTCGCCATCAGCAGCGCTCCGGCAATTCCCTTCCCGCAAATATCGGCCAGGACAAAGGCCATATGCCAGGCCGCTGCGGCGAGCTCGCTAGTCGCGCCTCTCTCCAGCCTTTGCGGAGAGCCAAGGTCCAGGAAATCATAGTAATCGCCGCCCACGTGCCGCGCCTGAATGCAGATCCCGGCATAGTCGAGCGTGGACAGCGGCGGTAGAAATTGCGGAAACAAGCGCGACTGCACCTCTTTGGCAATCTCCAGCTCGCGTGCTGCGCGCCGTTCGGCTTCGAGCCTCTCGGTAGCCAGACGTCGCTCAGCCTCAACGGCGTGGGTCAATTCGTCGAAGCTGACCAGCGAAAAGACGTTACCGTCGATATCGCGAAAGCGCGCAGAGACGCTGCCCCAAACAGGGGTTTCGCGCCCCAGCAAAACGGCACTGGCCGCGCCAGACGCTGCTTGGCGTTCGTACTTGATCCGCCGCAATCGCGGCGTGCTGAGGAAGCGAACACCGCGCCGTGACCATTCCTGAAACTTCGTAGCCACGTCGGAAGTCACCAGGACAACTTGCGTGGCCCGGCCAATCAGTTTGTACTCCGCCGTTTTGGGCCTGGGCGCCACCAGCGCCAGAATCGTCGTGCCGTCGGGGGGAGAAACCGCTACCCACCGTTCACCCGACTGCAGCCGCGTATCGATCACCACCCGAAAATCGAGTTGCCGTACGTAGAAGTTCAGGCTGCGGTCGACATCTCGCACGTACACCCGAACTGCGTGAATACTGAGAAAAGGATTTGCGGGAGTTGGAGAGTTGTCACGCAATAAGTTTAACGGCCTGTCATGAGGCAAGGGGCCGTACCCAGATGCGCGATGTGGCGGGTTTGCCGAGATGCAGGGTTCTTCCCGCCACGCGCAGCGTCAGCGTTTCATCGTATTCACGGCGGCTAACCGATAAGCGGGCGCCGGGATGCAGGTTGAGGTCATCGAGGAATTCCAGGAAGCGCGGGTCCTTCTCATAGACGCAAACCACTTCTGCGCGGTCCTTGGCGTCCAGATCGGACAACAGTACGGCTCCCTGCTTGCGCAGCTGCGCCGAGCCCCCGCGCAGCGGAACACCGTGCGGGCAGGATCTCTTGTCGGCAAAGCGCTTCAGCAAAAGCGCTTCCACTTCGGGCGATATGGCGTGCTCGAGACGTTCCGCTTCGTCGTGAGCCTTGGACCACGGCAGCCCAATCACGTCGGTCAGCAGCAGTTCGGCAAGCTGGTGGCGCAGCGCCATGCGTTCGGCCACGGCACGCCCTTTTCTGGTCAGGTCAATGCGCCCGTCGCGCTCTACACTGACCAGGTCGTCCCGGCGCATTCGCTTGAGCGCGGCCGTCACCGCCGGCGGCGTCACGTCAAGTTCTTCCGCCAGACGCGCACTGATAGGCGGCTGCCCTTCCTCGAGAAGCTCCCAGATGGCCTTGAGATAGTCTTCCTGAGAGACGCTGGTTTTAGTGCGCATGAGTGGGCTCACGGCCGCCGCTGGCGGAGGCGCTTCGCCAGCGATTCTATCCTAGTGCGGATGTCCTCGAAGATTTGCTGATAGTATCCGGGATCGGTTCCGAACGGATCGTCCACGTCCCAGTCTTCCACTTTGTGCCAATGGCCTTGCGGAAACGCCCGTTCGCGTCGGTAGCCGCTCATGTTGATGACCACATCCGCAGCGGCCCAGGCATCGCTAAGAATCGGCTTGGAGTACAACCCATCGGTAGGATAGCCGTTGCTTTTAAGAGTCTCGAGCGTCAGCTTCTGCACCACTCCGAGCGGGCTCAGCCCGGCGCTCGAACAATCGAAGCATTCCGCGGCGTCCCGCAGCGCGATCGATTCTGCCATGGGACTGCGACACGAGTTTCCGATACACACAAACAGCACGTGCAGGCGCGTGGAGGGTGCTTCGGTCATCCTTCATCGCCGAGCGGACATAGCTTCGCTCTCCGTTGATTTTCTGTCCAGCAGATCGAGAAAATGCTGGTGCACTCTGGTGTCGCTGGTGAGCTCAGGATGAAAGGTTGCCGCCAGAAGATTCTCTTTTTCGACCAGCACTGGCTTTCCTCCGTACTCCGCAAGAACCGCGATCCCGGGACCCACCTTCTCGATGACCGGAGCGCGGATAAACACCATCTCCATCGGCGCAGCGTGCAAATTCGACCAACCCCAAAAAACGTCGCTGGCCAGCTGCCGGCCGTAGGCGTTGCGTACCACGGTCATCTCCAGCAGGCCCAGAGACTCCTGCGCCGGATGTCGGACATCGGTCGCCAAAAGAATGGCTCCGGCGCAGGTACCAAATACCGGCTTCGCAGCGGCAAATTTCCGGATGGCGTCGAACAGGCCTTCCTCCTTGAGGAACTTTAGCTGGGTTGTCGATTCGCCGCCAGGCAGCACCAGCCCGTCCGAAGCCTCTAAATCAGCAACCGTGCGCACCTCCACGGTTTCCGCCCCCAGGGAACGCAGCAGCGCTGCGTGCGCGGCGAAGTCGCCTTGTACCGCCAGTATTCCGACTCTCGGTGGTTTATCTTCTGCCTTCATCTCATCCTCTGGTGGTGCGCCCGAGCGGGCGGCCGGTTCCTTACCACCCGCGCGTCGAAAGCAAATCCTTCTCTTCCAGTTGCCGAACGTCGATACCCTTCATCGCTTCGCCAAGCTCTTCGTGCGCTTCCAGCACCGCTTTCGCATCCTCAAAATGCGTCGTGGCCTTCACCACGGCCTTGGCCCGCGCTTCGGGATCGCTCGATTTGAAAATGCCCGACCCGACGAACACCGCCTCGGCCCCCAGGCGCCGCACCAGGGCAGCGTCCGCGGGTGTGGCAATCCCGCCGGCAGAAAAATTCGGCACCGGCAGCTTCCCGCTCTTTGCAATCTGCCGGATCAAATCGAGCGGTGCTCCCAATTCTTTGGCTTCGCGCATAATCTCATCATCGCGCAGCGTGGTCAGCTTCTTCATCTCGCCTACGATGGTCCGCATGTGCCGCACCGCTTCCACCACGTTCCCGGAACCCGCTTCGCCCTTGGTGCGGATCATCGCCGCGCCTTCCGCGATTCGCCGTACCGCTTCGCCCAGGTTGCGCGCTCCGCAAACGAACGGCACGCGATAGTCGTGCTTCCAAATATGATTCTCCTCATCCGCCGGTGTCAGCACCTCGCTCTCGTCGATGAAGTCCACTTCGAGCGCCTGCAGAACTTCCGCTTCGGCAAAATGCCCTATGCGCACTTTGGCCATAACCGGGATCGTCACCGTCTCCATGATTTCGCGAATGACTTTGATGGAGGCCATCCGCGCCACACCTCCTTCTTTGCGAATGTCTGAAGGTACGCGCTCGAGCGCCATCACCGCGCACGCGCCCGCTTTCTCGGCGATCCTGGCCTGCTCGGCGTTGGTGACGTCCATGATCACGCCGCCTTTGAGCATTTCCGCCAAGCCAACCTTAACGCGCCATTCATTCCCCACGGATCCGTTTCCGCTTCCGTCGAGTTTCTTGGTATCCATGTTCTTCTCCTCAAACCCAAATCCCGAAAACGCCAATCGAAGCGGCAGTTAAGCGACCGGTGCCGCCACCGGCTGCCCGACCACCACAAACCGCCCGCGCCCCCGCGCCAGCAAATTCCCCCGGCTATCGTGAATCTCTGCAACCCGAAGTCGGTTGCGGCCTTGCGCATCCTCCTGCCAGCCGGAAACCACGATCTCCGCATCCACGGGCACCGGCTTGCGGTACTCGATGTTCAACTCCGCCGTGACCGCACGTTCCTCGGTCAGCTTAGAGATTTTCCCCATGGCTTCGTCGAGCAGCACGGCGATGATGCCGCCGTGCGCGAAGCCCGCACCGCCGGCATAACGCGGCCCCAGCACGAACTTACCGCTCGAACGGCGCGCTTCCTGATCCAACTCGAACGCCAGCTTCATGCCAAACTCGTTGGCTCCGCCGCAGCCAAAACAATGGTTCGACGGGTTGGGTTCGAGCACTTGTTTCGCAGCCATGCTTACCTTTGCGATTTTCCCGCGGCCAGCCGCGCCAATTTCTCGTCTCTTCCGCCGCTCAGACCAGTGCTACGCGGCTTCGCTCGGCCCGCCGCACGCCGCGCTGCCGCTTGCGCATCTCGACGCGCAGCAATTCCGCCAGCGTCGCCGCGCCTCGCGCCAGTTCCTTCTCATCCAGATTCGCAAAGCCCAGCCGCAGGGTGTTCGGCAGCGGCGACTGCACGTAGAAATACCGCCCCGGCGCGAACAGCAGACCGCGCTCTTTGGCGTGAATCAGCAGTTCGCTGGCATCAAAGCCGGGCGGCAGCTCCAGCCACAAGCACATGCCGCCGTCGGGACGCTCCCAGCGTGTCTCCTCGGGCATGTGCTTGCGCAGCGCCTCGTCCAGCGCGTCGAGGCGCGAAGCATAAACCTTCCTCATTCTGGTCAGATGCTTCGCAAAATAACCGCGGCGCAGAAATTCCGCCAGCGTGGCTTGCGCCAGCTGGTCGGTGTGCAGGTCCGTAGTCTGCTTGACCAGGCGAAGCCGCTCGATCGCCGCCGCCGGAGCCACGATCCAGCCCACTCGCAGCCCCGGGAACGCCACCTTTGCGAAGCTGTCGATGTGTATCACTACATTCGAACGATCGAGCTGTTTCAGCGACGGCAGACGCTCCTCGCGCGCATGGAGCCGCCCGTAAATGTGATCCTCCACCACCGGCACTTGATGCCGCGACGCCAGCTCCAACAGTTTGCGACGCGAAGCCAGCGGCATGGACGTCCCGGTGGGATTGTGGAAGTCCGGTGTCAGCACTATGAGCTTTACGCGGTTGGCCGCCAGTGTCGCTTCGAGCGCCTCGAGATCCAAGCCAATCGGCTTGCCCGGCTCGGGATGCGTGTTCACGGGCACGCCCAGACAGCGGGCGCGCGCTCCATGAAAGATCGCCACGGCGCCGGGGTAGGTCGGATTCTCCATCACCACGCAGTCGGAGGGACGCACAAACGCCTTGCTGATCAGGTCCAGCGCCTGCTGGCAGCCTCCGGTCACCAGCAGATTCTCATCCTTGGCCGCCACACCGTCCTGGCGCAGCATGTCGAGCAATGCTTCTTTGAGCGGAGCATAGCCATCTGAAGAGCCCAGATTGAGAACATCGGTCGCTTCGCGCCGCAGCACTGCGTTCACGCACATCTGCAGCTCTTCAATGGGGAAGAAGTCCGAAGCCGGGCGCGCCATCACAAAAGACAGCGCATCATCGGGCGCGCTGGCCGTCAGCCGGCTCAAAATCTCCTCGCCCCGCTCGTCAGCAAACAGCAGCTCCCAGCGCAATCCTCCTTCGCCGTTTCCCGCCAGCGAGGGCGGCGGCGGGGTAAACCGCAGCGCGTGCCCATTGCCATTGCCTTGAATAAACGTGCCGCGGCCGACGTGGCCCTGGATCAGCCCCTCGGCTTCGAGCTCCGCATAGGCATTGGCCACCGTGGTGCGGTGCACGCCCAGAATGGTCGCCAGCTCGCGGCTGGCCGGAATGCGATCTCCGGGACGCAGGTCGCCCGCGTGCACCAGCGCGCGAAGTTGATCGCGCAGTTGGATATATAGGGGAACGTGGCTTTCAGGTTGCAAATGTACGGGAAGCATTGTCTCCCACCGGGAGCCAATTCTAGCAGATATTGGACTGATACAAGAGCCATTTTGTCTTTTGCGGTTTTCGGGCGGATTTCAACCCGCGGCGCCCTCGGGCCGGCGCCGACCGCGCCCCGCGGCTCAATTTTCTTCGGAATCGGATTCGGAATCGGGAACCGGCACCGGGTCGGACTCCGGGTCCTCGGTCTTCTGCCCTTCCCGCAGTGGCAGCGCGCACAACACCGTAAAATCCGCATCGTCGCACTGATAAATGGAGAGCAACGGCAGGTCGTTCTTGCGGACCAGGTAGTCGCCGCTTGACATATCGTCCGACTGGTCTACGGAAGTCGTAACCACAGAATTCCCGGGCAAGGCGCGCACACGAAACTGCAGCGACGATGCCTCATAATTGGCATAGCTGAAACAGTGGCCTATGCACGCGCGGTCGATAGAGTGGTAGATAAAGCCGACCCGCCAGTCTTCGGGTGCGTTGGCCACAGCCACAATTCGGGTGCCGAAAGGCATGCTTTTCGCGAGCGCACGAGCGTTCGCCTCCATGCGGTCGAGCTTTCCGGTGTCTCTATAAAGAAGACCAAAAAAGACCGCCGCCAGCAGCAGCGCGCCACGCCAAGACCAGCGAGGCAAAGGCAGCGAAGCCAATCCCAGCAGTCCGAAGACAGCAGTCACCAGGGTCAGCCGGGAAACCAGCAGCCCCACCCAGCCCGCATAGAGGGTGGTGCGAAAGTTTTCCGGAAGACAGGCTGTCCCGATCACCGTAATCGCGTAAAGTTCAACCGCCAGCCGCAGCGCGGCTGCCGGTTTCTTTGCTCGGAACAGCCAGTCATAGGCGGCAGCGGCGGCGCAAAGGAGTCCCCATCCAAGCGCCAGCCAGGACAATATCTCGTAGTGACGTCCGTAGACCTTCATTTGGTCCTGCCCAAAAAGCTGCAGCCAGCTTTCGCACCGCCAGCTCGCGGCCAACTCCGGGTGCGCGCCGAAGTAAAGCCGCAATGCGTAAAATAGCGCCGCCATCGCCGCGAGCAGCGCGAGCAGCGCCGGCTCCGGCAGCATCCGCCGAATGGCAAGGTAAATCGCCACCCCGGTAAAGATGGCGAAGCCGATGGGGTGCGCGACCAGCGCGAGCGCAGCGAGTAGAACCGCCGCCGTCCAATTCGCCGTCCCGTTTCTCGAGGCCGCAGCCAGCGCAAGAAATGCCAGCCCGACCGAGAGGTAGTAGTTCATAAATCCCATGTGAAACGCATAGCCGTAGGCCACCACGAACAGAAACGGAGTGACCATCCACGGCGGCCGGGCCGAAACACTGGCGATAAAAGAAAAGCTGCCCCAGAAAAAGATCAGCACCACCAGTGACACCGTAATTCTTTCCGCGGCCACAAAGCCCCATAGATCCGCCACCCGCAGCACCAGCAAATCAAACAAAACATTGCTCCACTGCCGCACCACCACGAGCCCGGTCACTTCATGGCGTTTGACCAATTGCGCCAGCCAAGCGTTGTAGATGTGGCTTCCTAGATCGCCGGCTTGAATCCGCCGGTGCCAAAAGCACGGAACCAGTAGTAGCGCGGAGAGCGCGGCCACCGCGAAGGCGTTGCCGCGCACAAAACGCCAGGCGGATTTCAGTATGAATTCACGCGGTGCTATGTACGTCGGCGCAGCACTCATTCGCAATCAGGCCCCGACCGCATTCTACACGGGCGGCGGGACGGAGCCGTAAGCCGGCGCCAGGCAGGCTTCGACCAAACCGCGGTCGCGGGGATTTTTCTCTCGGTTTTGAGCGGGAAAAACCTAAAGCGGTCGCAACGGAAATGCACACACAGAAGCTTGCGCGGGTTCACTTTCCGACCGAAAGCCTGGTTTCACCGGTTCGGATGGTTTTCGCCCAGGCGTTTCAGACGGTCGCGCAGCCGCCGCTGCAGCGGGGTCGGCGTATTGGGATTGAATGCAACCAGATACCACAGCGGCTGGCTGCGGTCCTTGCTCAGATAAGTCAGCGTGGCCGCGTCAGCGTTCGGGTGTCGCGCCACATTTTCCCGAATCGCTGCATATGGATGGCGTCCAAGGCGCTGCAGCGTATTGGCATTGGAACGCGGATGCTCGCTGATCAACCGCAGCAAGTAGAAATCCTCTTCCGGTGCCTGCTTGGCCAGTTTTTCCAGCATTTCCGGCTTGGCGTCGGCGCTCAGAACTAGTCCGATTTTT
>Ga0306921_10004480_pt1 | contig 14358 bp, 14 predicted proteins | sample sta12Cox44000080_FD_203760 | JGI IMG/M metagenome (GOLD analysis project Ga0306921, IMG submission 203760) | Lab enrichment of tropical soil microbial communities from Luquillo Experimental Forest, Puerto Rico - statoxic.12C.oxic.44.000.080 (v2)... | ecosystem: Environmental > Terrestrial >...
CGGGGGTTTTCGGCGACACCCGGCGAATGAGCCAGATATCGCCGTTGCCGTCGTCGACGGTGTGCTCGAGACCTAAATCGTTCTCGACCCGGGCGACGGCGGCGCGCACCGCGTCGGGCACTTCGCCGGTATTGCCGGCGTCGGCCGCGCCGAGCAGCACCACCTTGCGCTGTACCAGATTGGCGAGATGGTCCTGGATGGCGACGAAGATTTCGGCGGCACTCGGCGCCGCCGCAAGCCGGCGCGAAAACGCATAGAGGTCGCTCATCTCGCGCTCGCGCTTTTGCGCAATCTGGATGTGCTGCTTGGCCTTGCTCGACAGATGCGAGACCACCACCGCGACCACCATGAACAGTAGCAGGTTCAACGCCTCCTGCGGCGAGGCGACCTGGAAGGTGTAGAGCGGCGCGAAATAAAAGTACCCGGACATGATCACGCCGGCGACCGCGGCCACCAGCGCCGGTATGACGCCGAACTGATAGCCGGCCACCATGACGGGCACGAGGTAGAGCACCGCGCCGCGCAAGATGCCGATGTAGTGGCGTAGCAGTACGGCGATCGCCGTCGTTGCCGCGACCATGAGGAGCGTGATCAGGACGCCGCGCAGCTCGCGCTGCATATTTGTTGGTCGCAAATTCAAACGCACGTTCCGCGCCGTAGCCTTGTTTCCTACGCCCCGGCGCGAACATAGGCCGCGGCCGGGGGCCGGCCAATCGTTTTGGCGGCAAAGACGCCCCGCGCACGGCGCAGATGCAAACAAATCTTCGTAATCGCCGACGCCAATCGTTAACGGGCGCTGTCGTCGGCGCGGAAATTTATGCGAAATTTACATCCATAATGTGCCCGCCGGCCGTGCTATTTGCTGCGCACTACGTCGGCATAGGCCGGCGCGTCCTTGAGGAAGCCGCGGTCGAGCATCCAATCGACCTTTTCCTTGAATTCCTCGGGCCGGTAGGCCTTGACCCCAATGAGCTCCGGCATCAGGCCGTCGGCACGCTGCTCGGGCGCAAGATCGCGCAAGAGTTCCTCGCGCGAGCGGTCGTCGTTCTCGCGCAGCCAGGCGATGGCGCGGTTGAGCGCGCGGCGCAGCTTCTCCGCCGTTTCCTCGTCGACATCGTTGCCGGCGACGATGCCGCCGCGCCAGCGCAGATCTGCAATCTTGCGCGCGCCGGCGGCCAGTGCCCGGCTGACCAGCGGCTCCATCAGCGCCGCCGCCTGCACCTTGCTGGAAAGGAGCGCGTCGAGCCGGTCATTGGCATGGACGAGCGTGATATCCTCGAACGGCACGGATGCCGCCTCCAGCACCTCGATCGCCGCATAGAAGGTGCCGGCGTGCCAGGTCACCGCGATCGGCACCTTGCGCAGCTCGGCCGGCGATTGGATTTTCGAATCCTTGCCCACCATCAGCGCGCCGGTGCGCACCGTCGTGTCGAGCCCGATGATCTTGCCGCCGCCGAGCGCCTGCACGCGCTCGATCGCGCCCCATTCGCACACCGGATAGACTTCGAGCGCACCCTTTTGCAGCTGCGATTCCTTCCAGCGCTGCGAAAAATCCTCGACGCGCCCGGCGGCGCCCTTGGGATTGTCCTCGTGATATTCGACGTTCAAGCCTTCGGCGGCAAAGAAACCTTGCTCGACCGCGACCCGCCAAGGCCTGTCATGGGCGTTGCTGTCGCTTTGCAGGCGGATGGTCTTGGTCATCGGTTTTCCTCCACAGGACAGGGGTCTCGCACGCCGGCAAGCTAGTGAAAAGGCGGGCCCGGCTCAATCGTCGCAGTCGCTCTTGGAGTGGAACGGCTCATCGTAGCCGTGGCGGCTCGAGTAGAACAACAGCGCCATAAGGCCGCAGCCGATGAGCAACGAGAACACGATGCCGAGCGTCATGGCGATATAGCCGGCCGGCGGCATCGGCGGCCCGGAGACCTTGGTCCAGGCGTTCGCGGCGTATAAGGCCGCCGCGACCAGGATCGCGAGCAACACCACGACGATCGCGGCCGTGCCGATCGACTTCGCATTCGGCTTTGCCATGGGGTCTCCGCTTGCGGAAACATATGCCTTCGCGCGCCGATCGCCAGCGGGGGCAGAACCCCGCGTTACGCCAACGGGCTTTCAGGTCGGTATCGACCTTGTCGAGGAAGCCGGTTGTTGCAGCGCCACCGCTTCACGCCGCGTCAGAGCGCAGCAAGCGCGGCGTTCAGCGTGGCGCTCGGCCGCATCGCGGCCGACGTCTTGGCGGCATCGGGCAGGTAGTAACCGCCGATATCGACCGGCTTGCCTTGTGCGCCGATCAGTTCGGCATTGATCTTGGCTTCGTTCTTGGCGAGCGTCTCGGCCAGCGGCTTGAAGCGCCGTTGCAGTTCCGCGTCCTTGGTCTGCGCGGCCAGCGCCTGCGCCCAGTACAGAGCGAGGTAGAAATGGCTGCCGCGATTGTCGAGCTCGCCGACCTTGCGCGCCGGCGAGCGGTTGAACTCGAGGATCTTGCCGATGGCCGCGTCGAGCGTTTCGGCGAGAACCTGCGCCTTGGCGTTCTTGTAGGTGTGCGCCAGATGCTCGAGCGAGGCGCCGAGCGCAAGGAACTCGCCGAGTGAATCCCAGCGCAGATAATCCTCTTCCTGGAACTGCTCCACGTGCTTGGGCGCTGAGCCGCCGGCACCGGTCTCAAACAGACCGCCGCCCGCCAACAGCGGAACGATCGACAGCATCTTGGCCGAGGTGCCGAGCTCCATGATCGGAAACAGGTCGGTCAGATAGTCGCGTAGCACGTTGCCGGTGACGGAGATCGTGTCCTGCCCCTTGCGGATGCGCTCGAGCGAAAATTTGATCGCATCGACCGGCGGCAGAATGCGAATGTCAAGCCCTTTTGTATCCTGATCCTTTAGGTACTTCTCGACTTTGGCGATCACCTGCGCGTCGTGGCCGCGCTTTGAGTCGAGCCAGAACGCCGCCGGCGCGCCGGTGAGGCGCGCCCGGCGCACGCCGAGCTTGACCCAGTCCTGGATCGGCGCGTCCTTGAGCTGGCACATGCGGAAAATGTCGCCGGCCTCGACCGGACGCTCCAGCAGCACCTTGCCGTCATCGGCGACAACGCGAACCGTTCCGCCGATCGGAACTTCGAACGTCTTGTCGTGCGAGCCGTATTCCTCGGCCTGCTGCGCCATCAGGCCCACGTTCGGAACCGAGCCCATGGTCTTGGGGTCGAACGCGCCGTGGGCCTTACAGTCCTCGATGACCGCTTGATACATCCTGGCGTAGCTGCGGTCCGGGATCGCGGCGATGACGTCGTGCAGCTTGCCGTCGGCGCCCCACATGCGCCCGGACTCGCGGATCATCGCCGGCATCGAAGCGTCGATGATCACGTCGCTGGGCACGTCCAGGCCTGTGATCCCCTTGTCGGAATTGACCATGGCGAGGCCCGGCCGTTTCGCGTACTCGGCCGCAATGTCGGCCTTGATCGCCTTTTTCTCGGCTTCCGGTAGCGTCTCTATCTTCGTCAGCAGGTCGCCGAAGCCGTTATTGAGATTGACGCCGAGACGCTTTAGCGTGGCGGCATGCTTCTTGATCACATCGGCGAAGTAGACGGACACGGCGTGACCGAACACGATGGGATCGGCGATCTTCATCATGGTCGCCTTCACTTGCAGCGAGAACAGCACTCCTTCCTTCTTTGCGGCTTCGATCTGCTCGGCAAAAAAAGCGCGCAGCGCCTTGCGGCTCATCACCTCGGCGTCGATGATTTCGCCGGCCTGAAGCGGCGTCTTCGCCTTCAGCACCGTGACGGCGCCGTCAGTGCCGACCAGTTCGATGCGGGCGTTGGTCGCGGCCGCGACTGTGGTCGCGATTTCCGAGCCGTAGTAATCGCCGCCCGACATGTACGCCACATGCGTTTTGGAGTTGGGACTCCAGGCGCCCATCTTGTGCGGATTGTTGCGGGCGTATTGCTTGACGGCGCTGGCCGCGCGGCGGTCGGAATTGCCCTCGCGCAAGATCGGGTTGACGACACTGCCGAACACCTTGGCGTAGCGGGACTTGATGTCCTTCTCGGCATCGGTCGCAGGATTGTCCGGATAGTCCGGAACGGCGTAGCCCTTGCCTTGGAGTTCCTTGATCGCGGCTTTGAGCTGCGGGATCGAGGCGGAGATGTTGGGTAGCTTGATGATGTTGGCCTCGGGCCTCAAAGCGAGCTCGCCGAGCTCGGCGAGCTCGTCGTTGATCCGTTGCGCAGGGGCGAGCTTGTCGGGGAAAGCGGCGAGGATGCGACCGGCCAGCGAGATATCCTTCAACTTCACCGACACACCCGCCGCGCCGACGAAGGCTTCGACGATCGGCAGCAGGGAATAGGTCGCGAGCGCCGGGGCTTCATCGACCTTTGTCCACATGATTTCGAGATCTGGCATGCTTGCACCTCTGGTCGCCGTGGGTGTTCGGGCCTGCCGGAAACTGAACATTGGCGGGCGCGGTGGAATGGTTTCTCCCGCGGGCCCTCAAATGAATTGTTCTCGGGGCGGACATCGCCAACCGGGAATTCGACTGACGGGAGTTCGGCGTGCGCCGTATAGCATCCGCACCGCGTCGGTAAAAGCCTTGTAAGCAAGCCGCCGCTTGACGCCAGCCGGCGGCTTAGGCAGGGGCTGCGCCAAGAGCATTTGCCGCCGAGGAGCACTGCATGCCAGGTGCCGGCACCGACAAAACCAAACGTTGGCGGGAAGAAGCCGGCCCGGTCATCGTGCTGGTCGAGCCGCAGCTCGGCGAGAATATCGGTGCCGCGGCCCGCGCCATGGCGAATTTCGGCCTCGGCCGGTTGCGCCTCGTCAAGCCGCGCCAGGGTTTTCCCAATGACAAGGCGCGCATTATGGCGGTCGGCGCCGATCGCATCCTCGAAGCTGCCGCGATATTCGACACGCTCGAAGCGGCCATCGCCGACTGCGCCTTCGTGTTCGCTACCACCGCGCGTGCCCACGACCAGGCCAAGCCCGTCGTCTCGGCGGCGGAGGCCGCGGCGCTTGCGGCGCCACGCATCGCCGCAGGCGAAACCGTTGCGGTCCTATTTGGCCGCGAGCGTAATGGGCTCGAGAATGACGAGGTGGCGCTCGCCGACCGCATTGTCACTCTGCCGGTCAATCCGGCCTTCGCCTCGCTCAATCTCGCCCAGGCGGTGGTGATCGTCGCCTACGAGTGGTTCAAGCTCGCGACCGGCGGCAAGCTTCCCTTCGCCATGCCGGAAAAATCGACGCCGGCGCCGAAACAGCAACTGCTCGCATTTTTCGCTTCCGTGGAGCGCGAGCTCGAGAAGGTCGAGTTCTTCCGGCCGCCCGACAAGCGCGAGACCATGCAGATCAACCTGCGCAACATTTTCACCCGCATGCAGCCGACGCGGCAGGACATCCAGACGCTGCACGGCGTCATCATGGCGATCGCCGAAGGTCGCAAAGGCCCGGCGCGCGGCGGCGTGCTCGATGGCGAGGAAGCCGAAATGTTGCGCGCGCTGCTCGCCGAGCACGGCTCGGGCCGGGTGCCCAAGGAGCGCGGCCCGGTGCGGGGCCTGGCGCGGTTACTCCGCCGCAATCCGACCGAAGCCGAACGCGCGCTCTGGCAGGCGCTGGTCAACGACCGCCGCTTCGCCCGCTGCGGCTTCAAGCGCCAGACGCCGGTTGGGGCGCACATCTGCGATTTCGTGTCGTTTCCGCTGCGGCTCGTCATCGACATCGTGCCCGCCGACGAAACCAAACCCGCCGCCAAGGCGCGCGCGGACAAACGCGATTGGCTGAAAGACCACGACTACAAGGTCGTGGGAATATTTGTGGCCGACATCAAGTCTGATATGGCGACAACGCTGGCGCGGATCGAGCGCGCCATCGCCCCGGTCTAAGTATTGGGCTCCGCCTAAATCTTGCCGGTCTGCAGTGGCCTATTCGCCTCCAAGCCACAAGGACATCCCGGTCAACATGCAATTGGCAAATTCGAAGGCGCAATACGGCGCGGGTCCCCAGCTCCTGCACTGGCTCACGGCGCTGTTCGTGATCTGCGGCTGGCTTCTCGGCACGTTCCACGACGATCTGCCGAAAGGCACGATCCGCAACGCCGCCTTGCTTGCCCACATGACGCTCGGTGAAGGCGTCGTGCTTCTTCTCATCGCGCGGCTCGTCTGGCGCATGGCCAATCCGCCGCCGCCGCCCGAACCGACGCGGTTCGGCTTCCTGCAGCAGGCGGTCGCGACGCTGACGCACTACACGCTCTATGCACTGCTGGTCGCGGTGCCGTTCTTCGGCGTTCTGGTGCAGTTAAAGCGCGGCAACGCGCTGCCAGTGTTCGGCCTCTGGGATGCGCTCTCGCCGTGGCCTGTCGACAAGGCGCTGGCGCGAACCCTGCTCGGCGTCCACGAATTTCTTGCCGACGCGCTGCTGCTGCTCGCCGGCGCGCACGCGGCGGCCGCATTGATGCATCACTACGTGTTCGAGGATCGCACGCTGAGCCGCATGCTGCCGGCCGTCGTGCGGCCGGCGCGCCGCCGGCGCAAGCCGCGCAGCGTGCCCGCGGTCAGCCCTTGATCACCTTCAGCGCTGCCGCGGCTCCCGCGCGCAGCATCGACAGATCGCTCGACACCGCAAGGAATCGGCAGCCGCGCTTGGCGAGCGCCGCGGCGCGCTCGGCCGAGTGGCAATAGGCGCCGGGGATTTTCTTCGCCTTCTGCGCGCCGGCGATCATGGTGTCGAGATGGCCTTCGACCTCCTTCGACAGCGGATCGACGGTCTTGCCGTCCGACAGCGCAATCGAAAGATCCGACGGGCCGAGGAAGAAGCCGTCGATGCCGGGCGTCGCAATGATCGCCTCGAAGTTCGCAAGCGCGGTGCGTGTCTCGATCATCGCGAGCGTGATGATGTTGTCGTTCGCCTCGCGCAGATAGGTCGGCATGTCGGCGACGCCGCCGAGCGTCATGGCGCGGTGCGGGCCCCAGCTCCGTTCGCCGACCGGCGGGAATTTCGCCGCCGCGGCGAGCGCCTTAGCGTCGGCCGCTGTGTTGATCATCGGCGCGATGATGCCTTCGGCGCCGAAATCGAGCGCCCGGCTTACCAGCGCGAAATCATTGAGCGGCACGCGCACAAGCGGCGCTGCACCGCCTTGGCGCACCGCAGCGATGCCGTGCAGGATGCCGGCGACGTCCCACAGGCCGTGCTGGCTCTCGATCGCCACCGCGGAGAAGCCGTCGCGCGCCAGCGTTTCGGCAACGAGCGGATAGGGCAGGCCACACCAGCCGGAATAGACCGTCTCTCCGGCGTGCAGCCGCTTCGCCAAGGTGAATGCGGGAATAGCCATGATGCGCGCTACCTTCCTGCTTTGATATCGGCGACGGCTTGCGCCATCAGTTCTTGCATGGTGCGGTCGATCTGATGAGCGGACTGCGGCACGCGTTTGGCGTCGAAATCCTTGCGGATTTTACGTGCCACGTCGTGCGTGGTGTCTTCGAGATCGGCCATCACCACTGACAGCGCGTAACTGTCGGCTTCGGCGCCCTTCAATCCGAGCTTTTCCGCCGCCCACAGGCCGAGCATCTTGTTGCGCCGCGCCGTGGCCTTGAATTTGAGTTCCTCGTCGTGGACGAATTCCTGCTCGAAGCCCGCTTCGCGCTTGTCGAATGTTGTCATATCCGGCCCCGATCGTTCACTGAAACTTACCCAAATCACGTGCCGCCTTGCATATCGGGGGTGTCCCGTCAAGGCAACCGTGTTGACCGGCGAACTTGGTCGTTGCGGCGGCCACCGCGCAGGTCTATGTCGATTGTACTCCGCGCCACTCTCGGCTAGCTTTTGTGTCGCGGACGGGCCGCAGCGTTGAGTCGTGCCGCCCAGTTCCGCCGCCGCGGATCTCGTCTCAGTCATTGGAGCCACGGCATTCCATGGATTTCTCGAAGCCACGGTACACTCCCATGAGCCGCCGTCGCCGCATCTATGAAGGCAAGGCGAAGGTCCTCTATGAGGGACCCGAGCCTGGAACCCTGATCCAGCACTTCAAGGACGACGCGACCGCCTTCAATGCCAAGAAGCACCAAGTGATTGAGGGCAAGGGCGTCCTCAACAACCGTATCTCCGAATACGTGTTCCAGCATTTGAATGACATCGGCGTCCCGACGCACTTCATCCGCCGGCTCAACATGCGCGAGCAGCTCATTCGCGAGGTCGAGATCATTCCGCTGGAAATCTGCGTGCGCAATGTCGCCGCGGGCTCGCTGGCGCAGCGGCTCGGCCTCGAAGAAGGCACCCAGCTTCCGCGCTCGATCATCGAGTTCTATTACAAGAACGATCAGCTCAACGATCCGCTGGTGTCGGAGGAGCACATCACCGCGTTCGGCTGGGCGACGCCGCAGGAAATCGACGACATCATGTCGCTCGCGATCCGCGTCAACGACTTCCTGTCGGGCCTGTTCCTCGGCGTCGGCATCCGTCTCATCGACTTCAAGATGGAAACCGGCCGGCTGTGGGAGAACGATCTGATGCGGATCGTGGTCGCCGACGAGATTTCGCCGGACTCTTGCCGGCTGTGGGACATCAAGTCGAACGAGAAGCTCGACAAGGATCGCTTCCGCCGCGACCTCGGCGGCCTGCTCGAAGCCTACACCGAAGTCGCCAAGCGCCTCGGCATCATGAGCGAGGGCGAGCGGCCGCAGGGCACCGGGCCTGTCCTGGTTAAGGGCTGACGATCGACATCGCGCGTCGCGCCGATCATGCGTAACGACATCACCATCGGCCTCGTCGTTCCGTTCGCCACCGACGAGGTGCCGTTCGAAGGCCCGATCATGTATCCGGGCGTGCGCTTCATTCCGCGTGGCGTCGGCGTACGCAACCTCACGCCGGAGGGCTACGAGCCGGCGTGGAACGGAATCTTGCCGGCCGCCGAATATCTGGCGAAGCAAGACGTCGACGCCATCATGGTGATCGGCACCTCTCTGACCTTCTATCGCGGGCCGCAGGCCCACGACCGGCTGCTCGAGCAATTGCGCGAACGCACCGGTCTGCCGGTGAGCACCATGAGCCAGTCCATCATCGATGGGCTGCGCGAAGTCGGCGCCAAGCATGTCGCCGTGGCCACCGCCTATACGGACGTCGTCAACCAGCGCCTGAAGGAACTGTTGGCGGCCGCCGGCATCGAGACCCTGTCGCTCGAATGCTTCGACCTTCTGGAATTCGGCGGCCCGTCCAAGAAGACCGAGGCCGATATCATCGAGCTGAGCAGCACCGCCGTCGCCAGCGCCAAGCAGGCCGAGGGCATTCTTATCTCCTGCGGCGGCTTGCGGACCCTCGAAGTGGCGAAGCCCCTCGAAGACCGCCACCACATTCCGGTCGTATCGTCGGCCACGGCGGCGTTTTGGGCTGCGATGCGGCTGGTCGGCGAGAGCGGCCGGGTGCCCGGCTGCGGCCGGCTTCTCGAAGAGGCAAAAGCCCCGGTGCATTAGGACGCCGGTTGGTTGCGGTGCTGGCGATTCCTACATATTGATGACCGGCGCCCAATGTTGCTGGGCGGACCCCAAACGCGGAAATTGGCAGAAATTTCGCCATGAAAGCCCGTGTCACCGTCACCTTGAAGTCGGGAATCCTCGACCCCCAGGGCAAGGCCATCGAAGGCGCTCTGAAGTCGCTCGGTGTCGGTGGCGTCGCGAGCGTCCGCCAGGGCAAGGTATTCGACATCGAGCTTGAGGGCGCGGACCGCGCCAGTGCCGAGGCGGCGCTCAAGGCCGCCGCCGAAAGGCTCCTCGCCAACACGGTGATCGAGAACTACCGGATCGAGGTGACCGGATGAAATCCGCCGTCGTCGTCTTTCCCGGCATCAATCGCGAGCGCGACATGGCGCGCACGTTGAAGCTCATCTCCGGCCGGGCGCCGGCGATGGCGTGGCATGCGGAGCGCGAACTGCCGGCCGGCACCGATCTCGTCGTCATCCCGGGCGGCTTCTCCTACGGCGATTATCTGCGCTGCGGCGCGATAGCCGCCCGCGCGCCGATCATGGACGCGGTGCGCGCCTTCGCGCAGAAAGGCGGGCTCGTGCTCGCGGTCTGCAATGGCTTTCAGATCGTCTGCGAGGCGGGGCTGCTGCCCGGCGTGCTGATGCGCAACGCCCAGCTTCGCTTCATTTGCCGCGACGTCTATCTGCGGGTCGAGCGCTCGGATACGCCGTTCACCCGCGGCTATAACGCCGGCCAGGTGATCCGCGTGCCGGTCGCCCACGGCGAAGGCAATTACATCGCCGACGGCGAGACCATCGCGCGGCTGGAAGGCGAGGGCAGGGTGATGTTCCGCTATGCCTCGCCCGACGGCATCGTCGATCCAAACTGGAACCACAACGGCGCCATGAACGCCATCGCCGGCATCATCAACGAGCGCGGCAACGTGCTCGGCATGATGCCGCATCCAGAAAACCACGTCGAAGCCGCCATCGGTCGCACCGACGGCCGCGGCCTGTTCGCCGGCCTGGTGGATCACTTCAAACTGGCGGCGTGAGTTTTCGCAGCACCGCCGTTTTAGGGCGAAGATGCAATACGGCGCCATCATCCTGCTGCTTCAGGTCGTCTGCGTCGTGCATGCGGCGAAGACCGGACGCTTTTGGCCGTGGGGCTATGTGGTGATCTTCCTACCCGGCTTCGGCGCGCTCGCCTATGTGCTGATCGAGCTGCTGCCGGAGTGGTTCGGCAGCGTGCAGGGCCAGAAGACGCGCAGCCGCGTCGTCTCGACGCTCGATCCGGGCAAGCGCTACCGAGCGCTCACCGACCAGCTGCAGGTCGCCGACACCATCGCGACCCGCACTGATCTGGCCGAAGAGTGCGCCGAAGCCCGCGTCCGCTACGGCGCTATGCTCGACAAGGCCGGCCGCAAGGCCGAGGCCAAGACCGTGCTGACCGAGACGTTGGCTGGGCTCAAGCGCGCCCCCAAATATGTGCGCCGGGCGCAGGCCGAATGGATCGCGCTCGCCGAAAGGACGCTCAAGGGCTAGACGGCTAAGGCGGCGGCGAATTAGGCGTGGATGGCTGGCCGAAACCGGCCCGGCAAGGGTGAAATCGGCTGCGCTGCACGCTACATGAACCGCGTGATCCGCAACGAGCCTCCCATCACGCCCGAACTGGTTGCCGAGCACGGCCTGAAGCCGGACGAATACGAGCGCCTGGTCCAGCTGATCGGCCGGGTGCCGAGCTTCACCGAGCTCGGCATTTTCTCGGCCATGTGGAACGAGCACTGCTCGTACAAATCCTCGAAAATCCACCTGCGTACGCTGCCGACCAAGGCGCCGTGGGTGATCCAGGGGCCGGGCGAGAATGCCGGCGTCATCGACATCGGCGATGGGCTTGCGGTCGTGTTCAAGATGGAGAGCCACAATCACCCGAGCTACATCGAGCCCTACCAGGGCGCGGCGACCGGGGTCGGCGGCATTCTGCGCGACGTCTTCACCATGGGCGCGCGGCCGATCGCCTGCCTGAATGCGCTGTCGTTCGGCGATCCGAAGCATGCGAAGACGCGCTCGCTCGTCGCCGGCGTCGTTGCCGGCATCGGCGGCTACGGCAATTCCTTCGGTGTGCCGACGGTTGGCGGCGAGGTGCGCTTTCATCGCCGCTACGACGGCAACTGCCTGGTCAACGCCATGGCGGTCGGCCTCGCCGACACCGACAAGATATTCTATTCGGCAGCGTCCGGCGTCGGCATGCCGATCGTGTATCTCGGCTCGAAGACCGGCCGCGACGGCATTCACGGCGCCAGCATGGCGTCGGCCGAATTCGGCGCCGACGCCGAGGAGAAGCGCCCGACCGTGCAGGTCGGCGACCCGTTCTCGGAAAAGCTTCTGCTCGAAGCCTGCCTCGAAATCATGGCCAAGGGCTGCGTCATCGCTATCCAGGACATGGGTGCGGCGGGGCTCACCTGCTCCGCGGTCGAGATGGGCGCCAAAGGCGATCTCGGCGTGCTGCTTGATCTCGACGCCGTGCCGTGCCGCGAAACCGGCATGAGCGCCTACGAGATGATGCTGTCGGAGAGCCAGGAGCGCATGCTCATGGTGCTCAAGCCCGAGAAGGAGAAAGAGGCCGAGGCGATCTTCCGCAAATGGGGCCTCGACTTCGCCATCGTCGGCGAAACGACTCCGACCAGGCGCTTCGTCGTCCGCCATGGCGGCGCCGTGATGGCCGACCTGCCGATCAAGGAATTAGGCGACGAAGCACCGGTTTATGACCGGACGTTCGTCGAAACTCCCAAGCAGAAAGTCGTCGCCGCCGCCGACATCGTGCCGCCGATGTCCATTGCCGATTCGCTGGAGAAACTGATCGGCGCGCCGGATTTGTGCTCGCGGCGCTGGGTGTGGGAGCAATATGACCACGTCATTCTTGGTAACACCGTGCAGCGGCCGGGCGGCGATGCCGCGGTGGTGCGCATCAACAACGGGCCGCGGGGATTGGCGCTGACGGCGGACGTGACGCCGCGCTATTGCGAGGCCGATCCGTTCGAGGGCGGCAAGCAGGCAGTCGCCGAGGCTTGGCGCAATCTTTGTGCGGTCGGCGCGCAGCCGCGCGCGCTCACCGACAACCTCAATTTCGGCAATCCGGAGCGGCCGGAGATTATGGGTCAGCTGGTCGGCTGCATCCGCGGCATTGGCGAAGCCGCGCGCGCTCTCGACTTCCCGATCGTGTCGGGCAACGTCTCGCTCTACAACGAAAACAATGGCCGGGCGATCCTGCCGACGCCGACCATCGGCGGCGTCGGCGTTCTCGACGACTTTCAGAAATCGATGACGCTTGCGTTCAAGGACGAAGGCGAGGCGGTGCTGCTGGTCGGGACTGCGACCGGCTGGCTCGGCCAATCGCTTTATCTCCGCGACATCTGCGGCCGCGAAGACGGCGCGCCGCCGCCGGTCGATCTCGCCGCCGAGAAGCGCAACGGCGATTCTATTCGCGGCCTGATCCGCGATGGTCTGGCGATGGCGGTACACGATGTGTCGGACGGCGGGCTTTTGGTGGCCCTCGCCGAAATGGCGATGGCGTCGGGCGTCGGTGCCGTATTGGAAGGGCTGTCAACGATTCCCGCTCACGCCTTCTGGTTTGGCGAGGAGCAGGGCCGTTACGTGATCACCGCGAAGGATGCGGATGTCATCGCGCAGCGCGCCAAGGCGGCCGGCGTGCCAGTCACGCGGCTCGGCGCGACCGGGGGCAAGGTTTTGGCGTTCGGCGACGAGCGGCCGATTGCGGTCGCGCAGCTGAAACAACGCTTCGAGAACTGGCTGCCGGCCTACATGGCCGGCGCCGCCTCTTAGGTTTTCAGCGTCCCGCGGCCGCGCGCAGCGCCCCGGCGCACTGCGGCGACAGGCTCGCGGCATTCTCCGCAAGGCAAGTGAGCACACGGCCGCCGCCGAACGGAACACCTGCGCACACCGTCGCCACTTCGGCACGGCAAATCTGCACGATCGCGAGCGCCTCGCGAGGCCGCACCTGCTGGATTGGCCCGATCGGCGCCGCCGCGGGAGCCGCAGCCGCTGGCGCTTCGGCTGCTGGCGCGGCAGCGCCGCCGCCAATGGCCGCGACGGCCGACTTGCAGGCGCCCGACAACGTGCCCGCATTGCGCTGCAGGCACTGCAACGCCGCGGCGCCGCCCGGCTGGACGCCCGCGCAACGGGCCATGAAATCGGACCGGCAGGCGGCGCGGATTGCGGCCTTTTGCTGCTCGGTTGGTTGCGCCGGCGTCGCCGCGGCCGGTGACGGCGCGCTCGCGCGCGGCGGCTCGGCGGGCCTTTTCGCCGGCTCCGCGCGCCGCGCTGGCTCGGCGGGCGGGGCGGGTGGCGCCGATGCGGCGGCAGGTGGCGCCGCCGCGGCGGGCACTGTGGCGACCGGGAGCGATTGCACCGCCGCCTGACATCCCAGCGAAAGATCGGCCGCGTTCGCCTTGAGGCACAAGAGGATTTCCGGATTGTTAGGCGTGATCCAGGAACAGTGCGCGACGAGATCGTTCAGCGTGCAGGCCTTCTGCACGGTCTTGAGCTGCTCATCCGCGCCGGCTGCCGGTGCCGCAGCGGGCTCGGGCGCGGCGGCAGGGGCTGGCACGCTCCCCGCCGGCGGGGCCGGCGCCGCGGGCTGCGGCGTCTCGGCGGGTTTCGGCCGGGCGGCGTCCACCGCCGTCTTGCACGCCGCCGACAACTTGGCGTCGTTGCGGATGAGGCATTCGAACGCTTCCTTGCCGCCGGGCTCAATGCCCGCGCAATGGGCGATGAAATCGGAGCGGCAGGAGTCGCGAATAGCGTCGCGCTCGGCTTGCGTGGGCTGCTGCGCCGCCGCGTGATCGAGCGTCAAGGCGACAAGCAAGCCTGCCGGCAGCGAAAATCCGCGCATGTAAGACCTCACCG
>Ga0306921_10004481_pt1 | contig 14357 bp, 13 predicted proteins | sample sta12Cox44000080_FD_203760 | JGI IMG/M metagenome (GOLD analysis project Ga0306921, IMG submission 203760) | Lab enrichment of tropical soil microbial communities from Luquillo Experimental Forest, Puerto Rico - statoxic.12C.oxic.44.000.080 (v2)... | ecosystem: Environmental > Terrestrial >...
GTTGCCGTTCGCGAGCGGCCTTGCCGCCCATCCGCACCAGCGCCCAATTGCCGTGCAGTTTCTCGCCGTGCAGCTCGAATTTGAGCATGCCCTTGGCATGTGCCGCGGCCGGGTCGGGATCGGCCGGGGTCCAGGTGCCGCGATCCCACAGCAACACAGTGCCGCCGCCGTATTGACCCTCGGGGATCACGCCCTCGAACCCACCGTAATCGAGTGGGTGGTCCTCGACCTCGACAGCGAGCCGCTTCTCGCCGGGGTCGAGGCTCGGACCTTTCGGCACCGCCCAGCTTTTCAACACGCCGTCGAGCTCGAGACGAAAGTCGAAATGTAGCCGGCGCGCCTTGTGCTCCTGGATGACAAAGGCGAGCGGCGCTGCCGCCGTCTTGCGCGCAGGCGACCCGCCCGCGGGTTCCGGCGTCTTCCGGAAGTCACGTTTACGGCGGTACTCTTCGAGCGCCATGCGGCCCGCTTACTCCGCCGCGAGCGCTGCGCTCTTCGGCTCCGCGTTGAGCTCGCGCAGGCGGGGCAGGACCTCCTTGGCGAAGAGGGTGATGTTGGCGACGGTGTCGGCATGGTCGAGAAAACCGCCCTGGCCGAACATCAAGAGATTGCCGAAGCCGCCGACATCGTCGTGGAGCGCCTTGATCTGATCGTAGACGTCGTCCGGTGACCCGGCAAAGCAGGTGCCGCTCTCGATCAGTTGCTCGATCGATGCGGTGGTCTGATCAACAGGGTTGCCGTGGCGGTCACGGACTAAGCCGCCGCGCTTGCCGCCGGCCTTGAGCATCGCAATGTTGGCAGCGAGCGAGTTGTAGCCGGGCGGGTTGGTGAATGGCTCGGCGACGACCGGGGAGGTCCGAACGTAATCGGCCGCGAGATTGGCGCGGCGCCGCCCCTCCTCGCGCGTCGCGCCGACGCCGACCACCGCGGCATAGGCGAAGCGGTCGGGGCCGGCGGTCCAGCCCAATTCCTGTGCGCGCTGGCGATAGGCCGCGAACATCGGGCCGGCCGCCGACAATGACAGCAGCGTGCCGACGACATGGCCGCGCTCGGCCGCCATCCGGCCAGTCTCGACGCTCAAGCCGGTCATCCACACGGGTGGAGTCGGCTGCTGCAACGGCCGCGGCCAGATGTTGACGTTGCGGTAGTGGAAGAACTCGCCCTCCCAGCTGAACGGGCCGTCGGTCGTCGACATCGCCTTCAAGATTAGGTCGTGCGCCTCCCAGTAGCGACGCATCAGATTGGCTGGGTTGCTGTTTGCCGGGGCGATCTCGTATGGGGCGCCCTTGACAAGACCCATCTCCAGCCTGCCGCCCGACAATACGTCGAGCCACGCCATCTCCTCGGCGACGCGCACCGGGTCGGGCCGGTTGGCGATCGGTGTCCCGAGCGACAACAGCCGCGAACGCTTGGTCTCGCGGGCGATAATTGCCAATGCCATCGGCACTGAAATGGTCAGGCAGGTCGAGGTGCTGTGGTGCTCGTTGACCATGATGTCGAGACCGACCTCATCGCACAGCGCGAATTCGTCGAGGTAGCGGTTCAGCAATTGATGGCCGATCTGCGGATCGTAATTGCTGTTGGGTAATACGACCCGCAGCGAGCCGCGCTGCAGCCCTTCCTTCCAAGCCGGATGGTAGGCCATCTCCGAGAAATACCAGACGCGCATAGCGGCCTCCTGTTACCGGTTGCCCTCGACAACGGCAGTGAGCTTGTCGACAAACGCCTCGGGTTGCTCCCAATGCGGGAAGTGGCCGGCGTCGGCGATCAGCTCGAGACGGGCATTCGGGATCGCACGGCACCAGCTCTCGCCGTAAGCGGGGGTGACGATCCGGTCTTCGGCGCCCCACAGCAGCAAGGTCGGCCGGTCGATCCGGTGCAGCCAGCGCTTGAGCCGCGGGTTGTGCATGTAGGGTTTCCAGCCGTAGAGGGCGAAAGCTTCGCGACCACGCACGATCGCCGCCAGCTCGCTATCCGGCAATTTGGTGAAGTCGACCTCGCCCTTCGCCGGATCGGCCCAAGCGAGCTTCAGATATTCGGGACGCGCCAATGCGTGCATGTCAGTGATGTCGCGCTCGTCTCGCCCGGAGAATTTGACGCCGAGCGGGTCAACCAGCACCAGACGGGAGAAGCGGGCGGTCGAACGCACCATGATCTCCGCCGCAACCCAGCCGCCAAAGCAGGCGCCGACCAGCACCGCATCGTCGAGCTCAAGCTCGGCCGCGAGATCGAGATAGAGATAAGCGAGGTCGTCGACGACACCCATGCCCTCGAGCAGCGGCGAGTTATCCCAACCCGGATGCCAGGGCGCGATGACCCGATAACGTGAGCCAAGCAGGTCGAGCCACGGCCGCTCCGGTGCCAACCCTTCGCCGGCATGTAGAAACAACAGTGGCCGGCCCTCGCCTCGTTCGATCACCTCGAGCGAGGTATCGGCGACAGACAGCATCTTGCTCATCGCGGCATCATCGCAGAGAGATGCCGGGGTTTCCAGGGATTGGGCGGTTCGTCGCGCGCTTCTCTGGTGGTTCTCTGGGGCTTCTCTGTTCGCCGGATTCCGCTCCCTGTTCAGACGATTTAATTCCCTGTTCGGACACTTACGGAATTTGCCCTACTATTTGCTGAAATAACAAAGACTTGGCGGTGCGATTTAGCCGTGAATTCAGCGCGCGATCGCAATCTTCGTAATATCTTCCCGTGCCACAGGGAATTTCGCGGGCGAGATGCCGGAGTTCCAGCCGATGCTCGCCGAGAGAATATTGACGCGGTACGTTGATTTCCCGACCTACCGAGCCTCGATATGCTGCTTCGCATCCGCTCGATCACCTATCTCGCTACGAGGATCAACGGCTATGAACTCGTCGATCCGAACGGGCACGACCTGCCACCCTTCGAGGCCGGAGCACACATCTCGGTGCAGCTCTCCGAGGGGCTCGTGCGGGATTTCTCCCTGTGGAACGACCCGGCCGAGCGTACCCGCTATTGCATCGCCGTGCTGCGCGAGCTCGACGGGCGCGGCTCCCGCCAAATGCACGAGAATGTTCGGGTCGGCGACCACGTCGCGGGCTCGATGCCGCGCAACAACTTCCCGCTCGCGGCCGGAGCCGAGCACTATCTCTTGATCGCCGGTGGCATCGGCATCACCCCGATCATGGCGATGATTGCCGAATTGCGCCGCCGGCGCGCCGAGTTCCGGGTGCATTACTGCACGCGCTCGCCTGAGGAGACCGCATTTCTCGACGATCTCGCGGTGCCGGCCGCGCTGGGGCGTGTGCAGTTCCACCACGACGGCGGCGATCCGGCGAAGGGGCTCGACATCGCCGCGACGTTGCGCGAGCCTCGGCCGGGCACTCACTTATATTATTGCGGCCCGTCCGGGATGATGGCGGCGGCTGCAGCGGCGTCGGCCCATTGGCCCGCGGGGACGGTGCATTTTGAATTTTTCGCGGGACCTAGCGCCGTGGCCCCGATGACGCCCGAGTAATACCGGTCACCGGCCTCAGACCTTGAGAATTTCGGCGTTCGGGCCCGCCTCCAGCTCGCAAGCGTTTACGGTCATCGCCAACATGCTGTAGTAGCCGATAGCGCCGGTCAGCTGGATGAACTCATCATCTCCAAAACGTCTGCGCAGCGACCCTGCAGTCGCGTCGTCAATCCGATGCTTGCGCAAGAGCTGCCGGGTAAATTCGATGATCTCGGCGTCCTCCGGCGGGATGCCGCGCGAGTGGTTCTCCCGGATCGCGGTGATCGTCGTCTCGGGCACGCCGAGCCGCCTGGCGCCTCCCGTCTGAGCTCCCAACACATAAACCGCCTCGAACTCGCGCGCGACCGTCATCGCGGCGAGCACCCGCACCCGCATGTCGAGTGAGCCTTCGAAGCGGACGTAGGCGCCGAGATGCGCAACACGGCCGGCCAGCTCCGGCGAGTGGAGGAACATCGTGAACGGCCCTTGAACCGCGCCGCGGCTCTGGACAATCGAATCAAAGACTGCGCCATGCTCGGCCGCGACCTGATCCTTGCGGGAGATGGGAGGGAGTCTCGCCATGATGATATCCTCCGGCATCGTGACGTGAGGCTGAGGCAGACTATTGTCAGCGCTTGGAGACTAGCGTCGGGGGCGGAGAAAGACCATGGCTCAGACGATCATTATGCGCAGCGCCTATGCGATCACCGATCCGCGGCTGGGCCGCGCCGGCTTGATCCCTGGCGGGGCTGTCGCGATTACCGACGGCTCGGTCGCTGAAACCGGACCCTTCGCCGCGCTGGCGGCGAAATATCCGGGAGCACGGGTGATTGGTGACGGCACCCAGCTCCTGATGCCCGGCTTGGTCGACGCCCACAGCCATGGGCGAGGCCTCTCGCCGATCCAGAAAGGGGTATCCAACGATTTCCTCGAAAATGCGCTGTTCGACTGGGCCTACATGCCGATCCTACCGCCCGAGCTGACCGCGTCGCTCTGTGCGCTGCGCCATCTGCGCAGCGGCTGCACCTTGCTGCACCACAACGGCTTTGACGACGACGGTCCCGAGGGTGCGAGGCGCGCGCATGTCGCGATCAAGACATACCTCTCCACCGGCATCAGGCTGGCCTTTTCGCCGGGCGTGCGCGACGAGAGCAAGCTTGCTATGGGCGGGGAGGAATTCGTCGCGACCTTGCCGCCCGATCTTAACGAGGCGGTACGCCCGTTTGTCTTCTTCGACAAGGAAGCCTTCGCCGACGACTATTTCCGCCTGTTCGATGAGCTTTACGAGACTTACAACAACACCGATACGCGGATGCTGCTGGCGCCGTGCTGGGCGCACGGTGCGAGTGAGGGATTTCTGCGTCGGGTGCGCGCCAAATCGGAAGCGCTCGGCGGCGTGATGATCCATATGCACCTGCTCCAGTCACCGGTGCAGAAGGCCTATGGCTTGCGCCGGCACGGCAAGCCGACGGTGTTCTGGCTCGACGATCTCGGCCTCGTGGAAAGCCATGTCGCCTATGGTCATGCCATTCACGTCACCGAGGGCGAAGTCGACCTAATGGGCCGCCGGCACGTCTCCGTCACCAGCCATCCGAGCTGCAACTTCCACATGCGCAACGGCATTACGCCGGTCATGCCCTTACGCGCAGCGGGGGTGAATGTCGCGATGGGGCTCGACGACAAAACCATCAACGATGACGAAGACGCGGTCATGGAGCTGCGGATGATCCACAAGGTGCATCGCCTCCACAGCTTCGAACTGACAACACCGACGCTCAGTGCCTATGAGGCGCTGGAAATCGCAACGTTGAACGGCGCCAAGGCGGCAGGCTTTACGGGCGAGGTCGGCGCGCTACTGCCGGGCATGAAGGGCGACGCGACCCTCGTTGATCTCGAGAGGGTGACACGCGACCCGTGGATCGACCCGGATTTCGACATTGCCGAGGCTTTTGTCGAACGTGCGATGGGCGCCGATGTCGCGACGGTCGTTGTTGGCGGCAGGATCGTGGTCGAGGACCACCAGCCACAGACGATCGACGTCGACGCCCTCTATCGCGAGGTTCGCGAGTTCTGCGCCAAGGGCCTGACCCCGGAACAACGGGCGCGCGCCGACCTACTCGCCAGGATCAAGCCCTATGTCCAGGCGTGGTACGGCACCTGGCATGAGACGATGTTCGATCGGCCGTTCTACCGGGTCAACAGCCGAGTGTAGCGCTAACCGAACCTTTGCGCGATGTGCGTGTAGAGCGCGCGGAGTGCTGTGGCCTCCGCCCCTTCGGGGCGTCCGGGGCGGCTCTGCGGGTTCCACGCCATCACGTCGAGATGTGCCCAAGGGATGTCGGGTTCGACGAATTCCTGCAGATAGAGGGCCGCGGTGATCGCACCAGCATGCGGCGACTCGGAGACGTTGTTGATGTCGGCAATCTTGCTGTCGATCATCTTGCGGTAGGGACGCCACAGCGGCATCCGCCACATCGGGTCTTCCTCCGTCTGGGCAGCCGCGAGAAGTCCTTGAGCCAGCTCCTCGTTGTTGCAAAAGAGCGCTGCGAGCTCGGGGCCGAGCGCCACCCGCGCCGCTCCCGTCAAGGTCGCCATGTCGACGAGGAGTGCCGGCTTTTCGGTCGCCGCCTCGGCGAGCGCGTCGCATAAAATCAGCCGTCCTTCGGCATCTGTGTTGCCGATCTCGACGGTCAGCCCTTTGCGGGTGCGGACGATGTCCATCGGATGGACCGCATTCCCGGCGACGGCATTCTCGACGAGCGGCAGCAGCACGCGCAGGCGCACGGCTAGGTTCGCGTCCATGATCGCCTGGGCGAGGCCGAGGACAATTGCCGCCCCCGCCATGTCCTTCTTCATCAGCCGCATGCCCGAGGCGGTCTTGAGATCGAGGCCGCCCGTGTCGAAGCACACGCCCTTGCCGACCAATGTCACCTTGGGTGCTGCCGCCTCGCCCCAGACGATATCGACAAGACGTGGTGGCTGCGCGGCCGCCCGGCCGACGGCATGGATCGTCGGATAGTTCTCGGCGAGCAGCTCGTCGCCGACAGTGACCCGATGCCGGGCTCCGCCGGCTTTGGCGACACGTACGGCCTCGGCCGCGAGCTCGGGCGGTCCAAGGTCGCCCGCGGGCGTGTTGGCGAGGTCACGGGCAAGGAACGCGCCGCGGGCGAGCCGCTCGACGCGTCCGCGATCGGCACGTTCGGGCCAGACGAGTGCGGTGGCCGCGGCCTTCTTTACGCGGTAGCGAGTGAAGGCATAAGTCGCAAGCGCCCAGCCGAGGGCCAGTCGCGTCGGGTCGGCGTCGTCGGGCGTGGTCTCGAGCCGGTAGCTCCCTTCCGGGAGCACGTCCGGCAGCCCGGCTAGCGCCCACATGCCGGCACCGGGGTCGCTCCCCCCGCCGACCCCAACCACCACCCGAGCGAGCCGGCCGTTGTCGGCGGGGACCAAAGCGAGCTTCCCCGGCTCGGCGGAAAAGCCGATCGCTGTCAGCCAGTTGCGCTCACGCTCCGACGTTTCGGCGAGCCAGGCGGGGAGCCGGTCCTTAGTCAGAGCGGCGACAGTGATCGCGCCGGCGGTGTCGTCAATCAGCGAAAAGGCCATCTCGATACCCTGGGAACCCGGTTGTTGTGCCGCAGAATGCCGCCGCCACGGCGGCTTGCAAAGAGGAACCGTGCGTCAGGTTCCGAGACGCTTTTCTCCAGTGTTGCCTCCGCCCTCACCCTCCCCGCACGCGGGGGAGGGTGAGGGTGGAGCGGCCGTTGCGTGACGGCTTGATTGTCGGCACATTTAACGTCCCTTCGTTTGAGACAGGCGCCGCATGGCCGATTTTACGATCTATCTCGGGAACAAGAATTATTCTTCCTGGTCACTTCGGCCCTGGCTGGTCCTGAAGCAGACTGGGGTTCCTTTCGACGAGATCGTCATCCCGCTCTATGAGGCGACGAGCAAGTCGACGATTATGAAATATTCGCCTTCGGGAACCGTCCCGGCGCTGAGGCATGGCGAACTCGTGGTGTGGGATAGCCTGGCGATCTGCGAATATCTCGCCGAATCATTTCCGACATTCCACCTCTGGCCGCGGGACCACGACGCCCGCGCGGTTGCCCGTTCGGTCTGCGCGGAGTTGCACTCCGGGTTTCAGGCTCTGCGCGGCCATATGCCGATGAATATTCGTTCAAGCTTCCCCAACCGCGGTGTCACCCCGGAGGTTCAAGCCGACATCAACCGGGTGATGGCGATTTGGCGCGATTGCCGGAGGCGATTTGGCGAAGGCAAAGGCGATTTTCTGTTCGGGCATTTCAGCATCGCCGACGCGACCTATGCTCCGGTCGTGACCCGGTTTCGCACCTACAAAATCGATCTCGAACGCGAAGCGCAGGCTTACTGCGATAAAATCGTGGCGCTCCCGGCGATGCAGGAATGGGCCGGTGCCGCGCGCAACGAGCCGATGGTCATCGACGCCTACGAGTTTTAAAGACAAGGTCTCGGCGCTATTCGCGCGGCTCGAACCACAACGTGCAGCGGTAATCGATCGTCACCTCCTCGCCCGGTCCGATCAGGGATGACGCAATCAAATCGAGGGTCTGCCGGACGAGATTGCGTTCGACCCGGGCATTAGGGCGGCTCGCATGGTTACACAAAGTGACGAGACCGAGCCCAAGCGCGCCTCGTCCCTCGCCCTCGGGATCGCCGTCCCAGTGAAAGTAGTAGTCGTGGATTATCGTCCGGTCGAGGGCTGGACAATCGGCGATAGGGATTACAATGACGGGAGCCGCCTCGATCAATGTCCCGGACACGATTGCGGTGCGCGCGAAAACCCCGCGACCTCGCACCGTGCTGACGCGAACCTCAATGCGGTCGTTGGGGATCGGCCGCAGGAGGCAGATCCCCGCCGACGTCGGATACCCCGCGGAAGCAGGGTTCAGACGTGCTCCCGCGGACGGTCGGCAGCACCCACGGGGGCCGCCGTGCTCGCCGCGGCACCGGGCGGTGGCACTTGCACCGGCGGCGTCGTCTCGGCCTCGTCCTCTTCTTTCATACCCGCCTTGAAGGCCTTGATGCCTTTGGCGAAATCGCCCATCACCCGGGGCAGCTTCCCGGCGCCGAAGAGGATCAGGATAATGGCCAGGACCACGATCCAATGCATCAAGCTGAACGAACCCATAACCGCGACCCCGGACGACTGACTGACGCCTATTCTAGCAGGTCCTTCCGCCACCTGCATCGGTTAGTCACGAGGTTGTCAAACAAGCCGGAAGATTCAAGCCCGGCCGCTGTGAGGTATGATTTATGAGCTATTTTCCGCCGCCTCATCCAGAAGCTTGGGCGACCGTCGCCCCTGGCGCGGTCGGACTCGATGCCGAGGCTATCGCCGCCGCCGCACGGCACGCTTGCACATGCGAAACGCCATGGAAGCGTGATCTCGCTGTTATGGTCACCAGCGACTTCCAGGAGCGGGCCCCGTGGAACGAAACCCTCGGACCGGTGCGGCCACGCGGAGCGCCGAATGGCCTCGTGCTGCGCGGCGGCCGGATCGTCGCCGAATGGGGCGACACGATGCGGGCCGACATGACGTTCAGCGTCACCAAGAGCTATCTTGCAATCCTCGCCGGTCTCGCCTGGGATCAAGGCCTGATCGGCGATCCCGATCAGCCGGTGTGTGCAACGGTCGAGGACGGCGGCTTCAACCCGCCGCACAACGACGCGATCACCTGGCATCATCTGCTCCAGCAAACCTCGGAATGGGAGGGCGTGTTGTGGGAGAAGCCAGATCTCGTTGACCGCAACCGTACCGTCGCCGGGAGGCCAAGCGCAGCGGCGAAGGGAACCCACCGCGATCTCCATCCGCCGGGCGGGTTCTGGGAATACAACGATGTCCGGGTGAACCGCCTGAGCCTTGCGCTGTTGCGGCTGTGGGGCAGTCCGTTGCCGGAAGTGTTTCGCGAGCTGGTCATGGACCGGATCGGTGCCTCAGCCGATTGGGAATGGGCTGGTTATCGCAACTCCTGGGTCGAGATTGACGGCCGCCGCGTGCAGTCCGTACCGGGCGGGAGCCATTGGGGCGGCGGCGTCTTTATCCACGCGCGCGACCAGGCGCGGATTGGTCTGATGCTGCTCCGTCGCGGGATGTGGGGACCGCACCGCATTCTCTCGACAGCGTGTATCGAGCGGATGCTCGAACCCTGCCCACTCAACCCGCAATACGGCTATCTGTTGTGGCTGAACACCGACCGCGGCCTTTATCCGAGCGCTCCGGCCGCGAGTTATTATGCGCGCGGCGCCGGCGGAAACCTGACCTGGATCGACCCGGAGGACGATATCGTCGCGGTGCTGCGCTGGACCGATCCGGCGGCAATGGACGGCTTTATGAAACGGACCATGGCAGCGCTGGGGCGCTAGCTCGGATTTCTCAATTCCCTCGCCCCGCTTGCGGGGAGAGGGCAGGGTGAGGGGCAAGCCTCTTAGGCCGAGGGATGAGCGCGTTGCGGGGTAAGGACGAAAAGCGCCCGACCGTGCGCGATCACTGCGGCGCACGCTCTCGCCAAGCCCCGAAGACCGGCATCGCGCCCGGGTGCTCCGCGCCCTCGGTTATCGCGTGATCCGAATCTGGAACAACGACGTCATCGAAAATCTGGACGGTGCTCTCCAAAGGCTCCTGTCCGAACTCGAAAAATCGCCCCTCACCCCTGCGCTCTCCCCGCCTCCGGGCGAGGGAGATAATTCAAAGGTTTCTTGTAAGTTGACACACTATTGATTCAGCCGGTCATCATGTGCTTTAAGCGGTCGCACGCACGTTCGGGGGGACCTTCTAGTGCGAACCGCCACAGGCTGGGCCGCAAACGCGGCAAAATATCTATGCGTATTCCTCGTGAGCCTGACTGTGTGGGCGTCTGCGGCAGAGGCGCGGGAATATTGCGCCAACGATCCTCGGGTCGAGGCCGTCGATCTATCGGCGCCGGTCGACCAGGGTTTCCTGAACACGATGCGGGGTATCGGGATCAGGACCATCATCCGGTACTACGATCATGAGGACGAAACCCTGCCCGGAAAGACCCTGAGAAGGGAGGAACGTAATCTTATCCTAGCGAACGGCTTCAAGACCGCCGTCGTTTTTCAGCACCATAACAACCAGTTTGCCTCGTTCACTGCGCCGCGTGGGCGCGAGGACGCCGGGCGATCGCTCGCCCTCGCCGACGAAAATTCGCAACCGCCAGGCAGTGCCATCTATTTCGGGGTGGATGGCCCATGGCAAGCGGCTTACGAGCTGGAGAATATCGCCTCCTACTTTCAGGAACTGAAGGCAGGACTCGCCGGCTTCGGTTACCGGATCGGGGTCTATGGCAGCGGGCTGGTGTGCAACATGCTGCTGTCGGCAGGGCTCGCCGAATTATGCTGGCTTGGTGCGCCGACATCTTGGCCGGATTACCACGCCTACTACCAGACGAGAAATTGGAGACTGGCTCAGCTCCGGCCTTCGCAATGCGGTGGCCGCAGCGTCGACTTCAATCTGGCCAACGATATGGTCGCCGACTACGGCCAGTTTGCCCGCTAGAACATACGCTGAGGTTTGGGGAAATATCGGTGACAACCACGAGAGATAGTTCTAGGCTGCTTCAGATCGGCGATACGTTCTTTATTGTCATCGACTAGGCCCTCAACTGGAAGTGGGGAGGAAGAGAACATGGCCGAGTATGATCTGATAATCCGCAATGGTACGATTGTAGATGGGACGGGTGGCATTCCCGCCTATCGAGGCGATGTGGCGATCAAGCAAGGAAAGATCGCCATGATCAGCGGCCATATCAAGGCGACGGCGAAGCAGGAGGTCGACGCCACGGGATGCATCGTGGCGCCCGGGGCCATCGACCTGCACAACCATTACGACCTGCAGCTGAACTGGGACCCCTACGCGACGATGTCGGGCTGGCACGGTGTGACTTCCGTGGCAATCGGGCAGTGCGGCTTCGGCTTTGCCCCGTGCAAACCGAAAGATCGAGAGGCCGCGATGCGCCTCCTGACCCGGATCGAGGCGATCCCGCTCAGCACTATGGAGCAGGGCCTGCGCTGGGATTGGGAGACGTTTCCCCAGTGGATGGATAGCCTGGCCAAGCATCCGTTGGGCGTCAACGTCGGCGCGCTCGTGCCCTTCAACCCGCTGCGGCTCTATGTGATGGGCATGGACGCGTCGCGCGAGCGGGTGCATGCGAGCGAGGCGGAAACCCGCCAGATGCAAGACCTCGTGCGCGAGGCGATGGCGGCCGGCGCCTTTGGCTGGTCGTCGATGAAGACATTGATCAACCGCCCCGACGACGGCCGCTTTATCCCAAGTCAGGTCGCGTCGAACGAGGAGTACCTGGCTCTGGCGCAGGTATTGTCGGAGTTTGGCGTCGGCAGCATCGGCTGGACGCGTGGTGCGGCCGAGCGGCCCCTGCCGCCGGGCGAACCCGATCTGCTCGGTGGCGAGATGTCGACGGGTACCGGCATTCAGATGGATCCGGTCGAAGGCGACGCGCCCGGCAAAGGTCGGGAGGATTTCCTGATCGAGATGTGCTTGGCCAGCGGACGCCCGCTGCAATGGGGGGCGGTGAGTCAGAGCGAGGCGGCTCCGGGACGTTACAAGGAGCAGCTCGCCTTTCTCGAGCGAGCGCACGCGGAAGGTGCGTGGATGTATGCCCAGACGGCCTCGAACCCGCCGTCGCCGGTCTTTGAGCTCGCCGAATACAACGGCTTTGACGCGATGCCCGGCTGGATCGACCCGTTTGTCGGTACCCCGGAAGAGCGCATCGCCAAGCTGAACAAGCCCGGGGTGCGCGATCGCATGCGGCAGGACGTCGGTGCCTGGGCCGGCACCGGAGGCTCGGCCGACGTAACAGCGAATTGGGCGAAGATGCGCGTGGTCGAGGTCCGGCAGCCGAGGAATTTCCAATATGAGGGGCTGACCATCGCGGAGCTGGCCGAGGCAACCGGCAAACACCCGATGGACGCCATGCTTGATCTGGCCCTCGACGAAGATCTGCGGACGGAATTTTCCACCGATCCCACCAATGGCACGGATCCCAACGCGGTCGCCGAGATCCTCAATCACCCCTACATACACCCCTGCGTCTCGGACGGCGGGGCTCACGTCCGCTACCTGACCTTGGGCACCTGGCCGGTTAATCTGCTGACAACGTGGACTCGCGACCGCCAGGTCATGAGCCTGGAGAAGGCGCACTACAAGATCAGCGGCCTGCCGGCCTGGATCGCCGGGTTCACCGACAGGGGTATCCTCAGGGAGGGTTACGCCGCCGACATCATCGTCTACGAGCAGGAGAAGCTCGGCTTTTTGTACGACAACCCGGTCTATGCTACAGATTTCCCGGGAGGCGAGCGGCGCCTGATCCAGAAGGCCAAAGGCATCCGCTATACCATCGTCAATGGGGCGATTACGTTCGAGGAGAGCGAATGCACCCATGCCACACCTGGGAAGTTCCTGCGCAGCTATGACATGGTGAACAGGTAACCGGCGGTAGACGCGGCAGCGGAGGAGCCTCGGCTTACGGGGCTCCTCCGGCGTCTTGGCGATGCCGATCATCAGCAAGCAGGATTTGAGCCAACTGGCCGGAGCTGCCCCGGGGTTGGAGACCTGTGTCCTGGTGGGCAAAGATCACGGGAGCCAGTCTCTGCACATTGAAGAGGTGACCGTGGCGCCGAATGCTCGGATCCCGCGATGCGTCAATCCGCGCACCGAAGTGGCCGTCATCGTCCAGGAAGGGAGGCTCGACGCCCTCCTTGGCCGCGAGCGAATGACGATTGGCCCGGGCCATACGGTGCTGGCTCCGGCCGGGACCGCACATGGCTTCTTGAACCGCTACGACGAACCGGCCCGCGTGCTGTTTATCTTTCCTACGCATCAGGTCGAGCGGGTGCCCGTCAGCGTGCCTGGCGCGACTTCGGGTTTCCTCTCGGAGAAGGGGCGATCCGGATACGAGTCACCTGAGGACCGACCGTTGGGGAGAGAAGCTTAAGGGAGCAGCCAACCACCGGCTCTCCAATCGGACAGACCATAGAGCGTCGATTCCCGCCTTCCCTGGGGATGACGTTCGAGAACAAAGCTTGAGCCCGTCTCAGGAAGTCACACCCCCGCTTCGGCAATGAAGGTCGGAAACAGTTCGAGCGGATCGTCAAGCCGCATCGTGTGATTGAGCGTCCAGCGGTAGGCTGGGCTTGCCGGCATTACTTCATCGAGCAGAAAGGCAACGCCACCGGCGGTACCCTTCACTTGCGGCAGGCGGGCATAGAACATCTGCCGCGTCGCGATCATGCACACCTCTTCCGCCATCGCCTTGGTCGGCGCGATCCCCTGCACGACGATGCCGAGCTCATGCGCCTGTGTCGCCTTTAGCGGCTCGTAGTCGCCGAGGATGGCATTGCGGCCATAGACGGTGAAATGAAGCTCGTAGCCGGCCTCGCCGAAACGTTCAACAACCTGTTGCCGAGCCCAGGCGGTGACGAGATCGATATTTGCGATCGTGTAGGGGTCGCGCACACCGACGATCCCGACATAGCGCTCGCCGATCTTGCCCGAGCCCTCGAGCTTCACCTGCAATTCGGCCGCCGGAACATAGCAGGGCCCGACGACGCGGACGGTGCGCTCATCATATTGCTCGTAATGGCATCGGCTCATGTCGATGTGGCCGCCGAGAAAATGTTCGTAGAACGGGTTAGCCCGCTCGTACATCGCGTGGCCGGCGACCGAGGCGACCGTGCAGCGCTGCGCAGGCAGGAGCGCGGTGATCTTGACATCGTCCATTGTGATCTCGCCGAGCACGGATTCCTTGCCGGCATAGGGCTCGGCGCAGAACGAGGCGCATTCGAGCACCTTGCCGTAGAAGTATGCGAGCCCCTCGGGAAA
>Ga0306921_10004483_pt1 | contig 14354 bp, 11 predicted proteins | sample sta12Cox44000080_FD_203760 | JGI IMG/M metagenome (GOLD analysis project Ga0306921, IMG submission 203760) | Lab enrichment of tropical soil microbial communities from Luquillo Experimental Forest, Puerto Rico - statoxic.12C.oxic.44.000.080 (v2)... | ecosystem: Environmental > Terrestrial >...
CCCGGGCCGCGAGCTAGGTCGCCGATGTTTTTGAGCACGTTCCGACGCGTGACGATCGCTCGCTTGCGCTCCTCTTCGTTATGTACGATCTGCAACCCCCGGGTCACCCCGACCATCATCGGGTCGTAAGGCCGGCCGATCCGCTGGCATTCCTGGCGGAAGGTATGGACGCGATCGATGATCAATTCGGTCGGCGCGATCTGGTCGAGCAGCAGGTTGTAGCCCTCGCGCGCCGCGCGGCGGATCGAGTCGGCGCTGCCGGCGCCGAGCCAGAAGGGAGGGTGCGGCTGCTGGATCGGGCTCGGCTCGACAATGACATTGTCGAACCGCCAGCGCTTGCCCTGATAGGAGAACCGGCCCTGCGTCGTCCACGCCTTGCGAATGACCTCCATCGCCTCTTCGAACCGCTCGGTCGCTTCCTCGGGCGCGATGCAGAATCCGGAGAATTCGTAGCTGCGGTAACCCTTGCCGACACCGAAATCCAATCGGCCGTTCGACAACAGATCGAGTGTGGCCGCCTGCTCGGCGACGAGAATCGGATTGTGCCACGGCAATACGACGACGGCGGTGCCGAGGCGAATGCGGTCGGTGCGCGCGGCCAGGTAGGTCAGCAAGTTCATCGACGCCGAGACCTGGCCAAAACCGGTGAAATGGTGCTCGACCAGAAAGACGCTCGAAAAACCGAGGCGTTCAGCCTCCACGACATAGTTGATGAAGTCGTGATAGGCATGGCTGTCGCCGGCCGGGCCGCCACGTGCCCGCGCTCCGCCGAATAGTCCGAATTTCATCCTCGGCTTCCTCCTCACTGCGTGCGGTCAATGTATCTCATTTAGTGAGCGACCGATCGCTCCGCCGCAACAGGCTGGGCGCTCCCCGCAGCCGCGAGGGTGCGTCTTGCGTCTACCGCCGCGAGTTGGGCCGTGATGCGGTCACCCGGAACGACGATCGTCTTCACGCCGCCGGAGCGCGCCGAAAACGTGACCGCGAGCCCCTTGAGACTCGACCGCAGCAGGCTCTCCGGCAGGTTCGCCGCGAACTCCTCGACGTAAGAGCAGCCGGCATCGCAGGTGATCTCGTCATGCCCGATGGCGACAAACGGCAGCGGAGCGCCTGCGCTGTCGCGGGCCGCGTTCCAGCCTCGCTCGGCGCCGAAATAGCTGTCGGTCACATAGAGCTGGTGCGCAGTCTCGCCGGTCCGGCGGTCGACAAAGCTGCGCAGACAATAGAAATTCGTCTCGGGGATATCGAGAAAGGGCGGCGCATGTTGCGCTCTTGGGCCCATGAACAAAATGAACCGATGCGATGAATCTTCGCGAGCCTCGGTGACCAGCACGCCGGAGTCACTCTGTCGGGGAGTGAGTTGAGCACACGATATCAGCGCCATCCCCAGAAAGACGGCGAGAAGGCCTTCCTGCCGCCACTTCATGGACTGTGGTCGAATGCATCGACATTGTCCTCCCCGAGCCCGGGCGCCGTCTTGGCAAAGGCCGGGCGGGCGCCGTCAAAGGACAGCGGCAGCCCGACCAGCGACAGGGCGGGGCTTCCCGACCATTGTTGAATGATGCCGAGTGCCGCTGTCTGCGGGTCGGTGACCACCTTGTCGAGGGTCTGGATCGGGCTGTTCGGGATGCCGCCGGCATCGAGAAGATCGGCCCAGACCGCCATCGGCGCGGTGCGGAAGATGTCGGTCAATATCGGGACCAGCTCTCTTCGATTGACGACGCGTTCCGCATTGGTGCGAAACCGCGGTTCTTCGGCGAGACCCGGCCGGCCGATTGCCGCGCACAAGCGGCGAAACAAATTGTCGTTGCCAGCCGCCACCATCATGTGACCGTCGGCGGTTTCGAATGCCTGATAAGGCACGATCTGCTCGATGCCCGAGCCGTGCCGCCTCGGGATTTCGCCATTGGCGAGATAGGCCGAGATCGGCAAGGTCATCCAGCCGAGTGTGGTCTCGTAGAGCGAGGTGTCGACCACCCCGCCGCGCCCGGTTCGCTGGCGCTCCTGCAGCGCCGCGAGGATGCCGATCACTGACCACATCCCGGTGGCGATGTCGATGATCGAGACGCCCACCCGAACCGGCGGCCGCCCGTCCTCGCCCAGCAGGCTCATCAGCCCGCCATAGGCCTGCATCATCGGGTCGTAGCCCGGCCGGTCACGCAATGGCCCGGTCGACCCGAACGCGCCGATATTGCACCAGACGAGACTGGGTTTCTCGGAAGTGAGCAACTCGGCCGAAAGCCCAAAGCGATCCAGCGTCCCGTGTTTAAGGTTATGAATAAGCACGTCGGCGCGGTCGTGGATCAGCGCCCGCAGGCTCTCGACCTGAGCCGGATCGGCAAGATCGATCGTGATGCCGCGCTTGGCGCGGTTGAAGGCATGAAACGCGGTCGCGGTGTCCCCGGTAAAAGGCGGACCCCAGCCGCGGCACGGATCGCCTCCCTTCGGGTTCTCGACCTTAATGACCTCGGCGCCGAGTTCACCGAGGATCATCCCGGCATAGGGGGCGGCGACGCTATGACCGATTTCGATCACGGTGAGACCAGAGAGCGAGCGAGTGCTGGACATCGAACCTCCTTACCTTAGTCGCTCCCGATTACCACAGAACCAGACTTCGGGCTTTCAGGTAGTTGAGGCATCTGCGATCAATAATTGAGTGAATTGTTACCGGTCACTGCACATGCAGCAAATATGCAGTAGAGACTATTGTCAGGGTTGAAATGCCTGCTGGGCTCGGCGTTCAATAGAACTCGATTTGCCGTCCGCAACTCCTTCGACCGGGAATCTGTCAGATGAGTTCGGCTATTTCTGATTATGATTATCGCAATTGATATGGACCGCTAAGCCACACCATGCTCTTCCGTCTTCTGTCCCTCAGTGGTGCAAAACTTTCGTAGCACGGCTATCCTGGCTCGATCCGCGTAAAGAGGAGGGTAGGGTGAGCGAATTGCCGGTCATGGTCGCCCTCGGCGACGACTATCCCGAGCTGCGCGAAGCGGTGCACAAGATCTGCGAGCGCTATCCCGGCGAATATTGGCGCAAATTGGAGGCGGAGCAGGCCTACCCGACAGAGTTCGTCACCGAGCTGACCCAAAGTGGGTTTCTCGCCTCGTTGATCCCCGAGGAGTACGGCGGCTCGGGGCTGCCGCTGCGGGCGGCTGCGGTGATCCTCGAAGAGGTCAATGCGTCGGGCTGCACGGCGAGCCAGGGCCACGCTCAGATGTACATCATGGGCACCCTGTTGCGGCATGGGAGCGAGGAGCAGAAGCGGCGCTATCTGCCAAAGATCGCTTCGGGCGAATTGCGCCTCCAGGCCTTTGGCGTGACCGAGCCGACGACCGGGTCGGACACGACCAAGCTCAAGACCCGGGCGGTCAAGCAGGGCAACCAATATGTGATCAACGGGCAGAAGGTGTGGACCTCGCGCGCTCGCCACTCCGACCTGATGCTATTATTGGCGCGCACCACCCCGGTCGACGAGGTCAAGCGGCGCACCGACGGGCTCTCGGTGTTTCTCGTCGATTTGCGCGAGAACCTCGGCCACGGTGTCGAGATCCGGCCGATCGAGGCAATGATCAACCACAATACGACCGAGGTGTTTTTCGACAATCTGCAAGTGCCGCCCGAAAATTTGATCGGCGAGGAGGGCAGGGGCTTCCGCTACATCCTCGACGGGATGAATGCCGAGCGCATTCTGGTTGCCCAGGAATGCATCGGCGACGGCCGTTGGCTGCTCAACAAAGGCATCGAATATGCCAAGGAGCGCGTTGTCTTCGACCGCCCGATCGGCCAAAACCAGGGGGTGCAATTCCCATTGGCGCGGGCCTATGCCGAGCTTGAAGCCGCCGACATGATCTGCCGCCGTGCGGCGGCCCTGTTCGACGCCGGCCAGGAATGCGGCGCCGACGCCAATATGGCGAAGCTGCTGGCCTCCGAAGCCGGTTGGCATGCGGCCGAGGCGACGATGTCCACCTTTGGCGGGTTTGCCTTTGCCCGCGAATACGACATCGAGCGCAAATGGCGCGAGATCCGCCTCTATCAGACCGCTCCGATCTCGACCAACCTGATCCTCGCCTATATCGGCCAGCACGTATTGGGTATGGCAAGGTCGTATTGAGCGTATCGTTGCCAGGACATTTTACCAGGATCGAGGTCGGCGACCCTCACCTGATTCCCCAAGCGGTTTGGGAAAGGTCGTACTCACTGAGCGCAACTTCAGTTCTCAGGAGTGGGAACCTCTGGACCAACGGCGCTTTCGGATCGAGCGGGAAAGTTACCGCACCGAGTTTTCCTTCGCCAATGTTGGCGCGCTGGGCTTGTCCCGCATCACCAACAGCCAGGCGACGCGGATGACGATAGGCCCGCCCGGGATCGACCTTTTTGCGGTCTCAATGATCGAGCACGGTGCGAGCCAGTTGGTCTTCCCCGGAATGCATGAACCGGAAACCGGCAATGCGACTATGGGTATATCTATAGGGGCGAGCCTGGACTTCGCGCCATAGCGAGCGGTCAAAGCCGGCTCGTTCTTCGGCTGCCGACCGCGCTCCTCCACCAGAAGCTCAAGGCTCTGCTCGACGGACAGAAAATCGAGACTATCGCATTCAGGCCGATGTTCGATCAGACGCGTGGCGCTGGCGCTACGATCCGCCGCATGTTCGACTTCCTGTTCGCCGAACTCGAACACCCGGATACGCTGTTGACGGGCCAAATCGCGATCCGCTCGTTGGAGGGAAACCTGGCGCTTTGTCTGTTGCTTGGTCTGCCGCACAACTACACTGAGAGGTTGGGCCGGCAGAAGGCGGCCGCCGCTCCCGGCAATGTGCGCCGGGCCGAGGCATTCATGCGCGCCAATGCCGGAATGCCGCTGACTATTGCCGACATCGCCGAGGCGGCCGGATGTAGTGTTCGTGCGCTGCAAATCGCGTTTCAGCGTTTCCGCGGGACCACTCCCATGCGGGTATTGCAGCAGGCCCGGTTGGAACAGGCGCGAACTGAGATATCGTGCGCCGACCAGAGGCAATCACTGGCCCGGATCGCTGCTGAGTATGGCTTTAGCAGCCCGACCCGGTTCGCCCAGTCGTTCCGGCGCAAATACGGCGCCTACCCATCGAAAATGCTGCGGGACAGACGCGACACCTTCGCCGGATAGCTAGTGTTCTGGCCCATTTGGATGATTCATTACTGCTCTTCAACCGTCATGCCCGAACTTGGTCCGGGCATCCAGGGAAACCGGCACGGCCATGCCACTGAGCGTGGACCGGGTCAAACCCGGCCATGACGACCATGTGAATCCCGTGCCTGAGGCTGAGCACTAGCGGCTGGCCGCCTCTAGGCCAGGCGAACGGGCCGGTCATGCCTGTCAGTAGCGTCGCTTATTCCGTAAAATGCGTTTTTCGTTTCCCCGGTTCGCTTTTCGTAGCGAACCGCCGGCAACCGACGGGCTATTGTGCCGCGGCACAATAGAGGTGTCAATCCAAGAAGCACCAAGGTTCGAGCTTAGTACGCGTCCGCCAAATCCGCCAAACCAGTAACCCGGTCCGAACATTCTGTTAGCCGGCAACACTAGTCGCGGCGATGACGGATGATAACTGGCTCTGAAGTGGTTATGTTGTCATTCCGAGGGGGTGGCGTCTTGATATGGAGGTAGGTCATGAACGGTAGCATCGCAGCGTTCTCTCTGCGTTTTGCGGCAGTGGTGGCTCTAATGGCTCCGGCAGCAACTCTTCAGGCACAGGGTCGTGGTCAGTCCGTGTGTCGCGATGTGTGGGATTGGAATTCGGGCCGGTACGTGCAGGTTTGCAATGACGTTTACTATCCGCCATCGTCACCGTCACCACCACCACCGCCGGCACCGGATCTTCAGGCGAGGCAGACAATCGATACGGAGAATACAATCCGATATAACGCCGATGCTGAGCAGCGAAAGGCGCAGTTACAGGCCATTGAGCATGCCGGGGCACCAGACCGCGGAAGCCCGTCTGCCTTAAGTTTGTGTCCGCCGCCCTACCGGATGACCGCTCGAGATGGTTGCCAGCCGTCTCGATCTCGGTGAACCTTGGCTCGCATATGCGAGGCAGTAGCCATTCTTCACGTCATCGAATTCTGGTTCGAAAACCGGCTGATGACTGAGGTTATTTCGCCGGCGACGGCGCGGGGCACGAGGGCTTTATGAAGAACGCGCGCTTCGGTGATGAGCGATTTCGAAGCGCTGCGTCTGAAGCGGCCACGCATATAAAAGAGCCGGCCTAACCCGACGCATAGACTGCTAGTCCGGGGGGACTGCGTCGGCTCGCGGGTCAGTCAATGCTCCGCCGTCACCGCCGTGATCTCGGCCAGCAGTTGGGCGACGGTGCGCCGGCGGCAATAACCGCGGATGCCGATCGGCGACTGAGCGTGGCGCTCGGCGCTGCTGGTCGTGCAGGCGTCGGTGACGACCGTAACGGGATAGCCTAGATCGCAAGGGTCGCGCACCGTGCTCTCGACGCACTGGTCGGTCATTATCCCGGCGACGATTAGCGAGCGCACCCGGAGATCGCGCAATTGGTCTTCCGCAAGCTTCGAATAGCGCCAATATGGCCAAGCTGCTGGCGTCTGAAGCGGGTGGCATGCGCTGAAGCGACAATGACGACCTATAGCGGCTTTGCCTTTGCCCGCGAATACGACATCGAGCGCAAATGGCGCGAGATCCGCCTCTATCAGACAGCGCCGATCTCGACCAATCTGATCCTCGCCTATATCGGCCAGCACGTGCTCGGCATGCCAAGGTCGTATTGAGCGCCAAGGTTGCGGCTCGCGGCATCGGTCGATTGGATGCCGCGCATTTGGGCGCGCCCATCGCGTGCGGCGCGCGAGCCTGGGCGGAGTGACCACGCCGACCGCGTTAACTAAAAACAAGATCTTGCGTCTCATCGCAATTTTGCCGAGAATCGGGGCGGCGTGCTGTTATGGGGATGCGGCCAAAGGTTTAGCCGGCCGTTTTTCAGCTTTTGAGGGCGACACGCATGCTGTGCGGTGACGACTGTCCGACCCGGCAGCGGCAAGGACGGGATGACTGAGTTCGACAGCATGCCCGGATATTTCACTAAGATCGAAGTGGGCGACCCCCACCGGATTCCCCAAGCGGTTTGGGAGAACCTTCCCCCAAGTCAACAGCTCGTACTCACCGAGCACAACTTCAGTTCTCAGGAGTGGGAACCTCTGGACCAACGGCGCTTTCGGATCGAGCCGGAAAGTTACCGCACCGAGTTTTCCTTCGCCAATATTGGCGCGCTGGGCTTGTCCCGCATCACCAACAGCCAGGCGACGCGGATGACGATAGGCCCGCCCGGGGTCGACGTTTTTGCGATCTCAATGATCGAGCGGGGCGCGAGCCAGTTAGTCTTCCCCGGAATGCATGAACCGGAAACCGGCGATGCCACTATGGGGTATATCTATAGGGGCGAGCCTGGACTCCGCGCTACAGCGAGCGGTCAAAGCCGGCTCCTTCTTCGGCTGCCGACCGCGCTCCTCCACCAGAAGCTCGAGGCTCTGCTCGACGGGCAGAAAATCGAAACTATCGCATTCAGGCCAATGTTCGATCAGACGCGTGGCGCTGGCGCTACGATCCGCCGCATGTTCGACTTCCTGTTCACCGAGCTCGAAGCCCCCGATACGCTGTTGATGAACGAAATCGCGATCCGCTCATTCGAGGAGAACCTAGCGACCTGTCTGCTGCTCGGTCTGCCGCATAATTACACGGAGAGGTTGGGGCGTCAGAAGGCGGCTGCAGCTCCGGGCAATGTGAAGAGGGCCGAGTTGTTCATGCAGGCTAATGCCGGCACGCCGCTGACCATCACGGAGATCGCCGAGGCAGCGGGATGCAGCGTTCGCGCGTTGCAAATTGCGTTTCAGCGTTTTCGTGGCACGACCCCGATGCGCGTGTTGCAGCAAGCCCGGCTGGAACACGCGCGAACCGAGCTGCTGCGCGCCGGCCGGACGGATTCGCTGGCTCACATAGCCGCCGAGTATGGCTTTAGCAGCCCGACCCGGTTCGCCCAGTCCTTCCGGCGCAAATACGGTGTTTATCCGTCGGAAATGCTGCGGGAGAGGCGGCTCAACCTCGCCGGATAGCAAGCAGCTGGGTGCCTTCGGAGCCTAGCAGCGGGCCGGTTTCCTCGCGGATACCGGGCTAATCCCAAAAGAAATGCGTTTTTCGTTTCCGCTATTCGCTTTTCGTAGCGCACCCTGGGGACCGACGAGCTAGCGATCGACGAACGCGGCAGCTCGGATTGAGCATCCCCTCCCCGCATTGATCCGAGCAGCAGCTGAGAGGGGGCCGCACAGGGGTGAGCCTCCGCGCAGGCGAGGAAACGGAGGGGTGTGATGAGGGCTGGCTTTTTTTCTTTCGGCTTTGCCTCGGCGCTTCTGATTCTTTGTGGTGTTCCTGCGGAGGCCCAGCAGGCGGCCCCGCCGCCGGCCGTGCTGGTCCAGCCGGCCGAACTGCGGTCGTTCGCGAAACAGGCAGAATTCATCGGGCGGGCCGAGGCGCTCGAAAAGGTCGATCTGCGGGCGCGCGTGCAGGGTTTTCTCGGCCCTCGCCTGTTCAAGGACGGCGATGATGTCAAAGAGGGCCAGGTCGTCTTCACGATCGAGAAAGAACCGTTCGAAGCCGCGGTCGACCAGCGCAAGGCCCAGCTGGCCTCGGCGCAGGCGAGGCTTGTCAACGCCGAGCAGCAATTGCGGCGCGCGGTCGAGCTTGCGCCCAGGGGCAATATCGAGCTCGCGAAGGTGGACGAGCGCAGGGCGGAGCAGGGTCAGGCCAAAGCCGCGGTCATGGAGGCCGAGGCGAACCTACGCGATGCGGAGATCCGGCTCTCCTACACCGAGATCAAGACGCCAATCAGCGGGCGCATCGGAAGGGCGGCGGTTTCGCCCGGCAATTTGATCGGGCCCGACAGCGACGTGCTCGCAACGGTCGTCAAAGACGACCCGATGCAGGTGCTCTTCTCCGAAACGCAGCGCGAGTTGCTCGATGCCCGTGAAACCGACCCGACCGGAAAGGTACGAGCCCGCGTCAGACTGGCCGACGGCTCGCTATACAACGAGAAGGGGCGCATCGATTTCCTCGATGTCCAAGTCAACCCGCGAACCGATGGTCAGACGGTTCGGGCGATGTTTCCCAATCCCGACGACATTCTCACTAGCGGCCAAACGGTCCGCGTGATCATCGAAGAAAAGGGCGGCGACAAGGTCGTCGTGATCCCGCAATCCGCCACCGCCGTCGACCAGAGCGGTTCATATGTATTTGTCGTCGGCCAGGATAACAAAGTGGAGCAACGCCGGGTCAGTCTCGGCACCGTCCGCGACGGATTTGCCGTCGTCAATGAAGGGATTGAGGCGGGTGAGCGCGTCGTGGTTCAGGGACAGCAGCGGATCAGGGCGGGCATCACCGTCGCGCCTCAGCTCGCATCGTCACCGGCCGGTTGACCGAGGCGGAGACCACAATGATTTCCTCCGTCTTCATTCACCGCCCTCGGCTCGCGATCGTCATTGCGATCGTCATTGTGATCGCCGGCGTGATCGCGCTGGGCGCGCTTCCGGTCGCGCAATTTCCCGATATTGTGCCGCCGCAGGTCACGGTGAGCACCATCTATCCCGGCGCATCTGCCGCAGCCGTGGAAGAGAGCGTCGCCCAAGTGATCGAAGCTCAGGTCAATGGCGTCGACCGAATGATCTATATGAGGTCCACCTCCGGCAGCGACGGCAGCTACCTGCTTACGGTGACCTTTCAAGTCGGAAGCGATCCGGACCTCGACACAGTCAATGTCACCAACCGCGTCAACCAGGCGCTCGCGCAACTGCCGCCCGAGGTGCAGCGCAATGGCGTCACGACCCGGAAACAGTCGACCTCGCTGTTGCAGGTCGTCGCGATTTATTCGCCGAAGGGGACCCGCGACGCTCTGTTTCTGTCGAACTACGCCAAAATCAACATTGTGGACTCGCTGAGGCGGGTGCCGGGTGTGGGTGAGGCGACGCAGTGGGGCGATCTCGAATACTCGATGCGGATCTGGTTGAACCTCGACCGCATGGCGAGCCTCGACATTACCCCTGCCGACGTCGTCAAAGCCATCAACTCCCAGAACACCCAGGCCGCAGTCGGCCGCGTCGGCGCGGCGCCGCTGGTCCCGGAGGTCGAATTTCAGCTGAACATAACCACGCAAGGGCGGCTGACCACGGTCGAGGAGTTCAATAATATTGTCGTTCGCGCGACCCCCGACGGCGGGGTCGTCCGCATCAAGGACATTGCACGCGCTGAGCTCGGTTCGAAGTCGGCCGATTCTCTGATTCGCTATAACGGGCGACCCGGCGAGGCCATCGCGATCAACCAATCGCCCGGGGCCAATGCGGTCGCCGTGGCCGCCGGTGTCAAGAAAGCGCTGAAGGAGCTCGAGCCCGATCTCCCTGAAGATGTCGCTTATGAGGTGATGTACGACACGACGGTCTTTGTCGCGGCGATGATCCACAAGGTGGGAAAGACGCTGATCGAGGCCTTTGTGCTTGTCGGTATCGTCGTCTTTATCTTTCTCGGCAGTCTGCGAGCTACATTGATCCCAATCATTGCCGTGCCCGTCGCCCTGGTTGGCACATTTGCCGTGATGTTGGCGCTCGGCTTCTCGGCCAATACCATTTCGCTGCTTTCGCTGGTTTTGGCGATCGGCATCGTCGTCGACGATGCGATCGTCGTTGTCGAGGCGGTCGAGCGCGTCCTCGAGACGGAACCCCATTTGACCCCCGCGCAGGCGGCGGAAAAGGCGATGTCGCAAGTCACTGCGCCGATCATTGCGATCACGCTGGTGCTGCTCTCGGTTTTCGTGCCGACCGCTTTCATCCCTGGGATCACCGGCCAGCTTTATCAACAATTTGCCGTCGCCGTGTCGGTCTCGATGCTGATTTCCGCGATCAACGCGCTCGGGGCCAACGGCATCATAAGCTGAACCCCAACGGCCACCGACGGGTGTGCTCGGGGTATGGCATGCAGCTCTGTCTGACCGAGCGCGCGTCGCGTTTCGGTTTGCGATCGGGGCAGGTGGTCGAGGCTCTCGCCGAGTCTGCCGACGCTCTCAGGCGGTCCGGGCGAGTGGGCGACCGCTCGCACGCGGGGCAGCGCGAGGGAGCCTAGCTCATCCACCGACCGCAATGAAGTCGTACACGCCCACGACCTTGCACGATGAGAAACCTGCACGCGCCGTCGGCCTCGCCGTGCACGTAATGCGCGGTCTTAGGCGGGATTGCGCATCGCTCGCCCGGCAGGAGACGATAGACGTGGCGCGGTGCGCGTGTCTCCACCACTATCGGCCTCTCAAGACAAACGAAGCTGTCGCTGATCTCGTGTGGTAATGCCACGGCACGCACTGGCCGGCCGCAAGGGTCAGCACTTGCAATGCAAACGCGCAACCGCGCCGATTACGCGATGGCCGGCCGCGAGCTGGTCGCCGAGGGCGCCGATCTGCGCGTGGCGGATTGTGCTGCGATTAGCCTATCAGAACGCGATTTACCACGAATCGAGACATTCGAAAAGCGCGGGCGATGTCCGCAACCTTCACTCCCGCCTTGAACGACGCGCGAATGAGATTTGCTGTTCCTTCCGGAATCTTCTCAATCCCCGTGATCTTGATATTGCGGGTGGTCGTAGTTTGGCCTCGTGACGATGCGGTGGTTGCTGCAGCCGCAGCGGTGTCGCTCTTAGGACCGCCTTGATTTCGGCGATTGATCTCTCGGTAACGGCCTCGAGCAGCCGGTTAAGTTGGGCGTCGTCCAGGTATTTGAGCGATCCCGAGAGGTCGCTTGGGAGGGTAACACGCGCCGGAGACGGTGCGCCGATCGATGACGGTGACTAAGCTCCGGATGACGGCCCTAGCACCGACGACGAAGCGTGGTTTTGTCGTTGGGATGCTCGCATCACTTAAAGAGTGCCGTACGAATATAATTGGCGCAATCTCGCTCGGCCGAAACCAATTCCCCAAAGGGGCGAAAACCAGATTCATCGCACCGCGTACGGGAAGTTCGCATCCATTTCCCTCCACCGGCAAGTCTGCGAACTTTTGGTTCCTCTAGGCGGCGGAGCCCCAAATGCACGGCTGAAACTCGCCGCATGCTCGAGCGGTGGGGCGCCCTCCATGCTGGGCGAAGTGCTCTTGGCCTCGTGGCGACCCTAATCTTTCTGTGGGCTCAGGGGCGAAGTTGCTGCTGACCCCGCGCTTCGGTCGAGTGTCAGGGCGCTCACTAAGGGGACAACAGTCGATCCCGACGACATCTCCAGGCTTGGCGCGCTCACGAACAGAGGCCCAATTTACGGCGTGGATGGCCGCGCCCGCGCTTCCGAGGAGACGGCTGACATGTGTCGGGGTATCCTGCTCCTCGCCTCGAATTGAGCTTGGTGATCTCGGTCAGCGAAGGAGCGGGAGAGAATGATCTTCAAGAGGATCGACCACGTCGAGATCGTCACCGACCAGCCTGATCGAACGGAGAAGTTCTATACCGAAGTGCTGGGCTTCTCAGTGAAAGCCCGTGACCGGATCGAGCGCTCGGGGTTGGGTGTGCCGATTGACCTCGTATACCTGGATCTCGGCGGGACCGTCGTCGAGCTGATCTCTTATGAGGGCGCTGCTATCGATCCGGCTCCGCAGAATGAGCATCTCGGCTACCGCATGATCGCGCTCGAAGTCGACGACATGCAGAAGGCGGCCGACTATCTGAGGACCAAGGGTGTGGAAATCGTCTGGGGCCCGAAAGTTCGCGAGACTTACTCGCGGGCGGAGATCTGCGACCCCAACGGCTATCACATTGAGCTTAGGCAGTGGTCCACGTGAGCTGATTTGGCCTGATCCTATCTCCAGGAGAACAACACCACTAGCGATCCCGAGCCGACCGGCGAACCGGGACGTCCGGTGCCATTTACGCCCTTCTACCGAAGCCAGCTCCGTGATCCTCTGGCGGTCGAGCACGCAACAATTCCGGTCGAGAAGATCCGCGGTCCGGTTCAGCTAGTCTCCGGCATGGACGACCAGATGTGGCCGTCATCCGATCTGGCCAAAACCCGCGGGGGCGCGCATGAGCCATTGACGCAGATTAAACAATTTCTCTCCGCCGCCCATCATCTCATGCACCAGACCAAGAGGAGCAATCAGTGGTACTTCGGCATGAAAATCCACATCGGCGCGGATGTCGACAGCGGGACGGTGCATAGCGTGAGGGTAACCGCCGCCAATCGAGCCGACATCAGCGAATTGGCCAATTTGCTGCGCGAGACTGACCAGGTGGTGTTTGGCGATGCCGGTTACGCCAGTGACGAATACAAGCGCGGAGCTCGTGCCCTGGAGATGGTCTGGCGTGCCGACGTCACTGCCGGGAACGACTCTCGCCGACGTTCCTGGGCCGGCCTGCCCGCAGCCCGGTAGCACCGCACCGCAGAGCGAGGATTGCCTCTTCCTCAACATCTATGTCCCGGCCTCCGCTAACGAGCATTCGCGATGACCGAGGGGTGGTAGATGGCGCCGGTGCCGGTGACGAGCGCACCGCCATGGATCCAGAAGGACACCGGCAGGCGGCGGCGGCGAGCAGAAGCCCCGCGCCAATCGCGCGCAGGCGGCCGCCCTCTCGCCGCTTGGTTGCTGGAGTCGCAATCCTCCAGTGCTGATGTCATTCGGGCTTTCATGTCTCCGAGGAGCGATGATGCCGGCCATGCAACTGAAGGACAAGCCAAATTCGAGTTCTTGACGTTAAAGGGAAGGTCATCGCCCTCTACTCTGGGGTCGCGCTGATGAAGAACAACGCCCCCAGCCTATCCTGCCTTGCTCATCGGCTAGGACGGTGTGCAGAACCGGGGCTCACCAAAAAAGTGAGGGCGCCACGACAGACGCCGAGCTCGGTTCATGTTAGGGTTCGCGACATAACAATTGAACCAAGGGAGGTATCGCTATGATGACGAAATTGCTACTCGCCGGCGCGTTGATCGCGCTGCTAATCTTGCCCGCCAGCGCCCAGCAGGCTTCACAAGGCACGCCCACCCGCATCCGCGGCACGGTCGAGAAACTCGACGGCCAGGCCTTAACGGTCAAGTCGCGCGAGGGCCAGACCGTGACCATCGCGCTGGCCAACAATGTTGCCGTCGCCTACCTCGTCAAGAAGAACGTCGGAGATATCAAACCGGGCGACTATATTGCCTCGACCGGCATCAAGGGCACTGACGGCAAGCTACACGCGATCGAGGTGCGCATTTTCCCCGAGTCGCTGCGCGGCGCCGGTGAGGGGCAATACCCGTGGGATCTCCAGCCCGATTCAGTGATGACCAATGCCACGGTCGGCACAATTACCCA